>MLJW01000154.1_pt1 | contig 61933 bp, 68 predicted proteins | sample 888231 | NCBI WGS metagenome assembly MLJW01 (sample SAMN05788063, study PRJNA343431) | mine drainage metagenome | isolation source: sample collected from the inflow into an acid mine drainage treatment plant... | place: Germany: Lusatia, lignite mining district
CCAATGATAGTGTGCATCCGCATGTGAAAGTAGGTCATCGTCAGACTCCTTACAAATAGAAAACCCCCAGGTGAAAACTTGGGGGTTTTTTATTTGCAGGTTTGAAGAATGAACTGCTCGAACGCAGTGCAACGAACCGAACCGCGCATAAATGATACTAAGTACCTCACAAGCGGGCTATGCCATCGGCATGTGCTAAAATTGTTACAGCATGGTTCGTGCATTCCGAAAATAAATTAGTGGTTCTCTAACTTGCAACCCTTAGTCATCAGTCATTTCACACTTGCGAATAGCTTGGGGCTCGGGCTGTCATCAACTCTGGGCGCTTTGCGCCTGCGTCGTTCCGGATTGATTGCATGCGACTTTGAGGACGTCGATCTGGAGACTTATATCGCCAAGGTCGCAGAATTGGATGCCTGCCAAATGCGTCCTGATCTGATGGCCTATGATTGCCGCAACAATCGTCTTGCCCAATTGTGCCTCGAACAGGATGGGTTCACCGACACGATCGAAATGGCCAGGCAGAAATACACCGCGGGTCGCATTGGCGTGTTTCTGGGCACCAGTACTTCCGGAATTTTGCAGACCGAGTTGGCCTATCGCCACCTGGATTCCCGGAGCGGTGCATTGCCTGCTGATTTTCATTATGCGGAAACACAGAACACCTACTCGCTTGCGCGCTTCGTTTCACGCTATCTGGGTTTGAGCGGGCCTTCATTCGTGGTGTCTTCCGCATGTTCTTCGAGTGCCAAGGTGTTCGCCAACGCGACGCGCATGATGGCGGCGGGTGTGTGCGATGCAGCCGTGGTCGGGGGAGTCGACAGCTTGTGCCTGAGCACATTGTACGGTTTCAATTCATTGGGGCTGGTCTCGCGTTTTCCATGCCGGCCTTACGATGCAGATCGTGACGGCATTTCGGTCGGCGAAGGCGCCGGCTTCGTCCTGCTTGAGCGAGCAACGGCTGATAACTCATCGAACGCGATGCTGTTGCTGGGGGTAGGCGAAAGCTCCGATGCATACCACATGTCCACACCGCACCCGGAAGGGTTGGGAGCGAAGCTGGCGATGCAGAGGGCGCTCGCATCCGCCGGGTTGCAGGCCGGCGACATCGACTATATCAATCTGCACGGCACCGCGACCAAATCCAATGACGCCAGTGAAGGCAAGGCGGTCGCCGAAGTGTTTGGCGCCGATGTGCCATGCAGTTCCACCAAGGGATGGACGGGGCATCAGTTAGGTGCAGCCGGTGTCACTGAAGCGATCATTGGCATGCTGGCGATCGAACACGGTTTTGTACCGGGAAGCGTGAACACGCGGGAGCTCGACCCCGCCATCATCATCAATTATCAGATAGAGAACAGCGAACGAAAAATCCATCGGGTGCTGAGCAATTCCTTTGGATTCGGAGGCAGCAATTGCAGCCTCGTGCTGGGAAAGCAACCATGATGCGCATCTTCGTGGAAGGGGTCGGCTTGCTCGGCCCCGGGCTGGACGGCTGGTCGGCGGGCCGCACCATACTGGCGGGCGACACAGCCTATGTTGCCGCACCGACGAACCTGCGCGCCAGCGATATGCTGCCTGCCGCGGAACGCCGTCGCGCCGGCATGCCGATCAAACTCGCGCTGGCCGTGGGGCAAGAGGCGTTCCTGCATTCCGGACGGGATCCCGGGACTGCGGCCACGGTATTCACCTCCTCCGGAGGCGACAACGACAACGCACATGCCATCAACGCGATCCTCGCGACCGCACCGCGCGAAGTATCGCCGACGCGGTTCCATAATTCCGTGCACAACGCGGCGGCCGGGTACTGGTGTGTCGCGGCAGACACACATGAGCCGTCGACCAGCCTGTGCGCGCACGATGCGAGTTTCGCGGCGGGATTGCTGGAATCGGCCGTACAGGTGACGGTGGATGATGCAGTTGTGGTGTTGATCGCGTACGACCATCCTTTCCCCGAGCCGCTGCATGCCGTGCGTCCTATCGCCGCGCCATTCGGGATGGCATTGATACTGACGCCGCGCCAGACCGAAAAATCCATGGCCGCGATGGACGTGGATTTCGCGCCAGGCAGCGTCCGGGAGACCGCGATGCAAGACGCCGGACTGGAGGCACTGCGCCGAGATGTTCCCGCTGCACGCGGGCTGCCGTTGCTGGCCGCACTGGCCCGCGGCGAGGCCGCGCAAGTCAGCATCGCCTATTTCGACGACAATCACATCAACCTTCGCGTGGCGCCATGCTAGCGGACCGGGCTGCAATCGCCACCGTCATTCCGCATGCGGGCAACATGTGCCTGCTCGACGGTGTGCTGGAATCCGATGCGCAACGCATCCGCTGCATCAGCAGCACGCACCGCGCTGCCGATAACCCAATGCGTTCCGGAGATGAGTTGTCCGCCTTGTGCGGCATCGAATACGCGGCGCAGGCGATGGCGGTGCATGGGGCCTGGGATGCCGGGTTCGACAAAAAGCCGCGGGCCGGCTATCTGGCTGCGCTACGTGATGTGGCCTGCCACACCATGCGCCTGGATAATCTGAGCGACGATCTCATCATCGAGGCGGAGAAGACCATGGGCGACGAAACGCGCGTCATTTACCAGTTCAGCATCCATGCGGGAACGACCAAGATCATGAGCGGCCGCGCCACCGTGGTGCTGGACGCAGACAAGGCGGGTCCATGAAGCGCGCACTGGTGACTGGAGGTAGTGGCGGCATTGGCTCGGAGATCTGCCGCAAGCTCGCCGCACTCGGCTATCACGTGTATGTGCACGCCAACAGCTCCTTGCAGACGGCCGAAGATTTGGTGGCCGAGATCAAGGATGCGGGAGGCAGCGCGCAGGCCATCGCGTTCGATGTGACGAGCGCTGAAGAGACGCTGAGCGCCTTGCAAGCCGTGCTGGCAGACGGCGCGATCCAGATCCTGGTGAACAACGCCGGCATCCATGACGACGCGGTGATGCCTGGCATGAACGCACAACAATGGGGACGCGTGATCGACGTTTCGCTGAACGGCTTCTTCAACGTGACGCAGCCCTTGCTGCTGCCGATGATAGGCAAGCGCTGGGGGCGCATCATCAACATCTCATCCGTTGCGGCGATCTCAGGCAATCGCGGGCAGACCAATTACGCCGCCGCCAAGGCGGGATTGCACGGCGCGACGAAATCGCTGGCGCTGGAAGTCGCCGGCCGCGGCATCACCGTGAACGCCATTGCACCCGGTATCATCGAATCCGCGATGACCGAGCATGTGTTCGACAAGGATGCCATCAAACGTCTGGTCCCTGTCGGACGCGCCGGCAAGCCGGAGGAGGTGGCTGATCTGGTGGCGTTCATCGCGTCCGACAAGGCCGCCTATATCTCTGGCCAGATCATCTCCATCAACGGCGCAATGACTTAGAGCCCGCAGGGTGAATGGGGTAAAATGCGCGCGCTTGGATAAACGACAGGGAGCATCATGGCAGCAAGTGCGCAGGAAAAAGAGTTGGCACAACTCATCGTGACTTCGTTGAATCTGGAAATCGCGGCGGACGATATCGAACCGGAGGCGCCGTTGTATGGCGAAGGCCTGGGGCTGGACTCCATCGACATACTAGAACTGTCGCTGGCGATCTCCAAAACATACGGCGTTCAGCTCAAATCGGACGATGCCGACAACAACAGGATATTCAGTTCGCTGCGCAGCCTGAACCAGCACATCCAGCAACGTCGGGCATAGCGAGCCTTCTCACAGAGGTTTATCCGCCAGATAGGTCGAGAATATCCCGATATCGATATTGCGGCGCACATTCACGAACCCCGCGTTCTCCAGCGTGCCCAAGACTTTTTCCGGTACTGCACAGGCTTCGATGGTGTCCCAGTAGTAGCGCCACAATTGCGAGGTATTCCTGTCCCGGGCAACGAGTCTGGCCAGCGCAGGCACGATGTATCTGCAATATATCCTGAGCAGCGCCGTACTCACTTTCCCCTTGGGCGGGGTAATCTCGAGGATGCATACCTTGCCGCCTGGTTTCAGCACTCGGTGGAACTCCGCGAATGCGACAGACATGTCCGACACATGGCGAAGCGCATAACCCATGCTGAGAAAATCGTAAGCCATATCTGCCAGCGGAATTTGCTCCGCGCGGCCTTCAACCACGGTGACGCCGTGCGGCAACCTGGCGTTGCGGATCATGCCGGGACTGGGATCGACGCCGGTGATCAGGTGCGGGTCGCCGACCAGCTGCGCCGCCTGCTTGGCCACCAGGCCGGTGCCCATGCCGACATCCAGCACGCGCATGCCGGGCTGCAAGCCGGCGAAAGCCAGCATGCTGCGGCGGTACGATGAGCCGGTGCCGAGCCCGAGGATTCTTTCGATGCGATCGTAATCGGAAGCCGTCTTGTCGAATTGTTCGCCGACCCAGGTACGGCGGTCTTCTTCGCGGTCGTAGTAATCGGTGAGCGGGGGATGGGGCGTGTGGACGATGGAACCGGGCGGTTCGTTGGCTCTGGTCATGTTTGGGGCTTGCACGCAGGGTTGTAATGGGGGAATGCTAACCTAATTCGCTTCGTGCCGCGCGTGAACAGCTTGGCCATCGCGCCCTGCATGCAGGGCAAACGAGCCCGTTTCGGGTAGAATGGCGCCCTGAAATCGGGGTTGGTCCGGGTAGTCCGACACAGAATAATCAGTACCAGAACGTAAATTCCTTTATATCGCCGTGCATTCCTCAAACCGACAATTCGCAATTTGTGCCGCCATGATGGCCGTGCATCACCGGAGAGGGTGACATGGCACGTCTGGGCAGGTTCTTCTTGATACTGGCATTCATCGGCTATCCGATCCTGCTGCACACCTACATCCTCAAGCAGGAGGTCGAGATGTGGCAGCTGTTATGCGTGTTTGCGCCGATGCTGGCAGGCGCGGCATGGGTGACGTTGCGCATGGTCGACAAAATATGGTGGCCTCTGGTGGTGGCGGTGTTCGCCGCTGGAATCTATTTCATCGCGACCGGACATCACGGTCGCATCGGACTGCTCGCGGTGAACGGGTTGTCGAGCGCCACCCTTAATCTGTTCCTGCTATGGCTGTTCGGGCGCACCCTGACGCGCGGCAACGAGCCGCTGATCTCGCAGATATCGCGCCATATCAACGGAAAGCTGGATCCCGAAGTCGCCGATTACACCCGCCATGTGACCATCGCCTGGTGCATCTTCTTCGCGCTTCAAGTGATCATTTCGCTGCTGCTGTATGCCTACGCACCGGTCGCTGCATGGTCGTTCTTCATCAATGTAATGAACTTACCGCTGCTGATCGCGATGTTCGTCGGGGAAAAAGCCTACCGCACGGTGCGTTTCCCCGATCACCCGAAGACTTCCATCCTGAAGGCGATCGAGGTGTACACCAAGAATTTTGCGGCACCCGGAAAAGCGGATAGCGGACGCTGAGGTTTCAATCTCTCATGGCAGCAATCCCGCTCATCCGTTGCAACGACACCGACAGTGTGTTCGCCTATTGTGCGGGGCAACCCGTCGGCGTTCCGCAGTTCCTGCAAAATGTCGCGGAACTGGCACAAGCACTTCCGGACAGGCGTTATATCCTGAACCTGTGTACCGACCGGTATCGTTTCATGGTCGGTTTCGCGGCGGCGTTGCTGCGCGGGCAGACCAGCCTGTTGCCGCCCAACTACACCCCCAGTTTCGTCGAGCGACTGGGTCAACGTTATCCCGACATGTATTGCCTGGCCGACGGCGCCGCGGACTTCAACGGCATCGAGACCCTGCGCTATCCGGAATTGCCGCTGCACGATGCCACGGTGCGAACCATCCCGGCCATCCCGGAGGAACGGTGTGCGGCATTGGTGTTCACCTCGGGCACCACCGGGCAGCCGGTCGCGCACCCGAAATCGTGGGGCAGCCTGTGCAGAAGTGCCGTCGCGGAAGCGGCGAGTCTCGGCATTACTCAGGACTCGGGCTTGGCGGTGTTGGGCACCGTCCCGGCACAGCACATGTACGGCCTGGAATCGTCCATGTTGCTGGCGGTGCAGAACGGCCTGGTACTGGTCGCCGAACGACCGTTCTATCCGGCTGACATCCGCGCTCAACTGGCCGCGCTGCCGCAACCGCGCTGCCTGGTCACCACGCCTGTCCATCTGCGCAGCCTGTTGGCGGAAGCGCAGGAACTTCCCGCTGTCGAATTCGTGCTGTGCGCCACCGCGCATCTCGCGCCGCAGTTGGCCAGCGAAGCCGAGGTGCGTTTTGCCGCGCCGCTATACGAGATCTACGGCTGCACCGAGGCGGGCCAGATTGCCAGCCGCCGCACGACGCGGGGCATGGCCTGGCATTTGCTGGCAGGCGTCGAATTGAGACAGGATGAACTGGGAACTCATGTGTACGGCGGGCATGTGGAGATAGCAGCTGCATTGAGCGATGTGATCGACCTCAATGCCGACGGTACTTTCACACTGCACGGCCGCACGGCAGACATGGTGAATATCGCCGGCAAGCGCACATCGCTGGCCAGCCTCAATCATCACCTGAACGCAATACCGGGGGTGCAGGATGGCGTATTCTTCATGCCGGACGACAGCGACGGGGCGGTCAAACGCCCGCAGGCCCTGGTGGTGGCGCCCGGGATGCGCGCCGAAGACATACTCAGCGCTTTGCGCAAGAGCGTGGACGCCGTGTTTCTGCCGCGTCCCCTGTATTTCGTCGATATGCTGCCGCGCAACTCGACAGGAAAAATAACGCGCGAAGCGCTCCAGCAGTTGATCGAAGCTTGCGCAAGGCGATGAACAGGCTGTCCCTGCACTTCGCTGCAATTCATCCGACCGCAGCCGGACATTTTCCCGGCAATCCGATCATTCCCGGTGCGCTGCTGCTGGCAGAGGTCCTGCGCCGCATCGAGCAGGCGGAGGGCACCCGGTTCGCGTCATGCAACATCAGGGCGGCGAAGTTCTTGCACCCGGTGCGGCCGGGCGATACGGTCGAGATCGAGTATGCTGTTTCGGTCTCCGGAACGATAGAGTTCCGGTGCGCCGTTGCCGGCATCAACGTGTTGACGGGAGGCGTCGTTGCAAACGCATGAGAAGGTTGAGGGCGAGCCCGCATCCGGATGGATGGACAAGCCGGAACGCAGCAATACGCTGGCTATCCGCTTCATCGTCTGGGTCGCCCTCACACTGGGTCGCCGAGTCGCTCGCCTGTTCCTGTTCCCGATCTCCCTCTACTTTCTCCTGTTCGCAGGCGAGGCGCGACGGGCATCGAGGAAGTATCTGCGCAAAGTTTTGGGGCGCGAACCGCGTGCAAGCGACGGTTTCAGGCATGTCCACACCTTCGCTTCGACCATACTGGACCGGGTCTTCCTGCTCAACGGCCGCTTCGACAAGTTCGATGTGCACACCCATGTGGATGCCGCGGCGCAGGCAATGATAGCCAGTCAACGAGGATGTATCCTGCTGGGAGCGCATCTGGGCAGTTTCGAAATCACGCGCGCCTTTGCCGATGAGGCCAAGGGGCGCACCGTCAACGTCGTGATGTATGAAGAGAACGCACGCAAACTGAACTCGGTACTGAAGGCGATCAATCCCGGGCAGGGCCAGCACATAATCGGGCTCGGCAAGGTGGATTCCATGCTCAGGGTGCAACAGGCCCTGCAGCGCGGTGAATTCATCGGGATCCTTGCCGACAGGGGGCTGGAGCATGACGGCGCCAGCGTGACCTGCGATTTCCTGGGGGAGCCCGCAAAGTTCCCCAGCGGGCCGCTGCGCATGGCGTATATGCTGAAGAGCCCGGTGCTGCTCATGGCCGGCGTGTATCGCGGTGGCAACCGTTATGATCTGTACTTCGAGGGCCTGGTGGATATGGGCAACCCCCAAGGGATGCCACGCAGCGAGTTGATCCGCCAGGCGCAGCAGCGGTACGTCGAACGTGTCGAGCACTATTGTCGCGACGCACCCTACAACTGGTTCAATTTCTACGACTTCTGGAAGCCATGATGCGTTTTCTGCTTTTGCTGCTTTGTCTGGTATCTGCTCCGGCATTTGCCGAGGAAGATAGAAACCGCGATACGACCGAATGGGGCTTGCCGCAGTTGATGCACAGTCTTGCGCAACGGCAGGGTTCGCATGGAACGTTCATCGAGCGCAAATACCTCAGCGTATTGAACCGACCTCTGGAATCATCCGGCACCCTGAAGTTCCAGGCGCCGGGGCATCTGGAGAAACACACGCTCGCTCCCAAAGCAGAAGACCTGGTACTCGATCAGGGTGTGCTCACCATCGACAGCAAGGCACATAACATCAGGCGCACGCTGGTATTGCAGGAATATCCGGCGGTGTGGGCATTCGTCGAAAGCATCCGTTCCACACTGGCGGGCGACCAGGCCACGCTGGAGCGCTTCTACCGGATCACACTGGAAGGCGATGCCGCGAAGTGGCGCATGCGGTTGCTGCCCATAGAGCAGAAGACGCGCGAAATGGTGCGCGAGATTGTCATCACGGGGCGCGGCGACCGGGTGGCCGAGATCGAGATGCGAGAGTCCAACGGCGACCATTCCAGCATGACGGTCGTCGAAGAAACGCCATGAAAGTGCGCAGCCATCACGCGGTGATCGTCTGGCTGCTGTTCGTTGCCGCCTGTGTGCTGGTCATCAGCCACTCCCGGTTCACGGCCGACATGTCGGCGTTCATGCCGCGCAACCCGACGCCTACGCAAAAGATCATGGTCGATCAGCTGCGTGACGGCGTGGTGTCGCGCCTGATCCTGGTTGGCGTGGAAGGTGCGCCGGCGCCGGTGCTGGCACAGATCAGCAAGGACATGGCGGCGACATTGCGCGGCTCGCCGGAGCTGGTCGCCATCAACAACGGCGAACAGGCCGGCATGGAAAAGGACTTCGACCTGCTGTGGCGCAACCGCTACCTTCTTAGCGATGCCGTCACGCCGCAACGCTTTACGCCCGCCGGGTTGAAAGAGAGCCTGTCCGGTTACCTTGACCTGCTTGGAACGCCGATGGGCAGCATGGCACAGCGCGCGCTGGCCAAGGATCCCAGCGGTGAAGTGATCCACCTGCTGGAGCAGTTGCAGGGCGAAGCGCATCCGGCCATGCAGGACGGTGTCTGGTTCTCGCGGGACGGCGCGCGCGCCATGCTGCTGGCGAATACCGCAGGAGCGGGCAACGACATCGATGCGCAGGAGCGTGCCGTGCTGGCGATCCAGGGTGCATTCGAGGACGCGCGCAAGGCACTGCCGGCGGCGGCATCGGCGCAGGTGAACATGACCGGCCCGGGCGTGTTCTCGGTACAGTCGCGCGCATCCATCCGCGACGATGCCTGGAAACTCTCGCTGATCGCCACGGCGCTGGTGGCGAGCATGCTGCTGCTGCTCTACCGTTCTCCGCGCGTACTGGTGCTCGGACTGCTTCCGGTCGCGAGCGGCGCGCTGGCGGGGGTGGCGGCAGTCGGACTGGGATTCGGCAGCGTGCACGGCCTCACGCTCGGTTTCGGCGTCACGCTCATCGGCGAGGGGGTGGATTACGGCATCTACCTGTTCACCCAGATCGAACGCGGCGAGAACCCGGATAGCACCTTGCACCGTATCTGGCCGACGTTGCGGCTGGGCGTGCTCACGTCCATTTGCGGTTTCAGCGCCATGCTGTTCTCCGGTTTTACCGGATTGGCGCAACTCGGGCTGTTCTCCATCGCCGGGCTGATCGTTGCGGTCGCCACCACACGCTGGGTGCTGCCCCATCTGCTGCCGCAAGGCTTTTCCGTGCGCGCATCCACGCGTTTCAGCAGCGCACTGATGACCGCGGTGCGGCAGGCGCCGCGCGCGCGCATGGTGTTGTTCGCGGCAGTGGCGATCGCAGTCACGTTTCTTGTGGTCAAGCGCGACGCACTGTGGAACGACAGCCTCGCCAGCATGAGTCCGGTGAAAAAGGAATCGCTGGCACTGGACGAGCGGTTGCGCCGCGACATGGGGGCGCCGGATGTGCGCTACATGCTGGTCCTGAGCGGCAGCGACCAGGAGAGCGTATTGCAGCAGGGCGAAGCGGTCGCCGATGCCATGCGCAAACTGGTGGCGCAGGGCCTGCTGGAAGGGTTCGACATGCCTCTGCTTCCCAGCCGTGCGCTGCAACAGGCGCGACAGGCTGCCTTGCCCGATGCCGAAACAGCCAGCTCAAACCTGAACAAGGCATTGCGCGATCTGCCGTTCCGGAGTTCGACCTTCGCCCCGTTTGCGCAGGAGATTGCAGCCGCGAAGCAGCAACCCTTGCTGGACCGCGCTGCATTCCAGGGCAGCAATCTCGGCTTGAAACTGGATACTTTCCTGGTGCAGCGCGATGGCAAATGGTCGCTGATGCTGCCTTTGCGGGGCGTGAAAAATGCGCAAGCGATAGAACAGGGTGTCCGCCAACTGTCAGATACCGCATTTGTGCTGCTCGACATGAAAACGGAATCGGAGCAGATGTTCCGGGACTATCGCCACGAGGCGGCAAAGAACGCCCTGCTCGGCGCACTAGCCATCGTGGCCCTGCTGCTGGTCAGTCTGCGTTCGGTGCGCCGGGTCGTGGAGGTATCGCTGCCGCTGGCAGCGGCAGTCGTGTCGGTGACGGCTGCACTGGTATACAGCGGGCACACGCTGTCCATTTTTCACCTGATCGGCTTGCTGCTCGTTGTGGCGGTCGGATCCAACTATGCCTTGTTCTTCGATCAGCGCTGCATCTCGGCGCAGGATCGTGAACGCACCGTCACATCCCTGCTGTTCGCCAATGCGTCGACCGTGCTAGGTTTTGGCCTGCTGTCGTTGTCGCAATCGCCGGTGTTGAATGCCATTGGTTCCACGGTGGCTGCCGGTGCAGTGCTGAGCCTGGTCTTTTCGGCCATCCTGATCGTCGGGCGCGACGCGTGATTACGGCGCCGTTGGTTGCCCGGTGCGGGGTGGTCGGTTAAGATGCACATTGAATTTTGGGGTTGAGGATGCTGGCCTGCGTGGCTACCCGGGAGAACGACATGAAACATGCATATCTGATTCTCGCCGTATTAAGCGCTACGCTGGCGACCGGATGTGCAAGCCAACCGGCGAAAACGGAAATTCCCGAAAAGGCACCGCCGGTCAGCAAACCTGCTCCCGCGAAGGAAAGCGCCAGGAAAGAGACAACGAAGAAAGAGGCGGCCAGGAAAGAGGCGCCCATGGAAGGCGAAGTCGTCGGCAAGCCCTCTCCCGGCAGCAAGTTCGCCCAACTGAAGATCGGCATGACCCTGAGCCAGGTCGAGAAATTGATCGGCCCGCCGGCCAAACAATCGACCCACCCGACCGGCAAGGCGTCCATCCCGTTCTATTTCGGCCCGGATCGCTGGGTCATCCATTACGCCTACAGGCACGAGGGGGTGTTGACGTTCAACTCCGGCGGAGATCAGGTGCTGACCCGCATCGAGGTCAACAGGGCCGAATAGGCCCGCACGCGGGGCAAGAGAAGGAATCATGATGGTTGAGCAAGAAAGTTCGTGCGAAGTGCTGGTGATCGGCGGCGGCCCTGCCGGCTCCACGATCGCAGCGCTGCTGGCGCAGCGCGGACGAGATGTGCTGATGCTGGAAAAATCCAGGCATCCGCGTTTTCATATTGGCGAATCGCTGTTGCCGATGAGCATGCCCATGTTCGACCAGCTTGGCGTGGCCGAGGAGATCAAACGCATCGGTATGGTGAAGCTCGGCGCGGAGTTCGTCTCCCCCTGGCATGGTGCGCCGGTGATGATCGACTTCAACGATGCCTGGGACAATACCTGGCCCAGCGCATATCAGGTGCGCCGCGACGAGTTCGACGAGATCCTGTTCAGGAACGCGGCAGTCAAGGGCGCACGCATCACCGAAGAATGCAAGGTAACGGACATCAAATTCCAGCCGGGTGCGGAAGCGCTGGTGAATACGCTGGGCCGGGACGGGCAGACGCAACGCATCCGAGCCAGGTTCGTCGTGGATGCCTCCGGACGCGACACTTTTCTCGCCAATCATTTCGGCATGAAGCACCGCAATAAAAAGCACAACAGTGCGGCCATCTTCGGGCATTTCACCGGCGCGAAACGGCTGGAGGGCGAGGTGGAAGGCAATATCAGCCTGTTCTGGTTCGATCACGGTTGGTTCTGGTTCATCCCGCTCGCCGATGGCAACACCAGTGTTGGCGCGACTTGCTGGCCTTACTACATGAAGACCCGCAAGACGGATACAGCGAGCTTCCTGCTGGACACCATCGCTTTGTGTCCGGCGCTGGCCGAGCGCCTAAAGGATGCCAGACTGGCGTCGCCGGTCACCGCGACGGGCAATTTCTCCTACCTGTCGGAGCGCGCTTCGGGCGAGAACTATATCCTGCTGGGTGATGCCTTTGCCTTTATCGATCCCGTGTTCTCTTCGGGCGTGTTCCTGGCGATGAACAGTTCCTTCGTCGGCGCCGATACGGTGGAGACCTGCCTGGACAAGCCGCAGGACGCTGCACGGGCCTTGAAGAGATTCGACAAGGCTATGATGCGCGGGCCGAAAGTATTCTCCTGGTTCATCTACCGCATCACCACGCCGGCGATGCGCGACCTGCTCATGTACCGGGGCACCGAGAGCAGGATCAGGAAGGCACTGATCTCGGTGCTGATCGGCGATGTCTACCGCACGAAACGCTACGGATTCTGGTTGTTCATGTTCAAGGTGATGTATTACGGGCTGACCCTGTCCAACCTGAAGGCCAGTTTCGCCGCCTGGCGCAAGCGCAAGCGCTCCATTCGTGTCGTCGAGATGGGTGTGGCAGGCTGATGCAAGGTACCGGCAATCAATTCGGACTGGCCTATCTCGATGCCAGCGAGGTCGGCGCCTATCTGGAGAATCACAGCGGCCACGTATTGAGCGTGATCGGTTTCGGCCGCGAGATCGCGCTGCCCGAGACGGCATGCGCGCCGCTGTGGATCGACATCCCGGTTCTGGGCGGAAAAGAAAGCAGCTTCGAAGTCTGGTCCAGCGATGCGCCGGTGGCGGCATGCGAGTACCGGGACATGCGCGGCGCCAGCGACGGCAAGGTGCTGTTCGGCAGCGTGTCGCTGGAACAGCATGCCGGGGACACACTGGAGAAGCTGGCCGCACAAGCCTACATGCAGATATTCGGATTCATCGATCATTTCGGCTATCCCAACCTGTTGCGCGTCTGGCATTACTTCCCGCAAATCAACGAAGACGAGAACGGCCTGGAGCGCTATCGCGGTTTCAATGTCGGCAGGCATGCGTCCTTTGTCGTCAACGGGCGCAGCATAGGCGAAGAGGATGTCCCGGCGGCCAGTGCGCTGGGCAGCAACAGCGGCTCGCTGGTGATCTATTTCATGGCATCCCGGCTGCCGGGCAAGGCCGTGGAGAATCCGCGCCAGGTCAGCGCCTATCACTATCCGCAAATGTTCGGTCCGAGCAGCCCGATTTTCGTGCGCGCTATGTCGGCGTCGCTGGGCGGACAGTATTGTTTCTTCATCTCAGGCACCGCCAGCATCGTGGGCTATGAGACGCTGCATCAGGGAGATACGGAAAAGCAGGTCGCCGAAACGCTGCTGAATATCCGTACCCTGTTGCAACAGGCGCCGCACTACGATCCGGGTCGGGGACGCATGCTGCTCAAGGTCTATCTGCGGCACATCGAGGACTTGCCCATGGTGCGGGGGAAAGTGCAGGCCGAATTCGGTACGGCATGCAGGGCCGTCTATCTTCATTCCAACATCTGCCGATCCGATCTGCTGGTGGAGATCGAGGGCGCCTATTTCGACGATGAGTCGTAGCGCACGGGTTCTGAGCGCATGAAGAAACTGGTTCTGTCCACATCCGTTGTGTCGTCCCTGCTTTGCCTTTCCGCCGCCAGTGCGCAAACCGAACTCAAACCCCAGTGGGAAGCGGGCGCAGGTTTCGCCGCGATCGATTTTCCGATGTACCGGGGTTCGAACGAACGCCGCTCTTACCTGCTTCCTGTCCCGTATTTCGTCTATCGCGGCGACACGGTCCAGATCAACCGCGAACGCGTGAGAGGCCTGATTTTCAAGCGCGACAGGGTCGAGATGGATATCAGCGTGAACGGTTCGGTGCCCGCCAAGGGGGCAATCGCACGGCAGGGGATGCCCGATCTGGACCCGACGCTGGAGGTGGGCCCGTCGCTCAACGTCCATCTCTATCGTTCCGAAGACAGGAAGACCGGCTTCGACGTGCGCATGCCTGTGCGCGGGGCCGTCGCTTCCGACTTCAAACATGTCCAGCCGGTGGGATGGCTGTTCCAGCCGCAACTGGACGCGGACTTTCTCGATGTCGGACATAGCGGATGGAACATCGGTCTGGTGGGCGGGCTGGTTTTCTCCGATCAGCGCTACAACCAGTATTTTTACAACGTCGCCCCGCAGTACGCGACTGCGACACGTCCCGCGTATTCCGTCGGCGGCGGGTACGCGGGCACGCAATGCATCCTTGCCGTCAGCAAGCGCAGACAGGACGGGCGCTGGATAGGCGGCTTCATGAAATGGGACAACCTGAACGGCGCGGTCTTCGCGGATAGCCCGCTGGTCAAGACCAGGCAATATTTCACCCTCGGTTTTGCGGTGACATGGACGCTCGACAAGTCGGACAAGATGGTCGAAGTGAATGCCGATTGATACGGCGGCAATCATCAAAACGACATGGCCCTGTGCTACGCTCGGGGGCAGAACTAAAGAAAGATTCAGGGAAACGACAAGGCGATGCGGGTCAGGCGACAATTGAAAACCCTGTACGAATACTTCGTGCTGTACGGCGGACTGCTGCTCTTTGCGCTGCTCTGTCTGGCGTGGAGCCTGCCTGCCGGCGTGGTGCGCCATCTGTTGCCGCGGCGCGTGGCGGAGCGCATCGGGCAATACGCGATCATGATTGCGTTCAGGATCTACCTGTCCGTGGTGCGCGCCAGCGGCCTGGTGAAGTGCGACCTGACCGCGCTGGACGCGCTGCGCGGCGAGCCGCTCATCATCACCACCAACCATCCGGCGCTGATCGACGTCGTGCTCATCGGCTCGCGCCTGCCGCGCATGGTGTGCGTGCTGAAAGCGAACCTGCTTGGTAATCCGCTGCTCGGGGGCGGCGCCAGCATGGCGGGCTACATCAGCAACGACTCCACCGGCAACGTGATACGCCGTGCGGCGACCGCCACGCGCGAAGGCTGCCAGCTGCTGATCTTTCCTGAAGGAACGCGCACCGTGATGGATCCGGTCAACCCCTTCAAGGGCGGCTTCGGCCTGGTCGCCAAGAAAGCGGGAGTGCCGGTCCAGACAGTGTTCATCGAGACCAACAGCCCCTTTCTGGGCAAGCACTGGCCTTTATGGAAAAAGCCTGATTTCCCGCTGGTGTATCGCATCCGCTTGGGCGAGCGTTTCGAGGTGCAGGGGGAAGCAAAGAAGTTCGTCGCCGATCTGGAAGATTATTACCGCCGCGAAATGCAGCAACAGGAACCTGGAAAAAACGCATGAGTACCACATCCACATCACACCTTGTCCTTATTCCCAGCTACAACACGGGGCCCGCGCTGTATCCCACGGTGCGCTCCGCACGGGAGCAATGGTCGCCGGTCTGGGTGGTGATCGACGGCAGCACGGATGGCAGTGAGGTCGAGTTGCTTCGCATGGCCGAGAACGATCCCGGCTTGCGCGTGCTGGTGATGAAAGAGAATCATGGCAAGGGCGCGGCGGTGCTGCACGGCTTGCGCGAGGCGACGCGCATGGGATACACGCATGTGCTGACCATGGACTCCGACGGACAGCACCCGGCGGAGAAGATACCCGAATTCATGGCGGCTTCCATGGCCGATGCCAATGCGCTGGTGCTGGGCGTGCCGGTGTTCGATGCCAGTGCGCCCGCATTGCGTGTGGGGGGGCGCAAGATATCCAACTGGTGGGCGAACCTGGAAACGCTGTGGCAGGGCATAGGCGATTCGCTGTACGGCTTTCGTGTCTACCCCGCGCACCTGCTGATGGGCGTGATGGAAGAGAGTTACTGGATGCGCCACTTCGATTTCGACCCCGAGGCCGCAGTGCGCCTGTGCTGGTGCGGCGCCCGCCCGGTCAATATCCCGGCGCCCGTCAAGTATCTGCGGGCGGATGAAGGCGGCGTGTCGCACTTCAATTACCTGCGCGACAATGTGTTATTGACCGGAATGCATATAAGGTTATTGGTCGGCTTCATCATCCGCCTGCCGCTGCTGATCTGGCGCAAATGGTCCTGATGAGTCGAACCCGAACCCGGCGGAGAGCCGCATCCCGCTTGGGTTAGCCCGGGTGACGCCGCGGGCAGGTGCCCTTTCGGGGCTTCCGGAACGATGGCCGAACCGGTAAATCGTTAAAGTCGGTTGCCAAATTGTCGATAAGCATAAGGATGCAGGGGAATTTTTCTTAAAAGTTTGATATAAAGCAGCCTGAATCAAGCAAAAGCAAACCTATTGAAAGATAGGGACGCAAAGTTACCGGTCTAAGGAGCCTTCACGGTTCTACGACAGCGGGATTGCCGGTTGCCACGTTAAGTCTTCAGTGGCTCCGTTACTTCCTCTTGAACACCGGTAGATTTGCCGTCCCTGCAAGCCGATAACGAATCCGTTAACGGGAGGCAAGAATGCAAATAAATATAAAGAACCGGGAAGTCGTGATTCTGCTGGTCGTTTCCCTGATGGCATTCACGGCCAATCTCCCCGATGGTGCGATCGGGCACCTGGTTGACCGCAATCTGTTGCTGGCCACATTGGCGGTGACGGTCTTCATCGCGCTGTTCCGTTATCTCAAATTGATGCTGTTCATCACGGTATCGGTATTGGCCATCGGCGCCAACCTGCCGGACCAGCTTGCCACTCAACTGGGCATCAGCCGGCTCGCGATGATCGTGGCATCGGGCGTACTCGTCGTCATCGCCCTGCTTTACAAGTCCTACCATGCGCGCGCGCTCAAGCGCGATTCGGATGACCAGGAGGATATGGTCTGTTACAGGCATGACACCCTCGATTCCAGAAATGACGTCATCACCGCCATACTCAACGGCGATGTGGCTGCGCTGCATCAACTGCTGATCTCCGATGTTGAGGTGAACTTCAGCCAGGACGGCCATGTCCCGATCTATCTTGCGATAGAGAAAGGCTATGCCGATATCGTGCTCCTGCTGCTCTTTTACGGCGCGAAACTTCGAGTGAGGAACAAGGCAGGCCAAACCCCCATCGAGTTTGCGTTGATGCGCAACAAGCCGCGTATCGCAAGGATCATCCATTACGCTTCCAGGCAAAATCTTGCCGTTCAGAGCCAGGCCATGTTCCCCAGCAAACAAAAGAAGACGGTCGTCATGTTTGCCGACATCTGCGGAAGCACAGCCCTGTACGACAAGCTGGGAAATGAAACGGCCCTGAATGTCATCACGCGCACACTGAACATCCTGATACAGGAAGTCGCCACCCATAAGGGCACCCTGATTAAGACCATCGGCGACGAGATCATGTGTACATTTCCGAGCGTTGCCGTGGCGACCCAGGCCGCCTGTGCCATGCATTTTGCGATCGACGCACGACGTCCGGGCGGCGCGCAACCGATCCATGTTCGCATCGGCTTCCATTACGGCGAAGTCATCCACAAGGCGAACGATGTGTTCGGGGATACCGTGAACGTCGCTGCCCGTGTGGCATCGATCACAAGGGCGCGCCAGATCATGACGACTCAAACCGTCATTGATGCATTGCCATCCGGGTTTGCAGACAAGGTGCGGCCCGTCACGCGCGCCGCATTTCATGGAGTGCAGGATTCTCTGGCCGTGTTCCAAGTCCTTTGGGAGCCGGACAATACATTGCTGGGCCGGATAGGCGACTCGATATTCCGTAAGCAATATGTGGCCGACAACGATTCGTTCGTCAATACCCAGGCGCTGGACCGCCAGCCGCTACAGGCCGACCGTCAGGCGCAGTGACCTGCCGATCACCGGCGCTTCAATCGCGGCAGCGCAGCAGTGGTCAGGTAGATCCCCGAGAAGATCAGCGCAATGCCAGCATAGTGATAGGCCTGCGGTATCTCGTTCAGGAAGATCGCCGAGAGGATGGTGCCAAAGACCGGCATCAGGTGGATGAACAGGCTGGCCTTGCTCGCGCCGACCTCGCCGACCGCCCGGTTGTAAAAGACGTAGCCGAGGAAACCGGGGAATAATCCGGTATAGGCTATTCCTGCCAGCGCGCCTGCGTTGAGCCTGATCGTCCTCCCTTGCATCATTTCCCAAGCGTAAGCCGGGGCCAGCGCGAGCAGGCCGACGACGGTGAAGGCGGCGAGCATCAGCATCGGATGGACGCCGCTCGGGCGCCAATGCAGGCCGATGGTATACAGCGCCCAGGTGAGTACCGCCACGAGCATCCACAGATCACCGATATTCAGCGACAGCCCCGTCAGCATGGACAGTTGGCCATGGGAGACGATGGTCGCCACACCGGACAGCGAGAGCAGGACGCCGAACCATTCGACACCGTGCAGCTGCTTGTTCAGGAAGGCCCATGACAACGCGATGGTGACGACCGGGATAAAGGAGTTGAGCAATACGGCGTTGGTCGCCGTCGTGTATTGCAGGGCGATGTAGGCCAGCGTGTTGTAGCTGCCGACCCCGAGCAGGCCGAGGACGACAATGGCTTTCCAGCCGCGCTTGAGCAGCGGCCATTGGCTGCGCAGATGGGGCAGGGCCAGCGGCAGGGTGAGCGCCAGCGCGATGGTCCAGCGCCAGAAGGCCAGCGAAAGCGGCGGCACATCGCCGCGGATGGCTCGGCCTATCACCATATTGCCGGACCAGAAGAGCGTGGTCAGTATGAGCAGCAGGTAGGGGTGTTTGAAGCGTTGGAACATGCGGCCGAATTTGGTCGGAAAAACGCATTATGCATGAGGAAGGAGTTTTGGCAATTGCGGGGCAGAGTTGGAAACGTTGAGATAGATGATGTGTTGCCGGGAACGACAATTCTATTCCATCAACCTTGAAGATCACGTTCCCCAGAATCACTTTCAATCGATATTTCGATTTAAACGAACCCCGGCAATATCTCGCTGAGCATCACCGCCGCACCGGCAGTGACATATCGAAAATCTTCCCGGTAGCGGCCGCGTGAAATGAGAATGGCTGGAGTATCAACAAGATACGTATTTGCGCGTATTTAGTTAATCACAAAACTGAAATACAGTGCTCAACCTGAGGTGATCGCGTCCGCGCTGTTCCGGTGAACAAGACTAATCTGGTGGTTAAGCTAAACCTCTTTAAAGGGGAGCTGCATGAGTATTATTCAAAACAACCTGGCCCCCTTCCGGCATGAATGTCGTGCGCTACAAGCCAAATTGGAAGTACAGGATATCGATTTACGTCGTGCACAGCAGGACAGAGACGACACATCCTTGATGCGGGTCGCGCTTACCGACATCACCGAGCGCGTACAGACTGCAGGAATGCTTCAAAAAGCCAATGCGAATTTCGGGTGGATGCTGGATAGTGTGACCGACTGCGCGATTTACATGCTGGATACAAGGGGGCATATCGAGAGCTGGAATTGCGGAGCGCAGCGGATACATGGATACAGTGCAGAGGAAATCATGGGCCGGCATTTCTCCCTGTTCTATGGGTCTGAAGAAATCGATCGCGGTCAGCCGCAGCAAGAACTGGACGCCGTGATGGCTCATGAACGCCTGGAAGTCGAAGGCTGGCGGGTACGCAAGGACGGTTCGACATTCTGGGCCAATGTCGCCATTTCAACGATGCGGGACGAGAGCGGAAATTTGTGCGGCTTTGTCAGGCTGACTAGGGACTTTTCCGAACGCAGGCGCCATGAACAAATCCTGGGTGAAAAGAACATCGAACTGGAACGCACCAAGGTTGCAGCGCAAAAAGCCAATCTCGCCAAATCGGAATTCATTTCCCGTATGAGCCATGAGGTTCGCACTCCGCTTAATGCCATCCTTGGTTTCGCACAGGTGTTGGAGTCCAGCTTACCGCGGTCATCACCCATCCAGTCTATCGGGCTGCAGCAGATCCTCAAAGCAGGTTGGTATCTGCTGGATCTGATCAATGAAATCCTCGATCTGGCAGTGATAGAGTCCGGCAAGCTGACACTGTCGCCGGAACCGTTATCGCTGGAAAAAGTCATGCTCGAATGCCGGGCAATAATCGAACCCCAGGCACAAAAGCGTGACATCAAACTGATATTTCCAAAGTTCACCATTCCTTGTTTTGTCCGAGCCGACCGAATTCGGCTCCAGGAGGTTCTGGTCAACCTGCTTTCCAACGCGATCAAATATAACCGCGAGCAAGGAATGGTCGAGGTGACGTGCGCGGAGAATACTTCAGGACGCATACGCATCTGCATCAAAGATAATGGAATGGGATTGCCCCCAGAAAAGCTGTCGCAACTATTTCAACCGTTCAACCGTCTTGGACAAGAGAACGGAACTGTAGAAGGGGCAGGTATCGGTTTGGTGGTAACCCAACGGCTGGTTGGATTGATGGAGGGCACAATTGGCGTGGAAAGCGCTGTCGGGGTGGGCAGTGAATTCTGGATCGAACTGAATCAGTCCAGTTCGCCACAACTTGTCACTGAAAATATCGGGCCCGCTACGCATTCTCCGCAAACTCATGGAAGGTCCGGGCAGCGCAGTTTGCTCTATGTGGAAGACAATCCGGCCAATCTGCTGCTGGTCGAACAAATCATTGAAAGCCACCCGCATGTCAACATGTTGAGTGCGCGAGATGGCAACCATGGCGTTGCGCTTGCACGCGCTCACCACCCGGACGTGATTTTGATGGACATCAATCTACCCGGAATCAGCGGCATCGAGGCCATGAATATCCTGCGCAAGGATCAGACTACAAAGCACATCCCCATTATCGCCCTGAGTGCCAATGCCATGCTCAGGGATATCGAGAATGGACTGGAGGCCGGATTCTTTCGCTATCTCACCAAGCCCATCAAGATCGATGAATTTATGAGTGCTTTGGATGGAGCGCTGGAGTTTGTGGAAAAGGGTTTGTAGGGCCCAGGCGCCGGTTCTCAAGCATCGTTCGCCGGCAATCGAGGCTGTCCGAAAGTGGCGAGAACATTTTGAATCTGTAACGACCGCAACCAGGAGTTGCCATTCGAGTTCGTCGTGAGGTGCGACTGCCAAACTGCCGCACCCTGCAACGTTTAACAAGAGTAAGTGCATCATTCACCGAGCTGATTTATTCATTTAAGAAAATATTTTGCCATCAAAAGGAGAAGAAAATGCTTGAGACCATTGCGATTGTTCTGGTTATCCTCTGGATACTGGGCTTTGTCACTTCATACACCATGGGTGGATTCATTCATATCCTGTTGGTCATCGCGGTCGTGATGATACTGATTCGTGTCATTCAAGGTCGACGCTTGTGACGATGCCGGTGTGGTTACATTCAAATGCCACCGGGCAGAGCGGTCCGGTTGTTGGTGGCTCTTGGATGTGACATTCAATCCCGGTTGCGCTGCCCGTGGCGGGGAAATAAAGAGTCACTTTAAAAGAGGGGAAGGCAAAATGAATGCAATCAGGATTGCGGCAGTTGCGCTGATCGTGGCCGGCGTGCTGGGTTTGGTGTATGGCAGTTTCAGCTACACGAAGGAGACCCATGAGGCAAAGCTGGGATCGCTTCAGCTTTCGATAAAGGACAGGGAGACGGTCAACGTTCCGGTTTGGGCCGGCGTGGGCGCGATTGCGGTTGGCGGGCTGCTCCTGCTCTTTGGAGACAAAAAACGCTGAGGATGTACCTGCCGGTTAACGCTACGCTCCGGCAGACGTCAGTGCACAGGGTCTTCCTCTATTGAAAAGATCGACTTTTCGTTTCATGTCGATTGTGTGATTGGGCCCATGTCCGGTCCGAGGTGGCGACGTTCGACTGCCATCAAAACACTGTCCGGCGACGATCGCCGCAGGAGGGGAAGCGGGCACCGCCGACGACACCCCCTTACACGCAATGGAGGCATTCATTGACGAACGGGATTTGCTGGCACTGGGCTTCGCGAGCGCGGAGCCTTTTGCGACAGGGCGGCGTTCCCGCCACCCATCGGGTTTGTTGAAATCGCACTTCTAGGCCGCCTCGCCGATCATCGGACAATGGACCACAAGGCTAATTTTGGGAGCCAAGGTGAGGCACCGATTTTCAGGCGGAGTCCAAACCGAGACAGATAATGCGAGCGTGGATTATTCCCGCTCGGCACCTGTGCCGTTTTCCGTATGGCTGAAACTCAGTCCAGCTTCACCTTGTACAAGGTGACCGGCGCAGCGCTGTTCTTGTCGAACGCGATCCCGGCGTCTACACCGGCCTGGGCAATGTCCGTCGCATCGTCGCACCGGGCGTAGGCCTGGTGCATGGCGCCGAGCGAAAATTCGTTGCCGGAGCCGATGGCCCAGTACTGGGTGTACTCGAACACCTCGCGCATCGAATAGATGGCGAAGATGCCGTGAGAGTTGGCGATGAGCGCGGTGATCTGGCTCGATTCGTAGGGGTCTTCCTCATCTTCCTTGGGGTTCAGGAAACACTCTTCCTTGAGGATGGGATGCAGCTTGCGGAACGTTTCGAAAATCGCGGCCTTGCTGTTAAGCTGCACGTCCGGCGTCTTGGCGAGCAGGCTGGAGAGCACCAGGTGGTGCGCGGCGCTGCCGCACACGCCGACATAGCTGTCGCCGATGCGCAGTATCTTGTCGTGCGATGCATCCTGGGAGGCATGCAGGCGGGTGTTGCCGAAGGTGGTCAGGGTATCTGCCGCGATGGCGACATATCCGTTCTTTTTGACAGCGACGATGGTGGTCATGTGAAGTTTTCCTTATTGGTCAGTACGCGATTTTATCATTGATGCTGTATAGCTCTCCTCTCCCTTACCAGGCCGATGCCAGCGCCTACTTCGCGGCGATCCGCGATCTGCCGTGGCCTGCCTGGCTGGATAGCGGAGGAAGCGGACGTTTTGACATATTGGTCGCGCAACCTGTTGCCACTCTGGTCACGCAAGACGGGCAGACGGAGATACGCGACGTTTCGGGCGTGCGCTGCTCCGGAGATGACGTCTTTTCTCTTGTGCGCGAACAGTTGGGAGAACCGATCGCGCCAATGCCGGATATCCCCTTTGCCGGAGGCGCGTTGGGATATTGGAGCTACGACCTCGCGCGCCGTTATCACGCCATTCCGGAACTCACGCAAGACGCCGAGCATCTGCCGGAGATGGCAGTGGGAATCTACGACTGGGCGATCATCGTCGATCATCATGAGCTGAGTGCACGGCTCGTGTCGCGACAACGCCATGCGGAGACTGCACAAGTCTTGCCGCGGCTCCTGGCACGGGTGCAAGGCGCACTGCGCTTCAAATCGGATGAAGCAAAAGCGCCTTTCAGGGTGAATGGAAAGATCACCTCCAATTTCACTCCGGCTGCCTATCGCGACGCATTCGATGCGGTGCAGAACTATCTGCACGCCGGCGATTGCTATCAGGTCAACCTCGCACAACGTTATTCGGCGCAAGCATCGGGAGATGCCTGCGCCGCCTATCTCGAATTGCGGCGCTTGAGTCCCGCGCCGTATTCCGCATTTCTGGATTGGCCGCAAGTCAAGATTCTGTGCGCATCTCCGGAACGTTTTCTGCAGGTGCAGCAGGGCAGGGTAGAGACCAGGCCGATCAAGGGCACGCGGGCGCGCAATGCCGATGCGGTGGAAGACGCGCGGCTGGCAGACGAGCTGCGCCATCACCCCAAGGATCGCGCCGAGAACCTGATGATCGTCGACCTGCTGCGCAACGATCTCGGCAAGGACTGCGAGCCGGGCTCGGTGCGCGTGCCGACGCTGTTCGAAGTGGAGAGTTTCGCCAACGTGCATCATCTGGTCAGTACGGTGGAAGGCAGGCTGCAAGGCGGGCGCGACGCGCTCGACGTGTTGCGCGACTGCTTTCCGGGCGGCTCCATCACCGGTGCGCCCAAGCAACGCGCGATGGAGGTCATCGAACAACTCGAACCGCACAGGCGCGGCGTGTATTGCGGAACCGTCGGCTATGTCGGGCACGACGGCAACATGGATACCAACATCGTCATCCGTACATTGGTGTATTCGGGCAATGAGATCCGCTGCTGGGCGGGAGGCGGCATTGTGGCCGATTCCATATGCGAGGCGGAATATCAGGAGACGCTGGACAAAGCGGCTGCGATGCTGGATCTGCTGCAGCGGTTCGGCGGAAAGCTGAATAGATGCATCCCGGACTGATCGATCCAAATATCCTCTAGGAGCGTAAAGTCTACCTTCCCGGAATTGCGTGTATATAAATCATCCCATCGAAACCGTGAGCCAGAATTCGCCGAAGACGAACATATCGAGTTCCAAATCGCCAATAAGTCATTCGCGAGTTACCTCACGTTTGGCAACCGCCAGTCACAATTCAAAACGTTATCAAACAGGCCGCCATTTTTCCTGAAGATGGCATAGTGTATCCGCGCTGCCTGCGTAAGAAGTGACCGGCAGAGTAAGGGGCGTGCTAATTTACTTGGCTAAGCCAAGTACAAATTCGACCAATTCCTTAATTTGATCTTGTTTTTTGCCCGTCGGGTCGCTAGGTGCCATTACCGTGGCACCCCAGTTACCTGAACCGCCTTGAGATACTTTCATCATCATGCCCTCAACCAAAGGATATTCCTTGCCTTTGAATGAGTATGTCTTTGCACCTTTGTATTTTTTGGCAATATCCATAAAAGCAGGACCGACCAATTTCTTGTCAATCGTGTGACAAGCGACACAGCTATTTTTCTTGGCCAGATCAGGCATTTCGGTCGCCATCGCGGCTCCGGCAACCATTAGTCCTGCTGCCACTGTCATGTTTACGATAATTGATTTCATAATCTCTATCTCCGTTAATTTGAATTTCACATTTGTGTCTCAATGAAAAATAGATACATTGGCAATGCTTGAGACACAGCCAGTCTCGACTTGCGTTGCCGCCTGAAAAGCCAATCCGCGAGACTGTTTCCAAAAGCTGTCGAGGACTGGCTATATCAAAAAGCCACAAAGCTCGCCTATTTACAGGAACAACCATTCAGTCACTGAAAAGCACTTCAATAAATCTTTCGGACTGTTAATTTTCCTTTGCACCTTGATCCACCCATTTTTTGAGTAAATTGATGTTCTTCTTGGAGAGGCCACCTTCCATCCCCAATGGCATCTTGATGGACGCATGGGCACGCCCCTCGACAAGCTGGATCAAGACACTGGTAAAGCTATCGCCCGGTTTGATAACCGACCCGAACTTGGTACCCTTCATCAAGCTCTGGTATGTGGTCATGTCAAGACCGCTTGCCTCGTAACCCTTGCCTCCAGGTTGGTGACAGCTCAAACAGTAGTCGTGAAGTATCGGATGTATATCGGCCTTGTAGCTCACTTCTTCTTGTGCCTGCACCGGGAATGCAATAACCAGAAGCGCTGCAACAAGAGCCAGGCCGCCTAAAAATATATCGTTTTTCATATAGCACCTCATAAGGAAAATATTCATAAATGAAAACAAGGCTACGAGTTACTCGGTACATGTCACGCGACAGAATGCTGCTTGTTCAAAGAAAACTTTGACGCGTTTTCAATGGCAGTTTTGCTTTTTTCCCAAGGTGGCAACAATTTCGTAGCCAGCCACAACGTGACGTAAGGACAAACGGAAATGACCCCAACAACGAACAAACTCTCTCGACCGAACACTTCCGGGTAGAAGGTCAGCAACCCTTTCATGGTTTTCGACAATTCCTGCCCGCCAATCACCACGTTCCAGCGCATCGCCAGCACGCCAATCATGATGGCTAGCCCGCTCAGGAAGAGCCAGGTAACCAAACGCTTTCCATGCACATCATAGACAAGCAATGCCGACGTTACCGCGAGAACGAAAATGGACATTGCCCATTGAATTACCATGCCGGCCCAAATCGGCCCCATGATCAACTCCCGCACGGTTTCGACACCCTCGCGGGCCTTGTAAAATATTTCCAGTAATTCCAGGCCTTCAATCACCATCACGACTGTGATGGCGGTAAACAGGACGTATAGCAATCCCCGCATGGTATCGTCGGCAATCTCCGTCTTGCGAACCTTGGATGCGATCACATACAGCACGATCAGTAGCCCAACCCCCGAACCCACCGCCGACAACAAGAAGATGACCGGCATCAAATCAGATGACCACCATTCGCGAGTTTTCAGCGATCCGAATACGAATCCGACGTACCCATGCAGTCCGCAAGCGCTGGGTATGCCGATCATCGACAGTATGCGGGCGAATTTATGATCGATAGCCAGCGAGCGTGGTGACACATCGTCTGATCCCAGAGTCAGCAAGCCATAAACTTTGCGCATAATTCCGGTTTTGCTCTTGGACATTGCGACGATATCGGCGCGGAATGCAAACCAGGTTTCCAGCAGCAAAAGGCACAAGTAAAACCCGGCAACATAACCGAATGCTGCCATCGCGGAAGTCCAGTGCGGCGTTATTACTGCATTGAATGCACGGGTGGGCTGCCCCAGGTGAAACAGCAATGGTGTCGGCGCAAAGAACATAAAGCACAACGCGGTCAGCAGAGCGAACCTGGAGACCGGCGCAAAGCTCTTTATGTTAAACACATGATGAAGACTGGAAATTACAAACGCACCCGCGACCAACCCGGTGATGTATGGATAAATTACGATGAGTTGGCTCCACGCAAAATCGGTCTCGTTTGGATAAACGTATCCAACATACGGAGTGACGTGCTCGAATACGTGTTCCATCAAACCACCTCCTTGTCTGTTCCCTTGTAAAACACGTTGGGTGCGTTGCCCATTTCCGGCTTCAGCACTTGCACGTGGTTGTTGCGGATAAAAAGACTGACCGGGCTTTCCGGGTCGTTTCGGTCGCCGAAAATGCGCGAACCCGTCGGGCATACCTCGACGCATGCCGGGTTAAGCCCCTTGGTGATACGGTGGTAGCACCAATTGCATTTCTCGGCAGTACCCCTGGATTCATTGAAACTTCGCGCGCCATAGGGGCAGGCCTGCACGCAATACTGGCATCCGATGCAGTAGGTCGTGTCTATCAGCACCGGGCCATCCTTGGATTTAAAGGTGGCGCCCGTCGGGCATACCTGTACGCACGACGGATGCTCGCACTGGTTGCAAAGCTTGGCCACGAAAAATGCCTTGTCAACCTTGACATGCCTGTAGCGGTCGTCAAACCGGAATTTTGTTTCCGATCCGGCATTTTCGATATTTTTCGGATCGGTCTGACTGTCTACCAATGCCGTATTCGAACCTTCCAGATAGACATAGCGCTCAACCCAGGTTCGATGATGATTCGCGTCCATCTGCACACTGTTTTCCATTTTGCATGCTTCCATGCAACGCAAGCAGCCAATACAGCGCGTGGTATCAACACCCATCGCCCATTGATGGTCGTTCCAGTTGTATCCCGGAATTTGTGGCGGGTTATTTACCGCCTCCTCATACTGTGCGTCATTCTGTTGGAACGCGTGCTTGCCGGTCTCGGCTTCTACCGCACCAATGGCCGCACCCGCGCCAATGAATGCACCGGCGCAAGCCGCGCCCTTGCCAAGAAATCCCAAAAAATCCCGGCGCGACAAGGTCCCGGCCTCCTCTTCCAATTTTGTATGATGAGTAGTCACTTTTTCCTCGCTAGGTAATTTGTTCATTTGCAACTCACGCTGGCAAAATAAGCCGACAGGTTGTCTATATCCGAGTCAGACAATGCATTGGCCACGCTCGACATTACTGCGTGATTGCGACTGTCATCCTTGAATGAATTTAGTGCCACGGTCAGATATGCGGCATTTTGACCGGCCAGATTCGGCCATGCCTGACTGGCGCTGATTCCGGCCGGCCCTGTGCCGCGTAGACCCCCGGCATTGTGGCAGGCCGCACATCCCGCCTCTGCCGCCTTGGCTTTACCCAGTTCCGCTTTCGCCTTATCGCCACCGGTCGCGCCGCAGCTGGATTTTGAAAAGTAGGCAGACACATTTCGCATATCCGCATCGCTCAGGCCCGCTGCCATGCCGCTCATCGTGTCGTTTTTGCGCGTTCCGGATTTGAATCCCTTAAGTGAATTGTATAAATAGTCGGCATGTTGACCTGCCAGGTTTGGCCATGCCGGATTAATGCTCATCCCGGTGTTGCCATGGCATGCTGCGCAGGCGGCAGCCACAGACTTGCCTGCAGCCGCATTCCCCGCCTTTACCGCGATAACGGGAAGAGCCTTGCCTGTTATTGGATCAACAGGCGGTCTGGGCAAATCTGCAAAATTGATTCTGGGGGAATGCGGATTGTGACAACTGGTGCAGGGTTCTGCGCCGCCATGATTTTCAACCGCAATTTGGCGCTGCATTGCAGGGCGCGCCTCCAGCTTGTCATGGCAGTTGAGACACAGGTTGCGCATATCGCTGGGAGACAGCATCAGGTTCCTGCCCGGTATATCTGCCGGATGATCGATATGCTTATGGGTGATCGTGGTTACCCTGTCCTCGATGGAAAGCGGCATCGCCTCTTTGGATGGGTGGTTGCCTGCGGGGCCGGTGTGGCAAACTTCACAATTGACGCCATTCTTGATGACAACGCCTTGAATGGCGCCATCCTTGGTCGCTTTGCGGTGGATGCCCCCAGTCCATACGGCATATGCCTCCTTGTGACATGACTGGCACGAAGCCGACCCTTGCAGCTTTGGAACTTTGGAAGCAACCTCTGCTACTGCATTGCCGCGATAATGTCCGTACTGATAAAACGAACCCGGCACAAGAAACTTTTTTGCCGAGAAAGCAACAATTGCAACAACTGCAATCAATATCAGCAACCGTACTATATGCTTTGGCATAACTGTCTCCGAGACTTCCTAAACTAACAAGTTGAACATCGAACATTGAACTTCAAAATAAATACTGATTTCATCAGGCCGCAAAGCAATTGCTCTCAGACAATTTCCGGCATCGCGGGAATAAGAAAATAATTTTGACGGCGGCGCTGTTCATAACGCCCGGTAATTTCATTTCGCGCATGATTGAAATTGTTTGAATCAAACAAATGACGAGCTTCAAGCTACAGCAGCATCCTGTTTAAATAAATACGCAGAAATACATATGTTACGGAGGCAAACCTTGTCATGAACGCAGCTTGTCTAATGTTTCATAATTGATGCGTTGACGATCTGATATTGTTAAGTGCTGTCTGAAAAAATGTGAACAGATACCGATCAGTGTTACAGCCCGTTGGCTATTTGTGGCTATAGACACGTCATGAAAGATTGCGCCTAATGGCGTGACTGTCTATCCGCTTTGCGTCAGCGGTCGTGCCATGTATTGAAAATCGTGGCGTGTCATTGAGCATGCAAATTTGGAAACGGCGATAAAGTCCTCCGTTCGTTGCGACCCTTCGACCGTGCTCAGGACTAAAGGCCCTGTCGGACCATGAATGGAGGACACCGACATTCGACGTGTCATCGAGCAAGCCCTTCGACAGGCTCAGGGCGAACGGACTCAATCGGAGCTTTCTTTGATCTTTTACCCGATCGAGGGAACATCATGAGGCCGACCTTCTCGGTGCTCCCGATGCCGGCTAAGGTACTCAAGCCAACTTGTTCCGTGAAAAGTGCGGTATCCCGCAAATTTCAATCGGGGATATGTTGCGTGCCGCAGTCAAAGCGGGCACTCCACTTGTCCATGCGATAAAAATTATGGATGCGGGCGAGTTGGTATCGGGCTATATCATCATCAACCTGATGAAGGAGCGCATCAGGGATGAAGGACTGCGCCAGCGGTTTTTCATTCGGCGGATTTCCTTGCACAATTCCGCGGGCTGAAGCAATGAAACAGGCAGAAGTGCAAATTGATTACTTAATCGAGATCGATGTTGCCGACAGTGAAATTGTCTGCCGCGTGCATCCCGCCCCGGACACAACCGTCATGTCGTGTTCAATCCACCCAAGGCTGCGGGAAAAGACGATGTAACCGATGAAGAGTTGGTGCATCGTCCAAATGATGCCGCAGCAACCGTTAGTGAAGATATGCGATACGCAAATTATTTGAATCGATCAATCTAGGACAAATTCGTGCCATGATATTTGCTATGAATTTCCGGACTGGCTAATTGATAACCAAAACCGCGTAGCGTATGCAGCAATTTCTGCTGGTACGGTTTGTCGATGAGATCGCGAAGCAAATGCATGTGCGCACGGAGCGAATCACTGTCGGGACGGCCTTCTCCCCAGACAATACGCTGAATGTCATCGCGTTTGACTACATGAGGCGAGCGCGCCATCAGCATCTCCAGTATCCTGTAGGAGATCGGCGGCAGATCGATAGTCTTGTCGCCGCGACGCACAGAACAAGTGAATGGATCCAGACTGAGGTCTTCCACTACCATTGTTTTCTGTTTTTGAGCATATTCGCAAGACCGTCGATACAATACTCGCAAACGCAATTCCACTTCGCGCAATTCTGCCGGCTTGATCAGGTAATCGTCTGCGCCAGCCTCAAGTCCGGCGATCTTGTCGTCCAGCGTGTCGCGCCCCGTGATCATCAACACCGGCGTGGTCTTGCCGCCTTCTGAGCGCAACTTGCGGCATAGGGTAATACCATCCATTCCCGGCAACATCAGGTCAAGCACGATCGCATCGTATTGGTTGGCTATTGCCAGATGCAATCCGGTAATGCCATCTCCGGCAGCATCCGGGATATGTCCCTTGTTCTCCAGAAAATCGAACATGTTGGAGGCAAGGTCGCAATTGTCTTCAATAATTAGTACACGCATATTCTTAAAATTTCACAACTATTGGTCTAATAACAATGCAGTAGCTCACAAATAACGCCGCTTTGTCGTGACCCGAATTATTCGGAGATTACAGAGCGCGGGTGCATGCGAAACTACAGCAGAGCGCTGGCCAAATATATACGCAGGAATACATATATTGCGGAAGACAGGCGGCTATCAATCGCATGGTGCCATCAGGAACCATCAATTGAAAATTGATATCCATAACAAAAGATCGCGCCATGAACTGCGAGGCTTTAGCCTTTTTCTTCAGATTTTAGTTTGCCCCGAACTTTTCAATGGAGCGAACAGAATGCCAGATACTCCCGGATATAATGGCAGGCCAACCCGGCGCAAGTGTCAACCGACAAGGACGTCACAACAGGGATTTCAGCAATGAATCGAGCTTGGCAGGCGTAAACGGCTTGGTGATATACCCGTTGATGCCGAGGTGGGCGGCGGTTTCGACGTTGTCCCTGGTGGCTTCCGCCGTCACCATGATGACGGGGATGTGCTTGAGCGCGTCATCTTTTCGCATTTCTTCCAGAAGCTGGATGCCGGACATCCGGGGCATGTTCCAGTCGGAAATGACCAGATCGTAGCGCAACAGCTTCAATTTCCTGAGTGCAGTCTCTCCGTTCGGGACGTCGGTCACATCGTAAGGCCCCAGATCGTAGATCATCGATTTGATGACGAATCGAACGCTGGGTGAATCATCAACTACCAGAATGCGTTTCAAAATGAATGGTCCTTCATGCGATTGCGGCTTGGTATGTCATGTGCTGCCGGGCTTGCGTTTTTCGCCGACCTTGGCGTCGAATCTTTCCCGGTTGATGATGAAGCGTTCATGCCGGCCTTTGGAGATCACCTCCACGCCGTCATGGGCCTCGACCTGGAACACGAGTCGCCTGCCGTCCACTTCGATCAGTTCGACCGTTGCGGTGACTTCCAGTCCGGGCGGAGTGGCCGCCTGATGGCTGACATCGATGTGCGTGCCGACGGTCTGCTCGACCGGCCAATCGATATGGGGATTGAGGCATTTGATGCAGGCCCATTCCAGGAAGCCAACCATGTAGCCGGTGGCGAACACCTCCGGCATCGCAAGGAACTCCTCTGCTTCGGGATACAGTGCGGGAACGGTTTTCGAGGGCGGCACGAGAAATCTGTGCTCGTATTTGAGGCCGGGTTTCAGGGTGTCTTTCATATGGATCTCCTGGCGGGTTCAAGCCGGGATGTTCTTCTCCCGGGTGATGCGGATCACTTCCTGGATCCTGCGCAGGCCGCGCATGACGCTGGCAAGGTGCTGGCGGCTATTCACCTGCAGGGTGAAGTAGAGCGCCGTGTATTCCCCCTCGTTGGTGAAGTGGACGTTCTCGATGTTGGACTCGGCGTCGGCGATGGCGGCGGCGACCTTGGCCAGCACGCCGCGCTGGTTGGCCACGATGAGCTTGATGCTGACCTCGAACAGTTTATTGATGTTCTTGTCCCATACGACATCCATCCATTCCTCGCTGCCGCTGCGTCCCTTGCGCAGGGTCGGGCAGTCGTGGGTGTGCACGATGAGTCCCTGTCCACTCTTGATGACGCCGATGATGGGGTCGCCGGGTATGGGGCGGCAGCACTTGGCATACTGGACCGCCATGCCCTCGTTGCCCAGCAGGGTGATGATGCCGCTGCCGGAACCGGCTTCCGTTCGGCCTCCTTCCCCCTCGTTCATCCTTGCCAGCTGGCGCGCGATGACCATGTTCAGGCGGCGCCCCAGCCCGATGTCGGCGAATATCTCCTGCCTGGATTTGGCGTTGCTTTCTTTCAACACGCGTTCCCAGCACAGGTCGGGAATATCCTGCAGCTTGAAGCCGAGCGAATTGAGTGCCTGGCCGAGCAGGCGTTCGCCGAGCTTGGCCGATTCGCCCAAGTGCATGGTTTTCAACGCGTGGCGTATCTCGCCTCGCGCCTTGCTGGTGACGACATAGCTCAGCCACGCGGGGTTGGGGTGCGCGAGCGTCGCGGTGACGATCTCCACGCGGTCGCCGTTGCGCAGCTCGGTGCGCAACGGAACGAGTTCGGAATTCACCTTGGCCGCGACGCAGCGGTTGCCGATGTCGGTGTGCACGCTATAGGCGAAATCCACCGCGGTCGCGCCGCGCGGCAGCGCGTAGATCTTGCCCTTGGGCGAGAACACATATACTTCGTCCGGGAACAGGTCCACTTTAAGGTGTTCCAGGAACTCGACCGAATCGCCGCTCTGTGCCAGGCTTTCCAGCAGGCTCTGCAGCCACTGGTGCGTCTTCTGGTGCAGTTCGTTGATCTGCGCTTCCGATGATTTGTAGAGCCAGTGTGATGCGACGCCGCTTTCGGCCAGCTTGTTCATTTCGTGCGTGCGTATCTGCACTTCGATGGGCGTGCCGAACGGGCCGAACAAGGCGGTATGCAGCGACTGGTAGCCGTTCCCCTTGGGGATGGCGATGTAGTCCTTGAACCTTCCCGGGAAGGGCTTGTACAGGCTATGCAGCACGCCGAGCGCGAGATAGCACGAAGGGATATCCTCGACCAGGACGCGGAAGCCGTAGATGTCCAGCACCTGCGCGAAGGCCAGCGACTTGGACTGCATCTTCTGGTAGATGCCGTACAGGTGCTTTTCGCGCCCGCGCACCTCGGCCTTGATATGGTTCTCGTCCAGGCGCTGACGTATCGCTTCCAGTATCTTGCTGACGACTTCGCGCCGGTTGCCGCGCGCAACCTTGAGCGCTTTCGACAGCACCGCGTAGCGGTTCGGGTACAGATATTTGAAACTGAGGTCTTCCAGCTCCTGGTACAGATTGTTCAGGCCCAGACGGTTGGCGATGGGTGCATAGATATCCATCGTTTCGCGCGCGATGCGCCGGCTCTTTTCTTTTGAAACGGAATCGAGCGTGCGCATATTGTGCAGGCGGTCGGCGAGCTTGATCAGGATGACGCGCACGTCGCGCGCCATCGCCATCAGCATCTTGCGGAAGTTTTCCGCCTGGGCATCGGCCACCGTGTCGAACTTGAGCTTGTCCAGTTTGCTCAGACCGTCGACCAGTTCGGCCACGGGCTTGCCGAACTGCTCGGCGATCTGTTCGATGCTGATGTTGGTGTCTTCCGCCACGTCGTGCAGCAAGGCCGCGGTGATGGCCTGCGCGTCCAGATGCAGCGGGGTCAGGATGCGCGCGACGGCGATGGGGTGGGTGACATAGGGCGCGCCCGACTGGCGCAACTGGCCCTGGTGTGCGGTGCGGCTGAAGGCAAGCGCAGATTCGACCTGCGCCACATCCTTAGGCTTCAGATAGGCAGAGACCTCTTGGAGAAGAATTTCAGCATCTGTCTGTGGCATAGATCATGCGGCTAAGAAGCCGCCGGAAAAATCCCGGCGGCGTGGGATCAGGCCATGCCGCGGTTCAGTATCTCGATCCCGACCTTGCCTTCGCTGATCTCGCGCAGCGCGACGACGGTGGCCTTGTCCTTGCTGTTCTCCACAAGGTATCCGGCGCCGTTGGCCAGCTGGCGGGCGCGATAGGCGGCAGCCAGGGTCAGCTCGAAACGGTTGGGGATGTACTTCATGCAGTCTTCGACGGTGATGCGTGCCATGGTGTGCTCCTATTTGTGCAATTGATTGATGAGTGTTGCGTGACGAGTGAGTTGACTGTCGCGGTGCAGTCCGGAAGCGATGACCACGGCATCGAGTTGCTTCAGGGCCTCGTCCAGCTTGTCGTTGATGATAACATAGTCGAACTCTGCGACATGCGAGATGTCGTCCCGAGCCGCCTGCATGCGCCGCGCGATCACTTCGGGGCTGTCCTGTCCGCGGCCCTGCAGCCGGGTCTCCAGGGCGGACAGGGACGGCGGCAAGATGAAGATGGAGATCGCGTGCGGCATCAGCCTGCGCACCTGCTCCGCGCCCTGCCAGTCGATCTCCAGCAGGATGTCGCGTCCCGAGACCAGTTCCTTTTCTATCCACGACTGTGATGTGCCGTACAGATTGCCGTAGACCTCGGCGCTTTCCAGGAAGTCGCCCTTCTGCGCCATCTCCAGGAACTGCTCGCGGCTGACGAAGTGGTAGTCCTTGCCGTCGACCTCGCCGGCGCGCGGGGTGCGCGTGGTGTAGGAGACGGACAGCGCGATATGCCTGTTGCTTTTGAGCAGCGCACCGACCAGGCTGGTCTTGCCCGCACCGGAAGGTGCGCTGACGATGAAAAGATTGCCGGACATGAGGTCTCCTATTCGATGTTCTGTACCTGTTCGCGCATCTGCTCGATGAGTATCTTGATCTCCATCGCGCTGCGCGATACTTCCGCGTCCACGGATTTCGAGCCGAGCGTGTTGGCTTCCCGGTGCAATTCCTGCATCAGGAAATCCAGGCGTTTGCCGACTGCGCCGCCTTTTTCCAGGACGCGCCGCACTTCGGCCAGGTGCGTCTGCAGGCGCGACAGTTCTTCGTCCACGTCGATCTTGCTGGCGTAGAGCGTGATCTCCTGCCGCACGCGCTCGTCATCCTCGCTGCCCAGCGCTTCGAGCAGGCGCGCGCGCAACCGGGATTCATAGGCAACGATGGCGGCGGGAACGCGGGGGGCGACAGCGGCGCGCAGCGCCTCGATCTGGGATACGCGCTCCAGCAGAAAGGTCTTGAGCTTTTCCCCTTCGCGTTGCCGCGCGGCGGAGAAATCCTTCAACGCCTGTTGCAGCAATGCCTGCAGCGTGGTGTGCAGGGTCTCGGCCGAGAGGGCTGGGCTTTCCAGTACGCCGTTCCAGCGCAGCACGTCGTTGACGGAAAGTTCGCGCGCATCCGGCAATGTTTCGCGGATCTGGCTGCTCCACACCGACAGTTGCTGCACCATGACCTGGTTCAGGCGGGCCGGCTCCTGTGCGGACTGGCGCACGGCGAGATTGATGCGGCATTCCACCTTGCCGCGGCTCATTTGCGCCGCGATGGCTTCGCGCAAAGCGGGTTCCTGCGTGCGCAATTCATCGGGCATGCGCAATTGCAGGTCGAGATAGCGGTGGTTGACCGAGCGCAACTCCAGGGATAGCGAGCCGGAGTCCAGTTCCGCGGCGACGGAGGCAAAACCGGTCATGCTGTAGATCATCGAAGTCTCCGGCGAAGTGGAAAAAACATGGGCTGAACGCCGCGCATTATATTACGATTGCACCTGATCACAGACTCCCATAGAACATTGGGTGCAGAAAAACACAGGGAGAAGATGAAGTTCGCTGTTCACCAGGGCAACCACATCGGCGGTCGCAGGTACAACCAGGACCGGGTGGGATATGCCTATACCAATGAAGCGCTGTTGCTGGTGCTGGCAGACGGCATGGGCGGTCATCTGCATGGCGAGATCGCCGCGCACATCGCCGTCCAGTCCTTCATGCGCGCCTTCACCCGCATCGAGCAGCCGCGCGTGAAGGAGCCGGAAGTGTTCCTGCGCGCCACCATGCGCGCCGGGCACGACGCCATCTTCGACTATGCGCGCAACGAAAAACTCGGCGGCAATCCCGGCACCACCTGCGTTGCGGCGCTGGTGCAGGACGGGCAGATCTGGTGGGCGCACGCGGGCGATTCGCGTTTTTATCTCTTGCGCGGCAATGCGGTGGCAAGCGTGACGCACGATCACTCCGTGGTCCAGCAGTGGGCGGACTGGGGCATCATCAGCCCGGACGAGATGAAGACGCACCCCGACCGCAACAAGATCACCAACTGCCTGGGCGGCGTGGAAGACATGTTCTATGTCGACGTGTCGAAGCCGGTTGTGGCCGAACCCGGCGATACCCTGCTGTTGTGCAGCGACGGCTTCTGGAGCCCGCTGACCGACGAGGAAATGGCGCAGCTTTCATCCGTTCAGGGGATGCAGGATCGGCTGGACGAGCTCATCGTCGCGGCGGTGTACCGCGAGGGCGCTCGCGCCGACAATACCTCGGCCGTCGTGGCGCGCCTGGGCGACGGCGAGGCGGAACATGCCACCGACGTGCCTGTGTGCGTCGTTCTGAACGAGCAGGACTTGCCGGGGAACTTCTGAGCAAGTCCGTTATAATCCGCGCCGTTCCCTAATTTTCCGAGGTCCCAGTCATGCGTCCCAGTCAGCGTAAGCCGGATCAGCTGCGTGCTATCCGCATCACCCGCAATTACACCAAACATGCCGAAGGCTCGGTACTCATCGAGTGCGGCGACACCAAGGTCATCTGCACCGCCAGCGTGGAAGAGCGCGTACCACCGCACAAGAAAGGCAGCGGCGAAGGCTGGGTGACGGCAGAATACGGCATGCTGCCGCGCTCCACCGGCGAACGCATGCAGCGTGAAGCCGCCAAGGGCAAGCAATCCGGTCGCACGCAGGAAATCCAGCGCCTGATCGGGCGCAGCCTGCGCGCCGTGGTCGACCTCGGCAAGCTCGGCGAGCGCACCATCACGCTCGATTGCGATGTGATTCAGGCCGACGGCGGTACTCGCACCGCCAGCATCACCGGCAGCTTCGTTGCGCTGCACGATGCGGTGAGCGGACTGATGAAAAAAGGCCTGGTGAAGGAGAACCCGCTCAAGGAGGCCGTCGCCGCCATCTCGGTCGGCATCTACCAGGGCACGCCGGTGCTCGACCTCGACTATGTCGAAGACTCGGCCTGCGACACCGACATGAACGTGGTGATGCTGGGCAGCGGCCACTTCGTCGAAGTGCAGGGCACGGCGGAAGGCCATCCTTTCTCGCGCGAGGAGATGGATACGCTGCTGGAACTGGCGAAGCACGGCATCGGACAGCTGGTGGAGATGCAGCTGAAGGCGCTGCAAGGCTGACGCGAGAGTGAATGGAAGCGCCCTGCGAACGGCGTCGCAAGGCGATCTGCAGGTATCCCCCGCGGGAACGACCGTCAATCGGCGACTCCGGGATATCCTGCCTGAAGATCGCCGTCGTCATTGGGCTGCAGGCAACATGATATTGGACAGGCAATGCAGAAACTGGTCATCGCATCGAACAATCCCGGCAAGCTGCGCGAATTCCAGCGCATGCTGGCCCCGCTCGGCATCGAGGTGCTGACGCAGGCGCAGCTCGGCATCTCCGAGGCGGAGGAGCCGCACTGCACCTTCGTCGAAAATGCGCTGGCCAAGGCGCGCCATGTCAGCCGCGAAAGCGGCCTGCCGGCGCTGGCCGACGATTCCGGCATCTGTGTCGAGGCGCTGGGCGGCGCACCCGGCGTGATCTCAGCGCGTTATGCCGGGGATAATCCGAAATCAGACCAGCGCAACAACGAAAAGCTGCTTTGCGAGATGCAGGGTGTGGCCGACCGCCGCGCGCATTATTACTGCGTGCTGGTGCTGGTGCGGCATGCCGACGATCCGCAACCGCTGATCGCCGAGGGCGAATGGCAGGGCGAAATATTCCATGAAGAGCGCGGAGAGGGCGGCTTCGGCTACGACCCGATGTTCTGGCTGCCGCAGTTCGGCAAGACGGCGGCGGAACTGACGCACGACGAGAAGGCGCAGATCAGCCACCGCGCCAAGGCGCTGCAGGTGCTGATGCAGCGCTTTCCGCGCGCATGAGCGAACAGCCGCTGCAAGCATTCGGCATCAGGTCGCAGCCGGTGAATTTCCGCGCGCTGCCGCCGCTGTCGCTGTATATCCACATCCCCTGGTGCGTGCGCAAATGTCCCTATTGCGACTTCAATTCGCACGAGGCTAAGCCTGTCCTGAGCTTGTCGAAGGACGGCGGCCTGCCGGAGCGGGAATATGTCGCGGCGCTGGTGCGCGACCTGGAGATGGCGCTGCCGCTGATCTGGGGGCGCAAGGTGTATACCGTGTTCTTCGGCGGCGGCACGCCCAGCCTGCTCAGCGGGGAAAGCGTGACGGAGATACTGCGCCAGGTGCGCATGCTGCTGCCGCTCGACATCAACGCCGAGATCACGCTGGAAGCCAATCCGGGCACGGTGGAAGCGGACAAGTTCGCCGCGTTCCGCGAAGCGGGCGTGAACCGCTTGTCGCTGGGCATCCAGAGTTTCAACGATACCCATCTGCAGGCGCTGGGGCGCATCCATTCCGCCGCTGACGCCAGGCGCGCGATCAGGATCGCGCAGCAGCATTTCGACAACATCAACCTCGACCTGATGTACGCGCTGCCGAACCAGGCGCAGGAACAGGCCTTGCAGGATGTGCAGGCTGCCCTGCAATTCAGGCCGCAACACCTGTCCTGCTATCACCTGACGCTGGAACCGAACACCCTGTTCGCGCACCAGCCGCCACCCTTGCCGGACGAAGACGTGAGCAGCGACATGCAGCAATCGATCGAAGCGCTGCTTGCCGCGCATGGCTATGAGCACTACGAGACTTCGGCCTTCGCGCAGCCCGGACGACGTTCGCGGCACAACCTGAACTACTGGCAGTTCGGCGATTACCTGGGCATCGGCGCGGGTGCGCACAGCAAGCTGAGTTTTCACGACAAGATATTGCGCCAGGCGCGTTACAAGCAGCCGCAGGCCTATATGGAAGCGGTGGCACACGGCCAGCCAGTGCGGGCACGACACGGTGAGGCGGAGCCTTCCGGTGCGGGAGTGCCCGCACTGCACCCCCTCCCGCAATCGGCTGGCTGCGCCAGTAACGTGTCGGGGGTGCAGGAAGAGCATGAGGTGTCGCATGACGACATCGCGTTCGAGTTCATGATGAATGCGTTGCGTTTGAACGGGGGATTCGACAGCCCCCTGTTCACCGAACGCACCAGCCTCCCGTTGCTGTCGATACGCCGTGAGCTTGCCGAAGCAGAAGAGCGGGGATTGCTATTCCAGGATCACAAAAAAATCGCCCCGACAGAATCGGGGCGACGGTTTTTGAACGACTTGCTGCAGATATTTCTGCGAGAAGGCAGTTGAGTTAAATTCCTCTACCCCTTGGATCGGGTATTTCCTTGGGATTGAAGTCGTTCTCTTGATAACAGTGCCGCAAATAGGCAGCTTTCATATTGCCGTCGAAACGCAGGTTCTTGGCATTTTGATTGCAAGTTGCTTCTTTTTCCTTTTGTCCAATTAACTCGGAGTTCTGACGGGTAGCTACCTTTGTCAAACAGGCTGTTGTGTAAGCTTGGCGTTCTTTGAAATTGGTGATCTTTGCGGCTGTATTTGCGCAATCGTTGCCTTGATGGGCAAATGCGGGGGATGCAATTGTGGCAAGCAACAAACTCATTAGTGCAATGAAGTATTTCATGTTGACCCCTTAGAAATTTGTAGAAAGATAAATAACACTGATACTACAAAGGTTATTCTAATGGATTTAACACAAAATTTACATAAACTTTACCTAAAATTTACACTCGTTCTCCAAAGTCACTTTGGGTTATTCGTACCCTCCCCTTGCCTGAAAGCGAGGGGAGGGTGCTGAATTACATCTTCGGATGCGGGTTTGACTTGTCAAAGTCGTTTTCTTTATAGCAGTGATTCAAATATTCTTCCTTTTTCTTGCCTTCAAGCTTCATGTTTTCGGCATTGGTATCGCAATGCTGTCTTTTGTCATGCATGTCTTGCTCGTAGGATTTTTCTTCATCTACTTTTTTCAAACAGGACTTCATGAATTCTGCGTGTTTGACGGTGTCGGTGATCTTGGCTGCTTGTTTATCGCAATCGTTGGTCGATTCATGTGCAAAGGACGGGACGGCGAAAGTGGCAAGCAACAGGCAGGTTACTGTGATGAGGTGTTTCATGTCAGCTCCTTATAAAATTTTATAAAACTTATAAATGATGAATAACGGCGCTACATATAAAATCGTAACAGAAATATCGGGGCGATTTAACGTATTGTTAACATTATAATCGACGTGGATATTAGAGGGGTTTCTTGCGGAAAACAAGGTCCCATACGCCATGCCCCAGCTTGAGTCCGCGCAATTCGAACTTGGTGAGAGGCCGATATGAAGGGCGCGGGGCGTAATTCGCCGCGGTGTTCTGCAGCAACGGTTCCGCGCTCAATACCGCCAGCACCTGCTCGGCATAATCCTGCCAGTCGGTGGCAACGTGAATATAGCCGCCGGGTTTGAGCTTCTTGACCAGTTGCGCGACGAATGGCGACTGGATCAGGCGGCGCTTGTTGTGCCGTGCCTTGTGCCAGGGGTCGGGGAAAAAGATATGCACGCCGTCCAGAGTATCGTCACCTATCATGTCGCGCAGCACCTCCACCGCATCGTGCTGCATGATGCGGATGTTCCTCAGTTGTTCCGCATCGATCAGTTTGAGCAAGTTCCCCACGCCAGGAGTATGGACTTCCAGCGCCAGATAGTCGTTCTCGGGATGCGCCTGCGCGATGGTTGCGGTGCTGTCGCCCATGCCGAAGCCGATCTCCAGTATTTTTGGAGCCTTCCGCCCGAAGGCCTGGTCGAGGTCGATCAGGCGGGCGACGTAATGAATGCCGTAGCGTGGCAGCCATGTATCGATGGCGCGCTGCTGGGCGGCCGAAACCCTGCCTTGTCTTAGAACAAAGCTGCGGATATGTCTCTTGCTGAGATCGGTGGTGTCGTTCATGGCGATTGTTTTCATGCCGTTCGCCCTGAGATTGTCGAAGGGCGAATGGTGTGTCTGTTGAATCCGTTCATGCTTCGACATGCTCAGCACGAACGGGAGTTAGTATCAGCTTCGCGTCGAAGAGATGATCCCGGCTGTCGGTGAGCTCGGGCTGGCGCTGTAAAGTTTCTTCGGCATGCGCCCCGCGAGATACGCACTGCGTCCGGCTTCTACCGCCTGTTTCATCGCCGAGGCCATCAATACGGGCTGTTGCGCGGCAGCGATGGCGGTATTCATCAGCACGCCGTGACAGCCCAGTTCCATCGCGATCGCGGCATCGGAAGCGGTGCCGACGCCCGCATCCACGATCACCGGCACTTGCACACGATCCATGATGAGTTGCAGGTTCCACGGGTTGAGGATGCCCATGCCGGAGCCGATCAGCGAAGCCAGCGGCATAATGGCGACGCAGCCGATGTCTTCCAGCTGCTTGGCGATGATGGGGTCGTCCGAGGTGTACACCATGACCTGGAAGCCTTCCGTGACCAGCGTCTTCGCCGCGGCGAGAGTTTCGATCACATTGGGATACAGCGATTGCGGGTCGCCCAGCACTTCCAGCTTGACCAGGCTGTGCCCGTCCAGCAGTTCGCGCGCCAGGCGCAGTGTGCGTACCGCATCGTCGGCGGTGTAGCAGCCCGCGGTATTCGGGAGGTAGGTGAATTTCGACATCGGCACCGAGTCGAGCAGGTTGGGCTCGTTGGCCTTCTGGCCGAGGTTGGTGCGACGGATCGCCACCGTGACGATCTCCGCACCGCTGGCGTCCAGCGCCGCGCGCGTTTCGGTGAAGTCCTTGTACTTGCCGGTGCCGACCAGCAGACGGGAGGAATAGCTTTTACCGGCGATGATTAATTTGTCGTTCATTTAAGTCTTTCAGATGATTGATTGAAGCCGCATGATCGTTCGGCTAAACGTCAAGCCGTTCAATCGGGCTGTTGCCTAGCCGCCGCCGACTGCGACGACAATTTCGAGCTTGTCACCCGCCGCCAACTGCCGCTCGGCGAAAGTGCTGCGCGGGACGATCTCGCCATTGCGCTCGAGCGCAATGCGTTTGCCGGTCAGCCCCATCACTTCGATGAGCGCGGCAACAGTCGCGTTCGCTGGAATTTGGCGCGCTTCGCCATTGATGCTGACGGTGATCACTTTGCTATTGTTGCCCATGATAGAATCTGCGCCGCATTCTACTATAAGCGGGTGTAGTTCAATGGTAGAACGGCAGCTTCCCAAGCTGCATACGAGGGTTCGATCCCCTTCACCCGCTCCATTCGCATGGCCCCGTCCAGAAACCCGATTACTGTTCCGATATGGTGCTTCATGTCGCCAAATTCGTTGTGGCTGCCGGGCATCAGCAGCAGCTGTACCTGTTTGCCCTCGCGATTTGCATATATTTCCTGGGCTTCGCTCATCGGCACCGTTTCGTCCCCGATGCCGTGAACCAGCAGTACGGGACAGTTCACCGCACGGATGGTGCGCGCGGGTGCGATGACGTCGAAACGGTAGCCGATGACGCGTTGCACGTAGAAAAGGATATAGGCGCCCAGCGGCCAAAACGGAATCCGCCTGGATTTCAGCCAGCGACGCATCATGTCCGCAGGGTGCGCAAATGCGGAAAGGCTGACGGCAGCAGCAAGATCATGCCGTTGTGCAGCCAAAAGCAGTGCGGCACCCGCACCGACAGAATGGCCGACGACGCCGATGCGCGTTTCATCCACGTCGCGCTGAACTTGCAGCCATTCCAGCGCGCTTTCCAGGTCCGCGGCAAAGCGTGGCAGGGAAGCAAAACTGTCGCCATCGCTGCGTCCATGACAGCGCGCGTCGAAGAACAGCAGCGCATAGCCAGCCTCGTGCAGCGGCTTGGCCAGGGGCAACATCATTTCGGCATTGCCGCCCCAGCCGTGAAGAATAGCCAGCGCCGGCGCACGTTCACCGGCGGGGACGAACCAGCCGAACAGGGTCTTGCCGCGCACGGCGTGAATTTTCACTTCACGCCAGGGCACATCGCAGGGTACGCCGCTTTCGCGCAGGCGCGGCGCGGTCAGGCCGGCACGAATCAGGTAGTTGAGGACAAGCGCAGCCAGGACGCCGACCGACAGCAGACCGAAAAACCATAGCGTCGCTTGGGAGATATTCACTGCGTATGCCTTGCGTGCATCACCGGATCAACGAAACTCGCGCAGGTAATGCTGCTCGAAATAGCGCTTCGCCCAGTGGAACAAACGCGATGATGGCAGTACCCAGTTACGCTTGGGATCGCGATAGACAAGTATTCCGACATCGACGCTGTCGACGATGCAGATCAGTTCGGTACGCGGGCGCGCGGCGGGTGCCTTGCCTGCGAGTGCCAACAGCAGGTTCTCGGCCGCAGCGCGCGCTTGCAGGTCAGCCATATGCGCCTGTTTCGGCAACCAGTCCGGTCCCGGATAACTGCCCGCATCTCCGGCCACGAACACACGCTCCGTACCCTTGACCGCACAGAATTCATCGGCCGGAAAGAAGCCGCCGTCGGACAGCGCGATGCCGCTGTTTTCCGCCCACGCCGGGCCGGTGAGTCCGGGCATGAACAGGATGAGGTCGGCAGGTATTTCAGCCGCTTCCGTGCTCACACCTGTTGCGGAGAAGCCCTTGATCTTGTGTCCGAGTTGCGTGGCCACATCGCGCCGCTTCATCTCGGCGAGTAAACCTTTTACGGCTTTCTCGCCCAGGCGCTTGCCCGGCTCGGCAGCGGAGTTGAAGAACGTCAGTTGAAAGCGTTCGCGCTTGCCCTGTTGGCGCAGCCAGGTATCCACGCCGAACAACAGTTCGAACATCGGTCCGCCGCGCATCGCGGAAGGTTCCTTCGGGTTGGTGCCGAAGCCGAATGCGATGCTGCCGCCATCCATTCTGCGCAGCCGCCGGCCGATGGCTTCCGCGGCAGGCACGCCCTCGCACAAGGTCAGCGCGTGCTCGATGCCCTGCATGCCTTTGAGGAAACGCCCGCCGGTGGCGATGATAAGTGCGTCGTTCTCGATCTCGCCGCCGTCGGTCAGCACGGTGCGCCCGCCATTTCTCAGGCCGGTCACGCTGCCGGATATATGCTCGATGCGGTATTTCTTCAGGAAATGCGCCAGCGGAATGATCAGGTCCGAACCTTTTCTGATGCCGGGCGGTATCCAGATCAGGCTGGGCAGATAAACAAATTCCGCATTTGGGGAGACCAATGCGATGTTGGCTTCGGGGGCGCGCTTTCGCAGTTCGCGGGCTGCGGTCAGCGCGGCAAAACCGGCACCCAGGATGACGATGCGGGCAGATTCATGGGGCATGTAGAGTCTCCGGCAATAGTAAGGGGATGTGCCGAGAGCCGATCAGCGGATACGCCAGGAGGCATGACAGCTCACGCAAGCGCTGGTCAGGTTGGGCAACAGCGCCAGCGCGCGGTCGCGTTCTTCCGTCTGGGCCGCCTTCGCAAATTCGCTGGCGGCGCGGTGGCCCTCCATGGCGAGCGCATGCATGGCGGGTGGCATATGCGGTCCCGGACGCGCCTCGAAGGGTTTGTCGCGGTGCCTGTCCTGGGCGGATAGGCCGAGTTGCTGCTCGGCGATTGCACCGGCTTCCCTGAGCTTGTCGGTTGCGACCAGCGTAAGGATATCGTTGAGGGCGACCAGATTGTTCAGCATCTCCTGCCGCAGCGTCTCCTGGGCAGGTGGCGGCAGAGTGGTCAGTTGGCGCTGGTCTTCCGCCATTGCCGGACCGGCCAGCAGCACGCCGGCGAGCCACAGATGATGCGGTCTCATTCGTGGAACTCGTGCCAGAGCGCATTGACCACGGCGAACAGGATGGCCATCGCAAGGCCCAACATCCAGGTGAAATACCACATGTGATTCTCCTTGAACTTAGTAAGCGGAATGGTCGTTGGACTCGATGTAGGCGTTGGTGACCTTGCCCGCCATCATCTTGTATGCCCAGCCGGTGTATGTAATGACGATGGGCGTGAAGATCAGCGCGGCCCAGAACATCACTTCCAGCGTCAGGTGGCTGGATACGCTGTCCCACACCGTGAGGCTGGAACGCGGATCGCTCGACGACGGCATGATGAAGGGGAACATGGCGACGCCCGCGGTGCCGATGACGCCGAGTTCAGCCACAGCGCTGCCGACGAAGGCCAGCACTGGTTTCTTCACCCATGCAAACAGCAGGGCCGGCAGGCCGCCTGCGAAGCCCGCGCCCGGCACTGCCCAAAGCAGCGGATGCCTGGCGAAATTCCCCAGCCATGCGCCAGCCTGGATTTCGACCGTCTTGTCCAACGGGTTGGGCAGTGCGCCCGGGTCGACCACCGAGGTGATCACATAGCCCGGCATGCCGGAAGACACCCACACGCCCGCGGCAGCGAAGGCCACCAACATCACCGTGCCGAAGATCAGCGCAGCGGTTCGGGCGCGCGACTGGACATCACCCTCGGTGCGGATCGTCAGGTAGTTCGCGCCGTGGAAAGTGAGCATGGACAGGCTCACGACACCGGCCAGCAGGGCGAACGGATTGAGCAGCCCCCAGAATGTGCCTGTGTAGACCGGCATCAGGTTGTCTTCGAAGTGGAATGGCACGCCCTGCAGCAGGTTGCCGAAGGCGACGCCGAAGATCAACGCGGGCACGCTGCCGCCGACGAACAGGCCCCAGTCCCAGGCGCTGCGCCAGCGCGGATCGGCCACCTTGGAACGGTAGTCGAAGCCGACCGGGCGGAAGAACAGCGCCCACAGCACCACCAGCATGGCCCAGTAGAAGCCGGAGAACGCCGTCGCATAGACCAGCGGCCACGCGGCGAAGATGGCGCCGCCGGCGGTGATGAACCAGACCTGGTTGCCGTCCCAGTGCGGGCCGACCGTGTTGATGACCACGCGGCGTTCCACGTCGTTCTTGCCGACGAAGGGCAACAGCGTGCCGACGCCCATGTCGTGACCGTCCATGACGGCAAAGCCGAGCAGCAACACGCCGACCAGCAGCCACCAGATGATTTTCAGGGTTTCATAATCGAGCATGATATTTTCCTCACTGTGCGGATTTCAGGGCGGGTGCAGTTTCTCCCGCGTAACGGCCAGTGCCCAAACTGGAAGGGCCGAGGCGTGCGTACTTGAACATCAGGTACATCTCCACCACCAGCAGGCCGGTATAAAAGAACATGAAGCCGGCGAGCGAACCGTACAGGCTGTTGACCGAAATGGTCGAGGTGGAAAGATTCGTTGGCAGGATGCCGAAGATGGTCCACGGCTGGCGGCCGTATTCCGCCACGAACCAGCCCATCTCCGAGGCGATCCACGGCAGCGGGATGAACCAAACTGCCCAGCGCAGCAGCCAGCGCTTTTCCTGGAAAGTGTTCTTGGCCGAGTACCAGAACGACAGCGCAAACAGTGCAAAGAAGGAGAAACCCAGAGCCACCATGATGCGGAAGGTCCAGAACATGGGAGCAACCTTGGGGATGGAGTTGCGCGCCGCCTGCGCGATCATTTCCGGCGTCGCCAGGGAGACATCGGCGGTGTATTTCTTGAGCAGCAAGCCGTAGCCCAGATCGGCCTTGTGTTCTTCGAAGCTGGCTTTGGTCGCATCGTCGGCAGTCTTGGCGCGCAACTGTTCAAGTGCCTTGACGGCGACGATGCCGTTCTTGATGCGTTCGACGGCTCGCGCTTCAAGCTCGTCTATGCCCGGAATCTGCGTATTCGCGGAACGGGTGGCGATCAGGCCGAGCGCGTAGGGGATCTTGATCTCGGCCGTGTTCTCGCGCTTCTCGTCGTCGGGGATGGCGAACAACGTAAAGGACGCCGGGGCTGGCTCGGTCTTCCACATGCCTTCCAGTGCAGCTAGTTTGGTCTGCTGGTGTTCGGTGACGGCATAGCCGGATTCGTCGCCCAACACGATCACGGACATAGCGGAGGCAAAACCGAACGCGGCAGCGATGCGGAACGAGCGTTTGGCGAATTCGATATCCCTGCCTTTCAGCATGTACCAGGCGCTGATGCCGAGCACGAACATGGAGCCGGTGACGTAACCGGCCGACACGGTGTGCACGAACTTGGCCTGCGCGGCCGGGTTGAACACCAACTCCTTGAACGACGTCATCTCCATGCGCATGGTCACGTAGCTGAATTGCGAGCCGACCGGGTTCTGCATCCAGCCGTTGGCGATAAGGATCCATACCGCCGACAGGTTGGAACCGATGGCGGTCAGATAGGTGATCAGCAGGTGCCTGCGCCTGGAAAGCTTGTTCCAGCCGAAGAAGAACAGGCCGATGAAAGTGGATTCGAGGAAGAACGCCATCAGGCCCTCGATGGCCAGCGGTGCGCCGAAGATGTCGCCGACGTAGTGCGAGTAATAGGCCCAGTTGGTGCCGAACTGGAATTCCATGGTGATGCCGGTGGTGACGCCGAGTGCGAAGTTGATGCCGAACAGCTTGCCCCAGAATTTGGTCATGTCCCGGTAGATCTCTTTGCCGGTCATGACGTACACCGTCTCCATGATGGCCAGCAGGAACGAAAGGCCCAGCGTCAGGGGGACGAACAGGAAATGGTAGAAGGCCGTGGCGGCGAACTGCAGCCGCGACAGGTCAACGACTTCTTGGGTGATCATTTGTGTTTCTCCTCGTGAGGTACAGTTGTGTTCGCTGGCGGTGGCGCGACCAGGGCGGCGGCGACACGGTCGGGGTCCATGCCCTCGGTCATGCCGTGTATCGACGGATGACTGAAGAAGGCATACCAGAGGCCGTAGAGCACCAGCAGCTTGATCGCCAGTGCAATGGTGATCTCGCGGCGTAGCGTCTTCTTCGCGCCGTCAGTGTTGCGTTTCAGCCGTGGCAGTTGCATGTGTGACCTTGATTGCTGCCGTGAGCGTGGCCATTGTCGTCCGGATCACCATGGTCGTGATTGCAACTTTCGCTGGCCGGTTTCACGCGGCCTGCGATGAACGCCTCCACCGCCATGCCGGGATCGCTTTCTTCAGTTGCGACCACCAGTACTCCGCGTGCAGCCAGGTGCTGGATAAAGCCTGCGCCGGCACCTCCGGTGATCAGCACATTCATGCTGTCGAGGGGGTGTGCGGTACGGTGGTCGTAGCCATGGATGGCCATGTTGTTATCAAGATCGAGTCGTTCCACTTCGCGGGGCGGCTCCTGTCCGTTGGCTTCAAAGACGATGAAGCGGCGTGCACGGCCAGCGTGGCCGGTGACAGTGCGGTAATTCTGGCTGGTGACTGCTATGCGCATGAAACTCTCCTGACTGTTGATAGGGAGGAAGCGGCGAGCATCGAAGCAGCGGGCAAGTACGATTTGCGAGAGGAGTGCACCCTGACTGTTTCTGGCAGCGAAGGCTACGCCGCTTCCATACGCTCTGCAATGCAAGGCGTGTGCCATGTTTGTCATGAAAAATGTAACGGACTAAGTTCGTTGCTGTTTTCCGACTGCCTTGCGGCAAAATGCCGCAGGCAGTCGGTAGAAAAATGGCTGGTCTTGCTGTCAGAGTGGCAGAGTATCTGTCAAGCTGGCAGGTGAGGCTATTCCCCAAGCCGCTTGAGTTTCCGGTATAGCGTCCTTTCGCTGATTCCAAGTTCAGCTGCCAGCTTTTTGCGGCTGCCGCGATGCTGCATGAGCCGATTTTCCAGAGTCTGGCGTTCCAGTTCTTCCAGGCTTGCGGATTTGCCGGCATGGTTTGCGCGCAATGCGTGACCGGAGCGCACTTCCTCTGGCAAGTGCATCGGCTGAATCGCTTCGCCATCGCATAACAGGCTGGCGCGTTCGATGATGTTTCGCAATTCGCGCACGTTGCCCGGATAGTCGTATTGGCACAACAGTTCAATGGCCTCGTCGGAGATGGACAGGTTCCGGTCTGCCGCGACACGCGACAAAAGAGACTTTGCCAGCAGAGGGATGTCGGCCGAACGCTCCCGCAAGGGAGGTAGCTCAACCGGGAACGTATTGAGCCGGAAGTAGAGATCCTGCCGGAAACCTCCGCCGGCCACCATTTCACGCAGGTTGCGGTGAGTTGCGGAAACCAGCCGGATGTCGGCTTTGTGCGGCTCGGCGGAACCGACGCGGCGATAGGTTCCGGTTTCAAGCAGGCGCAAGAGCTTGACTTGCATGGCGAGCGGAATGTCGCCCACTTCATCGAGGAAGAGCGTTCCCCCGCTGGCGGCCTCTATGAGTCCGGTACTTCTGGTGGTGGCACCGGTAAAGGCACCGCGTTCATGACCGAACAGTTCGCTTTCGAACAGAGTCTCGGTCAGCCCCGAGCAGTCCAGCGTCACGAAGGGTTTGTCGGCTCTGCGGCTGGCGTCGTGTATGGCTTTGGCCACGAGTTCCTTGCCGGTACCGGATTCACCCAGAAGCAGCACGGTGGCTTCCGAAGGCGCAACACGCGCAACCATTCCCAGCATGTGCTGGAAGGCAGGTGCCCGTCCAACCAGCCCCTGAGCATCGGACAGTCCGCGGGCTACGGCGAGCGGTTCCATCTTTTCGACGAAATAGGCGATCTTGCCGTGGGCATCCCGAATCGGGGACAGCTCGATATTGACGTATGCCTCGCCCTGCGGGGTTTGATGCAGGTGGAGTACGCGTTCCCGTTGCCCCGAGTTGAGGCTTTGCTGGAGCGGGCAGGTCTCCCCTGCCTGGTCGCAAGGGACGCTGAAATGGTGGGAAATATCGAAACAGGTACGGCCGGCGTATTCTTGTTTCTCTCCGAAACTGCGTCGGTAGGCGTTGTTTGCGGCCAATACCCGGTACTGGCGATCACACAGAATGTGCGGCTCAGAGAGGTTATTTATGAATGAAACCAGTTCGGGAAGTAGAGTTGATTTCATAAGATAACAATTCGCTTGAGTGACAAACACTGCCATGATGGCAGCGCTGACACTGTCATGCAAGAGGTTGCAGCAAAATAGCTACCTTAATTGTTTGTATTTTAAATATATTATTTTCCTGACGCGTGGCTTGAATCTTGCGTTCGGCTTACCTGTCTGTTTTATTATTGAAGAACTCAAGCATGGTATTCCGGCAAATCAGAAATGTTCCGACGGGCGCATATAGCTATGTCCTGGGCGACAGCTGCAACAGGATAGGCATAGCCGTGGATCCGGTTGAGGAAAGCCAGGATGTCTTGCTTGCTCTGATTGGCGATTTGGGATTGGATCTGCACTTGATTCTACTGACCGGCGCGTATCCGACTGCTGGCAGGAGTGCCGTGTCGCTGCGCAACCGAACAGGTGCAGGTGTTATCGCGGGTTCGGACAGTAAGCACCTGGAAACTTACTTGCAGGTAGCACATGGTGCGTACCTCGCATTCGGTGATGAGGTTGTGCATGTCATCGGTACCCCCGGTAACACGCGATGTAGCGTGTGTTATCGCTGGCGGGACAGATTATTTACCGGTGCTACCCTGCTCATTGGAAGTTGCACTAACGCCAGCATACCTTGCGAAGATCCCGGCATTTTATTTGACAGTGTGACGACCAGACTGTTTACGTTGCCGCCGGAGACGCTGGTCTATCCGGGGCTGGATGCAAACGGACGCACGGTTTCGACCATATCGGAGGAAAAGGCGTCGAACCCGTGTTTCAGTAACCGTAGCAGGGACTTCTTTGTGACGTTAATGTCGGCGTAGCTGGCATTGACACGATCCGCCCAACCGTCACTGTTTTAGACTTCGGGATCGTAATGATTCGAGGCTGTATTTTTTCAGGCTGAGGCATACGCATAACTACGTATATCTAAGACCGTTGCCCATGCACAAGCGTGCCAATTTGCTACCGATCAACTGCCCTGCATTTTTCAGCCTCAAATGCGCCCAATGTCATTTTGTGAAGAAATTTCGATTGGACATAGTTTGCTTAACGATTGTTTTATGCATATTTAACGTAAGCTTGACGTAAGAGGTTTTAACTGAGACGATGCCGACCGGCCTGTATTTGAATCGCTAACCTGATGAAACTACTCGGGTAATTCGGATTCAAAACCCGACTTTTGACCTGAATCATTGAAGGTGGCTATGCCACTGTTAATTAGAAAGTTTATGAAAGCCGTAGGTATGTTGTAAGGGAAAGGTGCGCAAGACACATCACGACTTAAAGGGGTGTTTGGCGCATTTTTATTGTTAACTTGCTCGAGGAGGAGACTACTGTGGAAGCTACGCAAGCGACACCAGTAAAGTACGATATGGAAGTCGTCCGATGGTTTACCATCGCGGCTGCCATTTATGCAGTCGTTGGAACGATAGTCGGTGTGTATATCGCATCGGAACTGGCGTTCCCGTTTTTGAACTTTGATATCCCATACATCACTTTTGGACGTTTGCGTCCGTTGCACACCAACGCGGTGATTTTCGCATTCGGTGGGTGCGTATTGATGGCGACCGGCTTCTATATTGTGCAACGCACCGGCGCAACCAAGCTGTGGAGCAATGGTTTGGCATGGTTCACTTTCTGGGGCTGGAACCTCATCATCGTACTGGCCGTGATCAGTCTGCCGATGGGTTGGTCAGAGGGCAAGGAATACGCCGAGTTGCCATGGATTGTGGATATCCTGATCGCCGTTGTATGGTTGTCATTCGGACTGAACCATATTATGACTGTGGCAATCCGCAAGACTTCGCATATCTATGTCTCCAACTGGTTCACCATGGCAATGATCGTGATGATCACCTATTTGCACGTGGTCAACAGTTTGGCTATCCCCGTCAGTTTGACCAATTCCTATTCCATTTTCTCTGGTGTGCAAGATGCAATGGTGCAATGGTGGTGGGGGCACAATGCGGTGGGCTTCTACTTGACCGGTGGTTTCCTCGGCATCATGTACTACTTTGTGCCTAAGCAATCCGGTCGTCCCGTGTTCTCCTATCGCCTGTCGGTGTTGCACTTCTGGGCGCTGACTTTCGGCTACGTTTGGCTGGGAGCGCACCACCTGCAATACACCGCATTACCCGACTGGACCGGATCTTTGGGCGCCGCTGTATCGCTGGCAATGATCATCCCGTCCTGGGGTGGTGCGATGAACGGCATGATGACGCTGTCGGGTGCCTGGGACAAGTTGCGTAGCGATTACATATTGCGCTTCCTGGTGGTCTCCCTAGCGTTCTACGCGATGTCCACATTTGAAGGCCCGGTCATGTCCATCAAGACCGTAAACGCGCTGTCTCACTATACTGACTGGACCGTGGGTCACGTGCACTCGGGCGCCCTGGGTTGGATGGCGATGGTTGCCTACGGTGCGCTGTACCACATGGTGAAGAAACTGTGGGGCGTGGACAAGATGTACTCTGACAGTCTGGTTAACGTCCACTTCTGGCTGGCGACCATCGGCACCGTGGTTTACGTCGTGGCGATGTGGGTTTCCGGCATCATGCAGGGCCTGATGTGGCGCGATTATGACGAGTACGGCACATTGACCTATACCTTCGTTGAGTCAGTCTCTGCGATGCATCCGTACTACGCGATGCGCGCGGTCGGTGGCCTGATTTTCAGCATCGGTACCTGGATCGCACTGTTCAACATCGTGATGACCGTGCGTCAGGCGAGCGCTCTGCGCTCTTCCGGCGCCGTTCCCGCTAAAGCCTAAGGAGTGAGACATGTCTGATCACGACAAAATCTATTCGACCAAATTTCAGGACAGTATTGAACGTCACACCGTTCTGATGTTTGTGATGATTGCAATCGCTGTGGCGGTCGGCGGTATTGTGGAAATCGTCCCGTTATTTTATTTGCCCAATACCGCGATGAGCGGAGGGAACGGCACTTTCAACGGTACGGCCCACAAGGATAAGGAGGGCAACGTTGTTCCGATGGATAAAATCGTCTGGAATCCGTCAACATCCGCCCACAAGACGCTGGAAGACTGGCAGCCCGGCGATGGCGTTCGTCCCTACAAGCCTTTGGAGTTGGCTGGGCGTGCTGTGTATATTCGTGAAGGTTGCTATCTATGTCACTCACAACAGATACGACCATTCCGCGACGAAAAGGATCGTTATGGCCACTATTCGATCGCGGAAGAGTCCATGTACGACCATACCTTCCAGTGGGGCTCCAAGCGCACCGGGCCGGATCTGGCCCGCGTCGGCGGCAAGTACTCGGATGAATGGCATCGTCGTCATTTGAGCTATCCGCGCGAAGTCGTGCCTGAGTCTGTCATGCCTAACTTCTTCTGGCTGGAAAAGATGCCGGTGAACGTGACAGAAACCGTGCAAGCCATGAAGGTCATGACCATCATGCCGTTCAATCCGGTACCCAAGTCAATTTATACACCTGCTTACATCGATGGCGCTGCCGCGCAGTTGGAAGGCAAGACCGACATGGATGCCCTGATTGCATATCTGCAAGGATTGGGTAACCACGTCAAGTTCGAAGAGGGTGTTAACTACCGTGACTAAGCTAATGGGATACCTAGGCATGGATGTCGCGGCCATGACCACCAACGATTGGCTGGGCGTCTTTTTTGTCCTGGTCGCCGCGTTTGGAATGGTGGCGGTCTATGTCATGGTGTTCCGTCCGGCGAATAAGGCCACGTTCGAGTCCCAGCGCAGCATGGCGCTGGATGACGAAGACCCTATCAATATGGGAGAAAAAAGATGAGTGATAAACACGATGCAAGCGGCGTGACGACAACCGGTCACGTTTGGGACGACGACTTAGGGGACTTTACCAACCAGCCTCCGAAGTGGTGGATGTTGGGCCTGACGGCCAGTGCAATTTGGTGTGTGGTGTACTGCCTGTTCTATCCTTCCATTCCGGTTTCCAACGCACATGGCTTTTTTAAAGGGATCGGTGGCTGGACCGCGATTAACGAGATGGAGGCGGACAAAAGCGTTGTGGACGAAGTGCGTGGCAAGTATGAAGCCAAGCTCAAGGACATGACGCCAGCTGCAATTCTGGCTGACAGCGAACTGACCGAGTATGTGACCCGTTCCGGCAAAGTGCTGTTCGGGGATAACTGCGCGGCCTGCCACGGTACTAATGGGGTGGGCACAGTGGACAAGCAAGGTTTGTTTGCTCCCATTTTGCGAGACGATGACTGGCTGTACGGAGGCAAGATTGACGACATCCACACGTCCATTGTTGGCGGTCGTCAGGGAGTGATGACTCCTCACAAGGGAGTGCTGTCCGATCAGCAGATCGACGACGTGGCTCAGTATGTCAAGGCAATGAGCGAAGAAGGCAAGGACAAGGCGGACGCCGACTCAACAGTTGCCGCCGGCAAGAAAGTGTTCATGGAAAGCGACTGCACTGCGTGTCATGGTGCAGACGCCAAAGGCATGCAGGCTATGGGTTCGGCTAACCTGACCGACAAGGTGTGGCGCTTTGACGGCTCTCTGGAAGGAATCAAACGCACTGTTGCCTACGGTGTGAATGCCGGTCCAGATGCTCGCATAGCCGTTATGCCATCCTTCAAGGCAGCTGGCAAGTTGAGCGATGCCGAGATAAAGAAGTTGGCAGTGTATGTGTATAAATTTGGCGGCGGTCAGGCCGACGTCCCAGTAACTAAATAAGCCTGTCTCGGTCTGCACGGGTTACACCGTGCAGACGTTTACTAAAAAAGGAGTAAATGAGATGAATCATGATGCGGTTTTCTGGGGTGTGCTTATAAGCGTGGCAGGTTCCGCTGTTGTGGCGGCTTGGTTGCTCTTCGTGGCATTCCGAAATGCCACCAAGGACAAGGACAAAAAATAGTTTCCTGGTAATTGCGAAAGGGAGGAGAGCTATACTCTCCTCCTTTTTTCATATTGCATATGGTATTTGTGAATCAATTCATCGGAACTTGGCGAGCCGATTCGGAAGTATCTTGGTTGCAGTCATATCAAAATTGACGAATAAAATTCTAGGAGAGTAGCGTGAACGATGAATCAGAAAGCAAGGAGATGGGTGCTGTCACGACCATCTATCACGAATTCGAGTCGTGGCATGCCAACCTTGGAGAAAAAACAATTCATGCCAAGCGCATGCCTGGCTTCTTCCGTACCGTCAAGAACTATACGCAACTTGCACTGTGGCTTCCGTTTTTCCTTGGCCCATACCTGCGCTGGAACGGCAAGCAGGCAATTCTGTTCGATATCCAGAATCGTCAATTCCACTTCTTCAGTCTGACAGTATTGCCGCAAGATATTTGGATGCTGTCGCTGGTACTGCTGATGGCCGCGATGACGCTTTTCGCGGTGACATCCGTCGCCTCGCGTGTGTGGTGCGGCTATTTTTGCTTTCAGACAGCCTGGACCGACTGGTTCACCTGGCTCGAGGATAAAATCGAGGGGAATCCGGCTGCACGGCGCAAACTGGACGATGCGCCACTCAGCCTGGACAAGATCAAGAAAAAAGGACTCAAGCATGCTCTGTGGATGGCACTCGCCTTGCTCACGGGTATCAGTTTCTCAGTCTGGTTCGTTGACGCGTATACATACTGGGATAACCTGATCCATCTCAACCTTCCCAAGGTTGGCTGGGTTGTTCTCACCATGTTCTTTTTTGGAACCTATATTCTTGCGGGATTCTTGCGCGAACAGGCCTGTTTCTGGCTTTGCCCTTATGCGCGCATACAGGGGGTCATGAGCGATGCGCAGACCATCTTGCCTGCATACGATGTCAAACGCGGCGAACCCCGCGGTAAGCTGCGCAAAGGAGGCGGAGCTGCGGCTCCGCAAGGCGACTGCATCGACTGCTTTCAGTGTGTGCAGGTCTGTCCTACTGGCGTGGATATCCGCGAGGGTCAGCAGCTGGGTTGCATTACTTGTGGACTGTGCCTGGACGCCTGTGATGCCGTCATGGACAAGATCGGCAAGCCGCGCGGCCTGATCCGGTATGCATCGCTGGATGAATTCTCGGGCAAGCAGGCAAGAAAGATATATCAGCATCCACGCACTCTGGTCTATGTTGGGATTATCCTTGTCGCTCTTTCCGGAATCGTGTACGGACTGACCCACTTGGGAGCCATGACATTGAGAGTGATTCCCGACCGCCAGCCTTTGTTTGTTACCATGAGTGACGGTTCGATCCAGAACAAGTATGAATTCAAAGTGGTCAACAAGACGGACAAGGATATCCACGTCAAAGTATCAGCCGAGGGTGGAGTATCCGGGCAAGTGATCATAGGCGCCGAAGAGCCTCCAATTACGCATCATGGACGCGGTACGTCATTCACCATCTTTGTCAAAGCGCCAGGCGCAAATGTCACGCAAGAGATAACGCCAATTGAATTCAGGGTGGAAGGGATTGAGGATCCAACCGTTTCCGCCGAATACAACAGCAAATTCAATGGCCCAAAACATGAATAGGAGCGAAAAAAATGATTTCACAAAGCAATAAGACCGGTTTGCGCAATCCCTGGGTATGGGGCATGCTGGTTTTGATCATGATCGTACTGGCAGTCAATGCAACTTTCGTCTGGTTTGCGACCAAAGGTACCCGCTCGACGTTGGTCGAGCGTGACTATGAAACCGGGAATCGCACCTCGAACGAGGAGATGCTGAGCGAACTGAGCGCGCAGAAGCAACTGTCCTGGCAAACGGAGATCAAAAAGCCGGACTCCGTTGTCATGGGAACACCCGCAGTCTACGAAATCTTCGTAAGAGACCGTGAAGGCAATCCGGTGAGTGCAAACATGGATGTGACAGCTTATCGTGCCTCCGACGCCAGCAAGGATTTCACCACCAGTTTCAAGGAGGTGGCTCCCGGACGTTATCAGGGTTACGTCAATTTCCCGCTCAAAGGTTACTGGGAACTGCATATTCGTCTCCAGCGCGGAGAAGAGCGCTTTGGTGTCGCAACAGACAAGTTCATGGTCGCTGCGGCGTCGTAGTTGTCAGTAATTCTGCATGACGCTGCGTAGCCATTCTGACGCAGGCGGCTGCTTTCACTGCGGGCTGCCCATACCGCCCGAGGCCGATTTCCACGCTCGACTGGATGATGCCGAGCGGGATTTTTGTTGCTTCGGCTGCCAATCGGTGTGCAGCGCGATCTATGAAGCCGGATTGCAGGGCTACTATCAGCGCACACCGGAAGGCGTGCTGCTGGCGCCGCCCCCCGAGATTCCCAGAGACATCGAGATTTACGACTTCGATGAAGTGCAGCAGGAATTCGCCACTACCTCAGGCGATATCCGAGACATACATCTACTGGTCGAGGGCATACATTGCGCCGCCTGCGTGTGGCTCATCGAGCGCGGATTACAGCGCGCTCCGGGAGTGCAATCGGCCGATGTCAATCTGGCGGCGAAGCGCCTGCACCTGCGCTGGGACAATTCCCGCAGCAAATTATCCGACCTGATTCGCGCACTGGCGAAGATCGGCTATGCCGCAGTACCCTACGATCCGGAAAGTGCCGAGGGCGTGATCCAGAAATCCAACCGGGCCATGCTCTACCGCCTGTTCTTTGCCGGTTTTGCAATGATGAACATGTTGTGGATATCCATCGCGCTGTATAGCGGTGCAGATCATGACGAGTTCCGTCAATTCTTCCATTGGATCGGCCTTGCGCTGGCCACACCAACCTTGCTTTATTCCGGATATCCCTTTTACCGCGGCGCGTTTGGCGGCCTGCGCGGCGGCCATCTTACGATGGACATGCCGATCGCCATCGGCCTGAGCGTTACCTATGCCTATTCGCTGTATGTGACCGTAACGCGCAGCGCGATCGGCGAGGTGTATTTCGATACCGTTACCAATCTGATATTCGTGATTCTGATCGGACGCTATCTGGAAGGGATGTTCAGGCACCAGGCGGTTTCCGCTACAAAACGTCTGATGGAATTGCAGCCGCGCGTCGCCATCGTCATGCGGGAGGGCCTGGAGCAGATGACACCGATACGCGGCGTGAAGCCGGGCGACCACGTGCTTATCAAGCCCGGCTACAAAGTGCCGGTGGATGGCGTGGTACTGGAAGGCCACAGCGCAGTGGACGAGGCCATGTTGAGTGGTGAGTCCGTTCCGGTAAGCAAATCGATAGGTGCGCAGGTCTTCGCGGGTACGGCCAACACGAACGGGGCGCTGCTGGTGGAGGTGCGCGCGCAGTTGCAGGACACGACCTTGTCCAAGATCATCAGACTGGTCGAAGAAGCGCAGTCATCGAAAGCGCCCATACAACGCTTGGCCGACGCCATCGTGCCGTGGTTTGTGCTGGTCACGCTCGTCTGCGCAACGGTCACCTTCTTCATCTGGAGCAGCCACGATTTCGAGATCGCCCTGATGGCCGCCACCTCGGTGCTCATTATTACCTGTCCCTGTGCACTGGGCATGGCCACACCGATGTCCATTGCAGTAGCCTCGGGCCTCGGTGCCAAGCACGGCATCCTGGTCAAGAACGGTCTGGTGCTCGAGACGTTGTCCAAGGTCACGCACTTCGTGTTCGACAAGACAGGCACCTTGACCGAAGGCAAGATGAGCGTGGCACAAGTACATGTCGCGGCAGGTGGCAACGAGCAAGAATTGTTACAGTATGCTGCCGCAGTAGAACGTTACAGCGAACACAGTGTCGCCAAGGCCATCGTTGAAGAAACGGAGTTCAGGCAATTGTCGTTCCGCGACTTGGGGGCGGACGGCTTTCAGGCGACCGCAGGGCTGGGTGCCGAGGCTCGGGTCGCCGGACAGGCCGTATTGCTGGGCAGCGCAGAATGGTTGATTCGGCACGGCATAGAGCTGGATGCGGTATTGCAGACCCGGGCGCACGAGCTGGAAACACAGGCGATGAGTTGTGTTTACATGGCACGGGAGGGCAAGCATATGGCGATCATCGCGCTGGCCGACAAGCTGCGCGGCGATGCGCGGCAACTGATAGACGAGTTGCGTGCAGCGGGCATCACCTTGACTCTGCTGAGCGGGGATCGCAGACCGGTCGCCGAAGCCGTTGCGCGCCAGCTTGGTGGCATGGAAGTCATCGCCGAAGTGCTGCCGCAGGATAAGGACCAGGTGATCCGTCGCCTGCAGCAGAGCGGCGCGGTGGTGGCCATGGTGGGTGACGGCATCAACGACGCGCCGGCCCTGATACGGGCGGATGTCGGCATCGCACTGGGTTCCGGTACCGACGTGTCGGTGGAGAGCGCGGACATCGTGCTGATGTACAACGAACTGGACAAGGTGCGTCAGGCCACGCAATTGTCGCGGCGCACCCTGCTTACCATCAAGCAGAATATCGGGCTGTCTTTCGTGTATAACGCGATCATGGTGCCGCTGGCAATGATGGCGAGAGTAAACCCGCTGGTGGCCGCCATCAGCATGCCGATAAGCTCATTGATCGTGATCGGCAATGCAGCGCGCATACGCACACTATTCAACAAGCATTGAGGTGAATTCATGGATGTGATCTACAGTCTGATACCCGGCATGATGTTCTTCGGCGTACTACTCGTTATCGTGCTGGTCTGGGCGGTAAAGAAAGGGCAATACGAGGATATGGAAGGCAACGCAAACCGTATCCTGCTGGATGACGATGACGACATGCTGCGCTCCGACAAGCCGGCGGACACGAACGCCGACAAGAAGTAGGCATTTACGCCGGGAACTATTTCAAGACTACCCCGTTCGCCAGCAGCGGACGAACCAGCAGGTCGAAATTCCTCGGGGGTACATATTGCAGCAGAGGTTTTTCACTGTTCCCCAGCGTGATATCCAGGCCGTTCTGGGGATACAGCCAGTGAATCAGGCCGCTCTTGCTTTCCTGTATGCGTTGCGCGGGTTGTCCAAATCGCTTGAGAAATACCGCCTCATCCACGCGCAGGCTGGGCAGATAAGTCAGACTGCTTATCGGCCAGGTACGCAAATGCGCGACGTCTTCCGGTGTCATGGTGACCTTTTTCCCGCTCCCGGTAGTCGCCATGCGCAAACCGCGCTCATACATATCCTGCAACTCCTTTTCGGGGACGTCTATGGTCAGCACGATCTTGGAGGGCAGCCCGGCCAGATTGACCTGCTCGAAGAACACTTCAGCAATCAATTTGCCTTCGGGCGATTTGAACAGGCTGGGTACCGCCTCTTCCTTGAATCGCAATTCAGCCTCATTGGTGGCCGATTCGCCGAGAGTCAGGCCGAAGACGCGAACTGAATCCGGCGTCGGATGTTCGATGTGCCATGGCAGATCATCGCTACGTTTGGGCTCCCCGGGTATGAGCATGGAGCCGGCGATAATAAGAAGGGACGCGATGCCGACGCCCCAATAGATTTTGCTTTCGGATGACATGAGGGGCACGGGACGGTTTATGCGGAAGTGACGGAATTTGACGGATCAGGATTTTGCTCAACGAAACGTCTGGGCAATTTGCCGTGACGGGCTTGGTACATGGAATCATTGCCCAGCACGATCAGCACGAGCAACGACACCATGAACGGCAACATGCCGACCCCGCCAAGCAGCGCGATGGTCGTGACCTTCGACCATCCCATGACTTTCGAGAGCAGAAGGCCGACGCCGATCACGGCGCAGGTGATGGTCAGGAGCTTCATGAAATGGCTGTTGCGCTTATCGGCGATGACCCAGTGCGACTTGATGAACCAGGTTTCGTCGCTCCTGGCGATCTGTTTTGCCTTGATGACGATGTAGCCGGTAATCGCGAAGGAAGTGATCGGTACGATCAGCACCATCAGCGGAAACGTGCTGAACACGCCGAAAGTGGAGGCGAAAACCAGGATATGGTTAAAAACCAGATTGATCAGAAAAATCTCGTGCGGCCATTTTGCACGGACGGTTTCTGCGGGCGAAATGTTGAAGTGCTGGTGCATGCTGCCCTCCCTCGAATTGTCAAAAAGCTGAAGTCCGCTGTCAGCTGCGCAGGATACCAGTTCCGGTGGCTTTATAGAACGCGGTGACGCATCAAGTGTGGCTGACAAAACTGCGCAACCGGATCAAGTCCATGATCTCGACTTCGCGCACCCTCACGTTGAGCAAGCCATGTTCCTGGAAGTGAGAAAACGTGCGGCTGACGGTTTCCAGTTTCAAGCCAAGGTAGCTGCCGATCTCCTGGCGCGTCATGCGCAGATAGAAGGAGGTCGGCGAATATCCGCGCGCACTGAAGCGCTGGGAGAGGTTCAGCAAAAAGGCAGCCAGGCGCTCCTCGGCGCGCATCGAGCCAAGCAGCATCATGATGCCTTGGTCGCGCACGATCTCGCGACTCATGATCTTGTGCAGGTGGCGCTGCAGACTGGGCAACTCCCGGCTGAGCGTTTCCAGCCGGTCGAAAGGGATCTCGCATATTTCGCTGTCTTCCAGTGCCACCGCGTCGCAGGTGTGTACATCGGTGCAGATCGCATCGAGGCCGATGATTTCACCCGGCATCTGGAATCCGGTCACTTGTTCGCGCCCGTCTTCATGCAGCACCTGCGTTTTGAAAAAGCCGGTGCGGATGGCGAACAGGGATTGGAAGTGTTCCCCGCAACGGTACAGGTATTCGCCGCGGCGGAAAGTCCGTTTCAGGCTGGTCAATGCGTCGAGTTGCAGCATCTCTGTGCGGTCCAGATTGACAGGGAGGCACAATTCGCGCAGGTTGCAGCTTGAGCAGGCGATGCGTAAAGCGGTATTTGAAACGGCGTTTTGCACTTGTTTATATAGGGGTATTGCGCTTTGGGGAATGGAAATATGACATGGTTTTTGACCTATATCAAACGTATTTTGCGGTATGCTGGCACATTCCGGAATCCGAA
>MLJW01000155.1_pt1 | contig 61930 bp, 52 predicted proteins | sample 888231 | NCBI WGS metagenome assembly MLJW01 (sample SAMN05788063, study PRJNA343431) | mine drainage metagenome | isolation source: sample collected from the inflow into an acid mine drainage treatment plant... | place: Germany: Lusatia, lignite mining district
GTGGTGGACCCGGCGCTACGCCTGCACGGGATTGACGGGCTGCGGGTGGTCGATGCCTCGATCATGCCGCGCGTGTTGGGGGGTAACACCAACGCTCCCACCATCATGATTGCGGAACGCGCGGCGGCGATGATCCGGGGTTGATTTCTTCTTGGCAAAAATACTCCCGCCGGAGGCATAGGAACGCTGTCGGAACAGGAAGTTTCTATGCCTCCGGCGGGGATATTTCGGCCAAAGCAAATATTACGCGGTCGGCGGGATCAGCAGGCCGCGCTGCACGGCGGGGCGGGCAAGGAAGCGGTCGAGATAGGCGGGAACGTTTTTCAACTTGTCCCAGCCAGTCAGGTCGCCCGCTTTGTAGAAATCGCGCAGGGTGCGCAGCCAGGGGCAGATCGCGATGTCGGCGATGGAGTAGTTGCTGACAATCCAGGTGCGGCCCTCAAGCTGGGTGTCGAGCACTTTCAACAGGCGCGCGCTTTCGGCGATGTAACGCTCGACCGGGCGACGGTCTGCGATTTCCTTGCCGGCGAAGGTGTGGAAATAGCCAAGCTGGCCGAACATCGGGCCGATGTTGCTGGCCTGAAACATCAGCCATTGGAAAACCTGATAACGCTCGGACGCGTCCGGGGGCAGCAGAAGGTTCGCCTTGGCGGCGAGATACATCAGGATCGCACCGGATTCGAACAGTGCGAAAGGCTGCCCGTTGGGGCCATTCGGGTCGATGATTGCCGGGATCTTGTTGTTGGGGTTCAGCGACAGAAACTCTGGTGACAGCTGATCATTTTTCGAAAAATTGACGGTATGTGCATCATAAGGCAGCCCGGTTTCTTCCAGCGCGATGGAGATTTTGACGCCGTTCGGGGTCGGGAACGAATAGAGTTGGATCGCGTCAGGATTGCGCGGCGGCCATTTGCGCGTGATCGGGAAGTCGGAAAGGCTGAGCATGGGTCATTTTCCTGTCTTTATGGTGGAAAATCGTGGGATTTCCCCGTTGTGACACAACGATTCCCGGTTTTGTATAGTTAAAAGAGTGTTATTTATGTGGCGCGCACGTGCGGGAAACGCATGGCGTAGGCAATTAACAAGTGGGGACACGCATGCTCAAGGAATTTCGGGACTTCATTGCCAAGGGCAATGTTATGGACCTTGCTGTTGGTATCATCATCGGCGCGGCCTTCACGGCCATCGTGGCGTCGTTGGTTGCCGATCTGATCAACCCGATCATCGGCCTGATCATCGGTGGCATCGACTTCTCGAATATGTACGTTGTGTTGAAGGGTCATGTTGACCCGGGCACCAGTCTGAAAGCCGCGCGCGACGCCGGGAATGCGGTGTTCGCCTACGGTTCGTTTATCAGCGCTGTGATCAACTTCCTGATCATCGCTTTCGTGGTGTTCATGCTGGTCAAGGGCGTGAACAAGCTGAAAGACGCAGCGGTCAAGAAGGGCGAGGCGGCTCCGGCCGATGCCCCCAAGGGCCCGACGCAGGAAGAACTGCTGACGCAGATCCGCGACGCGCTCGTTAAACGCTAAGATTTTCGTGGTCTTGCGATGAGAAAGGCCCCCGGATTGCTCCGGGGGCTTTTTGCGTTCAGGCCTTGAGGGCGGCCTGCGGATCCATCGTTTTGATCCCCAAAGCGGCCCCTACGGCGGCGTAGGTCAGGTTGCCCGCATGGGTGTTGAGGCCCGCCAGCAGATGCGCGTCGTCGGCGCAAGCCCGTTTCCAGCCCTTGTTCGCCAGCGCCAGCGTGAATGGCAGGGTGGCGTTGTTCAGCGCATAGGTCGACGTGCGGGCCACCGCGCCGGGCATGTTGGCCACGCAGTAATGGACGACGCCGTCGACGATGTAGGTCGGCTCTTCGTGCGTCGTCGGCCGCGAGGTCTCGAAACAGCCGCCCTGGTCGATGGCCACGTCCACCACCACACTGCCCGGGCGCATGCGCGCCAGATGGTCGCGCCTGACCAGCTTGGGCGCCGCGGCTCCCGGCACCAGCACCGCGCCCACGACGAGATCGGCATGCGTGACGGCGGCCTCGGTGGCCTGCAACGTGGCGTATTGGGTGCTGACGCGTCCGCCGAACAATTCGTCGAGCTGCCGCAGGCGCGGCAGTGACTTGTCGAGGATGGCGACGCGCGCGCCCAGGCCCACGGCCATGCGCGCGGCGTGCGTGCCCACGGTGCCGCCGCCGAGAATCACCACGTCCCCCGCGGGAACGCCCGGCACGCCGCCGAGCAGCACGCCGCGCCCGCCGCCGGACTTTTGCAGCGCCGCCGCGCCGACCTGGATCGCCATGCGCCCGGCCACCTCGCTCATCGGCGCCAGCAGGGGCAGGCCGCCGTGGGCGTCGGTAACGGTCTCGTAGGCGATGGCGGTGCAGCCGCTGTCCATGAGCAGCCGCGCCTGCGCGGGGTCTGGCGCCAGATGCAGATAGGTGAACAGCAACTGCCCGGGCCGCAGCATGCGGCACTCGACGGGCTGCGGCTCCTTGACCTTGACGATCATCTCCGCCGCGGCGAACACGCTGGCCGCATCGGGCGCGATCCTGGCCCCCGATGCGGCATAGGCGGCGTCGTCCGCGCCCATGCCGCCGCCCGCGCCCGTCTCGACCAGGACCGCATGGCCGTGGTGGACGAGTTCGCGCACCGCATCGGGCGTCAGGCCCACGCGGTACTCATGCACTTTGATTTCCTTGGGTACACCGATCAACATGACAAATTCCCCCGCGTCGTGATCCGCGCCGCGTGCTGCGGCAATGCAGACAGTATCGGACGTGTGACGCGCAATGGGGTTGCAAGATCGGGGCGCATGAACCCTGGTTCAAGCAACAATGGCTGGATTTCTTGGCAAGTGGCAGCGCAGAATTGCGCGAAACACCGCAAGCCCGACGAAATGACCGAACTCGATCACCACGATCGCGCCATTCTGGCCCTTCTGCAGTCCGATGCCCGCATGCCCAACGCCAGCCTGGCGGAGCGCGTGGGGCTGTCGCCGTCCGCCTGTCTGCGCCGCGTCCAACGGCTGGAGCAGGCCGGCGTCATCGCGCGCTATGTGGCCCTGCTCGACCCCCGCGCCATCGACCGCGCCACGACCGTGTTCATCGAAGTCACGCTCGACAGTCAGCGCGAGGAGGTGTTGGCCGCGTTCGAGCGAGCCGTGGCCGGATGCCGCGACATCCTGGAGTGCCACCTGATGGCGGGCGACTTCGACTATCTCCTGCGGGCCGCGGTGGCCAATCCCCAGGACTACGAACGCCTGCACAAGCAGGACCTGTCACGCCTGCCGCATGTCGTGCGCATCAAGTCCAGCTTCGCGCTGCGCACCGTCGTCAAACGCACCGACTATCCGGTGTAGGGGCGATCTCGGCGCGCCCGGCGCCGCCAGGCTCAGTGCGTCAGTCTGCGCATGATGTGCACGTAATGTCTCGGCACCGCCTCGCCGGATTGCGCGCCTTCCCGGCTGTGTTCGACCACGTACAGGTCTTCACCCGGACGCCCGGCTTCGGACACGCGGCCGACGCGGTAGATGCCGTGCTTGGGCAGCAACTCGCAGGCGGCCAGCGCGATATAGCCCTGGCCATCCTCGTCGACGACGATGGCCAGCTGGCCGGTGGCCTCCGCCACGGCCTGGATGCGCACGGATTCGAGCCGGCACATGCCCACGTTCTCGATATAGACCTGGGCGAGCTGGGCCATGCGTTCGGCCGCGGCGGGGTCGTTCAAGGACACGCTGGAGCGTGAAGCCGTCGCGATCTTCGAGGGTGTGTACTGAGCCATGGCCGTCGTCCTTCACTGGAGAAATCGTGGAACACGAGACCGGTGCCGCATGGCCGATCTCTTTGTTGACCACTGTAGGAAGGACGATGCAAAGCGGCCGTGAACGATTTCACGGAATCGCGAGGAATTTTCCAATGCTGACCTGGACGCGACACCCCGCCCGCCAGGGGAAGCGGCAGCCGCCACGCAAAAGCGGCATAGGCGGGCTCGATCTCCCCGGCGCAGGCGGCTCGGGTGCCCCTGCCGTGCATGAGGGTTCAGGCCTGCACCTGGAGTTCCGTGCCGCAATGCAAGGATTTGCCTCGACGCCGCGAGGCGTGGCCGATTTCAGACCCGCATCAGGGTGGCCTTGCCGAACAGGCTTTCGATCAAGTCGACCGCCAGTTCGGCGGTGCGGTTGCGCACGTCGTAGGCCGGGTTCAACTCCATCACGTCCAGCGAGCCGAGCAGGCCGGTGTCGGCGATCATCTCCATGCACAGCTGCGCCTCGCGGTAGCTCGGGCCGCCGCGCACCGTGGTCGCCACGCCGGGAGCGATGTCGGGGTCGAGAAAATCCACATCGAAGCTGACATGCAGGTGCGTCTCGTCATCCAGCCCGGCCAGCGCCATGTCCATCACCTGGCGCATGCCGAGTTCGTCGATGGTGCGCATGTCGAACACATCGAGGCCGACGCCGTGCACCAGGCGCTTTTCGCCCGCGTCGACGCTGCGGATGCCGATCTGGCGCATGCAATGCGGCGCGATGGCGGGAACCGCGCCGGACAACGCCAGCAGTTCCTGCGGCCCATATCCGCACAGGCAGGCCACCGGCATGCCGTGCAGATTGCCGGTCGGCGTGATCGCGCTGGTATTGAAGTCCGCATGCGCGTCGAGCCACAGCACGCGCAGCTTGCGGCCCCGTGCCCGGCAATGCGCCGCCACCGCGCCGATCGAGCCGACGGCCAAGCTGTGGTCGCCGCCCAGCAGCACCGGCAGGGTTGCCGCGTCCAGCGCATCGCGCACGGCCATGAACACGGCACGGTTCCACGCCACCACCTCCGGCAGGTGGCGGTAGCCGTCCAGCGGCGGCAGCCAGGGGTTGGCCGGACCGGCGAGATTGCCCTGATCGTCCACCCGCAGTCCCAGCGTCTGCAGGGCCTCGCGCAAGCCCGCGACGCGCAGCGCCTCGGGGCCCATGGAGGCGCCGCGGCTGCCCGCGCCGACATCGGTGGGTGCGCCGATCAGGCGAATGGCCGCAGTCATCGATGCGCCTCAGCCGGCAGGCGCATGCGTTTGTTCGAGCGCGCCGTCCAACCCGAATTCGTGGCGCAAAAGATCCCAGGCTTCTTCGGCCGTCTCGACGAAGTGGAACAGCTTGACGTCGTGCGCGCTGATCATGCCGGTGTGGACGAGGTGGTCGAAATTGATCAGCGAGACCCAGAACTGGCGGTCGAACAACAGGATGGGGCGCTTGCGCACCTTGCCGGTCTGCGTCAGGGTCAGCACCTCGAACAGCTCGTCCAGCGTGCCGAAGCCGCCGGGAAAGCACACCAGGGCGACCGAGCGCATCAGAAAGTGCATCTTGCGCAGCGCGAAGTAGTGGAACTGGAAACAAAGCTGCGGCGTGATGTAAGGGTTGGGCTGCTCCTCGCGCGGCAGCACGATGTTCAGCCCGATGCTCGCGCCGCCCGCCTCGTGCGCGCCGCGGTTGCCGGCCTCCATCACTCCGGGGCCGCCGCCGGTGACGACCACGATGGGCTGCTCCAGCGAACTTGAAGCCTGGGTCACCAGCGCCGCGAAACGGCGCGCCTCGTCGTAGTGGCGCGACATGGCCACGGCATGCCTGGCGCGCGTGATGACGTGCTCGTCACCCTGCGCTTCGGCCTCGCGCAGGCGCGCTTGCGCGGCCTCGGGCGCCAAAATGCGCGCGCTGCCGAAGATCACGATGGTGGCCTCGATGCCATGCTCGCGCTGCACCATCTCGGGCTTGAGCAGTTCGAGCTGCATGCGCACGGGGCGCAGATCTTCTTGCAGCAGGAAGGCCGTGTCGGTGAAGGCCAGCCGGTAGCTGCTCTCCGGGCCGGCATAGCGCGATGGCGCCTTGAGCTTGGCGGCCTCTTCCTGCGCCGAAGGGAAGTTGCGCGCGGCCAGTTGCTGTTTGCGTTTTCTCGTCATGGCGTGAGCTTAACGTCTTCGCAATCCGCGCGTTCCTGGGCCCAACCCACAGTCCGCCTCCATTCAGCCGCATGGACGCCGCCGGGTCCGCCACGTCAGGCTCGAGCCCGCACGCCCATGATCCACTGCGCCAGCTGGCGGGCCTGGTCCGGCGTCAAGACCTGCTGGGAACCGCCATAGGCCGGCATGGGGATCACCCCCCAGGTGCCGACATGCCCGTTGAGGATGGCGTTCTGCAGGATGGCTAGCGCCTTGGCGTTGCCCGCATAGCGCGCCGCGATGGCGGCATAGGCCGGGCCGACCTTCTTGTGGTGCATGGCATGGCAAGCCAGGCAGCCGGAGGCCTTCGCCAGCGACAGCATGGCGGCGTCGTTCGTGGCCGGCCCGGCCGCCGCGTGCGCCACGCCCGGCGACGCGAGCGCAGCCGCCCCGGCCAGCCAGGCCCCGAGCAGCCGGCCTTGGATGCCGCGCAAACCCGATGTCATGCGCGATTCACGCCGTCAGTGCGTCACCGCCGGCATCTGGTGCCCCATGACCGAGCCTTTCGACAGCGCGGTGAGATAGACGACCAGGTCGACCATCTCGGGACTGTTGTAGCCAGGCGGCTTGCCCATGACGCCGGCGCGCACGCAATGCACGATCTGGCGCTCCAGCGTGAAGACCGTGTGTTTCTTGGCTTTGTACTTGGGATAGTTGGATGCCGCGCCGATCAGGCTGGGCAGATGCGCGCCGGCGGGCGAGGTGCCCTCGGGAACGCCGCCATCGGTATGACAGGCGGCGCAACTCATCAGGTGGCTGCCGAAGGCGCCCTCCGGCACCCAGGTCTGCTTGGTGCCGAAGCTGTCCTGCGCGAAGATCCTGGCGCCGTCCTGCACCGCCTGCTCCATGGACGTGGCGGGCTTGACCGTCATCGGCCCGGCCTTGGGCGGCACGGCGGCAAAGCACATCGCCGTGCCGGCGGCGGCGAACGCCATGATCAGGGCCGGGCGCACCGCGGCCGCCATGGCCGCGCTGGTCGAATGTTGCTTCATGGGCATCTCCTGAAATGGGGTGGAAGGCGTACCGGACCGCCGCGGGCTCCGGCTGGCAGGGCGCCGCGGCGCTCGTTGATTTTCCGGCGATGCGACCAAGCTGACTAGGCAGGCGCGCGTGACAAACGTTGCAAGGTGCAACCGGAGGCGCCGCCGGCGCGCAACCCGGCCCCGAGCGAAGCGGCGGCCCGCCAGCCTATACTCACGTTCACGCGCCGATTTGCTCTGAGCTTGCGGGCGCTTAACAAATGCAGCTAAAACAGCGCGCTCCACCGGCCGTTTTGCTGCACATCCTCGCAGCAGGAACCGCCGGTTTTTTTATTGGGACACGCGCATGGCATCACCCACCGAACAACCCGGGCCAACCCCGAGCCGCATGGCTTTCGACACGCCGCTTGCGCTCAAGAGCGGCGCGTCCATGCCCGCCTACGAACTCGCGGTGGAAACCTATGGCCAGCTCGACGCCACGCACAGCAATGCAGTGCTGGTGTGCCACGCCCTGAACGCCAGCCACCACGTGGCCGGCATCTATGACGGCGACCCGAAGACGCGCGGCTGGTGGGACAACATGGTGGGGCCGGGCAAGCCCGTGGACACCAACCGCTTCTTCGTCATCGGCGTGAACAACCTCGGCTCCTGCTTCGGCTCCACCGGCCCGATGAGCCTCGACCCCGCGACGGGCCGGCCCTGGGGCAGCCGCTTTCCGGTCGTCACGGTCGAGGACTGGGTGGACGCGCAGGCCCGCGTGCTCGACCGCCTCGGCATCGCGCGTCTGGCGGCGGTGATGGGCGGCAGCCTGGGCGGCATGCAGGCGCTGTCCTGGGCCATCCGCCATCCGGCGCGCGTGGCGCATTGCGTGGCCATCGCCACCGCGCCCAACCTCTCGGCGCAGAACATCGCGTTCAACGAGGTAGCGCGCCGCGCCATCATCACCGATCCGGAGTTCCACGGCGGCGACTACTACGCCCACGGCGTGGTGCCGCGCCAGGGACTCTCCGTGGCGCGCATGATCGGCCACATCACCTACCTCAGCGACGACGCCATGGCGCGCAAGTTCGGCCGCAGCCTGCGCAACGGCGGCCTGTCCTACGGCTACGACGTGGAATTCCAGATCGAGAGCTACCTGCGCTATCAGGGCGAGAAGTTCAGCGGCTATTTCGACGCCAACACCTATTTGCTGCTGACCCGCGCGCTCGACTACTTCGACCCCGCGGCCGAGCACGGCGGCGACCTCACCGCCGCGCTGGCCCCGGCGCGGGCGCGCTTCCTGCTCGCCAGCTTCACCACCGACTGGCGTTTCTCGCCCGAGCGTTCGCGCGAGCTGGTGCGCGCGCTGCTGGCCAACCGGCGCGAGGTGAGCTATGCCGAAATCGACTCGCCCCACGGCCACGACGCCTTCCTGATGGACGAGCCGCACTACCACGACATGGTGCGCGCCTATTTCGACCGCATCGCGCGCGACCTGCACCTGGAGGACGCGCCCATGCGCGCAGCGCACGGCCGTCCGAAGCTGCGCGAAGTCCCTCCCGCAGGGACCGCGCAAAGCGCGAGGGAGTCCACATGACCAGCCGCTTCGACATCATCGCCGCGCGCGTGCCCGCGGGCAGCCGCGTGCTCGACCTGGGCTGCGGCGACGGCGCCCTGCTCGCCCATCTGCGCGATGCGCGCGGCTGCTCGGTGCAAGGCGTGGAAATCGATCCCGACAAGCTGGTGGCCTGCGCCAGGCGCGGGGTGGACGTGCTGCAGCTCGACCTCGAACAAGGCCTGTCCATGTTCGCCGACGCCAGCTTCGACGTCGTGCTGCTGATCGACTCGCTGCCCAACTTGCGCCACACCGAAGCCGCGCTGCGCGAAGCCGCCCGCGTCGGCCGCAGCGGCATCGCCAGCTTCGCCAACTTCGCCTACTGGCGCATCCGCCTGCGCGTCGCCGGCGGCCGCCTGCCCGTGACGGACGAGCTGCCCTACCAGTGGTACGACACCCCCAATCTGCGCGTTGCCACCCACGCCGACTTCGCCGGCCTAGCCGCCAAATGCGGCCTGCGCGTGCACGAGGCCTTCGGCGTGCACGCCGGGCGCGAAGTGCACATCCTGCCGAATCTGCTGGCGTCCGAATCGATGTTCGTGTTCAGTGCGGGTTGAGAACCGGAGGTGATACTGCAATTCAAGTCGCCTTACAATATGCATGACGATTTGCACTTCAGGACGCCCCGATGAGTTCCATCAGCTTGCGCTTACCCGACGCGCTGGACGCCAACCTGGCCGAAGAAGCCCAGCGCGAGGGCCGGTCGCGCTCGGAAATCGCCCGTGACGCCATTGCCGCCTGGCTGCAACAACGCCAGCGCGAACGCCTCACCGCCCAGATGGTGTCGGCCGCACGCGAACTCGGTGCCGACGCTGCGGCCATGCGCGAGTCACGTCAACTCGCAAGCGACCTCGCCGGCGATGGCCTGCAGAACACGCTCGGCGACGAAGTCGGCGCGGGCCATGATGCGGCGCGGCCATGGTGGGTGTGAACGTCCCCATACGCCGCGGCGAAGTCTGGACGGCCAACCTCAACCCCAACAAGGGTAGCGAGGTCGGCAAGATTAGGCCCGTGTTGGTGTTGCAAGACACGGCGCTGACTCAGGCCGGCCTGGCGACCATCATCGTCGCCCCTTTAACCACCCAATCCCGCCCCACGCTTGCGCCACTGCGGGTCGCCTTGCCCGTGCGCGAACGCATGCTGCTGCCCAGTTTCGTCATGGTGGAACACGTCCGCGCCATCGACCGCGACCGCCTCGGCGACGGCCCCCTGCTGCATCTGGATGCGCAGGAACTGGCGCAGGTGGAAACCAGTCTGCGCGCGGTTCTGGGGTTGTGGTAGAGGCGAGGGAAAAGCATCATTACTCTTGAGCCAGCTTGGATGTTAATTTTGCAGCGTTAACAAGATTATTAGAATTATTCTTCCTGAGAACCATCCATACCGCCAAACCAATCAAACCACCACTAAACAAATAACCCCAAGACAAGGGTTCATTTAAAAATAGAAAACCCCACAGAACACCAAATGGCGGGATGAGAAACGTGACGGTCAGTGATTTAATTGGCCCAATGTCCGCAATTAGTTTGAAATAAAGGATATAGGCGAATGCAGTACAGATCAGCCCCAGAGCGCCAATAGCCGCCCACAGTTCACCACCGCCCCAACTGGCCGGTGGATTTATCGTCGCGGAGTAGGCGAAGACTGGTAACAAGCAGAGTGTTGCCCCGACCTAGCTCCCGAAGGCCACGAGTTTGCTGTCCAAGCCGCCGCGCTCGCTGATCCAGCGCTTGGTCAAAAAACCGGCAGCGCCATAACAGGCCGTTGCAATGAGGCAGGCCCCAGCGCCAAGCAAGACATGATGTGTCGCCGTCACAGGTCCTGTATCGACAAGCAAGGCAACGCCCGCGAATCCGAGTAAGACTCCAGCTACTCGGTTGCGAGTCAATTTCTCCGAGAAGAACAGAGCACCCAGAACAACACCCATCAGGGGCGTTGTTGCATTCAAAATTGCGGAATATCCTGCAGGCAAAATTCGTGCTGCCATGCTGTACATGAGAAAGGGGACGCCGGAATTGATCACTCCTAAGACCAAGGTCGCTCGAAATTTTTCTTTGAAATTCCATCGCAGATGCAGTGCAGCAAGTGTAAGGCCAAGCCCGACTGCACCGAGCAGGACCCTAAAAAATGCTGTGGGCAATGCCCCCAGTGTGGGGGCGATCATTCGCATAAACAAAAAGCTTGCCCCCCAAATGGCGGACAGCAAAAGCAATCGCATGAAATCAGAAGTTCTCATCATCAGCTCCTAAACAAACATCCAAAAAATACATCAACCATAATGCATGACCTGCGCTAACAATTGGCGGCGAAATTTCATTGCAAAGTCAAATCGCTTGGCTTATATTAAAAATGAAGGAAGCTGTGTTCACAAACTATTATTTCTTTGCGACATAAGTTTTTCTAAATCGATGATGAAATCTCTCCCATTGCACGCCCTACGTTGCTTCGAGTGCACTGGCCGTCGGTTGAGCATGAAAGAGGCCGCACGGGAACTGCACATCACCCCGGCCGCAATCAGTCAGCAAATCTCCAAGCTCGAGAGTCGGCTCGGCGTTCAGCTGTTCGTGCGGAGCGTGCGGAGTATCACACTCACGGACGAAGGCCAGCGCTATCTCCAGTCCATCCGCTCGGCGTTTCGTTTGATTGACGACGCAACCCAAGCCTTGACTGGAAAGATGGGGCCGTTGGCGATCACCGTGAGTTGCACGGTCGGCTTTGCCATGCAATGGCTGCTGCCGCGCTTGTCAAGCTGGGAGGTGCTGGCACCTGACGTCGAGGTGAGGATCAGCACTGGTAATCGGCTTGTGCACCTTGGTGCGGACGGCATTGACTTTGCCGTGCGGCATGGCCTGGGGCGCTATGAAGGATTGACCGCGGAATGCCTGATCGACGATCAACTCCAGCCGGTCTGTAGTCCCGAGCTCCAGGGGGGCGGCGCCATCACCATCGAAGATTTGCGCTACTTCACCTTGTTGCACGATGAGCACCGGCTGGATTGGGCGTTGTGGCTTCAGGCTGTTGGTGCCCAAGATGGGGACGGGAATCGAGGGCCTGTATTCGTGAACTCGAATGGTGCCATTGAGGCAGCCATCGCTGGGCGTGGCATCGCCTTGGTACGCGAGTCGCTGGTGAAAGAAGAACTGACGAATCGGCGACTGGTGATGCCGTTCGGGACGAAGATCAAGTCAGGTATTGCCTACTACTTGGTGTATGAGCCGACAACGCTCGCTCAAGCGCATCACCAGCGATTTCGTGATTGGATTCATAAGGAAGCGGCGGATGGGATGGGTCTGCAGAGCCATCAATAGGCATGCAGGCTTTTCGCTCCCCATGCTCGAGAACAGATTGCATGATGGCCATTGCTCCAAAATCAACCCCGCATCGCCCTCACTTCACCCACGCATCAGCCGCATGAACTCGTCGCGCGTGCGGTAGTCTTCGCGGAAGCTGCCGAGCAGCGTGCTGGTCACCATGCTGACGCCGCGCTTGTGCACGCCGCGGGTGGTCATGCATTCGTGGCTGGCCTCGATCACCACGCCCACGCCGATGGGTTGCAGGGTGTCGTGGATGCACTGGGCGATTTGCGCCGTCATCTTCTCCTGCACCTGCAGGCGCCTGGCATACGCGTCGACCACCCGCGCCAGCTTGCTGATGCCCACCACGCGGCTGCGCGGCAGATAGCCCACGTGGACGCGGCCGATGATGGGCGCCATGTGGTGCTCGCAATGGCTCTCGAACTCGATGTTGCGCAACACGATGATCTCGTCATAGCCGGCCACCTCCTCGAAGGTGCGCGCCAGGTAGGCCGTGGGGTCCTGCGCATAGCCGGCGAACCATTCCTTGTAGGCCTTGGCCACGCGCCTTGGCGTGTCGCGCAGGCCTTCGCGCGCCGGGTCGTCGCCGGCCCAGCGCAGCAGGGTGCGAATGGCGTCCTCGGCCTGCTCGCGGGTCACGGGGATGGGTTCGGTCGTGGTTTTCATGCAAGGTTCTGAGGCTTTGGAGCTTGGCGGCAATCGGCCTGAGGCGTGCGGGGCAAGGACCGCATTCCCGGCTTGGTTGCATTCAGTTTAGGGGGCTTTCCCGGACACTTCAGGCATAGGCAGTTTCGACCTTGCCATCCTCGGGTCTTGCCCGCGCGCAGCGCTCGCGACGCTGCGCCGCCTCATGAAGGGCCGCGCGTCGACATCGCGTTGTTGCCGCCGCAGCCCCATCTTTTTACACCCGGTTTACGCGGGCCTGCCTACGCTTTCGACATGCCGACACACAAGGACACACAGGGTTGCGCCTGCGTGTGCCTGCCCACATCGTGGGGCCGCTCGCGGACTGCTGGAGGCGCTCACACGCCGCACGCCATGGATGGATTCTGGATTGCCCTGATCGTTGCGCTCTACGCCGCCATGCTCGGCCTGGTGTGGTTTTGCGACCGCTTGCTGCAAAGGAACTGATGTGAACATGTTCGACTGGATTGGCGGCCTGGGCGCGTTGGCCCTGCTGCTTTACCTGCTGGTTGCGCTCTTTCGCGCGGAGGATTTTTGATGACTCCCGAATTCTTCGCGCTGCTGGCTGCGCTGCTGCTGGTGGTGGTGGGCATGGCACGTCCGCTCGGGCGCTTTTTCGGCTGGATCATGGACGGCCGCCCGGCCTGGGGGCCGCTGGCGCGGCTGGAAGATGGCCTGCTGCGGCTGTGCGGCGTACGCAGGACCGAGATGGGTTGGCGCGCCTACGCCGTGGCGCTGATGATGTTCAGCCTGCTGGGCACGCTGCTGCTGTACGCGCTGCAACGCCTGCAGGGCTGGTTGCCGCTCAACCCGCAGCAGCTCGGCGCGATCAGCCCCGACTCCAGCTTCAACACCGCGATCAGCTTCGTCACCAACACGAATTGGCAGGACTACGCCGGTGAGACCACCATGAGCAATCTCACGCAGATGCTGGGGCTGGCGGTGCAGAACTTTCTCTCGGCGGCTTCGGGCATTGCCGTGGCCTTCGCGCTGATTCGCGGCTTCGCACGGCATTCCGTGCACGAAATCGGCAACTTCTGGGTGGACCTCTATCGCATCACCGCCTACGCCCTGCTACCGCTGTCGCTCCTGCTGGCCGTGGCGCTGGTGAGCCAGGGCGTGATCCAGAACTTTTCCGCCGACACGCCTGTCACCCTGCTGCAGGCGACCACCTACACGACACCCAAGCTCGACGCCGCCGGGAAACCGGTGAAAGACGCAGCCGGCCAAGCGGTGCGGCAGACGGTGACGGTGGCGCGGCAAATCCTGCCGATGGGCCCTGTGGCCTCGCAGGAGGCGATCAAGGAACTGGGCACCAATGGCGGCGGCTTTTTCAACGCCAATTCGGCCCATCCCTACGAGAACCCGAATGCGCTGAGCAATTTTCTGGAGATGACCGCGGTGCTGCTGATTCCCGCGGCGCTGGTCTACACCTTCGGCCTGGCGGTGGGCGACACCCGCCAGGGCTGGGCACTGCTGGCGGCCATGGTGCTGGTGTTCGCGGCGGCCGTCAGCGGCTTGGCCGCGGCCGAGCAGCAAGGCAACCCGGCCATCGCCGCGCTGGGAGTGAACCAGGCCCACAGCGTGCTGCAGTCCGGCGGCAATATGGAAGGCAAGGAAACCCGCTTCGGCATCGCCGCCTCGGCGCTGTTCGACGCGGTGACGACCACCACGTCCTGCGGCGCGGTGAACGCCATGATCGACTCGTTCACACCCCTCGGCGGGCTGGTGCCGATGGCGCTGATCCAGCTTGGCGAAGTGGTGTTCGGCGGCGTGGGCTCGGGCCTCGCCGGCATGCTGGTGTTCGCACTGGTGGCGGTGTTCGTCGGCGGGCTGATGATCGGCCGCACGCCGGAATACGTCGGCAAGAAGGTCGAGGCCTTCGACATGAAGATGGTGTCCATCGCCGTGCTGCTGATGCCCGCGCTGGTGCTGCTCGGCACGGCCCTGGCGGTGGTGGTGCCGGCGGGACTGGCGGGCCTGGCAAACCCGGGCGCGCACGGATTTTCGGAAATCTTCTACGCCTTCACCTCGGCCGCCAACAACAATGGCAGCGCCTTCGCCGGACTCTCGGTGAACACGCCGTTCTACAACGGCTGGCTGGGCGTGGTCATGCTGTTCGGACGCTTTGGGGTGATGGTGCCGACGCTGGCGCTGGCCGGCTCGCTGGCGGCGAAAAAACGCATTCCCGCAGGCGGCGGCACGCTTCCCACCCATGGCCCGCTGTTCATCAGTCTGCTCATCGGCGTGCTGCTGCTGGTGGGGGCACTCAACTTTTTCCCGGCGTGGGGACTGGGTCCCATCGTGGAGCAATTACAGCTCTGGAAGTGAGAACGGCATGACACGCAAGTCCCTACCCTTGTTCGACCCCGCGCTGGTACGCGCGGCGCTGCTGGAGTCGTTCGCCAAGCTCGACCCGCGGCTGCAATGGCGCAACCCGGTGATGTTCGTGGTGTATGTGGGCAGCCTGTTCACCAGCGCGTTGTGGGTGCAGGCGCTGGCTGGCCATGGTGAAGCGCCGGCCTGGTTCATCGGCACCGTGACGCTGTGGCTGTGGTTCACGGTGCTGTTCGCCAACTTCGCCGAGGCTCTGGCCGAAGGGCGGGCGCGGGCCCAGGCCGCATCGCTGCGCGGCATGAAGAAAACCGTGCTCGCCAAGAAGCTGGCCGAGCCGCACTTCGGCGCCGTCTGGACGCAGACACCCGGCGAAAGCCTGCGACGCGGCGACGTGGTGCTGGTGGAAACCGGCGACCTGCTGCCCTGCGACGGCGAGGTGATCGAGGGCATGGCCTCGGTGGACGAGAGCGCCATCACCGGCGAATCGGCCCCGGTGATCCGCGAGTCCGGTGGCGATTTCTCAGCCGTGACCGGTGGCACCATGGTGCTGTCGGACTGGATCGTGGTGCGCTGCAGTGCCGACCCCGGCGAGTCCTTTCTCGACCGCATGATCGGCTTGGTTGAAGGTGCCAAGCGGCGCAAGACACCGAACGAGATCGCGCTGACCATTCTGCTGGTGGCGCTGACCCTGGTGTTCCTGCTGGTGACGGTGACGCTGCTGCCGTTTTCCATCTACGCCGTGAACGCCAGCCACACCGGCGCTCCGGTCACGCTCACGGTGCTGGTGGCGCTGCTGGTCTGCCTCATCCCCACCACCATCGGCGGCCTGCTCTCGGCCATCGGCGTCGCCGGCATGGGGCGCATGCTGCTGGCCAATGTGGTGGCCACCTCGGGCCGCGCCATCGAGGCCGCTGGCGATGTCGACGTGCTGCTGCTGGACAAGACCGGAACCATCACTCTGGGCAACCGCCAGGCCAGTGCCTTCCTGCCCGCACCGGGTGTGGGCATGCTCGAGCTGGCCGACGCGGCGCGCCTGGCCTCGCTGGCGGACGAGACGCCCGAGGGCCGCAGCATCGTGGTGCTGGCAAGGCAGCACGGCACGCCGGACGAGCCCGCGGCCGACCCGCAGGCCAGCTTCGTGGCGTTCTCGGCACACACCCGCATGAGCGGGGTGGACCTACCCGGGCGCAGCATCCGCAAAGGCTCGGCCGATGCGATCAAGCGCTGGTGTGCCGACGCGTTGGCGCCCCCAGGCCAGCCGCTGCGTGCCAAGCCCCCCGAGGATGCGAGAAGGCACGACCCGGCGCGTTTCCCGGGCGACGACTGGCCCGCCGCCGTCGTGCGCCATGTCGAAGAGGTGGCGCGGCGCGGCAGCACGCCGCTGGTGGTGGCCGAGCAGGCCCACACCGGGACGGCCCGCCACCCCCGCGTGCTCGGCGTGGTGGAGCTGAAGGACATTGTCAAGAGCGGCATCAAGGAGCGTTTCGCCCAGTTGCGCCGCATGGGCATTCGCACGGTGATGATCACCGGCGACAACCGCCTCACCGCCGCCGCCATCGCCGCCGAGGCGGGGGTGGACGACTTCCTCGCCGAAGCCACACCGGAAAACAAGCTCGACCTCATTCGCAAGACCCAGGCCGAGGGCCGGCTGGTGGCCATGACCGGCGACGGCACCAACGACGCGCCGGCGCTGGCGCAGGCCGACGTGGCCGTGGCCATGCACAGCGGCACGCAGGCGGCGAAGGAAGCCGGCAATATGGTGGACCTGGACTCCAACCCCACCAAGCTGATCGAGGTGGTGGAGATCGGCAAGCAGATGCTGATGACGCGCGGCGCGCTGACCACCTTCAGCATCGCCAACGACATCGCCAAGTACTTCGCCATCATCCCGGCGGCCTTCGTCGCCACCTATCCGCAGCTCGGCGCGCTCAACGTCATGCACCTGACCTCGCCCGACTCGGCCATCCTCGCGGCGGTGATTTTCAACGCCCTCATCATCGTCGCCCTCATCCCGCTGGCGCTCAAGGGCGTGCGTTACCGCCCGCTGGGCGCCGCGGTGCTGCTGCGCCGCAACCTGCTGCTCTACGGCCTGGGCGGCATCGTCGCGCCCTTCATCGGCATCAAGCTCATCGACATGCTGCTGACCGTGCTGGGCCTGTCTTGAACCCCCGGCGACGCACTCCTGAATCGCTCAATCCAAGCCACCAGCCATGAAATCCGTCCTGCGTCCCGCCATCAGCCTGCTCCTGCTGTTCACCCTGGTCACCGGCCTGCTCTACCCGCTGGCCGTCACCGGCCTCGCCCAGGTGTTGTTTCCCTGGCAGGCCAATGGCTCGGTACTCGCGGTGCGAGGCCGCCCCATCGGTTCGGCGCTGATCGGCCAGAACTTCACCGCACCCGGCTATTTCTGGAGCCGTCCCTCGGCCACCAGCATCTATCCCGACAACGCGCTGGCCTCGGGCGGCTCCAACCTCGGGCCGACCAATCCGGCCTTGATCGAGGCGGCGAAGGCGCGCATCGCCGCCCTGCGCGCGGCCGACCCCGGCGACACCGGCGCGGTGCCGGTGGACCTCGTCACCGCCTCCGCCAGTGGACTGGACCCGCAAATCTCCCTGGCTGCCGCCGAATACCAGGCCGCGCGCGTGGCCCGGGCGCGGCATGTGCCGCTGGCGCAGGTGCAGGCGCTGATCGCGCGATACGCCCGCCACCGCTGGCTCGGACTGTTCGGCACGCCACGGGTGAATGTGCTGGAATTGAATCTGGCCCTCGACGGCCTGACGACGCGACGCATGGACGGTTGAAAATTCCAGCATGGACGCTTCACACTTTCACGCATGGGTGGACATCCATCATTCCTGCATGCATGGACCGCCACATTGACTGATCCCGAAGCCCGCCTCTCGCCCGATGCGCTGCTGGCCCAGGTCCAGCAGAACGATGCCCAGGCGCATCGCGGCAAGCTCAAGGTCTTCTTCGGCGCCTCGCCCGGTGTCGGCAAGACCTATGCCATGCTCATGGCCGCGCGCCGGCTGCGCGAACAGGGAGTGGACGTGTGCATCGGCATCGTCGAGACCCATGGCCGCGCCGACACCGCGCGGCTGCTGGAAGGCATGGAGCCCCTGGCGTTGCGCGAGGTCCGCCGCGGCCGGCACACCCTGCGCGAATTCGACCTCGCTGCCGCGCTGCAGCGCCACCCCACGGTGCTTCTGGTGGACGAACTGGCGCACAGCAACGCCCCGGGCTGTCGCCACCCCAAGCGCTGGCAAGACGTGGAGGAACTACTGGCCAGCGGCGTCGACATCTACACCACGCTGAACGTGCAGCACCTGGAGAGTGTGAGCGACATCGTCGGCAGCATCACCGGCGTGCAGGTGCGCGAGACCCTGCCCGATCGCGTGTTCGAGGCGGCCGACGAGGTGGTGCTGGTCGACATTCCGCCGGACGACCTGCTACAGCGCCTGCGGGACGGCAAGGTCTATCTGCCCGAGCAGGCCGCACACGCCGTGCGCAACTTCTTCCGCAAGGGCAACCTGCTGGCGCTGCGCCAACTCGCGCTGCGGCTCACCGCTGAGCAGGTGGAAGGCGAAATGCGCGACTACCGCAGCAGCCGCGTAGGCGGCCAGGTGTGGGATGCCGCCGAAGCCCTGCTGGTGTGCGTGGGACCGCACGACGATGCCAGCCTGGTGCGCGCCGCGGCGCGCCTGGCCGACGCCCTGCACGCCCGCTGGCACGTCATCACGGTGGAAACCCCGGCGCTGCAAAGCCGGCACGAAGCGCGGCGCGACCATGCTCTCAAGCTGCTGCAGCTGGCGCGCGAGCTCGGCGCTCAAACCGCCATGCTCGCCGGAGCGAATGCCGCCGAGGCTGCGCTGGCCTACGCCCGCACCCACAACCTCAACCGCGCGATGCTGGGCCGCTCGCCCACTTGGACCTGGTGGCGGCGCATGCTCGGCCGTTCGACCACCGCGCTGCTGGCGCACCAGGGACCCGACCTCGACCTCATCCTCATCACCCGTGCAGCGCAGACCCCGCGCCCCGCGGCGGCGCGGTCGGCCTTCGACCTGCCGCAAGCCGGAGCGTTGTGGCGGCGCTACCTGCCCGCGCTGCTCATTTCAGGCGCCATCACCCTGCTCGCCAGTCCGCTGCGCAGTTATTTCGACCTCTCCAACACGGTCATGCTCTTCATGCTCGGGGTCGTGGCCGTGGCCTTGCGCTTCGGCCGCGGACCCGCGGCACTGTCGGCCATCGTCAACGTGCTGGCATTTGATTTTTTCTACGTGCCGCCGCGCTTTTCCTTCGCCGTGAGCGACGTGCAATACATCTTCACCTTCGGCGTCATGCTTGGCGTGGGCCTGCTCATCGGCCATCTCACTTCGCACCTGCACTTCCAGGCCAAGGTCGCGGGCCAACGCGAGCGCCGCACTCACGATTTATACGAACTCTCGCGCGAGCTTTCCGGCGCGCTCACCACCGACCAGGTGGCCGAGATCGGCGAGCGCGTGGTGCAGGCCAGCTTTCGCTGCCGCGCCAGCCTGCTGCTGCTCGGCATGGACGACAGCCTGCAACCGGCCGCAGACGCAGCTCCCGGCACGTCCCTACCGGTCGACGCCGAACTCGCGCGCTGGTGCCTGCAGCACGGCGAGCCCGCCGGCCATGGCACGGACACCTTGCCGAGCGCGGCGCTGTTCTATCTGCCGCTGAAGGCGCCTATGCGCGTGCGCGGCGTGCTGGTGGTGGACCCTGGCGACACCCGCCTGTCCACCATCCCCGAGTTGCGGCGGCTGCTGGAAACCTGCGCCACGCAAATCGCCATCGCGCTGGAGCGCATCCATTTCGTCAGCGTGGCGCAGGACACGCTGCTGGCGATGCAGGCCGAGCGCATGCGCAACTCGCTGCTGTCGACCCTGTCGCACGATCTGCGCACGCCACTCACCTCGCTGGTGGGCGCCGCCGAAGTTCTGGCCTCGCAACTCGCCGCCCAGTGCGCCACCCCTTGCGCCACCCAAGCCACGGCCAGCGCCGCACCGCTGCATGCCCAGGCCCTCATCATCATGCGGCAAGCCCGGCGGCTGGCCCACATGGTGGACGACCTGCTCGACATGGCACGGCTGCAGTCCGGCCAGGTGACGCTGCGGCACGACTGGCAATCAGTCGAGGAACTGGTGGGCAGCGCGCTGCGTGCGGTGGACCCTGCGCAACTGGCGCAGCACCCGCTGCACATCGACCTGCCCGCCGATTTTCCGCTCGTGCGCGCCGATGCCGTGCTGCTGGAGCGCGTGCTGGTCAATCTGCTGGACAACGCACTGAAGTTCACCCCGCCCGGCACGCCGCTGGGCGTGCGCGCACAGGTGCAGGGAGCCGAAGCGCTCCTCACCGTGTGGGACCAGGGCCCGGGGCTGCCGCACGGGCGCGAGCGTGCGGTGTTCGAAAAATTCACACGGGGCGAACCCGAATCGTCCATTCCGGGCGTGGGACTGGGCCTGGCCATCTGCCGGGTCATCGTCGAGGCGCACGGGGGCACGATCACGGCGGCGAACCAGCCCATGGGCGGCGCTGCGTTCAGCGTGCGCCTGCCGCTGCAGGCCGCACCGCAACTGGAACCCGCCGGCGACGCCGAGCACGAGGCCGAAACCGGCAAATCGCCCGCCGCGGCGGCGGTGGATCCAGCGGCCCACGCGCTCGAGCCGACGGCCGCGCCGCCGACCCCGCCGGAATTGCCATGACCACCCCGTCCAGCCTGATCCTGGTGGTCGAGGACGAGGCCGAGATACGGCGCTTCGTTCGCGCGGCGCTGGAGGGCGAGGGCTTCCGCGTGTGCGAGTCGGCGACCATGTCGCGCGGCCTGATCGACGCCGGCACGCGCAAGCCGGACCTCGTCATCCTCGACCTGGGTCTGCCTGATGGCGACGGCATCGACTTCATCCGCGACTTCCGCGGCTGGAGCGGCGCACCGCTCATCGTGCTGTCGGCGCGCTCGGCCGAAGCCGCCAAGGTGGCCGCGCTCGACCAGGGTGCCGACGACTACCTCGGCAAACCCTTCGGCGTGGCCGAGCTGCTGGCGCGGGTGCGCGCAGCGCTGCGTCGCCCGCCCGCGGGCAACGCAGCGCCCAGCGAACCCCTGCGCTTCGGCCGCGTGGAGCTTGACATGGTGCGGCGCCTGGTGCGCCGCGACGGCGAGGACCTGCGCCTGACCGTGATGGAGTACCGCCTGCTGTGCGCCCTGGCCAGCCGCCCCGGCCTGGTGCTGACCCACCGCCAGCTGCTGCGCGAAGTCTGGGGACCGGGCTATGTGGAGCATGGCCATTACCTGCGCATCTACATGGGTCGCCTGCGCCACAAGCTGGAAGACGATCCGACCCGCCCGCGCCACCTGCTGACCGAGGTCGGCGTGGGCTACCGCTTCATGACGGGCTGAGCCGCGCGGCGTCTCGACGGTCTGCCCATGCCTGCCATCCGGTCATGACCTTGGCGCGGGATCGGCGCATGGTGTAATCGGCTAGGCTTTTCCATCTGCTGCAACCATCTTCCGATCCGCACAGACCATGGCTTCAACCCACGACGATCATCACCACGGCCCCGCGCATGACGACCATGCGCGGGGTGGCGGTCATCACCACCATGGCGCCGGGGCGAGCGCGCGGCGCCTGGGCTGGGCGCTGGCCATCCTGCTGGTGTTCACCGTGCTGGAGGCGGCTGGCGGCTGGTGGGCGAATTCGCTGGCGCTGTTGTCGGACGCGGTGCACATGGCCGCCGACACTGCCGCCCTGGGCCTGGCCATGTTCGCCCAGATCATCGCCACCCGTCCCGCGAATGCGCGCCTGAGCTATGGCTGGCAGCGCAGCCCGGCGCTGGCGGCCTTCGTCAACGGCCTGGCACTGTTGCTTCTGACCGTGTGGGTGGTGGTGGAGGCGGTGCTGCGCCTGTTCCGCCCGGAAGACGTGCAGGCCGGCTGGATGCTGGGCATCGCCGTGGCCGGCGGGTTGGCCAATGTTTGGGTCTTCATGGTGCTGTCGGGCGGCGCCTCGCTCAACGAGCGCGGCGCGCGCGCGCATGTGCTGGGCGATCTGCTCGGATCGGCCGCCGCCGTGCTGGCCGCCGTCATCATCCTGCTCACCGGCCGGACCGTGGCCGACCCGCTGCTGTCGCTGTTCATCTCGGCCATGATCCTGCGCACCGGTTGGCACATCACGCGCGACAGCGCTCATGTGCTGCTCGAGGGCGCGCCGCCCGGCTTCGACGAGGCGCGCGTGCACCGCGAGCTCGCCGGCCTGCCCGGACTCGCCGGGGTGCACCATGTGCACGCCTGGTCGCTCTCGGGCGAGCAAACCCTGGTCACGCTGCACGCCGAGCTGCACACCGGGGCCGACGCCGACAGCACCCTGCACTCCATCCACCACCGCCTGCGCGAACACCTCGGCATCGCCCACGCCACGGTGCAGATCGAGACCGGCGCCTGTGCCGACGCGCTGCGCGACGAACAGGGGGGCTGCGGCGGCGTCCCACCGCCGCATGGCCAGGATCGCACGCCGGCGCATGGCTCTCTTCACGGCCATGCGCATTGATGCTTGCGTGGATGCGCCGGCTCAGACGCCAGAGACCTCGGGCCGGCTGCGGCGCGCGGAGATCCGCGCGTTCCTGATGCGCGCGGCCATGCGCAGCAGGCCCAGCCACTGCTGGGCCCAGAACCCCTGGCCATAGTCCACGCCTTGACCTTCGGGTGGGGATAGCTGGGCGCGCACGCCGGTAGGCTGGGTTGGCGTCATGAAGTCGGCGGAATGGAACAGCATGTCCCACCAGGGGAAAAGAATGCCGAAATTGCAGCCGTAAAGACGGGCGCGGTTGCCGTGGCCGAGTTCGTGGCCGTAGCCCACGGCGTGGTGCAGGCGGTGGAAACGCGGGCTCACCAGCAGGCGCTCGCCCAGCCGGCCGAAATCCATGCGCACATTGGCGTGCTGCAGGCTTTGCAGGGCACCGCCCAGCATGGCCAGCAGCACGAACTGGTTGGGCGGCACGCCGATGGCCAGCGCCAGCGCGGCGAAAAAAGCGGCTTGCAGGGTGTCGTCGAGCAGATGGCCGCGGTCGTCGGCCCACAGGGTGAGTTGACACTGGCTGTGGTGCACGGCGTGCAATTCCCACCACCACTGGAACTGGTGCTGCCAGCGGTGATACCAATAGCCGGCAAAATCCAGCGCCACGAGGTAGATGAGGAAACCGAGCAGCGGATGGGTCCGCATGCCGGGCAGCAACTCGTCGAGGTTGAGGTTGACGACGCCGTGCAGGCGCAGCCATTCCTGCAGGTTGTCGAAGGCCGGTTGCAGGGCCAGGAAAAACACCAGGCTCACCAACCCCAGGCGGTTGATGAGGGTGTAGATGACGTCGACCCGCGCCGCCTTGCGGTCGGGCCAGTGCTCGATGGGCCGCCATGCCTCGAGCGGACGCAGGACGGCGTACACCGCGAGGATCTGCGCCGCGCCGGCGACGAACCACAGCGTGGCGTCGTAGGCGAGGTCGTCGTAGTCCATGAGGTGAAGCTGGTAGAGCAGCGGCTGCTCCAGCGTGACGAACAGCCAGGTCTGGGCCTGCCCGAGCAGGGCCGAGACGGCATGCGAGACGGCGTCGAACATGGCACGCGCCTTCGCGTCACACCGGGCGCGGCGCGTGCGCCTGCAAGGCCGGGGGCAGGTTGTCGTAGAACGGCGCGCGGTCGTAGAAGTAGATGCCGTGCGGCGACTTGCCCACGCCGATGACGTCCACCAGCTTGCGCGACTGCATGTCGATCACGCCCACCGTGCGATCGAAGCGGAAGGTCGTCCACAGCCAGCGGCGGTCGGCCGAAAGCTCCATGTCGTCCGGCCCGGGGCGCAGGCCGGCGATCTCGCCCACGTTGGTGAGCTGCTGCATGTCGAGGATGCTGATGGTGTCGGCGATGCGGTTGCTCACCAGCACATGCCGGCCGTCGGCCAGCGAGCGGAAGTTGTGCGCCGCCTTGCCCGTCGTGATGCGCCGCACGATGCTGCGCGCGCGCCAGTCCACCGCCACCACCGCGTCGCTGCCGGTCAGCGCCACCAGCAGCACGCGGTCCTGCGGCGTCAGCCACACCCCGGCCGGGGTCTCGCCCACCGGCATGGTCCACAGCAGGCTTTGCGTGGGCAGGTGGATGGCGGCCAGCTCGTTGGTCTGCTGCAGGGTGACGAAGGCGATCTGGCTGTCCGCGGTGAAGGCCATATGGCTGGGCAGCGCCTCCAGCGGCATGCGCTTGGACAGGCGCAGGGTCTTGCCGTCGTAGGCGTAGATGTCCACGCGGTTCAGGCGCAGGCAGTTGGTGAGAAACCACTTCTTGTCGGGCGAGAAGCCGATCTGGTACGGGTCCTCGATGCCCGGCACCGTGCCCTGCGGCTGGCCGGTGATGGGATTGAGGAACACCAGATCGTTGCCCACCGCGTTGGCCACGATGAGCGAGCGGTTGTCGGGCGTGGCCATCAGATGGTGCGGCTCCTTGCCCACGGGAAAGGTCTGCACCGGCCGGCGCGTGGCCTGGTCGATCAGGGTGATGGTGGCGTCGCCCGAATTGAGCACCACCACCACGTCCGGCGGCAGCGAGGCGGCCCAGGCCGACAAGGGCCGCGACAGGGCCGGAACGATGGCCGCGGACAAGGCGGCTTTCAGGAATTGGCGACGCATGATCGTGGGCACCCGCGGCGGACGGGAAAACGTGGAGGGAGCAACTGTAACGCGCGCGCAGGGTGTTTTGTTGACCTGGTGGGGCCATCACCCCAACGGCGTCAGGGCGGGCTGCACCGGCAGCTCCAGCCACACGCGCGTGCCCTGGCCGACGCGGCTGTCCACGCCCACCTCGCCGCCGTGCAGGCGCACGATGTTGCGCACCAGCGCCAGGCCCAGGCCCAGCCCGCCGCGCTCGCGGCTGCGCGCCGGGTCGGCGCGGTAGAAGCGCTCGAACAGATGCGGCAGATGCTCGGGAGCGATGCCGCATCCGGTGTCGGCCACGGCGATGCGCACCGTGTCACCCAGGCGCTCGGCGGACAGCACCACCTCGCCTCCCACCGGCGTATGCGCCAGGGCGTTGCCGATGAGGTTGCCCAGCGCGCGCTGCAGCAGCATGCGGTCGGCACGCAGCGTCAGACCCTGCGCGCAGCGCACCCGCAGGCCCACCTGGGACTCGGCCGCCGCCGCGTCGAAGAATTCGCCCAGCGCCGCCAGCTCGCGGCCGATGTCGATGGCCTCCAGGCGCAGCGCCGCATCGGGCTGCTCGGTCTGGGCCAGGAACAGCAGGGTCTGGATCATCTGCGACAACCGGGCGCACTCCTCCACCGCCGACTCCAGCGCCTCGCGGTACTCGGCCTGCTCGCGCGGGCGGCCCAGCGCCACCTCGAGTTCGCCCCACAGGTTGGAGATGGGCGTGCGCAACTCGTGCGCGATGTCGGCCGAGAACTGCGAAATGCGCCCGAACGACTCCTCCAGGCGCTGCAGCGTGGTGTTGAACGCCAGCGCCAGCGCCTGCAGCTCGGCCGGCAGCCCGCGCGCGTCGAGGCGCTGGTGCAGATTGCTCGCGCCGATGCGGCTCGCGGCGTCGGCCATGTGGCGCAGCGGGCGCAAGCCCCGCCAGGCGATGCCATAGCCCGCCGCCGCGGCCACCAGCAAGGCCGCCACCAGCACCCCGCCCAGGCGCAGGCGGTAGTCGGCCAGGATGCGCGCCTCGGTGCTGCGGTTCAACGCCACGTCCAGTTGCATGGCCTCGGGTGGCGCCGCGGCACTCGGGCGCGCCCACACGTCCAGCCGGGCGGTGAGGTAGTGCGCCCCGGCGGGTGTCGTCACCCGCTGCAGCAGGGGCCTGCCGTGCGCGTACGGCAAGAAGGCCGCCGCGCCGAGCTGCGTCGTCATGCCGGGGGTCTGCAGCACGGTGCGGCCGTCCGCGGCGCGCAGGCGCAGGAACAGGTTGCGCGGGGCGTCGGGCGGCAGCGGCAGATAAGCCTCCTGGCGCAGCGCCTCGCTGTCGGCGGGATGGTCGCGCAGCAGGGCCGAGGCGGTGTCGAGCTTGCGCAGCACGGCCTCGCGGTCCTCCTGGATCATGTGCTGGTCCAGCCCCCAGTACATCCACGAACTCGCGGCCAGCAGGATGAGCGCGAGGGTCAGCGCGAACGCGGCGGCCAGCCAGGCCGCCAGCGCGCGCGGCGGCAGCCCGTATTGGCGCAGGCGGCGCAGCGCGAACCCTCCCCACCCCTGCCCGCCCCACGGAAGGTCAGGGCGCGAACCGGCTTCCCCTGCGCGTGGCGCAGGCCGGGAGGAGGCCGCCTCGGGCAGTTCACCCGCCACCGCGCACCTCCAGCACATAGCCCGCGCCGCGCACGGTGTGCAGCAGCGGCTGGGCGAAGGGCTCGTCGAGCTTGCTGCGCAGGCGGCGCACGTGCACGTCCACCACATTGGTGTCGCTGTCGAAATTCATGTCCCAGACTTGTTCGGCGATGAGGGTGCGCGACAGCACCTCGCCGGCGCGCCGCGCCAGCAAGGCGAGCAACTGGAATTCCTTGGGCGTGAGCTGCAGGCGCTGGCCGCCGCGTTCGGCCCGCTGACGCGTGAGGTCCACCGTCAGGTCGGCCAGTTGCAGCTGCTCGGGCTGGCGCGCGGGGCCGCGCCGCAGCACGCTGCGCACCCGTGCCAGCAATTCGGAGAAAGCGAAGGGCTTGACCAGGTAATCGTCCGCGCCCAGCTCCAGCCCGCGCACGCGGTCGGCCACGCCATCGCGCGCGGTGAGCATCAGCACCGGGGTCTGGCGCTGCGCGCGCAGCGCCTGCAACACGCTCCAGCCGTCGAGCGTCGGCAGCATGGCGTCGAGCACGATGAGGTCGTAGTCCTGAGTGAGCGCCAGGTGCAGGCCGACGTCGCCGCGCGCGGCCACGTCGGCCACGAAGCCGTTCTCGCCCAGCCCCTTCCTCAGGTAGGCGGCGGTCTTGGCTTCGTCTTCCACGATCAGGATGCGCATGCCCGAATTGTCAACCCGCGCCGGGCTTTGTCGCGTGTCCGTCTGCAACATGACTAAATCGTCATGTTGTCGTCATGTTGGCGCCAGCGGTTGCGGCGCAACATCCAGCCATGCCAACTGACCTCATGCCGCCCCGCGTATCCAGCAAGCCATTGCTGGCTGGCCTGCTCGCCGCCTTGCTCGCCGGCTGTGCCAGCGTGCCGCCTCCTGCGCCCGGCGTCACGCCGCAGGCCAGCGCGCAGGCGCTGGTGCGGCGCAGCTTGTTCGACCACGGTTTGCAACGTTTCATCACTTTGCAAATGAACGCACCGCAGCCTGCCGATCAAGCCTGGACGCTGCAACGCTTGAGTCTTGCCGCGCTGTACTTTCATCCCGCGCTGCGGGTGGACCGTGCCGGCGTGCAATTGGCCGAGGCTGATTTGCAGATCGCCAAGCAATGGCCCAACCCCAGCCTGCAGCTCGGCCTGAAATACGGCAGTGCGGCGGCGCTGATGGCGCCGAGCCCGTGGACCGTGGGCGCGGCCATCGGCCTGCTGCTGGAGTCGCACGCGCAACGCCAGGCGCAGGCTGCGCAGGCCGCGGCCGGTGTGCGCGCGGCGCGCTTGCTGCTGCGTGGCGCAAGCTGGCAAGTGCGCTCGCGGGTGCAGCAGGCTTATGTCGCACTGTGGGCGGCACAGCAGCAGGCCCAGTTGCAACAGCAGGTGCTGGACCTCGCCCTGGAACTGCAAGGCCGCACCGCCGCTCGCGCCCAAGGTGGCTGGGACTCGCCACTGGCCGCCGCGCTGGCTCAAGCCGCCGCGCAAACCGCAGCCCTGCAACGCAGCCGCGACCTGGGGCTGGAACAGGTCGCGCATGCCGCGCTGGCCGCCGCGCTGGGCGTGCCCGACGCCGCCTTGCGCGCGGTGCACATCGACTTCTCCGCCCTCGACGCCGCCCCGCCACAGCCCGACGCCGCACGCCTGACACAGCTGCGCGGCATCGCCCTGGCGCACCGCGACGACGTGCGCGCCGCCTGGCAGCAGGAACAGGCCGCGCAAGCCGCGCTGCAACTGGCGCAGGCGCTGCGCGACGGCGGGCCGCCGATGATTGCCCCCGGCGCCGAACGCGACCAGGGGGTGAACCGCCTGACCCTCAGCGCCCGCGTGCCGCTGCCGCTGTTCAACCAGCACCAGGGACAAATTGCCGCCGCCCGCGCCCGCCTGGCACGGGCCCGGGCGGTGCTGCAGCAGGTGCAAGGGCAGGTGCTTGAGCGCATCGAACAGGCCGAGGCCGCCTTGCAGGCCGCGCAAGACGAAACCCGCCGGGCCGACAGCCTGCGCGCGGCGAACCTGGAACTGCTGCAAGCCGACGAGGCCGCCCGGCACCAGGGCCTGATCGGCCCGGTGCAAGTGCTGCAGGCGAAGCTGCGCGCCCTCGCCACGGAACACGCCGCGCTGCAGGCCCGCACCGCGCAATGGCAGGCGCTGGGCGCGCTGCAGGCGGCTTTGCAGCATGAGATCAAGCCACCGGATGCGCAGATGCGAAAAGCTGCGGCACCCGCAGCTGCTCCCTTGACGCCGCAGCCCAAGACCTCGCCACATCTTTCCCCCGTGGCGTGGCACTCCCCATTTTCAGAAGCGCGATGAGCGCTGCGGCTGTGGCGCGCCGCCGCCCGCGATCAACGCCCAACGCTCTCGCACAAACATCGATGAAGCCATCATGCAAACACCTGTAAATCCGCTGTCATTGCCACGCTTTTTCACGCTGGCCGTGGCCGCCGCACTGACCCTTGGCACCACGCCGGCCCACGCCGCGCTGCCGCAGGCGGTGCAGTGGAGCCAGGCGCAAATCGTCAGCGCCGACCTGCAGATCCAGCACCTCGCGCCGGGCGCGTATCGCCAGACCTTCCAGGCCAGCGCCACGGTGCAAAGCCCGGCCGCGCTCTTGCGCAACCTGAGCGCGCTGGACATGGCGCGCGCGCGGCTCACGGCGGCGCGCAGCAGTTTGCGACTCGCGCAATTGCAGGCGCAGCGGGCGCAGGGCTTGTTCCAGGCCGGGCAGAACATTCCGTTGGCCGAAGTGCAACAGGCGCAAACCGCGGCGCAAACGGCACAGGCGCAGGTGGCTGTGGCGCAAGCCACGCTGCAGGCGGCGCAAGCCGAACTCACGGCCAGCCTCGGCCCGGCGCTGGCGGCGCGGCTGCAAACGGTCCCCGCGCTGCGCAGCGCCATCGCCAGCGGGCGCGAACTCATCGTCGATCTCACCCTGCCACCAGGGACCGATCTGCCTGCGGCAGCACAGGTGCGGCTGCATGTCCCCGGGGGCTCGGGCGAGCTGCGCGATGGCTGGCTTCCCGCCACCGTCATCGGCCCAGCGGCGGCGGCTTCGGCCCATGTGCAGGGGCTGCGCTTTGTCGCCACCAGCCCGGCCGCGAGTGGCCTGATGCCGGGGCTGCAATTGCTGGCGCAGGTGCAGTCCGGCCAGGCGCAACAAGGCGTGCTGCTGCCTGCCGGCGCCGTGGTGTGGTCGGGCGGGCAGGCGCTGGTGTTCACGTCCACGCCCGCCGCCAACAACGCGCGCCGGTTCACGCCCCACGCGCTGTCCACCGCCTGGCCGCTGCAAGCCGGTTACATGCAGCCCGGCTGGGCGGCGCTGGATGTGGTGACGCACGGCGCGGGCCTGCTGCTCACGCCGCCGCCCAAGCCGCAGGCCAAACCCGCCGCGCATGACACAACCGCCGGGGACGACGACTGATGGCCCGCGCCCGTGGTTTGCAGGCGGCGCTGATCGGCGCCAGCATTCATCGCCGTGGCGTGGTGCTGACGCTGGCCGTGCTGTTGGCGGCGCTGGCGGTCAACTTCTCGCGCCAGGCCAGCACCGATGTGTTTCCCGAATTCGCCGCCAAGATGGTGAAGGTGCAGACCGAAGCTCCCGGCCTGTCGCCCGAGCAGGTTGAACTGCTCGTCACCGACCCGCTGGAAGCCGCGTCCAGCGGCATGCTGGGCGTGAAGCAGGTGGCGTCGAAAAGCCTGCCAGGCCTCTCCATCCTGAAGCTATATTTCGAGTCAGGCACCAAGCTTCAGGACGACCGCTGGCGCGTGGCGCAGCACCTCGCCACCGTGCATCTGCCCACAGGCGTCGGTGCGCCGCAGCTGATTCCGCTGACCTCCAGCACCGGCACGGTGCTGATGGCCGGGCTCACATCGCAGCGCCACAGTCTGATGGACTTGCAGTCCATTGCGCAATGGCGCATCCGGCCGCAACTCATGGCGGTGCCGGGTGTGGACAACGTGCTGATCTTCAGCCAGCAGACACGCGCGCTGCAGGTGCGGGTGAATCCGCAGACGCTGCAGCGTTTTCACCTCGATCTGCAGGAGGTGCTGGCCGCCACGCAACACGCCACCGGCTTGCTGGGCGGCGGCTTCATGGCCACGCCCGAGCAGCGCGTGCTGCTGGTCAGCCACGGCCTCGCGCCCACGCCGCAGGCGCTGGCCGCCACGGTGCTGCGCGCCACGCCGCAAGGGGTGGTGAAGCTGGGGGACGTGGCGCGGGTGGCCTACGCCTCGCTGCCCGCGATCGGCGGGGGCAGCGTCAGCGGCGAGCCCGCGGTGATCATCAAGATTCAGGAGTCTTACGGCGCCAACACCATGCAGGTGACGCGCGCGGTGCAGGCCGTGCTGCAGCGGCATCGCGCAGGCCTGCAAGCGCAGGGCATCACCCTGCACGGCACGCTGTTCAGGCCCGCCGACTTCATCACCATCGCCATGCACAACGTGCGCGACTCGCTCCTGCTCGGCGCGCTGTTGGTGGTGCTTGTCATCGCCCTCACGCTGCTGGACTGGCGCGCCGCGCTCATCTCCTCGCTCGCCATTCCGCTGTCGCTGCTGGCCGCCATCACGGTGCTGGTGTGGATGGGCGTGACGCTGAACGTGATGACCCTCGGCGGCCTGGCCATCGCCATCGGCGTGGTGGTAGACGACGCGGTGATCGACGTCGAGAACATCCTGCGGCGGCTGCGCGACAACGCCGTGGCCGAACAGCCACAGCAGCCGCTGCACGTCATCCTCGCCGCCTGCCTGGAAGTGCGCGGCGCGGTGGTGTACGGCACCGCCGCCGTACTGCTGGTGGTGGTGCCGGTGCTGCTGCTGCCGGGGTTGTCCGGGCGGCTGTTCGCGCCGCTGGCGCAAGCCTATGCGCTGGCGGTGCTGGCCTCGCTGCTGGTAGCGCTCACTGTCACCCCGGCGCTGGCCGCGCTGCTGCTGGCACAGCGCGGCCAGCGCCGCCCCATGCCGGACGGCGCCAACCCGCAGCACGGCACGTCCACGTCAATACCCGCATCAGCGCGCACTTCAGCGCCCTTGCACACCCCCGCCCCGGTGCGTGTGGCCCAGCGCGGCTACACCGCCTTGCTGCGGCGGCTGCTGCCGCACTGGCTGCCGGCTTCCATCATCATGCTCTTGCTCGTCATTGGCGCGGCGCTGCTGGCGCGGGGCATGGGCGGCAGCTTTCTGCCGCCGCTGCAGGAAGGGCAGTACATCGTGCATATGCGGCTGGCGCCGGGCGCGTCCATTCAGGCCTCGCTGGACGAAGGTGCCCGCGTGGTGAAGGCGCTGGAGCAGTTGCCCGAAGTGCGCCTGGTCGCCCAGCACACGGGGCGCGCCGCACTGTCTCCCGACGCCTCCGGCACACAGAGCAGCTCACTCGACGTCAACCTCAAGCCGGGGGCCGATTCGGCGCAGGCGCTCACCGCCATTCGACACGTGGTCGACGGCTTTGCTGGCGCCAGCTTCCGCATCAACAGCTTTCTCACCGAGCGCTTGGACAACACCGTGGCTGGCGGCGGCGCCGCACCGCTGGTGGTGCAGGTGCTGGGCACCCATCTGACGGCGATTGACGCAGTGGCCAAGCGGGTTGCGGCGGTCCTGACCACGCTGCCCACCGCCACCGGCGTGCAACTGCAAACCCCGCCCGGCGTGCCGCAGCTCGACATCGCGCTCAAGCCCGGGGCGCTGCGCGCCTGGGGGCTGCAGCCGCTGCCGGTGCTGCAGGCCATCCACACCGCCTTTGCCGGCAGCAACGCAGGCACGGTATTCCACGGTTCCGTTCCGGTGCCGGTGCGCGTGGTGCTGACGCGCACCGCACGCAACAACCCGCAGGTGTTGGGCGACTTGCTCATCCACACCCCGTCGCTGGGTTTCGTCCCGCTGGCCCAGCTGGCCAGCATCAGTGCCGCCAGTGGCCCGTCGGACATTCGCCACCTCGGCGGGCAACGGGTGCAAACGGTGCTGGCATCGACCACCTCGGCCAACATCACCGGCTTCGTACAGCGCGCCCAGGCCGCCATCCACGCGCAGGTTCAAGTGCCGCCCGGCGTCACCCTGCAGTTCCAGGGCGATGCGGCGCAGCGCAACGCCACGCTGCAGCGGCTGGGGGTGGACGTGCTCGGCGTGTTCGCCGGGCTGATGTTGTTGTTGTCCATGGCGCTGGGGCGCAATGCCGCCACCGCCGCTGGCGATGCGGCGGCGGTCACCCCACGCCAGGCCGCATCCAACACCACGCGGCAAGTGCTGCTGGTGCTGCTGTCCGTGCCCGCGGCCTGGACTGGCGGGGTGTTCGCCGCTTGGCTGGTGGGCGGCGTGTTGTCGCTGGGCGCGGTCATCGGTCTGCTGGCGCTGATGGGCATCAGCCTGCGCAACGCCATTCTCATCTTCGCCCACGCCGGCCAGTTGCAGCGCGAGCATGGGCTGGCATGGGACGCCGACACCCTGCTGCGTGCCGTGGCCGACCGCCTCGCCGCCATCGTCATGACCTCGCTGGTCACGGCGCTCGGCGTGCTCCCGCTGGCGCTCGGCCTGCATGCGCCGGGCCGCGAAATTGAAGGCCCCATGGCCGTAGCCCTGCTCGGCGGCCTGCTCACCAGTCTGCTGTTCAACCTGTTCGTCCTGCCGGCGCTGGCGCTGCGGTTTGGCCGCGTAGAAGCGGGTTGAACTCCCGCCGTGCCGGATGCGCCGGCCGCCTTCAGGCCCGCGGCGGCGAGATGAACTGCTCCAGGTCCGCCATCAGGGCGTTGTTGATGCGTTCCGCCTCCTGCACCAGGCGCCTGGCTTCCTCGCGGTTGCCGGCATCCGTGGCCCGTTTGGCGCGGCTGACGAGATCGTGGATCTGGCTGTGACGGCGGTTGAAGTCGGGATAGCGCGCGTTGTGGCCATGGAAGAATTGGCCGGACCCCTTCAGCCATGTGCCGAGATGGCATTTGCTTTCGGCGTCGGCATCGGTCGCATGCCTCGGAAAGGAGCCCTTGCCCTCGGTGGCGGCATACAGGCGCCTGAAGCGGTGGCGCTGGATTTCCGGCAGATTGGGCCGCGCGGACGCAACCGGCGGCAGCAACTGGGGCGGCGTCCAGCCTTGGACCCAGGCCTCGACATCGTGCGCCGGCATGGGCCGGGCAATGCCATAGCCCTGTGCGTAGGCGCAACCCAGCGAAGCGAGCAGGTTGAGCGTGTCGAGATCCTCCACGCCCTCGGCGACCGTCGCCAAGCCCATCAGCGCAGCGGCATGGAGCAGGCCGGCGACGATGGCATAGTCGCGCGGATCGTCGATCATGTCGCGCACGAACGCGCGGTCGATCTTGATCGTGTGCACCGGCAGCAGCTGGAGATAGCGCAGGGTGGTTTCCCCCTGGCCGAAATCGTCCAGCGCGAAACGCACCCCCATGGCCATGCTCGCCTGCATGACCTCCGCGGCCAGGGCCAGGTCGTGCAGGGCGGCCGATTCGGTGAGTTCGATCTTGATCTGCCCCGGCCGCAGCAGCGGGTGCGCGGTCATCGCGTCGCCCAGGTCGTCCAGCCAGGCCGTATCGAGAAAATGCAAGGCGCTGATATTGACCATCACCTGGATGTCCAGGCCCTGGGCGTTCCAGACCTGCGCTTGATCAAACGCATGCTGCAGCACCCAGCAGCCCACCGGGCGCGCAAGCTGCGGGGTGTCGAGGGCGCTGAAAAAATTCTGCGCGGCGAGGACCCCCCTGCTGCGGATGCCTGATGCGCAGCAGCGCCTCCACGCCATGCACGCGGCCGGCGTTCACGCCGGAAATGCCGATCACGGGCTGGTAATGCAGGGCCAGCCATTGCTCCGCCAAAGCCTCGCGCAACAGGTCGAACGCGGCCTGCTGGGCATGGGCGGTCTGGTCCATGGCGGCGCTGAAACGCAACAACTTGTTCTTGCCCGAGAGCTTGGCGGCATACATGGCCTGGTCGGCGTGGCGCAGCAGGATCTCCGGGTCGGCACCGTCATCGGGATAGATGGCCAGGCCCATGCTGGCGGTGACGTGCACGGCGTCGTGCTGGTTGATCTCGATGGCGCCGCGCGCGCGGTCGAGCACGCGGCGGCAAACCGCCATCGCGTCCTGCACCTGCGCCACATTCGGCAGCAGGACGGCGAATTCGTCGCCCCCCAGGCGCACCAGCAAGTCGTCGTCGCGCAGGCCTTTTTGCAGGCGCATCGACAGCGCCTTGAGGAACTGGTCGCCCGCGGCATGGCCCCGTGAATCGTTGATCTGCTTGAAGTTGTCCAGATCCAGCGTGGCCACGGCGAAACGCAGGCCGTCCCGGCCCTGGCCGGCGTCGCACAGGCCGGCCAGTCCCGTCATCAGGTGGCGACGGTTGGGCAGATCGGTGAGGTAGTCCTTCTCCGCCAGCTGCCGCAACTGGGCGTTGTAGGCGAGCAGGGCTTCGTGACGCCCCTGCAGCGCCTTGCCTTCGGCACGCAAGCGCTGCTGCACCAGAACATAGGAAAAGGTGAGCATGCCCATGAGCATGAGGAACGCCGCACCGGCGGGCCACATCTTGCTCCAGGATGCAGCCTCGATCTTCTTGGCCGACAGGGACGTTGCGACCACCATGTCAGATTCGTCGTTCAGGCGAGACCAATAACCGATGCGGTTCAGGCCGGTCGAGTTGACCACGCCATGGAAGGCACTGTGCGCAAGTTCCGGATGGGCCTGCAAGCTTTGTCCTAGCGCTCCGTGCTGCAGGTGTGCATAAAAGGCCTTGAGACGAGCCTGCGGCACGTCAGGCCAGATCGCCAGGATGTAGCCATCCTGGCGTGCGAAGGCGAATGCCTGATCGCCCGACAAGTCCTGGAAACCATTCTGATTGGTGAGCATGCCCGACCAGAACTTGTCGAACGCGTCCCGGTCCAGTCCGATGCCGACCCAGAATGCAGGGGTCTTGCCTTGTGCCGGGTAGGCCTTGCGAATCGGAAGAACCCAGCGCCCCAGCGAAGTTACTGTACTTATCGGTCCGATCACCGCCTGCTCTTGCGCACGCGCCTGCTGCAATGCGGCCCAGATGTGGGGATGATCCCGCAAGTCGCGCATCGGCCTCTCTGGAAGCGAGGACCCCAGCACCAGCCCGTCCGCGCCGATGACCTGGATGATCGCGATATCCGGCAGCCTGCGCTGCGCCTCGGCCAGGCGCGTCGACAGCGCCGCAGGTTGCGCGAACAGGGATGGGTCATGCCGCAGGCTTTCGCCCACGAAATCGGCCAACAGGATGTATTGAGAAAGTTTGCCCTGCATGGCTCGCGCCATCAGGTTGGCGTTGACCTCGAGGTTCTTTTCGAAATCCTGCCGGTTCGCGTGCCACTGTCGCAAGGCGAAAATTGCGAACAGGATGATCACCGCCACCACCACCACGCCGTAACCCAGGCGGAACATCCTTCCTATGCGGCGCAGATCTCCCCGATCGTTGTCGGCGGGCTCGGCAGCTTGAGCCAGGGCGGGGGGTCGCTTATCCATGACCGATCGAACAGACGCAAATCTGTGAGGAAATCTCGATCAAGGCACGGGGGAGGCTCATCATGCGTGGGTCCAGGCTGGGGCCAGTCTAGGCACAGCCCCCCGAACCAGCATTGCGCCAAACCCGCATTGGGTCGATGCGAGCGTGAACAAAATCACGTTTCCTGAAAAACTTTCCGCATACGCCGCGGCTGGCGGCTCTGATCGGGGCGTTTTCGCAAGATATATAAATGCCGAATACCAATATCGGCCTCATGGGTTTCAGCGTCATGGCGCGGCACAGCGCGCGCCGCCGGCCTGGTACACAATGCAGCAACAGGTCAAGCCAAGAATGTCACGATGCTGTCATGCCGGCGCTTGCCGCAAAACCATGCATGACGCGATGGGGAGGCCGTCCTGTGGCGCATGCCGCCGCGCGTTGCGGAATCGTCCAACCGAGAGGAGCAGATCTTGAAAATCATTCGCACACATGCCGTCCTGGCTCTCGCCGCCCTGAGCTTGGGCGCAGCGGCGCATGCCGACGGGCCCCCGGTGAGCATCCAGTTCAGCATCGGCACGCCGCCACCGCCGGTGTATGTCGCCCCGGCCTACCCGGCGCCGGCCTATCCCTCCGCAATCTACGCGCCGCCCGTCATGGTGTGGATGCCCGAGCTCGGGGTTTATGTCGCCCTGGGCGCGCAGCAACCCGTGTTTTATCTGGGCGGCATCTACTACTACAACTATGGCGGACGCTGGTTTACAGGACCGCGCTACGGCGGACCCTGGCGCGCCATCGCCGTCCCGCCGCTCCAGCTGCGTCGCTTCCATGACCGCGACTGGGACCGTTACCAGGAACGCGCCCGTGAACGCGAGCGGGACCCGCGTTGGCGCCACTTCCGTCCCGCCCCGGTCCCGCAAGGCCGCGGGCCTGAACGCGGTCCCGGCGACGGGTACGACCGCGGTCGAGGGCCAGGCCGTGGCCCTGGCGACCATGGGCATGATCGCAGTCACGACCGTGGACCCGACCAAGGTCCCGGAAACCACTGACCCCGCGGCAGCACGTTCTGTTGCGCTGGGCCATGCGTCAGCGCAACAGAACGACAAACACGCCACAAACGCGCGACACACCTCGCCGCCAGAATGGCCCGGGCCACGAAACTTCTGCGCGCGGCAGACCGGGCTTGGGCCAGGCGTGAATCTGTCCTCGCCCGGCCGTCTTTTCCGAGGCTTGAACTAGCCGTACGGCTCGGCAGTCCTCGGCGAGTCTGAACGGGCAGGCAGGCTTCTGGCAGCAGGAACCACGGACAAACGTTAAGGTCCTATTGCAGTGAGGCTCATCATGCAAACAATCATCTTGAACAAGCTTTTCAAAGGTGTTCTGGTATGCCTATTCCTGGCAGCAGGCTGGACTGCGCCCGCCCAGGCGCATGACCGGGTGCGCTGGAGCATCGGCATCGGCGTGCCGGTCTATGGTTATGGCTGGGGCGGTTGGTACGGCGGCTGGCAGCCTGGCTGGTACGGCCCAGCCTGGGCCTATGCGCCGCCGATCGTGATGCAGGCGCCGCCTCAGCGTGTCGAGGTGCAAAACCTTCCGCTCGGCCCCGCGCCGCCGTCATACTGGTATTACTGCAGCAATCCGGCTGGTTACTATCCGCAAATCGCCACCTGCCCGGGGGGATGGGCGCAGGTGCTGGCGCAACCCGCGCCAGCGGCAAACCCGCCGGTCAAGCATTGATCCCCGCATGATTGGACGAATTTGCCAGGTTCGCCTGCGAACCGCGATGGTTTCAGGCAGGCTTCAGGCTGTTGCGGCATGTTCCATGCATCATTTCTCGACCTTCTGATTTCAATACGCGAGACTTTCACCATGCGCAAACTTTCCTCCCTTTTCGGCCTGGGCGCCGTGGCTTCGGCGCTGCTTCTGGCGGGCTGCGCCACGGCCCCGATGGGGCCGACCGTCACCGTCATGCCCGCTCCGGGCATGCCCTTCGACCAGTTCCAGGCCATCGACGCATCCTGCCGCGCCTTCGCAGCGCAACAAACCTCGGGCTACAGTCAGGCGGCGAGCAACTCGGGCGTGGTCTCCGGCGCGACCGGCGCCGTGCTGGGCGCCGCTGCGGGCGCCTTGATCGGTGGCAACAGCCAAGGTGCCGGCGTCGGCGCCGGACTGGGCCTGCTGGCCGGCAGCGCGGGCGGCGCGGGAACCTACAGCGACACCCAGGGCGGCGCTCAGCACGCCTACAACATTGCCTACGAGCAGTGCATGTATTCGAGAGGCGCCCAGGTGCCTGGCTATGCGGCGCCGCGCTACGTGCCCCCGCCCCCCAGCTATGCGCCGCCTCCGCCGGCCTACAACCCGGGCCAGCCGCAAACCTACCCGCCCGCCCGGCCGCCCGGCTATTGAAGCCCGGCCCGAGCCCCTCGGCACCCCGGCTGCGCCGCGCAACCAGGGTGCAAGTGCTTCGGGAGACTGCGCTGCGCGGCCGGGGCTCGGCAGGCGGACTGCGAATGTCTGGGAAGATGAGGCAGCCCGCCTCGAAACATTCGTTCACAAGTCGCCGCCCAAGCCGCCAAGAAACGGTGTTCGACGCGGCTATCATGCCCCGCTGCGATGACTGAACCCACCCTGCAGCCGGACAAGCCGGCGTCCTCATCCTCTCCCCGAGAACCCAAGCCTCGTCCGCGCAAACCGGGCGGCGCGGGCTTGCGGACCTGGCAGTCGGTCCTGCTCGGCCTCGTGCTGCTTGGCCTGGCCGGCGCCTTGCTGCTGGGGTTTTGCCTGGTGCTGCTGTGGCCGCGGCTGCCTGACCTGAACAAGGTCACCGATTACCGGCCCGACCTGCCGCTGCGCGTGTACACGGCGCAAGGCACGCTGATCGGCGAATTCGGCGTGCAGCGCCGCGCGGTGATCCCTTACGACCAGGTTCCCAAGCAGCTCAAGCAGGCGGTGCTCGCCGCCGAGGACTCGCGCTTCTTCGAGCACGGCGCGATCGACTTCGCCGGCGTGGCGCGCGCGGCGCTGGCCGATTTCGGCGCCGGCGGTGCGGTGCAGGGTGCCTCGACCATCACCATGCAGGTGGCGCGCGACTTCTATCTCTCGCCCGAAAAAACACCGCTGCGCAAGATCGTCGAGGCGCTGCTGGCCTACAAGATCGAGAACACCCTGACCAAGGACCAGATTCTCGACCGCTACATCAACCAGGTGTATCTGGGCCAGCGCGCCTACGGCTTCGCCGCGGCGGCCCAGGTGTATTACGGCAAGCCGCTGTCGGAACTCAGCCTGGCGCAGATCGCGGTGCTCGCCGGCCTGCCGCAAGCGCCTTCGGCCTACAACCCGCAGAACAGCCTGAAGCTGGCGGTGTGGCGCCAGCACTATGTGCTGGGGCGCATGCTGGCGCTGGGCGACATCACGCGGGCGCAATACGAGCAAGCCCTGAAGGCGCCGCTGAACGTGCTGGCCGGCCAGGGCGTCCTGCATTACGACGTGGATGCCGACTACGCCGCCGAGGCGGTGCGCGAGATCATGGTGGCGCGCTTCGGCGAGGCCGCCTATACCGACGGCTACAAGGTCGCCACCACCCTGGTGGATACCGACCAGAAGGCTGCCGATGCCGCGGTGCGCGCGGGCTTGCTGGCCTATGACCGGCGCAACGGCTGGCGCGGCCCCGAAGGCCACGTCGACCTGCCGGAAAACCCGCAAGACGCGACCAAGGCGGCATTGGCCGCGCTCAAGACCAGGCCCGATGTCGGGGGCCTGAAAGCCGCCGTGGTGCTGCATGTGGAGCGCAAGGGCGTGGTGGTCCTGCGTCGCGACGGGCAGCAGGAAACCATCTCCGGCGAAGGGCTGGCGTTCTGCCGGCCCGGCCTGTACGACAAGGCGGCGGCGGCAAAACGCATCGTGGCGGGCAGCATCGTGCGCCTGCACGCCCTGCCCAAGGGTGGTTGGGAAATCCTGCAACTGCCGCAAGCGCAGTCGGCGCTGGTGTCGCTGCAGCCACAAACCGGCGCGATACAGGCCTGGGTCGGCGGCTTCGACTTCAACCACGAGAAGTTCGACCATGTCGACCAGGCTTTCCGCCAGCCGGGGTCGAGCTTCAAGCCCTTCATCTACTCCGCCGCGGTGGCCGAGGGGCTGGCGCCGTCGACCATCATCGACGACGCCCCCATCTCCATCAACCCCGGCCCCGACCAGCCGCTGTGGCAGCCGCACAACTACGAGAACGAATTCGTCGGCCCCATGCCGGCCTCGGCCGCGCTCGCCCATTCCGACAACGTCGCCGCGGTGCGCGTGGTGCTGGCGGTGGGCGTGCCCTACGCGCGCCTCCATGCCTCGCAATTCGGCCTGCCGCTGGACCAGATCCCGCCCTACCCCACCATGGTGTTGGGCGCCGGCAGCTTCACCCCGCTGCAGATGGCGCGAGCCTACGCCGTGTTCGCCAACGGCGGCTACCTGGTCCAGCCCACGCTGATCAGCAAGATCACGGACGCGCGCGGCAACGTCCTTTACGAGACGACCAAGCAGGCGCTGGGGCAGCCGGAAACACCCCGCATCATCACCCCGGGCAACGCCTATCTGATGACCCGCATGCTGCAGGACGTGATCCAGGAAGGCACGGGAGCGGCGGCGAAAGGCCTGGGCCGCACCGATCTGGCCGGCAAGACCGGCACCACCTCCAACTTCCATGACGCCTGGTTCGACGGCTACAACCACAACCGCGTGACCATCACCTGGGTCGGCTACAACCAACCGCGCAGCCTGGGCAACGGCGAGCAAGGCGCCAGCGTGGCGCTGCCGATCTGGATCCAGTACATGCGCACCGCCCTGAACGGCGACCCCGACATTCCGTGGGCGCCGCCCCCGGACGTGGTGCAGATCCCCGTGAACCCGGCGACTGGCTTCGCCTCGGTGGGAAGCTATGCCGTCCACAATGCCAAGGAAGCCTACTTCCTGCAGCAATATCCGCCGCTGGACCCGTCGGTCGTGCCGGGACTGGCGACGAGGGCATCGGCCCCGGCTGCGGCCGTGGGCACGAGCGGCGGCCAGCTCACCAGCGGCAGCGGCGAGCCGGTGACGATCGGCCCTCCGCCCTCGACGCGCACGCCCGCAGCGCCCACGCAGCCTCAGCTGGGTTCGGCACAGAACAACGCGCCCTTCATCGTGTTGCCGGGCGCGGGGAAATAGCCTGCGGCGATGGCGCGCCGAGGGTCCGCAAACCCGCGCGGGCGGCACCGCGCGGCGCCGCTGCGGAAAATGGGGCGCGCCGAAGCCTTGTCGGCCGAAGCGACGTCAACCCCACGCGCTGCGCGGATGCGGATTTGTTTACAACTCTCGCTGCCCGCAGTTCCTACCATCTGTTCAACACGGCGGTCTGGCTCCGGCCTTCACGCCGCATTTTCCGGAGATGATCCATGCTGCATTCCATTCGCGACGCGCAACCGCTGCGCGTCCTGTCGCGCGCCCTGCTGGGCGCCGCCGCGCTGCTCGCCCTGGGCCTCGCGCCGGCGGCGCCGGCCGTGGCCGCCGGCTTCACCTTCACGCCCTACCCAACGACCAAGCCGCTGCCGTTGACGAAGGTCACGTTCGAGAACGCCGAGGGCAAGACCATGACCCTGGCCGACTTCAAGGGCAAGGTCGTGCTGCTCAACATCTGGGCCACCTGGTGCCCGCCCTGCGTGGAAGAGATGCCCACGCTGAACAAGCTGCAGGTCATGCTGGGCGGCAAGGATTTCCAGGTCGTGCCGCTGTCGATCGACAAGGGCGGGCGCATCGCGGTGAAGAGCTTCTATGACGACAACTTCATCGACCATCTGCCGATCTACGTCGACCCCACCACCCACGCGCTCGACACCCTGAACATCCTGGGCACGCCGACCACCATCCTGATCGACAAGCAAGGCCGCGAAGTCGCCCGCACGCTGGGCCCGCAAGACTGGGACAAGCCCGCGGTGGTGGCGCAGATCAAGCGCTACATGGCCGCCCCCGCTCCGGCGAAGTCGTCCCAGGCGCAGCCGCAGGCGCTGCAGACGATGGCCGCAGCGGCCACGCCCGCCGCCCAGGCGCTGCGCTAAGGCGCAACCGCGGGCCACGGCTCGGACCCGTGGTCCGCCCAAGCCCGCATGGCCTCGAAAACGCTCCACCCCGCAAGTCTGCCCGTTCCTGCCGCATGGCCGGCGGCGGTCAAGTTCATCATGGCCGCCCGCTTCGCGCGCAGCGTCGGGCAAGGCGCCCTGGTGGTGGGCTTCACGCTGGATCTGCACGCCCTGGGCTGGAGCGCGGCGGCCATCGGCGGGGTGCTGTCGGCCGGCCTGCTGCTGGGCGTGGTGCTCACCCTGCTCATCGGCCCGGCCAGCGACCGGCTCGGACGGCGTCAATTCCTGCTCGCCTATGAAGGGGTGCTGATCGTCAGTGCCCTGTTGGCCCTGGCGAGCAGCGCGCCCTGGATTCTGACGCTGGGCGCGGTGCTGGGCGGATTCGGGCGCGGCGCCAACGGCGCGGCCGGGCCCTTCGGCCCCCTGGAGCAGGCCTGGCTGGCGCAAGACCTGCCCGCCTCGCAGCGCTCGGGCGTGTTCAGCCTGAACTCGACGCTGGGTTTTGCCGGCATGGCCGTAGGCGCGCTGCTGGCCGGCCTGACGGCCGTCTGGAGCGGCGTGCTGCCGGGAGCGCTGGCCTACCGGCCGCTGTTCGTGCTGCCCCTGCTGGGTTCGATCATCGGCATGCTGCTCATCTGGCGCGCGCCGGACGTGAAACGGACGCTGCCTTCGCCCCCTGCCCATCGAGCCGCTTCGCATCCAGGCCGTGCCGCCATCGATGCCGGCGTGAAGACCGAAGGCCATTCCGCCACGCACCGCGAGGAAAACCGCCAGCTGTTCCGGCTGGCCTTCGCCAACAGCCTCAACGGCTTCGGCATCGGCATGGTCGCGCCGTTGATGGCCTACTGGTTCCTGCGCCGTTTCGGCCACGGCCCGGCCACCATCGGGCCGGCGCTGGCGGCCAGCTTCGTGCTGGCGGCCCTCGGCGCGCAGTTCGCCAACCGCGTCGTCCCCCGGCTTGGCGTGGTGCGCACCGTGGTGGCGATGCGCGCCGCGGGCCTGCTGCTGATGCTGCTGACGCCTTTCATGCCGGCGTTCGGGCTGGCCGCCAGCCTCTGGGCCGTGCGCGCCGCGTTCAACCAGGGCACGCTGGGCGTGCGCCAGGCGCTGACCATGGGGCTGACGCGCCAGCACCGCCAGGGCATGGCCGCCACGGTCAACAACGTGTCGATCCAGGTCCCGCGCGCCATCGGTCCGGCCATCGCCGGCCTCATGCTGCACCAGGGCTGGCTGACGGCGCCCTTCCTCGTCGCGGCGGGATTCCAGCTCGCCTACCTGATCGTCTATCAGCGCTTTTTCCGCGGCGTCGAGAACCCGGACAGCGCTTGAATGCATGCACCGCGCCGCCAGGATGCTACGGAGCGTGGCCATGCAATGCGTCCACCTCCGGCGCCGTATGCGCGTCCTCTCCGAGCGAACGGCCTTGGCTTTGTCAACGAGCGTCGCCAGCACCCATGCGGCGTCCACCATGCTGTCTGATCCCCGGTTCACGATGGAAGCGAGTTTTCCCGCGCTCGCGGTCGACGCCGCCGGCAGCGTGACCGCCGTCTGGCAGCAATACAACGGCTGGCGCACCCTCATCATGGCGAGCCGTCTGCCCTGATCCCGCGCATGTTGCGGTCGCGCATCCGCATGCGCGACCCGCCCTCTCTCACCATGCAGGCATGCCTTATGCTGGTGTGATTGCGCTTTGCCGGCCCCGCATGGTGCGGTGGCCACGCGCCATTCCTCAAGTCGCGCATGTCCGGCCTCGAAATCACCCTGCTCTACCTCGTCGCCGCCGTGCTCGGCGTGGCGCTGTTCCGCTACGTCCAGCTCCCGGCCATGCTGGGCTATCTGGCGGTCGGCGTGGTGATCGGGCCGAACGCCCTGGCGCTGGCGGGCGACCCGTCCACCGCCCAGCACCTGGCCGAGTTCGGCGTGGTGTTCCTGATGTTCTCCATCGGCCTGGAGTTCAGTCTGGCCAAGATCCAGGCCATGCGCCGTCTGGTGTTCGGCCTCGGCTCGGCCCAGGTCGGCGCCACCATCGCCGCGGTGCTGGCGGGCAGCCTGCTGCTGGGCTGGCTGGCGCCGCAGTGGTGGACGCGCGCTGCCACCTATGGCGTGGTGCTGGGCGGCGCCATGGCCATGTCGTCCACCGCCATCGTCGTCAAGCTGCTGGCCGACCGGCTGGAGATGGAGTCCGAGCATGGCCGCCACATCGTGGGCGTGCTGCTGTTCCAGGACCTCGCGGTCGTGCCGCTGCTGGTGCTGATCCCGGCGCTGGCCCAGCCGCCGGACAGCCACCTGGCCATGGCCCTGGGCTGGGCGGCGGTGAAGGCCGCGGCGGCGCTTGCGCTGATCCTCATGGCCGGCGGGCGTCTGCTGCGGCCCTGGCTCAAGCTGGTGGTCAAGCGCAAATCGGACGAGCTGTTCATGCTCAACCTGCTGCTCATCACCCTGGGCCTGGCCTGGCTGACCCAGCTTGCCGGGCTGTCGCTGGCGCTGGGCGCCTTCCTGGCCGGCATGCTGATCGCCGAAACCGAGTTCCGCCATCAGGTGGAGGCCGACATCCGGCCGTTCCGCGATGTGCTGCTCGGCCTGTTCTTCATCACCATCGGCATGCTGCTCGACTGGCGCATCGTGCTGGCGCAGTGGTGGCTCGTCCTGCTGCTGGCGCTGCTTCCCCTGCTGCTGAAGACAGCCATCGTGTTCGGCGTCGAGCGACTGCTCAAGTCGCCGCCTGGGCTTTCGCTGCGCACCGGGCTGTGGCTGGCCCCCGCCGGCGAATTCGGCATCGTCCTGCTCAACCTCGCCGCCGGGCGCGCGCTGTTGCCGCCCGAACTGTTCAGCCCGGTGCTGGCGGCCATGGTGCTGTCCATGCTGGCCGCGCCCTTCCTGGCGCAGCACATCGACCGCATCGTGCTCAAGCTGGTGGCCAACGAATGGATGCTGGCCTCGCTGCAACTCACCAACATCGCGCGCCAGACCATCAAGACCCAGCGCCATGTCGTCGTCTGCGGCTTTGGCCGCTGCGGCCAGAACCTGGCCCAGTTGCTGCAGGACGAGGCCATTCCCTATGTCGCGCTGGACCTCGATCCCGACCGCGTGTCCAGGGCCCGCGCCGCCGGGCGCAACGTGGTCTATGGTGATGCCGCACGGCTGTTCAGCCTGCAGGCGGCGGGACTGGCCCGCGCCAGCGCCGTCGCCATCACCTATGTGGACAAGCGCTCGGCATTGCGCGTGCTGCAACTCGTGCGCGAACACGTGCCCCAGGTGCCGGTGGTCGTGCGCACGCGCGACGATTCGGCGCTGGACGAACTGCGCGCCGCGGGTGCCACCGAGGTGGTCCCGGAAATTCTGGAGGGCTCCCTCATGCTCGCCTCGCAAACCATGGCCGTCGTCGGCGTGCCGCTGCCGCGCGTGCTCACGCGCCTGCGCGCGGCGCGTGCCGAACGCTATGGCCTGCTGCGGGATTATTTTCATGGCATCGACGACGCGAACACCCCCCTGACGGAGCCGCGCGACCAGCCCCGGCTCAAGCCGCTCACCCTGCCCGCTGGCGCGCAGGCCGTCGGATCGACCCTGGCCGAACTCGATCTGCACGGAGCGCACGTGGCGCAGATTCACCGCGCCGACGGCCACGTCCTGCAACCCCTGCCGGAACTGATGCTGGCCGAAGGCGACACCCTGGTGCTGTCCGGCCCGCCCGAAGCCCTGGCCCTGGCCGAGGATGCGCTGCTGGGCGGTGATTGAACTTCTGGCTGCATGCCCGAAGCGTGATGCAGCCGCCCTTCGCCAGTTCCTGAGCGCCCCCAGGGCCGGTCTGCGCCCAGCCTGCCCCCCGTGGGGGGTCAACGAAACTTGGGACGGTCCGGCGTTTCCTTGAGAGTACTCCCAGGGGGCGCTTTCAAGCCAGGTGACGTGGCGCATCCTTGCGGCTGATGGTGAGGTAAGTCACCATCAGCCCGATGACCACCAGGAACAACACGCTGGTTCCCACCGTGCCCAGGCCCATGCCGCCATCGGCCGCCGATTTGGACAGCCAGTCGCCGCAGGTCGCGCCAAACGGGCGTGTAAGGATGTAGGCCAGCCAGAATGCGACCACGGCATTCGCTTTGAAGGCGTAGTACGCCAGCGCCACCAGGGCGATGAGCCCGCCAAACAGCAGCGCGGAGTGGGCGTAACCGAATTGCAGACGCTCGGCCGCGAGATCGCCGGCGGCGGTGCCCAGTGCAAAGGTGAACAGGATGGCAGCCCAATAGAACGCCTCGCGCCGGCCGCGCACGATGCTGTGAATCGACAGGCTGCCTTCGCGGGCGAACCAGGCGATGAAGGTGGCCGCCAGTGCCAACGCGAACAGCCCGGTGCTGACGGCCAGCGACACGCCGAGCTGGTCCGTGAGGTTGTCGGTGAGCAAGGTGCCTACCACGCTGATGAGCACCACGGTGAGCCAGTACAGCCAGGGGATGTAGCGCCGCGTCCGCATCTGCGCCGCCAGCACCGCGGCGAACAAACCCGTCATCACCAGCGAGGTGACCACGAGGCCGGCGTGCAGGTCAACGGCAAGAAAGTCGGCTGCGGTTTCCCCCACCGTGGTGGCCATGATCTTGATGATCCAGAACCAAAGTGTGATGAGTACCGGCACCTTGACCGGTTCGCTCCAGTGCCCGAAGGCGGACGGTGTGTTTTGTACGTCCATGTTTTTCGCTCCCTGAATGGTTCCCCGCAAGACGCCGCAAACGGTGTCTGCCCCCCAAGGGGGCAAGCAAGCCTCGGAGCGCCATGTCGCGACAGCTTGCTTGCGTTTTATATGCGGCGGCGCATGCAACGCAATGTAGAGATGCGGCCTTAGCCGCGCATTAGGGATGCCGCTTGGGACGTCCGCCCCCCCGAGCGCCTGGGGCGGGGGGCAGATCCGGTCGCCGATCCAGGAGCCGATTCAGGCGCAGACCAGATTGCGGCCGCGGTGTTTGGCCTTGTAGAGCGCCCGGTCCGCACGCTCCAGCAGATCGCTCGGCCGGCGGTCGCCTGGCTGCATCTGCGCGATGCCGATGCTCACGGTCAATTGCGTGGTCAGGCCTTCCACGAGTTCGATATTCGTCCGCTCGACGGCCAGGCGGACGCGCTCGGCCGTCCGGCGCGCTTCGGCGAGATCGACGCCCTCGAGAATCAGCAGGAACTCCTCGCCGCCGAGACGGCCGAAATGGTCATCTCCACGGCGCTGCCGCTCCACCGTCTCGACGAACTGGCACAGCGCCCGGTCGCCCACGGCATGTCCATGCGTGTCGTTGATGCGTTTGAAGTGGTCGAGGTCCATCAGCAGCACGAATAGCGAGGGCTGCTCGCGCCGGTCGCGCCGCTGGTCCAGGGCCTGTTCGAGCCGTTCGAGGATGCAGCGCCGGTTGAGCTTGCCGGTGAGGCTGTCGCGCGTGGCCAGGCGCTCGAGTTCGCGCTCCATGTTCTTGCGCTCGGTGATGTCGCGCCAGATGCCCTCGACCCCGGCGTACTGGCCCTGCTCGTCGCGCAGGGCCTGGGTGCTGATGGAGATGTCGATGACGGTGCCGTCCTTGCGCCGCATGCGCCCGGGAAAATCGCGCACGAAGCCATGCTTGCGGATCGCGGCGATGAGCGCTTCGCGTTCGCCGGGATCGGGATAGAAAGCCGCCGCGGGCAGCCCGATGATTTCCTCCGCGCTGTAGCCCAGCACGTTCTTCACCGCGGGGCAGACGTAGCGGGTAGTGCCCTGCGCGTCGGTGCGGTAGAACACGTCCTGCATGGTGTTCATCATGCGCTGGAAGTTTTCTTCGGTCTCGCGCAGCCGGGTCTCCATCGCCGCGCGCTCGGTCATGTCGAGGAACGAAGCCAGGACGCTGCCGGCGCCGCCTTCGCGCAAGTGCGTGCTGCTCATCGCCAGCATCAGGGTCCGGCCGCGGCAGCTGTAGGCGCGGAACTCGGTCGGCGGGTTGGCGCCGGCAGCCTGCTCCGCGCGCCGTATGCGCGCCAGCACGCGATGCAGGTCCAGGGGATGAATGAAATCGACCACGGGCCTGCCGACGAAATCGCCCGGCGCCTGCGCCTCCATCAGGTGAAGCGCCGCGGCATTGGCGTAGCGCAACACGCCTGCGATGATGACCACGACGCAGGCGGGCAGCTGCTCGAGCCATGCGGCCGTGGGCATCAACGGTTGTGAAACATTCCTGGAATCCAATCGGCGTACCCCTGATCCGCATGCAGACATCGCGCGGAACAAATCGCTTGATGCCTGACCGAGCTATCGTTGGCTGTTTATAGCAGTCCGCCCCGCGGCAAACGACCCCGCACCGAGGGTGTTGTGGCCGCGGCACACCGCCATCGGCGCAGGATATGTATTTTTATGTTTCTTGTGAAACACCATAAGACTTTTCCGGATCTGTCACGCCGCGTTCACGCGCGCTCTCAAGAATGCACCTCGGCCCTCGCTTGCCAAACGCGACGAAACGCGTCGCGCACGAGCGAGGCTTACGACCCCCAGGGAGATGCTCATGTTGCGCAAGACCTTACTCGCCACCTCGCTGGTCGCGATGGCCGCCGCCATCGCCGCCAATGTTTCGACCGCGCCGGCTTTTGCGGCGCCCCTTGACATGGACGGCCACAGCGCCAATCTTCCCGCCGCGGCGCTGCGCACGGCCACGCCCATCAAGCACCTCGTGGTGCTCTACGACGAAAACGTCTCGTTCGACCATTATTTCGCCACCTATCCCAAGGCCGCCAACCCACCCGGCGAACCCGCCTTCACGGCGGCGCCCGGAACCCCCGCGGTCAACGGCCTGCACGGCGACCTGCTCACCGACAACCCCAACTTCACCAACCCCGCCAACGGCGCCAACGCGGCCAACCCCTTCCGTCTGGACCGCAGCCAGGCGGCCACCGCCGACCAGAACCACGCCTACACCGCCGAGCAGCAAGCCTACGACGGCGGCAAGGCCGACCTGTTCCCCAAATACACCGGCGCCGCCACCACGGGCGGCGTGGGCGCCTTCGGCACCAAGGGCCAGGTGATGGGCTATTACGACGGCAACACCGTCACCGCCTTGTGGAACTACGCCCAGCACTTCGCGATGAGCGACGCCGCCTACACCGACACCTACGGCCCCTCGACCCCGGGCGCGCTGGAAGTGGTGTCCGGCCAGACCAACGGCATGCAGATCGTGGCGACCACCAAGAAGCCCTTCACCCTGTCCGCGTACTCGTACTACATCGACGACGGCATGGGCGGACTGACCATGATCAACGACGTCGACCCCGGCTACGACGTCTGCTCCAACCCCAAGGACCAGGTGATGATGACCGGCAAGAACATCGGCGACCTGCTCAACGGCCACGGCATCTCGTGGGGCGGTTTCATGGGCGGCTTCAACCTGGGCGTGGTCAACGCCAACGGCACCACGGGCTGCAAGCGCAGCACCTACTCCGCCGTCATCGGCGGCAATGTGCCCGACTACATCCAGCACCACAACTGGTTCCAGTACTACGCCTCCACCGCCAATCCGACCCACGCCCGCCCGTCCTCGGTGCGCGCCATCGGCTACACGTATGAGGCCAACGGCAAGACCAAGGATCCGGCCAACCACGAATACGGCCTCAACGATTTCTTCGCGGCCGTGAAGGCGGGCAACTTCCCCGCGGTGAGCTTCCTCAAGGCCCCGGCCTACCAGGACGGACACGCCGGCTACTCCGACCCGCTCGACGAACAGGCCTTCGTCACCAAGGTCGTGAACTTCCTCGAGCAGCAGCCCGACTGGAAAGACACTGCGGTCATCGTCACCTGGGACGATTCCGACGGCTGGTACGACCATGCCTTCGCCACCACCACCAACCCCTCGTTCGATCCGCAGGCCGACCAGCTCGACGGCCCCGGCAAGTGCGGCAGCGGCACCCCGCTGCCCGGCGTGCAGGGCGAGCCGGTGAACGGACGCTGCGGCCCCGGCACGCGCATTCCCTTCCTGGTCATCTCGCCCTGGGCCAAGTCCAACGACGTCAGCCACGTGCAGATCTCGCAGGCGTCCGTGGTGCGCTTCATCGAGGACAACTGGCTGCACGGCCAGCGCCTGGGTGAAGGCTCCTTCGACGCCACCGCCGGCAGCATCATGGACATGTTCAAGTTCCACCGCGACGACGCGCGCGGCGAGCATGAAGGCGGGCATGAAAGCGAGCATGAAGGCCGCCATGTGCGTCTCGATGCGCCGCTCTACCTCGACCCGAGCATGGGCACCGTGCTGAGCGCCCCGCCGGCCGGAAGCGCTTCGCCGACCTCGAGCTGATGACAAGAAGCCTGGCCAGGGCGGCGCTCGCCGCACTGAGCGCCGTCACCCTCCGGGCCGGCGTGGCGGGAGCCGCGGCTCCCGCCACGCCGCTTCACGAACCCGGACCGCCGAGCGCGAGCTGGATGCTGGCGCACGGCGAGAACCCCCACCCCGTGCGCCTCGTTCTGCCGCCGCATCGGCCGCTGAGCGCAGCGGCGCAACTCGGGCGCAAGCTGTTCTTCGACCCCGCGCTGTCGGGCTCGGGCAAACTGTCCTGCGCCTCCTGCCATCGTCCAGACCACGCCTACGCACCGGCCAATACGCTGTCGGTGCAGTTGGGCGGCGGCCGCATGACCCGCCACGGCGTGCGCGCCGTGCCCTCGCTCGAATACCTCTACCGCCAGCAGAACTTCAGCATCGGCCCGGACAACGAGGAAAACGAAACCGTCACCTTGCGGCAACTCGTCGCCCTCGGCCAACAAGCCCGGCGCGTGCGCAAGACCGCGCACGACACGCAGGCCGCGGCCGCCAACCTGGTGCCGCAAGGCGGCCTGTTCTGGGACGGACGCGTCAACACCCTGCAGCAACAGGCCGACGGGCCGCTGTTCAACCCGCTGGAGATGGATGGCGGCAACACGGCCATCGTGGCCTCCAAGCTCAAGCAGGCGCCCTATGCGCACGACTTCGTGCGGCTGTTCGGCGCCGGCGTGTTCCGCGACCCCAAGCTCGCCGTGGCCGAGGCGCTGTTCGCCCTCTCGCGCTACCAGATCGAGGATCCGAGCTTCCACCCCTTCACCAGCAAGTACGACGCCTGGCTGCAGGGCAAGGCGCGATTCACGCCTGCGCAAATGCGCGGCTACCTGGCGTTCAACGACCCCAAGAAGGGCGACTGCGCCGCCTGCCACCTGGATCAGCCGACGCGCGACGGCCTGCCCCCGCTGTTCACCGACACGCAGTACGAAGCGCTGGGTGTGCCGCGCAATCCGGCGATTCCGGCCAACCGCGACCCGCGCTATTTCGACCTCGGCCTGTGCGGCCCCTATCGCACCGACCTGGCGAAGCAGACCCAATACTGCGGCATGTTCCTGACGCCGACGCTGCGCAACGTCGCCACGCGGCATGCCTTCTTCCACAACGGCGTCTACCACACGCTCAAGCAGGTGCTGGACTTCTACGATTTCCGCGACACCGCGCCGCGCAAGATCTACCCCGCCGCGCCCGACGGGCGGGTGGAGAAGTTCGACGACCTCCCCCCGCAGGACCGCGCCAACGTCGACCGCGTCGACCCGCCGCTCAACCGCAAGCGCGGCGAGCCGCCGGCGATGAGCGCCCGGGACATGCGCGACATCATCGCCTTCCTCAAGACCCTGAACGACGGCGACACGACGCCTCGCGGCATGCCGGCTCGAATCGCCCGATCCCGATGAGAAAAGGCCCCATGACCGCGAACCGCGGACATGGGGCCCAAGGAGTGCTCCATGAAATGGGTGCCTCGGCGCAGCCGTGGTGCGGCCGCGGCCCGAACATCAAGGCTTGTAGCTGGGGAGCGTAATGACGTAGGTGTCGATGACCGCGTTCGGATCCGCCACGGTTCCCGCGCCAGGCGTCGCAGCACCCCAGTCGCTCTGCACCAGGATGCGCGTGCCGCTGGGGCTCAGCGTGACATTGGTCTGTGCCCAGTAGTTGTTCTGCGCGGCGTTGGCCCAGTACCCCGTGCTGCGGTGATGGGCGACGCGGCAGATCTGCTTGGTGTCCACGTTCGCCAGCAGAACTTCCTGGTCGAGATAGGTCTTCGTCAGGTGAATGTCTCCGGTGATGCCTTCCACGACCCAGCCCGGGTTGCGATAGGCACCAGCTCCGATCAGCGCCCCGGTACGCGGATAGCCGTCGCCGGTGGCCATGCCGATCAACGTGCTGACCCCGCCGGTGGTGAGGTTGGCCACCATGAGGTTGCCGCTGCCCGAGGGACCGTCGAACTGGGTGCCCACCAGGAGATCCTCGCCTCGGGCGTTAACCGCCGAATCGAGATGCTCGTCGGCGTTGAACGGCACGGTGCGCACGATGTTGCCGTTCAGGTCGAAAACCTTGGTCGTCATGTTGGACCAGTCGGGCCAGGCCCAGCCGTTGCCGCTTTTGAGCGGGAAGGGTGTGGAGCCGCGCGCCTGCGCCAGGGCGATACCCTTGTACAGCGTGATCTTGTTGGTGGTGGCGTCGAAACCGAAGACATTGAGGCCGAGCTGACTGTTGACGTTCGGAATGCCGCCGGCACCCAGGCCGAACAGTTGCAGGTTGCCGCCGGGCATGAAGGGATAGCCCGCGCGCACCGGGCCGGTCGTGGGCCACCCCATGGCCTTGATATCGGGCATGAAGTCGTGCAGCACGGTCTGCACACCGGTCTCGACATTGATCGCCATCATCTTCATGATGGTGGTGCCGCCCGACTCGCGGTTGTCGATATACACCAGGCGAGTCGGGTCGGTCTTGGACCAGTAGAACTGCTCGATGTCCGGCGGGTTGATCGGCAACCACTTGATGAACCGGTAGGTCTTACCGTCGAACATCGCGTAGCCAGTCTGCGCACCTGCCTTGCGCGCGTCCGTGACGTAAAGGATGAAGCGCGTTTCATCGGCGTTCCAGGCCTGCGCCGTGGGATAGGCCGGGATGCTCACCCCGGCACCCCAATCGGCCATGCCGTCGGTGACGCGAGTGATCTGTACCCCGAAGTCGGGATCGACCACGGTCTGGCCCTTGGCCGGTTTGGCCAGTGGCGAGTAGTTCACCAGGCTCTTGCCGGTCACCGGGATTCCACTGCACAGATCGGTGGGCGTGGCACTTGATGTCGCGGTCGCGGTGGACTGCGTCGTGGGTGCGGGCGCCTGCGGCGCGGTATTGGTGAGGTTCGTGCCGGTCTGGGATGACGTCGAGCCGGCCGTGCCGACGGTGGATGACGACGCCACACCGGCGGAAAGTGCACCGGCCGTGCCGCCTCCGCCGCATGCGCTCAGGATGGCTGAGCAGGCCATGGACAGCAGGCTCAGCCGGAAAAAATGTGTGTTCATCATGGGGGGTCTCAGAGTCGTTCGGACGTCTCGTCAAAACCGCCAATCGGGCTCTTCAAAGACCGATCACGGCGCGATTCATGTGCAAAGAGACAACTTGACCCTCCGTCATTGCGGAAAAAGTCACGTCTTTGCGAGGTCTGAATTCTGGGCGCCGCCCGCGCCGGACTCCATCGGACGTTTCAGATTGTTTCTGTCGGCCTTGGGGTGATTCGCGTGTCAGCAATGTCTGACACACCCTTGTTCACGGGGGAGTGGCTTTCCACGCTGTCGGGATATTCCTACACTGATCCAGGTTCGCGAGCGCAGCGGCCAGGGTCCGCCCCTTCAACGCGCGGCCGGATGCATCGTCACCGAATGGACCAAGGCCAGAGATGATGAAGTCGCACGACAGCCCTGCGATCACCGGCCCCGCACCAGCATGCGATCAGGACGCCCCATCGGCCGTGGCGGAACGCCTGCTCGCGCAGCTGCCAGGCTTCGTCTTCCGCCTCGAACACGAGGGAACCCGGCTTCATTTCAGCTATGCGAGCCCCGGCAGTCTCTCGGTCTGCGGCATCACGCCGGAAACGTTGCTTGCCGCGGAACAGGGTTTCTTGAGCCTGATCGACCCACACGATCTGCCGGCGTTCCATGCCTCGCTCCAGGCCAGCGTGACGGCGGGAACCTGGAACTGGGAGGGCCGCTTGCGGACGTCGCAAGGGCCGAAGTGGGTCAACATTCGGGCGCAGACCAAACCACTCGGCCGGCTCAAGGCGGAATCGGTGGGCATCATGCTCAACGTCAGCCAGAGCCATCTGCGCGAAAGCCACTTGCGCGACGTGTCCGCCGAGTTGCGCGGCATGGCCGTGCGCTTCGAATCCATACGCGAGCTGGAGCGGGCCCGCCTGGCGCGCGATCTGCACGATGACCTGGGCCAGATCCTCACGGCGCTCAAGATGGATCTGGCCTCTTTGCACAGCCTGCTCCGCAGGCAGGCCGGCGACGCGGGCGGCGAGCAGGCCAAGCTGTTCGACAGCATGGACCGGCTCATCGACGCCGCCGCCGACGCGGGTCGGCGAGTGGCTGCCGAACTGCGGCCCAGCGTGCTCGACCTGGGCCTGGGGCCGGCCCTGGAGTGGCTCGCCGACCAGCACCGCGCGCGCTATGCGGCCAAGGTCCATTGCCAGACCAGGGGGGCTCCGGCCATCGGCGAACTCCTGGCCACGGAACTGTTCCGCATCGCCCAGGAAGCCTTGACGAATATCGCGCGGCACGCCGGAGCCGGCCAGGTCTGGCTGCGCCTGCATGAACAGGATGGTCGCGTTTGCCTCGAGATCGCGGACGACGGCCGCGGCTTCGCCGGCGCCGAACCGGTTCCCGAGCGCGCCACCTTCGGCCTGCGCGGCATGCGCGAGCGCGCCATGCTGATGGACGGCAGCTTCTGGATCGGGCCCGCTCCGCAGGGCGGCGCGATGGTCAAGGTCTGCCTGCCGCACGGGAACCCCGACCATGCTTAAACACGGCTTGCGCGTGCTGATCGTGGACGACCATGCCCTGCTGGCGGAAAGCGTGGCGCGCTTTCTGCAGGCCAACGCCATCGACGCCATGTGGTGCGCCGACCCGGTGCAGGCCCTGCAGCGCATGCGCGAAGAAGACTGGAGCGTGGTGCTGCTGGATGTCTCCATGCCCGACGGCAATGGGCTGGATCTGCTCAAGCGCATCAAGCTCATCAAGCCCGACCTTCCGGTGCTCATCCTCAGCATGCACCCCGAGCAGCAATTCGCCCTGCGCGCCTTGCGCAATGGCGCGGCGGGTTACCTGACCAAGGGCTGCAGCCCCGAAATCGTGATCGATGCCATCCGCAAGGTGGCGCAGGGCGGGCGCTACCTCACCCCAAGCGTCGCGGAGCAACTGGCGAATCACCTTGACGAAGGCGACGACATGGACATGCCGCATCTGCGCCTTTCCGACCGGGAGATGCAGGTGTTCATGCGCCTGGCGCAGGGCCAGACGGTCAACGAGATCGCCGAGGCGCTGCACATCAGCAGCAAGACCGTGAGCACGCACAAGATGCGGCTGATGACCAAGATCGGGCTGGACAAGGATGCCGACCTGGTGCGCTACGCCATGCACCAGGGCCTCATCACCTGAGCGGCGCCATGCGGCGATGGCGCCCGCTGTCTACACTGCGCCCATGCAAGCCACCGATGCTCCGACCCGCGAACGCGCGCACATGGCGCTCGCCCCCGATTTCGGCGGCATGGAACTGCTCACCGCCGACTACTGGGCACACAGCTTCGCCCCGCACGTCCATGACACCTTCGTCGTCGCGCTGATCGAGCGCGGCGCCGAGCGCTTCCGCTGCGGCGGCGCGGAGTGGGTAGCCCCGGCCGGCAGCCTGGTTCTCATCAATCCCGGCGAGGTGCACTCGGGCGAGCGCGGCTGCGCCGAGGGGTGGAGCTACCGCGCGTTCTATCCCGCCCCCGCCGTGCTCGCCGCGCTGCTCGCCGAGATCGACGACGGGTCGCCTGTCGTGCCGGGCTTCGCCCAGGCGCTCGTCACCGACCCCGCGCTGTTCGATCTGCTGCGCGGCCTTCACGCGCGGCTGCACGACGCGGCCGACCCCTTGCTGCGCGAGGGGCTGTGGACCGCGGCCTTCGGCGCGCTGCTGCGGCGCCATGGCCAGACCCGCGCCAGACCCCCGCAGGGCGACGCCTCGGCGGCGGTGGCCAAGGCCCAGGCGCTGCTGCGCGAGCGCTGCGCCGAAGCGCTGTCGCTGCGCGATCTGGCCGACGCCGTCGGGCTCAGCCCCTGGCACCTCAACCGCGCCTTCCGGCAGAAGGTCGGACTACCGCCGCACGCCTGGCGCAACCAGTGGCGGCTCGCGCAGGCCAAGCAGCGCCTGCGCGCCGGACTCGCGCCGGCCGTGGTCGCCGCCGAGCTCGGCTTTGCCGACCAGGCGCATTTCAGCCGGCACTTCAAACGCGCCTTCGGTGTGAGCCCGGGACGCTATCCAGCATCGCGCTGAACGCGCGGCGCAAGAACGTACAAGACCGCGCCGCGGCGCCGGGCTAGGCTGCCGGGCATGACTTCCGACCCGCCTCCGCCCCATCCACCAGCCACCCCCGCGCGCGAATGGCTGCACGGCGTGCGCGACACCGTGCCCATGCTGGTGGGCGCCGCGCCCTTCGGCCTGATCTTCGGCACCCTCGCGGCCGGCAGCGGGCTGTCCGGCGCCGGCGCGATGGCGATGTCGGCCTTCGTCTTCGCCGGCTCGGCGCAGTTCATCGCGCTCACCCTGCTGGCCAGCGGCGCGGGCCTGCTGGTGATCGTGTTCACCACCTTCGTCGTCAACCTGCGCCATCTGCTGTACGCCGCGACGCTGCTGCCCCACGTCGCGCGGCTGCCGCGGCGCTGGCGCCTGCCGCTGGCGTTCTGGCTGACCGACGAGACCTTCGCCGTCGTGCAGCACCGCTACGCCACGCCCGACGGCGCGCCGCACAAGCACTGGTACTACCTCGGTTCCTGCCTGTCCATGTACCTCAACTGGCTGGCGTGGACCGCGGCCGGCGTGCTGCTCGGCCGCGGCGTGCCGGAGCTCTCCCACCTCGGACTGGAGTTCGCGATGGCGGCCACCTTCACCGCCATGGTGGTGCCCATGCTGCGCAACCGGCCGACGGCGGCCTCCGCTTTCGCCGCCGCAGCGGTGGCGCTGGCGGCGCGCGGCTTGCCGTACAAGCTGGCGCTGCTGCTGGCGGCGTTGAGCGGGGTGGCCGTGGGCGTGTGGCTGGAAGAGCGCGGCATGACGCCCGCCGGCGACCGGAGCGCGGGCGCATGAACCTCCGCGAGACCGCGCTGATCGCCGGCATGGCCGCGGTCACCTTCGGCATCCGCTACGCCCTGTACGCGCTGGGGCACCGCGTCGCCTTCCCGGCGCGCGTGCACCGGGCGCTGCGCTATGTGCCGGTGGCGGTGCTGACGGCCATCACCGTGCCCATGGTGCTGCTGCCGGACGGAGCGTGGGACCTGAGCTGGCGCAATCCCTGGCTGGCCGGCAGCCTGGCCAGTGCCGGGGTGGCCTGGCGCTGGCGCCGCGTGCTGCCGGCGATCAGCGCGGCGCTGCTCGTCTATTTCGGCTGGCGCTGGCTGTTCGGATAGGCAGCGCCGGCCGGCTCAGGGCCGCGCCGCGCGCTCGACCCAGTCGGCCATCGCCGCATCGTCCGCGCCGTCGCGCCGGCGCAGGCCTTCGACCACGCCCGCGCGATTGGCCGCCGGCTGGTTCTGGCTGGTCTTCCATTTGCCCTGCAAGCTGGTCAGCGCCAGTTCGATGCCGACAATGGCGTCCAGCATGCGCGCGATGTAATCGGGCGGCGCGTCGCCCACGGCCCAGGGTTGCGGCATGGCGGCCTCGTGGGTGCGCGTCAGGATCTCGACCAGGCCGCGCACCCACGCCGCGTCGTCGATCACCCGCAGCGGACCGCGCGCATGCACCACGGCGTAGTTCCAGGTCGGCACCACCTTGCCGGTCTCGCGTTTGCTGGGGTACCAGGACGGGCTGATGTAGGCGTTCGGGCCATGGAAAATCGCCAGCGCTTCCGCCCCGGGCGCCGCTTCGCGCCACACCGGGTTGGCGCGCGCGACGTGGCCGCGCAGCACGCCGTGCGGCGTGCCGTCGTCCGCCCACATCAGCGGCACCGGGTTGGCGTCCAGCCCTTGCCCTTGTGCGCCGAGCGTGACCAGCGTGGCCAGCGGGTGCGCGCGCATCAGCGCATGCAGGGTGTCGACATTGGGTTGCGCGAAATGCGTTGGCAAGTACATGGTCGTTCCCGTTTGATCAGCGCCCGCCGCTGACGTCGAGCAGGCTGCCGGTGCAGTACGAGGCTGCGTCCGAGAGCAGCCACACGATGGCCTGCGCCACCTCTTCGGGCTCGCCCCCGCGCAGCATCGGCACCGCGGCCTTGACGCGCTCCACGCGGCCGGGCTCTCCGCCGCTGGCATGGATGTCGGTGCGTATCACGCCGGGCCGCACGGCGTTGACACGAATGCCCTCGGCGGCGACTTCCTTGGCCAGGCCGAGAGTGAAGGTGTCCACCGCGCCCTTGGACGCCGCATAGTCCACGTACTCGCCCGGCGACCCCAGCCGGGACGCGGCGGACGACACATTGACGATGGCCCCGCCCGCGCCGCCATGGCGGGTGGACAAGCGGTGCACGGCCTCGCGCGCGCAGAGAAAGGTGCCGATGACGTTGACCGCGAACACCCGCGTCAGCCGCTGCACGTCCATCGCCTCCACCCGCGCCTGGCGTTCCAGGATGCCGGCGTTGTTGACCAGCCCGCGCAGCGGCCCCAGGGTCGAGGCCAGCGCGAACAGGCGCACCACGTCGTCCTCCACCGCCACGTCGGCTTGCACCGCCAACGCGTCGCCGCCGGCGGCGACGATGCCATCGACCACGGACTCCGCGGCCTGAGGCTGGCTGTTGTAGCTCAGGCAAACGCTGTAACCCGATTGCGCGGCGAGGCGCGCGGTGGCGGCGCCGATGCCGCGGCTGCCGCCCGTGACCACGAGCACCGGCTTCATGCGCCCGCTCCCTTGCAAGGAAACGCCGGGCCGCCCCAAGTTTCGTTGATCCCCACGGGGGGCGGGCTGGGCGCAGCCCGGCCCTGGGGGCGCTCAGGAGGCCGCGCTTGCGGATCTTCCGGCAGGACCCGGTCTTGCGCGTGCGCGGCCAGGGCCTGCGACAGTCCGCGCGTGATCTTCACCATGTCGGCCTCCTCGCGCGCGAGCCCGTAGACGGCGAGCGGGAAATCCAGCGGCTTCTGGATCGCCCAGATGGTCTCGTGATCCTCAGGCGGCAGGATGGCCGCCGGGTTGCCCACCGCGACCCAGCCGATGGGCACCGTGGAGCCGGGCGGCAGCACGGTCTTGAGATGCACCACGGCGTGGATGCGCACCTCGCTGCCCTTGCCGAGGTGCGCGCCGTGGAACACGCCGGCACCGGTGGCGATGAACACTTCATCCTCGACCGTGCAGCCGACGACATGGGCGTTCGGGCCCACCAGCACATGCGCGCCGATGCGCAAGGCATGCCGCGCCGTGCTGCGCAGCACGGCGTTTTCCATCACGATGCAGTGCTCGCCGATGTCGATGGAGCCGCCTTCGGCAATGATTTGCGCGCCATACTGGATGCGCGCCCCGGCCCCCACCGCGACGCGCCCGCACAGCACCGCGTTCGGCGCCACCCAGGCCGTGGGATGCACCGACGGCGACGCCCCCAGATGCTCGATCAGCATGAAGCTTTCTCCATGTTGTGCCGCATGGCGCCGCGTTGAACAGGAACCAGGAACGCATCGGCGCAAGGCCTGCGGCGCCTCGCACGCGGGATGGGTCGGCATGGGAAGCAGCCCATCCCCCCTGTCCGCGAAATGCCCGTCCATGATAGGCGGCAATGCCCGGTCCGTGGCCGCGGCCCGGGCGCAAGGTAAGGCGGTAGCGTCGTGCATTGCCTGTTCTCACCACCGGCCATAGACTGTTCATTTATACAGCACAAAGGTGCGGCCATGCCGACCCGAACCATTCCAATCATCCCGGCCATGCCATCCGGTCACGGGCCGTCTTCGCGCAAGGGCCGCGGCACGACGGTGCGCATCGCGCACCGCTTCGCGCGCGACAGCCGCGACGTCTTCGACGACGGCTGGGCAACGCTTGGCGACGCAGCGCAGGCCGCCGACCAGGCCCCGCCCCCGGCCACCACGGTCACCGAGGAACGCGTCAAGTCCCTGCTCACCCGCAACACCTCGCCCGACATTCCCTTCGCCCTGTCGCTCAACCCCTACCGCGGCTGCGAGCACGGCTGCATCTACTGCTATGCGCGCCCCACGCACAGCTACCTGGACCTCTCCCCAGGGCTGGATTTCGAGACCAGGCTGATCGCCAAGGTCAACGCCGCCAGCGTGCTGGAACGCGAGCTGGCGCGGCCCGGCTACGCGCCCAGCCCCATCGCCATCGGCTCGGTGACCGACGCCTACCAGCCCATCGAGCGCAGGCTGCGCATCACCCGCGCCGTGCTGCAGGTGCTGGGCGACTGCGCCCATCCCTACACCGTCATCACCAAGTCGGCCGGCATCGAACGCGACATCGACCTGATCGCCCCGGCCGCTCAGGCCGGCCGGGCGTGGGTCAGCGTGAGCATCACCACGCTGGACGGCGCGCTCGCGCGCATCCTCGAGCCGCGCGCCGCATCGCCCGCGCGCAGGCTGCAAGCCGTGCGCGCGTTGAGCGGCGCCGGCATAGCCGTGGGCGTGAACGTCGCGCCCATCATCCCCTTCATCAACGACGGCGACATCGAGCACATCGTCGAAGCTGCCGCCCGGGCCGGCGCCAGCAGCGTGCACCACACCGTGCTGCGCCTGCCCTGGGAGGTGGCGCCGCTGTTCCGGCAATGGCTGGACACGCATTTCCCGGCGCGCGCCGCGCGCGTGATGGCGCGGGTGCAGGACCTGCACGGCATCGAGGCAGCCCAGCGCACGCCGCATGCCGGCCGCACCGCGCGCGACTACGACGCCAGCTTCGGCCAGCGCATGCATGGCACCGGCCCCTGGGCCGACCTCATCCGCCAGCGCATCGCCAAGGCCAGCGCCCGCTGCGGCCTGCCTCGCAGCGGCCTGCCGAGCCTGGACTGCTCCGCTTTCCGGCGCCCGGCCGCATGGCAAGCCGTGGGCGACGCCCGGCAGGCGAGCCTGTTCGATTGAGCGCCGCCGGGGGGCGTTCAAAAGCGCCCGGCCTGGTAGTCCTGCACGGCCTGCATCAGTTCCTCGCGGGTGTTCATCACGAACGGCCCGTAGTGCGCCACCGGTTCGCGCAGCGGCTTGCCGGCGATGACCAGGAAGCGCGCCGGCGTGCTTGCGGTCTGCACGCGCAGCACGCTGGCGTCTTCGCCGCCGCGCAGGATGGCCATGCGGTGCGGGCGCAGCGCCGCAGCGTCGGCGCCGACGCTGCATTCCCCCTCGATGCCGTGCACCAGCACGGTGTGCCCGAGCGGGGCGGCCCAGTCGAACACCTGGCCCGCGGGCACGGTGATGTCGAGATAGACGGGCTCGGTCGGACGCGCATGCACCGGGCCCTGCACCAGCCGCCCATCGTCGCCGGCAAAGCTTCCGGCCACGACTCGGGCGCGCACGCCGTCCGCGCGCTGCACCTCGGGAATGCGCTCGGGTGCGATGTCCTGGTACGCCGGGTCGTCCATCTTGTGGGCCGCCGGCAGGTTCACCCAGAGCTGGAAGCCCCACATCAGCCCCTGCTCCTGCTGCGGCATTTCCTCGTGCACGATGCCGCGCGCGGCGGTCATCCACTGCACGCTGCCCGGCGCGAGGTCGCCGCGATTGCCCTTGTTGTCGCCATGGCGCATGCGTCCGGCCATCATGTAGGTCACCGTTTCGAAGCCACGGTGCGGATGCGGCGGAAAACCGCCGATGTAGTCGGAGGCGGAATCGGAGCGGAACTCGTCGAACAGCAAAAAGGGGTCGATCAGCGCGGCCAGTTCAGGCTCGAGCACGCGCGTGAGCTTCACCCCCGCGCCGTCGCTGGCGGCGCGTCCGTCCACCAGGCGCGCCACGCGCAAGAGGCCGGCGCCGGCTTGCGGCGACGGTGCCGGAGCGGCGAAAGCGCCCTGCGAAATGGAGGGCATCGGGGTGGTGACAGACATGGGAATCTCCAAGGCAAAGGCCCGTGGCGGGCACGATCATGTTGCATTATGGTGATCGATGGCCATCCGCGCCCAGCGCAAGGGCTTAGGGCCTGTTCACGCTATTTCTGCATCCGCGCCGCGGGTTTGGGCGGATGCAGAGCGAGGCGCAGGCCGCGCCGTGGTGTGTTGCACCACAAGCGGACTGCAACGTGGCCATGCGCCGCCC
>MLJW01000156.1_pt1 | contig 61426 bp, 69 predicted proteins | sample 888231 | NCBI WGS metagenome assembly MLJW01 (sample SAMN05788063, study PRJNA343431) | mine drainage metagenome | isolation source: sample collected from the inflow into an acid mine drainage treatment plant... | place: Germany: Lusatia, lignite mining district
GCTTTATACTAATTACAAATATAATATTAAATTCATTAAATTATTACAGCACTGAAACTTTTTGGGTATGCTGCATAAGTGTTTCTTTATTAACTTCTTTTACTCTTGTTCGTACCAAGTTCGTTAATTGACGGACTTGGTACGAAGCAGGTAGTAAAAAGACAGGTTAGGAAAAATAATGTTTTATTGCAAAACAACTTTAAAATATTTACATGTAACCAATACAGGCTTAATACATATTTTAAGCCCATAAGATGATATTGAGTATTTGTCGAAAAGTTGAGAATTGGCTTTACGAAAGAAATGTTTTTATAATTTGTACTTCGCAAAAATCGCTTAACCATTTGAAAATCATTCAAGATATTTTTTCTATAGAAAAATATTAATACATGAAAACATTCGCATATTTTTGAGTTGGGCGTAAGCAAAACAGACATTACCAATGACAAAACGGGTCTTGACATTTTCCGCTATCCAAATTCTTGCTCTTCTGCTTTCATTCTTTGTTTTAGCATTTGCTCTTGCTGGCAGTCATGGACGACTTTACTTTTCAAATGCAGGCGGGACAGTTGCTTTAATAATGACGGTTATTCTTAGCATTCCTTTACTTTATTTATTTACGCAAAGACATAAACTTCAAAATAAGAAACTCCTATTCATTATTGCGACACTTCTTTTTGTTTTGGCTATGACAGCAATTTATGTTGGCTTACCTAATATGACTAAGCAGTTTATTTTTGACAAAGACAGGATAAACCAAGTTTCGCTTTACAAAGACAATGACTTGACAGTTGAATTTAAATTGCAACCAGAAATGTTTAACAGAGTAAGTGTCGAAGCGATTATTAACAAAGGAAGTGACATAGAGTTTACAAAATTTGACTTGACGATTTACAATGACAAGAATGAAATTGTAAAACCAGTATTTCGACCGTTGGCTTGGGACTCATTGCATAGTGAAACCATTCAAATGAATTCCTTTTTTGAAATCAACAATTTTTCAAAAATGAATAAGTTTGCATTATCAGGACAATATTCAATTGAACATACAGATTCTTTAAAAATGCAAGTTGAATATACCTTTACTAAAAACGGACAGACTGTTTCAAATAAAAAACAATTTGGAGTTAAGGTTGCAAATCATTTGACTTTGGAGAAACTTATCGAATACTAAATGCCTACGCCCAACAGGCGGTTTGGCAATATGACGGGGCGACGAATATATTCTCAGCTTTTTGTTCGCTAATCATCTTCAGTTCCAGCCGACGAATAACGCCGAGCAATAGAATAAACAATGAACTTTTAGTTATACATTTAGCAGCGGTTACGGGCTGACGATTTTCAAATACCGCCACATCGCAAAGCCGTGTCCGTTGGGCGCAATACTACTTTCATGATAGAATCAATAATTGAAATATTAACCGACAATCAATCCCTGACATCGGCTTTATTAAAAACTCAGGTTTTAGCATCAAGACTAGATAATGATGACTTAAGAAACTGGGCGACTAAGGAATTGCAAGGTTATAAAATTGATGACACACTACCTGACTATAGGCAAGTAAGGTCGACACCCAAAGGAGATTTAGATGATGGATTAAATTACCAGATGAACACCCCTCTTCCTCTTACTATCATGCCTCAAAAGTTTGCAGACTTGTTACTAAAGTTTCGACTATACAATGGCGTCCAAAGTCTCGAACAAACGGCATCAGGTGAATATGGAGATTATCTTATTAAAGAATTCGCTGAAGACTTTAGTAATCGCCTTTCAAAAGAAGTTCAACAAAACGGTTATTCCCTTAAAATACATGGCGTAAAAATGATTGCCCATATTTCGGAAGTAAGTCAAGCACTTGGAGAAATTCGAACCAAGCTTCTAGATTTGATGTTGCAATTAGAAAAGCAATATCCTACTTTAGAAAAAGACTTGAAAAAAAATGACTTTGACAAAAGACCGGTAAATCAAAAAATTATCCAAATTATGAGCCAGACAAATATTCATACAACTGGAGATGGAAATGTTGTCAACACGGGCAACAATAACACGTTTAATGTTGACACCAAGATAAATAAAGGTGACATAGAGGGTCTGAAAAAAGCTCTCAATGAATTAAAAATCCCCGAAGGCGACATTAATGATATAATTGAAATTATAAAAGTTGACACACCCAATCAAGAAACAAAAACCCTTGGCCCCAAAACCAGAGGCTGGGTTTCAAAAATGATTGACAAAACTCTGGATGGAACTTGGCAAATTGCAACAGGTGCTGCTGGAGGACTTTTAGTAGAACTGTTTAAACATTTTTATGGGTTTTAGTACAAGTACTGCGCCCAACATTGGGTTTTATGCAAGTTGGGCATGACCTTGTAGCATCAGCTAATTGCATATCCCAGCTTCAGTTCCAGCAGACGAATATCAATCAGCTTTTGTACTTAATTTTATCAACATATTTACAATCAGCAGCGGTTATCGGCAGACGGAATTCTAATTCCCAACCTGCATAAAGCCCTGTCCGTTATGCGTAATATCATGAAACAAGTATCCATTTTGTTATTGGCATTTTTATTAGTGCCAATCTTAATATTTTCACAATTAGACAATGCTAATTGGCTAATCCGAAAATTCAAAAGTGCCGACACTATATTATTAATTAGTCATAAGGTTGTTGCTGGTGCTACTGATGTTTATGTTGACAGTAAAGGAAATCAAATCCCCTTACCAAAACTAATAATTAAAGGAAAAGTAAATCAAGACATTATTACTGAAAAATTATCACTTAACAGCAACCAAATAGACACACTTTTACAAATACTAAAAAGACCAGATTTGGATTCAGTAGTCAGTCAAGGAGGTTGTTTCGTGCCACGACAAAGTATAATACTAATTAAGAAAAATAGAACTTCATACATTGATATTTGCTTTCATTGCGAAAGCTATGTTACATCAAAAGATTTAAATAAAATCCCACCATTTGACAATCGTAGATGGACAGAGCTTGAAATTTATTTTAGAAATCATGGACTCACTTATGAACTTGACAATCGATAGTTTGTTGGTCTAGCTTCCTAATGTAAAGCCAAATAAAAAAAACTTGCCCAGTTGCGTGTTTTTTGAGTTAGAGATTTATTATGAAACTGTAACTTAGTACAACAATGAGTGTACACAACCGGTAATAAGTTATATGGAAGCAGGATATAGATTTGAAAACAGGTCGTTGAAACCGCAGAGTCCGGGCACCCTGCAATAGCCAAGCGTTGAGACGCTGCGGATACCGGCTGTGTTAAACAACCAGCCTATGATGGTAAATATTAGATTCATAGGCCGACATTCCATTGCTGACTTTTTATACAAAAAATTATGACAAAGACAGAAGACCTAACACATTTTGCCCCGGAACTACATATTCCCAATGGAACAACTGAAATTGACTTTTACAAAAGATTCGGGGCAACTGAAAATTTTTGCTTTCGCAACGATGATGGAAGCATTCATGTTGCTGAATTAGAGATCAACGGCGCAATTTTTCATGTACATGAAACAATGCGTGACGCACTTGAGCCAATAAGTGCTAAAGGAGTAACAGCAATCATTGGCTTGTTTGTTCCTGATGTAGAAGAAGTAATGCAAAACGCTATTCGGGCAGGCGCAACGGAGATCAATCCAACAACAGATCACGACTATGGTTACAGACAAGGAATGTTCAAAGACCCTTTTGGACATTATTGGCAAATACAGAAAAAAATATAAATAAACGGTACAACAACACAGCCTTGTAGTTAGTTGGTCTTGCTTCTTCATGTAAAGCCAAATAAAAAAACGCTGCCGCAGTTGTACGTTTTCACCATCAGGTTGCAAGAATGCTTTGCAAACGTTTAGAATAGTGAGTCGTATTCAGCCATAAAGATTGTCGCATTTACACTGCCATGGCATCGAAGGTTTTTGCGAGATTTGTATTATAACAAAAACAGTTTCGAAAAAATAAACAATTAAAAAAATAGAATCATGGCACAGATCAATCCTCACATTAACTTCAACGGAAATGCCGAAGAAGCATTTACATTCTACAAATCAGTATTTGGCGGAGAGTTTGCAACGATCATTCGTTTCAAAGACCTTGCAAGTCCTGAATTCAAGGTGGCGGAAAAAGAAGAAAATAAAATTATGCATATTGCTTTGCCTATCGGTAAAACCAATATGTTGATGGGAAATGATGTTCCTGAAATCATGGGAAAAACAAACGAAAATGAGAACAGGAGTAAAATTGTAATAAGTGCAGAAAGTAAAGAAGAAGCCGACAAATTATTTAACGGGCTTTCGGCAGGTGGAAATATTGAAATGCCTATTGGCGATAGTCCCTGGGATACCTATTTTGGAATGTTTAGAGACAAATATGGTATTGAATGGATGGTGGACTTTGACTCCAGAAAATAAAAGGGAGAATAACAAAAAAACAACGAACTGCTAAGGGCAATGTTATTAAGTTAAGGATTGTTCACTCTGTCCATAGGACTTCTTCGAAAAGTGGTAACGAAATTTCCGTTATAAAATCATGTTTCAAAAGCCTGCCAATGAAACATAGTTTTAAGTGTTAAAAAGGAGTATGCTATATAATATTTTTTTAGCCACAAAGAACACAAAGTACACAAAGGATTATGGAGAAGTTAAAAGGCACAAAGGTAAATCCTTCGGATTTTTTTTAAGAGAAAGTAATGATGAAGTTGGTATTGTTTCATTTTCAAAGAGCTTGTTTACCGCGCTATCCATAGACTTCCGAAGGGTGTCTATGGATTTTAAATATAAATCAGACTTGAGTCTGATTTTCATTATCTATCCAAAGAGCGCTTCGCTAACTCTTAGGATAGCTGAGTTTCTTAAAAAGGACTTTGTTACCATTTAAATCCAATAAAATAAAAATTAGTGTGACTGTCACCTATATTGTTAATTTTATTACCACACAAGAAATATCCTCTTTAAAATAAGCATATGAAAAAACTGTTTTCCCTTTTACTGATGTCTTTTTGTTTTCTATCTTTCACCACTGCCGATCAAAACAGCCATAGATGGATAGCCTTGTTCGATGGCCATTCATTGGACGGTTGGAAAGTAGGCGATAATGCAGCTACTTTTTCGGTTGACAGCGGGATGATTGTTGTACACGGTAAAACTGCACATTTATTTTATGTGGGTAATGTACAGGATCATCATTTTAAGAATTTTGAATTCAAAGCTGATGTGATGACGAGACCCGGTGCCAATTCGGGTATTTATTTTCATACAGAGTTTCAGCAGGGCGGCTGGCCTGATAAAGGATTTGAAGTGCAGGTGAACAATTCGCATACCGACTGGAAAAGAACAGGCAGCCTGTATAATATTGTTGATACCAGGGAAACCTATGTGAACGATAATGAATGGTTCACAGAATATATTAAAGTACAGGGCAAAAGGGTCATCGTTAAATTGAATGATATCGTGGTAGTTGATTATACAGAACCCGAACATCCTAAAAGGTCGGCAGATGAAGCAGGTCGTGTTATTTCAAGCGGAACATTTGCATTACAAGGCCACGACCCCAAGAGCATTGTTTATTTTAAGAATATCATGGTAAAGCCGTTGGAGTAAAGAAGATCAACAAAATGCCGAAAATTATTTAAACAGTTCGTTTATAGTTTATTGTTTTTTTTATTGCAAGGTCAAATAAAAAGCATTGTTACAGTTGTTGTTTTCACCAATCGGCTTCCAAGCTATCCATAGACTTCCGAAAGGTGTCTATGGATTTTTAAATATAAATCGGACTTGAGTCTGATCCGCATTATCTATCCAAAGAACGCTTCGCTAACGCTTAGGATAGCGGGCAGAAATAATTCTATTCGGCTTTTGTTCTTATCTTCATCATGCTAATTTTATTGGGCTTCAGTTGCAATTATTTTACTAAAAATCAAACACATGAAATTAAGATTGCTTACCTCACCTAAATTATTATTATCGATTTTATTGTGCGGATCCATATATGCAGGATATGCTCAATCCTCGCTTTTCAGTTCTGAAAAATATACCAACGGAAAAGGTGATACATTAAAGTATCGACAACTTTTTCCTGACTATGACACCATTCGCAAATATCCTCTTGTAATATTTTTACACGGATCGGGCGAACGCGGAAATGATAATGAAGCCCAGTTAAAATGGGGTGTTAAGAATTTTGCAAGTGATGAGAATATGAAACAGCATCCTGCATTTGTGATAGCACCGCAATGTCCGGAAAGATCGCAGTGGTCTAACTTTTCGTACAATAGAAATAGTCCGAACATCTTGCTGCAAAAGTCGCCATCGAAACCGATGGCACTTTTAATAGCATTGATACATGAGTTTGTAAAAAAGTTTCCTGTTGATACAAACCGGATATACATTACAGGTTTATCGATGGGCGGCTTTGGTACATTTGATGCGATAGAAAGATATCCAAATTTGTTTGCTGCCGCAGTACCTGTTTGCGGTGGTGGCGATATTTCGATGGCAAGCACAATTAAGCATATTCCTATCTGGATATTTCATGGTGCAGAAGATGCAGCCGTAGATCCTACTCTTTCGTTAAACATGATAGAAGCATTGACAAAAGCGGGTGCGCATCCCGGTTATACGCAATATCCTGAAGTGGGACATTTTTCGTGGATTGCCGCATACAGCGATCCGTTAATGATGGAATGGTTGTTCAGGCAACATAAATAAAACAAGACTCACTACTCTCCGCTATCCATAGACATCTGAAGGGTGTCTATGGATTTTATTTTGTAGTTTATTGGTATTCCTTATCGTAAAACCAAAGTAAAGACACTGCCCCAGTTGTGTGTTTTCACCAACTGGTTTCATTTGTATGATGTTTTTAAAATATTTTATTTATTATCTTTAATTCATGCAGTTAACTCAGTACTATGCACAGTTTTTCACTGCCACCATATTAGAATGGAAACCATTATTAAAAGAAGATAAATACAAAGACATCATCATCGAAAGCCTTCGATTTTTAGTTAAAGAAAAACGAGTTGTTGTTTATGCTTTTGTAATAATGAGCAATCACATTCACCTTTTATGGCAAATTCAGGCAGGGCATACAAAAGAAAATGTACAAAGAGATTTTTTAAAGTTTACAGGACAGATGATAAAATATGATCTGCAAAAGAATAATACTGCGTTATTAGATTCTTTTTTGGTAAAAGCAAAGGACAGGCAATATCAATTTTGGGAACGGAATGCATTAAGTATTGATTTATTTACTGAAGCAGTATTAATGCAAAAAATAAAATATATCCACCAAAATCCTGTGAAAGCGGGATTGTGTAATTTAGCAGAAACCTATAAATATTCTTCGGCTAAGTTTTATGAAACAGGAAAAGATGATTTTGGATTTACAGAACATGTGCAAGGATGATGAATAAAAATCAGCATTACGTTATCTAAGTCCTGCTGGTGGGAAACACGCAGCAGGGGCGACGTTCGGGAACACCAACAAACTACAAAAAGAAATACCGGTAAAACCAAGACTATTTCCTGATGAAAGCTACTCTGCCGATTCTTTATTATTTTATTTATCTGAAATGAAAAACGATTCAATTGCAGAAATCATTGGTATTACTCATCGAAATATTTATACTTCAGATCGACAGGCATTAATAAAAATCAATGCAAATAATACTTATACCTATAGTTACAACATTATTGGATTAGGATATATTAAGGGAAATGCCTGCATTGTTTCGGATATCAGATTAATGTCGACTGACAGAGATCTGTATATGAACAGATTAAAAAAGGTAACATTTCATGAAATCGGGCATAATATGGGGCTTGCCCATTGTAATGATACCAGCTGCATCATGGCTGAATCAAATGAAAGTATTGTATATCTAAATAAACCCGGATGCAATTTTTGTAAAAAGTGCAGAAAGCGAATAAATTAGCAAGTGGATTGCTGAGGACAATAATATAGTTATACTGAAAGACTTTTATTATTAACTTTTAATTTGCTGCCAATGTGATGTTTTCACCAGGATGTTTGACTGTTGCTATGCTCGGTTCAAAGTGCTTTTTATAGTGAAGATTTAAACATCTTTTATTATTGTTAACACTGCCTTTTATCTTAAATTAGCAGAGTGAAAAAGCCAACTAACAAAGGTTTAAATTTTAAAATAGATAAGCTAACAAACTCTATTGAGAACCTTGTTACAGGCGATAGTTTTAAAACGACAATAAGTTTAATTTCAAAAGCTGATTTAAAATCTGTTACTAAAAAAAATGGTTGGGTCTTTGATTGGAAATTTGAATTTAATCAACCAGAAAGAGAAGTTTATAAATTAACTATTGAAAATAATTTATCAGTTATACAAGGATTGATAAGTTTGGAAATTAAATCAGATCATATTTACATGCACTTAGTTGAAAGTGCCGGATTTAATAAGGGAAAAAATAAAATGTATGCAGGTGTTCCGGGTAATTTAGTTGCATTTGCATGCAGGCTATCATTTCAAAGAGGGTATGATGGGAATGTTTCCTTCATCTCAAAAACGCAATTAGTTGATCATTATATAAAAACTTTAGGTGCTTTACATTTTGGCGGCAGAGTAATGATTATTGAAAAGAAAGCAGCATTAATTTTAATTGAAAAGTATTTTAAAAATTAGACCATGAAAAATAAAAAACAAGAACTAGATGTAGATTTCATCGGCAGTCAAAACAATAAACTTACTAAACAAGAAGAAGTTGCAATAAGTGAATATTTAAAATCCCAAAAAGCTAATCACAGAAAACAACGTCCTAGGCCCAATTTGAAAAAAGAGAAGGTTCTTGCTTAAATTTTAAACAATATTCACTTCTCTTTCCAACTCAATACCAAACTTATTTTTTACCGAGATGATTATTTCTTCGCTGAGATCATAGATCTCTTTTCCGGTGGCATTGCCATAGTTCACTAAGACCAAAGCCTGCAAGGGATTACAGCCTGCATCGTTTTTACGGTAGCCTTTCCATCCGCATTGCTCAATCAACCAGCCTGCAGCAATCTTATAATGCATATCGCCAACGGGGTGCGCCGAAATATCCTTGTATTGCTCCCATATCACATGCCAGCGAAATTTAGAAACAACAGGGTTCTTAAAAAAACTTCCTGCATTACCAACAACTTTAGGATCGGGTAATTTGCTGCTGCGTATATTGATGATGGCCTGTGAGATATTTTGTATCGATAATTCCTTTGCGTGCATTTTTTCAAGCTCAACATTGATGGCACCGTAAGAAGTATTTAACTGTGGTTTCTTTTTTAATTTATAAGTAACATTCAGTATCACAAACTGGTCTTTATATTTTTTCTTGAACACAGATTCGCGGTAACCAAATGCACAATCACTCAACGAAAAAGTTTGAACAGTTTTATCGCCGATATGATACGCTTCCAAACTTTCAAATACATCTTTTATTTCCACCCCATAGGCACCAATATTCTGTATGGGACTTGCACCAACGGTTCCGGGAATCAAACTTAAATTCTCCACACCGGCATAATCATGACCGATACAATGCAACACAAATTGGTGCCAGACCTCTCCTGCTGCGGCTTTCACGTAAAAGAACTCATCATCTTCTTTTATTAATTCAATGCCCTTTAATTCGTTCTTTAAAACAATACCATCGAAATCTTTGGTAAAAAGAACATTGCTCCCACCGCCGAGGATGAGTCGGGAGATATTAGTCGGGAGTCGGGAGTCGGGAGTTGAGAGTCGGGAGTTGGAAAGCAGTTCGGTTAATTCATCAACAGTAGAAAAAGATGAAAAATATTTTGCTTTTGCATCGATGCCGAAACTGTTGTAGGGTTTTAATGAAATATTTTCAAGGATTTGCATGAAGCAAAATAACTAAATAAGATCGAAAAGAAATTTACCTCACTTTTACTATCGGATGTACTTTTTGTATGGTAAGGTTTTGCAATCGTAAATAATAAACACCGGATGCCAAATAACTGCCATCAAAATCAACAATATATTTACCCGCAGTTTGATAACTGGTATCAATAATATTTTTAACCACTGCACCTGAAGCATTGATCAGTTGCACCAATGTATGTCCGCCCGCAGTTGCAAAACTGATCTTTGTAGTGGCTGTAAACGGATTGGGATAATTTGAGATCAGCACATCGCCCGACGGATTGGGTATTGCCTTATTGCAATACATCGCATTTACCAAAGGCAATTGCTGAAAATTCTTCAACATCACTAATTGCAATTCGGCATCATCCACACAAAGCCATTCGGATAAAAGCGTTGCATACACACTTCTGAAATCGTATTGAAAAGGAACATTATCATTCACTGTAATGCTTGATGGTATTTGCGGTGTATTGCCCAGCACGCCGCCTAAAACATTCTTCCCAAAAATAAACATGGGTGCAGCAGCGCCATGATCCGTTCCGCCACTGGCATTGCTTTTTATCCTTCTTCCAAATTCAGAAAATGTCATTCCAACAACTCTGTCATCGGCGCCCAATTGTTTAAGGTCGTCCTGAAAAGCAGCAATGGCACTGCTTACATTACCCAGTAAATGTGCGTGTGTGCCGGTAGTTGTATCGCTGCTGTTTACCTGGTCGGCATGTGTATCGAAACTGCCGTAACTAACCATGTATATCTTTGTTTTTAACCCGCCTCCTATTAATCTTGCAACAATTTTTAACTGGTCGGCCAAATAATTATTGGAAGGATAGACAACTTGTTTGGTAACTTTTGCCGCGGCATTCTTAACCACCGAATCGTATTGTTGTGTTTGTTCATTCACGATACGGATGAATGATAATTCTTTTCCTGCAGGTGTATCCGGAACGGCGCTGCTGCTGCCATTGATCAAAGAATAAAAGTTACTGGTACTGCTGATGCTCATGCCCATATTGATGCTTGGTCCCTGGCATGTGAAAGAAGTGAGTGAACCAATTTGTATAGCAAGAGGATCGGTCATGGAAGCGTTAGGATAACCATTGGGAAAGTTCGGAAACTCTGCATCAAGATATCTTCCTGCCCAACCTGTATTCAGTATTTGGGTACTGTCCGATCCGCTCATCCAAATATCAGTAGCCCTGAAATGCGAGAAGTTGGGCTGATCATATCCAACAGATTGTATGATCTTCAGTATACCATCATTACTCAGCCTTTGCAAGCCTGTCATGGCAGGATTTAATCCAATCTTCTGTGTTCCTGAAACAGCGAGTACTTTATTTTCAGGAATATAAATATTGGGTCTTGCGTTTACATACTCCGAAAAATATTCTAAAGGGATCACAGTATTCAATCCATCATTACCACCCTGTAATTGCACCAATACCAAAACATGATCGTTGCTTAATGACGGGGCCAGCAAATGATTCATCATTTCATTGGCACCAAACGCCTGGTATGTAAAGCCATTGATGAGTGATGGCATTACAATACCTGCAGGGATCGCTTTTCGTATAAAGTCTCTTCTCTTCATAAAAAAGTTTTAGCAAAGCTGATACTCGGAAAGGTTCATAAAATATTTATACAGGGCCTGCAATCTTGTTTTTACAATATTGGCATTCACTGTATCTGCAGGATTGTTTATATAAGTATTCCATGCAATTGTCCAGTAAGCATCTGTAACCTGTCCGCCTAATAAAATATCTTTTTTTATCTGTGCTTTGAAAGTAACGTCAAGATCGATCTTGAATAACAAGTTCAACGAATCATCAATTAATAAATTAGGGTCGCCCGGTGCCGGAAGTGTTTTTGCAAAAGCAATTCCATCAATAACGATCTTTATTGCATTGGCAGTGTAACCGCTTATTGACATGATATCGGAAAACTGATTTCTTTTGGGAAGCGTATCGCTGTTGATCCACAGCTCATAGAATTGAGGTATCTGATAATATGCTTTCCAGCCGCTCACATCGGGCGGATCGCCGATATCCTGATCCAAATTGATCAACCAATAAAGAAGATAATTCCACATGGCATAATTGCCTTTATAATCGGCTGATGCAGGAAAAATGATATCATATTCTCTGCATAATCCGATCACCAGATCAACAGGATTTTTTATCTGGCAGCCGATATTTAAAGTATCGAAAAAATGTTCGCTCTTTAATAAAGTTGATAATACCGGTTTGAGTTCATAATTATTTGTTCTGAAAATATCTGCAAGCGGTGCAATAATATTTGTTTCAATGGTGGGTGTGATATCGTAATAAATAAACCAGCGGTATAAACAACGGCAAATATATTTTGCAACTTCCTGTGTATTGAATATCATGTTGAGCAGATCATCTATTTCTGCCGAGCCGGCAGTTGCATCCGATCTTCCCGTGATCACAGTGTTATTATAAAATGCAGAAAATTGTTTATTCGTTTTATCGTGCCGCGATGCAGAAAATGATGAGCTGATGGTTGATGCATTGTTTGTCCAACCCGTCAACACTTTTGCAGCAGCTTTTACATCGGCTTCAGTATATAATGAATCGGGGCCTTTACCGCAACAAAATAATTCCTGCAATTCTCTTCCATAGTTTTCATCAGGGGCGGAAGCCGTGTTATACTGCCCGTTCAAAAACACAAGCATGCCAGGATCGATGGTGATCTCTTTGGTCAATGTTTTAAAATTACCCAACGCATATTGCCGTAATAAAGCATGATGTTTATAAACAAACTGTGCATCGGAAACCGTTGCTGTTTGCGTTGAGAAATGATTATGCAGGAACAAAGTCATTTTTTCGCTGATGTTTCTATCCTGATTGATCACTAATCCTATCCACCATCTTTTAAAAGAATAAACCCTTCTCGAATTGATCGTTCCATCTGTATTGAAGTCGTTCACCCATGTGGTGCCTGCTGCAATATTTGTATCGGGATTGTTCAACACACCTGTTGTATCATAATCTTTCAACGGAGGAGGCGGAGCAACTGAATTAATAGTTAATAATTCATCAACCGTTTGTGAAACAGTTTTTGCTGTAAAATAATCAACATCCGATTTCTTTGCACCAAACATGGTTCGCTTTAAAAGATGCGTTATTTCTTTTTCGGTCCATTGTCCCTGGTATGGTTGTAATGTAGAGGTTGGTGAGGGCATTCGAAATTATTTAGGTTTTTTTACAGGCATTTATGGTTAATTCAAAAACAACGGTTTCTTAGCGCCAGATACCTTGACTCTTTTTTTTGTTGCCTGTTTAATGGATTATGTTTCTGAATTTAAATTTTGGAAGTTTGGGAGGAAAATTTTGTTGATGAAGATCTTTGTGTTGTTGAGGTGTAAGAGAAATATTTTTGAGGATTAGCATGAAGGAAAATAATAGTGGCGGTTAAATTTCTTTAAGTAATTCCAACAATTCTTTATCAGAAATATTTTCCATTTCAGATTTATCGTAGATGGTAAGTAAATAAACTGTTTTACCTTTTATAAAAACATTTGTAATAACTCTTGCACCACCGCTTTTACCTTTGCCTTTTGAAGCGATTGAAATTCTTATTTTGTAACAATTGTGATGTAACGCAATTCCCTGAACGGGATTAGTTTCCAAAGAGTCAATCAATACTGCATATTCATTTTTCAGTGAAGGATATTTCTTTACTAAACGTTTCATCTCTTTTTGAAACCTTCCGGAAGCAATAACATTATAGCTCATTCAAAAACTCTTTGGCAGATTTTAATTTTATTTTTCCCTGCTTTGCTAATTTTACTTCCTGCACGGCTTCTTTTAATCCTTTTAAAAATTCTTCTTTTTTTGTTTCTTTAATTCGTTTTGTTTTCACATATTTCAAATCGTTCAGTACCTGCATTAATGCAGGGGCTTTTTTGTCTTCTATTTCCAATAAAATTTTCATTAGTAAAAATTATACTGCTAAAATAAGAAATCTTTGCGGTAAAAAAGTTGAGAACAGATTTGAACGTACAAGAGTGCGACGCAACATAAGCTCCACAAAGATTTGCAGCCGGTAACATCATACCGGATCAACATCGGGTAAAATAGTTACGCTTCTATAATTTTTATTAGTTTGAATGATGATTATTTGTTGATGTATTTCTCTTTTGCAATGATTAATTAATGCCGCATCTTTTGGCAACTTGATCAGAATTTCCCAGATATATTGATTGCGGATACGGTCAACCACCGGTTGTGCAGGACCGTTGAGATAGCTGTTGTAATTGGGTTTCAGCCCGTGCATCATGATGTTGGCGGCTTCTTCGGCAAGATGTTTTTCTTTATGCTTGAAAATAATTTTAATCAAACGTGTGAAAGGTGGATAATGATATGCTTTACGGCTTTCGAGCTCGAACAAAAACATTTTTTTATAATCGTGTTCTTTCACAAACTGCAAAACAGGATGATGCATATTGCTTACCTGCACCAGCACATTGCCTTTAGTGTCGCGGCGGCCTGCACGTCCGCTTACCTGTTCCATTAACTGAAATGCCCTTTCGTTCACACGAAAATCTGTGAAGTTTAAAATACCATCGGCATCAATGATACCAACCAGATTCACATGTTCGAAATCCAAACCTTTTACCACCATTTGCGTGCCCACTAAAATATCGATGCGTTGTTGCTCGAAGAGTTTTATCATGTTATCGTGCGCATCCTTTCCTTTCACGGTATCATAATCCATGCGTGCAATTTTTGCATCAGGAAATTGCTCCACCAATAACTCTTCTATTTTTTCGGTACCAAAATTCTTTTGAATAAAATGATGGCTGCCGCAAGCTGCGCAGGTATTGATAACAGGATAAGTTGTTCCGCAATAATGACAACTTAATTTATTTTTTGCTTTGTGATAAGTTAGTGTTACATCGCAGTGCTGGCATTGCGGGATCCAGCCGCAGGTGTTGCAGATCATGTATGGCGAATAACCACGGCGGTTTTGAAAAAGAATGACTTGTTTTTTTTGTTGCAGCGATGATTCAATGGCAGCAACGAGTTGCGGCGACAATGCAATTTTGCTTTTATCTTTTTGTACGATCTTTTTTGTATCGATCAATTCAATTGTTGGTAATTCAACATTGCCGTAACGTTCGTTCAACACAACCAATCCATATTTATTTTGTTGCGCATTAAAATAACTTTCGATGGATGGTGTTGCACTTCCCAATAATACTTTTGCATTAAATAAGGATGCATAATAAACAGCCGCATCTCTTGCATGATAGCGCGGTGCAGGTTCCTGTTGTTTAAAGGATGCATCGTGTTCTTCATCAACAATGATCAATCCCAGATCGTTGAAAGGAAGAAACAAAGCCGATCTTGCACCCAGCACTGCTTTGGCTTCGCCGGTTTTTATTTTATTCCAGATCTCAACACGTTCATTGGGATTGAATTTGGAATGATAAATCGCGATTTGTCCGCCGAAATGTTTTTGCAAACGACGAATGATTTGCGATGTCAATGCAATCTCGGGCAACAGATACAAAACCTGTTTCCCTTTTTTGATGTATTCGTCGATGAGTTGAATATACAATTGTGTTTTACCACTCGACGTAACGCCATGCAATAAACAAACTTGTTTTTCGGCAAATACATTTAATACTTCTACAGCAGCCAGTTGTTGAGCATCAGAAAAATCGAAATCGATATTGGTATCTTTTGGTAGTGCCCTGATCCGATTGACTGATCTCTTTTCGGCAATTAAAATTTTCTTATCGATCAATCCTTTTAATTGTGCAAGTGTAGCATTTGATTTTTTTAATAAGGAGGATTGAATGACCTCTCCTTCTGTTTTAATCAGATGCAGATAAGATAAAAGCAATTCCATTTGCTTGGGTGCTTTACTTTCGTCAAAGAGTTTCGATAACTTTTTTTCATCATAATAATCAGGATGCAGAAGAATAAATATTTCTGTTTTCTCCTTGTATTTATCTTTCAGTTCTTCCCAGATAAAACAAACTTTTTTATCGATCAGCTTTTTGATGACAGGATACACATGCGAAGCATCCAATAATTGCTGCACTTCGCTTAAACGCAGTTCCTTCTTCACTTCCAGAGCTTCAGCAACAAGGTATTCTTCATCATTCAGATCAGAAAAATCAATACCATATTCTTCATTCCAGATCAAAATACTTTCGCTCGATAATTTTAAATTTGATGGAATAGCCGCCTGCATCACTTCGCCTTCGCTGCACATATAATAATTAGAGATCCATTGCCATAGTTGCAATTGTTTTTCGTACACCAAGGGTTCATCGTCCAGAATATTTAATAATTCCTTTGGCTCAAATGCGGCAGGCTTTTGTTGATGAATATTTTTAATGATGCCTGCATACTTTTTATTGCGCAATTGCACTTCAACCCTTATCCCGATTTTTGCAGCATGTTGTAAATGCTCAGGTATCGACCAGGTATAAGTTGCGGGTAATGCTAATGGAATGATGACTTCGCAATAGAAACCCCCAGCCCCTGAAGGGGAGTTTGAAAACATCATATTTTTATTTTCTTGCTTCATGCAAATGCAGGCTGCTAAAGTACAGCATAAGTTTTTTGAATTTTAGAAACTTATTCCCCTTCAGGGGTTAGGGGTAAACTCTGTATCGTTTTAATCCGTCTTCCATTAAACGATATACATGTTGTTTTAAATGCTGGATATCTTTCATAGTAAAATCTTTTACTTCAACCTCATCTAAAAAAACAACCCTGCATTTCCCGGGTGTTAATTCAAAAATATTTCGATGATGCAAACGATCGATCGTATCAACAAATAAAAGGGGTTTAATGGGAGTTTGTGTTTCGATGGCAATACGAAAAGCACCATCATAAAAATCTTTCAGCGGTCGTTCCGAAATATTAAATGTCCCTTCAGGAAAAATAAAAATAGAAATACCATGATTGATAGCGGCTTTTAAAGCACGAACACTTTTAGACCGGTGGGTGGCATCTCTTCTGTCAACCAATATCACAGCAGCTTTATAGATCCATCCGAATACGGGGATCTTTATCATTTCGTATTTCCCCAAAACCCGCAACGGCTGCCTGATAGCAGCAACAATAGGCGGAATATCCATGTACGAAATATGATTGGCAACAAAAATATATTGCTGCTCTTTATCGTGTGGCGCTTCATAAATTTCTTTATGTCGGATGGCGATAAAGAAATACCAGATCCTCGTCCATACCAAACAAACCTTGTAAATAAAATTACCGCCTTTAATTCCGAACGCAGAAGCTACCACAACAAAAGGCAATGCCAGAAACATCAAAATAATAAAAATAAGCAGTGCATAAATGCAGTAAATGATTTGTAAGGGCTTAAGTAAAATTTTCATCTGCGATCTTTACAGCTTTGTATGAAGATAAAGATGTTGCGTTAATCAAAAACAGGTTCAGAGAATTTGTGTAAAATAATTTTGAGGAAAATTCAATGCCAGTTGAATGTTTTTTTCGAAGATGCCATATACCGTGCTGCCACTACCGCTCATCGAAACATAAGCGGCACCTGCATTGTAGAGGTTTTCTTTTATTTGATGGATAGCAGGATATTGTTTCATCACTGCATCTTCGAAATCATTTTTCAATAAATCTTTCCAAACAGGAACAGGTTGTTGAATAATATTTTTAATAGAATTTTTTGGCTCTTGCGGAACAATTTGTGCAAATGCCCAAGCTGTTGAAACATGAATACCGGGATTTACAATCACAAATTTATATGCCGACAGATCGAGATCAATTTTTTCCATCTTCTCTCCTCTTGATGTTGCAAAACATGGTTGATTGATGATGAAGAACGGGCAATCGCTTCCTAATTGCAATGCGTAATCGATCAATTGCTGATCGGATAAATTAAGATTGAATTTAGTGTTGAGCAATTTTAGTGTGAATGCCGCATCCGCACTGCCACCGCCCAATCCTGCGCCCATGGGGATATTTTTATGCAAATGAATTTTAACTGATGGAAGTGAAGGCAAATCTTTTTTTAAAAGATGATATGCTTTAACGCAGAGATTATTTTGTTGACTGGTTTCGACGGGCAAACCGCTGCATGAAAATTCTACATTCAATTCGCTGCTTTTGATCCCGGAGATACTGCAATCAGTATTATTTTGAACGATCTCTACAACATCTTTCATTAAGATCGGATAGAACACCGTTTCCAAATCATGATAACCATCTTCTCTTTTCCGAATGATGTTTAATCCAAGATTTATTTTTGCATTTGGGAAGCTGATCATGTCTGAACGTAGATTTCGGAGGATTTAGCTGATTGAATGATTGCCTTATTATTTGAATTAGAAAACTATTTTATTAATAATCTAAAAGATCTTTCTAAATCCCTGTTCCGACAAATTATTTTCTTTTATTGATCTCGTCGCGAATGGCAATGGCACGGATATAATCTTCGTGTTCCAAGACCTCGTTCAATAAATTTTGTAATTCTTCCACACTCATGCTGGTTAAGTCTTCGGTACCGCCGCCTGTTTCCTGAATACCAACGGGCTCGCCTTTTTTCTTTTTTTCAGGAGCATCATCCATTAAAATTCCTGCGCTTTCTAAAATATGTTCGTATGTGTAAATGGGGCAACCAAATCTAACTGCCAATGCCAATGCATCACTTGTTCTGCTATCGATCTCAATGGTATCGTGTTCGCTGCTGCAAACTAATTTCGAATAGAATATCCCTTCCTGCAAATCACTGATCACTATTTCCTGCAGCTCAACATTAAATGAGTTCATAAAATTTTTCAAAAGGTCGTGTGTCAACGGTCTGCTGGGTTGCATTCTTTCCAACGCAACAGCAATGGCTTGTGCTTCAAATCCGCCAATCACAATCGGCAAGCGGCGTAATCCATTTACTTCGCCCAACACAACAGCATAAGAATGTGTTTGTGTGATACTGTGTGAGAGCGCAACAATTTCTAATTCGATCTTCTTCATAACGTACACGAAAATAAATCAAATTGAAACACGAACTGCATAAGTTATAAAACAAAAAATCCATTCAAATCAATGAATGGATTCTTTATTCTGAATATTATTAAAATACTAAACTAATTACCATGCAATTTTTTGATCTCTGCAATTAATTGCGGAACCACTTCGAACGCATCTCCAACAATTCCATAATCGGCTGCTTTAAAAAACGGTGCTTCGGGATCTTTATTAATTACCACCATTACTTTGCTTCTGTTCACGCCCGCCAGATGTTGTATAGCACCGGAGATACCGATTGCAATGTATAAGTTGGGTGCAATTTGCAAACCTGTTTGTCCAACATGTTCGTGATGCGGCCGCCAGTCTGCATCGGCAACGGGCCGGCTGCAAGCTGTTGCTGCATGCAATTCGTGAGCAAGGTCTTCGATCATTTTCCAATTCTCCGGACCTTTCATACCACGACCTGCACTAACCACTATATCAGCTTCCGATAGTGGTACTTCGCCACTTACTTTATTAACAGCAGTAACTTTTATTTTAGCTGCATCAACAGCAACATTTAAAGTTTCAACTGTTGCTGTTCCTTCAGTGGTCGCAACATGAAAACTGTTTGGATTCAAGGAAATAATTTTTACCGGCGTAGCAATATTTACATTGGCAAATGCTTTTCCGCTGAACACAGATCTTTTTACCACAAAACCATTTGAGGTATCGGGTAATGCAATGGCACCGGCAACCAATCCTGCTTTCAGTCTGGCTGAAACCCTTGCTGCAATTGCTTTTCCTGTTGGATTGTGGCTGATAACAACAACAGTTGCATTGGTTGCAATAACAGCTTCGGCAATTACTTTGGCATACAGCTGCGCATCAACATGATTTAAAGTTTCGTTGGCAACCTGATGCACTTTTGTTACACCATATTTTCCCAAAGCACTCAAATCATCATTCACTGTTCCCAATACAATGGCTTCGGCACTTGTTCCAATTTGTGCTGCTAATTTTGCACCGTAGGTCAATACTTCGTAAGAAGATTTCTTAATATGATTTTCTGTTTGATCAACAAATATTAATACTGACATATTTCTGATGTTAAATGGTAAATGCTAAATTTTAAATGATGTTTTTTCATTGTCAAATTTTCAAATTGACAAATTAAATAGCTTTTGCTTCTTCGTGTAATAATCTTACCAACTCTGCCACATTATCGGCAGCAACTAATTTAACGCCTGCTTTTGCAGGAGGCAATTCAAAACTTACAACAGAAGTCAAAGCATCAACAGCAACAGGTTCTACCACTTTCAATGGTTTTGTTCTGGCAGCCATGATGCCACGCATATTTGGGATACGTTGTTCGGCCACACCTTTCTGGCAACTTACCACAAGAGGTAAAGACACTTCATCTATTTCATCGCCGCCTTCTATCTCACGGGCAACGGTTGCAACAGTTCCGTTCAAATCAAATTTTGTAGCCAACGAAACATACGCTGCATCAATTAATTCAGCAACATATCCACCTATTGAAGAACTATTATAATCAATCGTTTCTTTTCCTGTCAATATCAAATCATAACTACCATCTTTTGCAACAGCAGCAATTTGCGATGCAATAAAATAACTGTCGCTGCTGTCTGCATTTACACGAATAGCTTCATCGCCGCCCAATGCCAATGCTTTGCGGATAATGGGATCGCAATCGGCAGTGCCAACAGTTATCAAATGCAAAACAATGCTTGCATCTTTTTCTTTCAGTTCCAAAGCCCTTACCAAAGCATTCCATTCGTCGGATGGATTAATGATCCATTGAACACCGGCATCATCAAACTTTGTATTACCATCTTTGAAAGCTATTTTTGAAGTAGTGTCGGGTGTTTTACTGATGCAGACTAAAATTTTCATACGCTGAATTTTATATCGTCAATTAATTTAGTTGTTTATGCAACTATTTGCAAATATAGGGTTGTTTTTATTGCAGCAAAACTTTGATTACAAAAAATTGTAAAACTTTTATGAACAGAATTGAACGCATCCTCGAATTTTTAAAAGCTACACCAAAAGATAACTTTTTGCGCCATGCTTTGGCACTGGAATATTTGAAGATGAATGAGGATGAAAAAGCGAAACAATTATTTCTTGAGATATTAAATGAATCGCCCAACTACATTGGTTCTTACTATCATTTGGCAAAACTGTTAGAGAAAATGAATAATAAAGAATCTGCCATCCACTGGTACGAAAAAGGAATGGCTGCTGCAAAAGAAGCAAAAGACCAGCATGCTTATAACGAATTGCAAGCTGCTTATGAAGATTTAGTTTATTAAACAATATCGAACGATAACCTTTCGTTTTTCAATCAATTTAATACTTAACTTTATTTCAAACACAAAACGATTACTGCTATGAACACCGAAAGAAAGTACGATGCTGTGAAGTACAAAACACCAACAGGAACAACACTAAATTGTAAAGGATGGATCCAGGAAGCTGCATTAAGAATGCTGTTGAATAATTTGAATCCCGAAGTTGCCGAACGTCCCGATGATTTAATAGTTTACGGAGGCCGTGGTAAAGCTGCACGCAATTTCGAATGCCTCGATCTTATCATCAAAGCATTAAAAGAAATTGAGAATGATGAAACATTATTAATTCAAAGCGGTAAGCCTGTTGGTATTTTAAAAACGCATGCTGATGCACCGCGTGTATTGATTTCTAATTCGCAACTCGTTCCAAGATGGGCAACATGGAAACACTTCAATGAGTTAGAAAAAAAAGGATTGATGATGTACGGGCAAATGACTGCAGGCAGTTGGATCTATATCGGCTCACAGGGAATTGTACAAGGAACTTATGAAACTTATGCTGCCATTGCAACAAAACATTTTGGCGGAACATTGAAACATACATTAAATGTAACAGCAGGTTTAGGAGGCATGGGTGGTGCTCAGCCATTATCGATTACCATGAATGAAGGTGTTGCATTGATTGCAGAAGTAGAAGAATGGAGAATTGATAAACGCATCGAAACAAAATACCTGGATGAAAAAATAATTAATATTGATGAAGCGATAGATAAAGCTGTAAGGTATAAGGCAGAAGGTGTAAGCAAAAGCATTGGTGTTTTATGCAATGCAGTTCATTTGTTGCAAAGATTAATTGAACGAAATATCATTCCAGATACATTAACCGATCAAACATCGGCACACGATCCTGTAATTGGTTATTGGCCGCATGAAATTTCGTACGAAGAAGCTAAAGATTTACGTGCCGAAAATCCGCAACTTTATGCAAGCTATGCTTATAAAAGTATGTACCTCCATGTTCAACTCATGTTGAAACTAATGGATAAAGGTTCCATCACATTCGATTACGGAAATAATATCCGGGCAAGGGCACATGAGTATGAATTAAATAATCCCGATTATCGGTTGACCAATCATTCCTGTTTCGATTTTCCCGGATTTGTTCCGGCATATATCCGTCCTTTATTCTGCGAAGGAAAAGGCCCGTTCCGTTGGGCTGCATTAAGTGGTGATGCGAATGATATTGCAGTAACCGATGAAGTTATTTTGAATCTCTTTCCGCACAATGAAGGTTTAATTCGTTGGATGAAAATGGCAAAAGAAAGAATTGCATTTCAGGGATTGCCTGCAAGAATTTGTTGGTTAGGGCAAGGCGAAAGAGAAAAAGCAGGATTGGCATTTAATGAACTGGTGCGCACCGGAAAAGTAAAAGCACCGATTGTTATTGGAAGAGATCATCTCGATACAGGTTCTGTTGCATCACCTAACAGAGAAACAGAAGCCATGCTCGATGGCAGCGATGCCGTTGCTGATTGGCCAATATTAAATGCATTGGTAAATACAGCAGGCGGTGCAAGCTGGGTTAGTTTGCATCATGGTGGTGGTGTGGGCATGGGTTACAGTATTCATGCAGGGATGGTCATTGTTGCCGATGGTACAGATGCAGCAGCAGCAAGGCTTTCAAGAGTTTTAAGAAACGATCCCGGTATGGGCGTTATTCGCCATGCAGATGCAGGATATGATATTGCAAAAGATACGGCGAGAGAACATAAGCTGAATATTAATGATCGATTAAAATAAAATTGTTGAATGATTTATTTTAAACGTCCAAGGTTTTAAAAAGCCTCGGACGTTTTTGTAATTTGAAATAACGCGTAAGTATAATTTTTTATTTATTGCACAAAGCATATTAATTTTAGATGGATTGGAGCAAGTGAATTGGGTATATTTAAGAGTTGGCTACAATTTTTCACAACATATTCCACAACAATGACAGACAAAGAAAAATCAACAATTCAAGAGCAACTTGCAACACTTTATCTTCGATTAAATGGATATTTCACAACTGGATACATTATTCATTCTGACGAAAAGAAAATTGAAGGTGAGCTTGATATATTAGCTGTACGTTTTCCTTTACACAAACAAGATGACACTGAACATAATTCTTCTGAATATTTAGAACTTCCAGAAAACATTGACATAATTATTGCAGAAGTAAAAAGTAAAGGACAGTCATTACAGTTTAATGATTGTTTAAAACAACAAAATAGTCTAGAGCCATTGCAAAAACTTCTCTTCTGGACAGGAGTTTTGGAAGATGATAAAACTGATAAAATAGCTACTGAACTAAATGCACTTGTTCAGACACAAGAAAATTCTCAATTGAAAACATTTCGTTCGACAAAAATCATTGCAACCCGTTTTGGCAACTTGGCAATTAGACCAATTTTATTTAGCCCTGAACGAATTAACATTAACAACTCTGACAAGTTTATTAATTGGACAGAGCTAAACGACTTCATTTGGTTATGTTTATGCCCAGCAGACAATAGAGAAAAATGCGGAACTCGTTACGACTTTACAGCATGGGGACAAGGCTTTACTGAAATAATTAAAGTATATAAAGACAGACAAAAAACTCAAAATAAATTTAAGACGATTGATGAATTATATAAAGACATTCAAGACAAACGCCAATAAGGTATGCAGCTAACATTGGGTTTCGCCATTGTTGCTATTTTCACCACGAAATAAAATAAAATATCCAACCATACAAATTAAAATAAAACAGGTCGCTCCTACGGAGCTAAAACATTTTCATTCATTTCTTTCTTCTACAAACAGAAAGCTCCTACGGAGCTATGAAAAATATTTTATTCTTTTTTTGCAAACATTAGTTCCGTAGGAACGACCTGTTTGTAGCAAATAAAAATAGAGCAACAATTTAGCTCCATAGGAGCGACCTGTTTTGCTATCGTTGCTTTTTTTCACCAACGAAATTAAAAAGTTGAATAAAGTACAAACCGTACAAGAGTGTTCCAAAAGGATTCCTTTAGAACGACGCAAAAGGTGCTTCATAATTATACCGAAGCCGGCTACAAAATAAAAATATGTTATCCCCTCAAACATTTTCAATCCGCTATAAAATGTTAAAAATAAAACGTAGATATAATTAATTCTTGTCTCCGCCGATTTCTTATCCATCTGTATTTTAATTTTTGCCATTATTAAGGTATGTTTGCCCCACTCTTAAAAACCAAGACCATGAATTTTAAAAAGACTAACAATCTTGTCGGATGGGCAATCGCTCTAATTGCTTGTACAGTTTATATTTTAACCACAGAAGCCGGTGGCAGTTTCTGGGATTGCGGTGAATTTGTAAGCAGCTGTTTTAAAGTACAAATCCCCCATCCTCCCGGAGCACCTTTATTTATTTTATTAGGAAGGATATTCATTGTTTTATTTGGCAATAACCCAATGACCGCTGCAAAAGCCGTGAACATCATGAGTGCTTTGGCAAGTGGTTTCACCATTTTATTTTTATTCTGGACCATCACACACTTTGCAAGAAGAATTGCAAAAGTTGGTGTGAACGATGCGATGACATCAGCACAAACATGGGGCATTATGGGTGCAGGTGTTGTTGGCGCATTGGCTTATACTTTCAGCGATTCGTTTTGGTACAGCGCCGTTGAAGGTGAAGTGTATGCCATGAGTTCTTTCTTTAGCGCCATTGTATTCTGGGCTATTTTAAAATGGGATAATGAGGCCGAAGCAAATAAACCCGGCGCCGATAAATGGTTGGTCTTTATTTTCTTTTTGATCGGATTATCTGTTGGTGTGCACCTCTTGTGTTTATTGAATATTCCAGCCATTGTGATGGTTTATTATTTCAGAAGAAGAGAACATTTCAATTATAAAATTATCCGCAAATGGTTTTTGATCTTAACCATTTCTGCAGGAGTGCTTGCATTCTTTGCTGCGATGATTGGTGCCAGCGGAGAAGCGAATGAAGACCGCGGACTTTCAACCGATGGAACACTTGGCGCTTTAATGCTTGTTGGAACTGCCATTGCTGTTGGTTTACTTTATTTAATTGAACGCATCAACAAAGAAAAGAAAGAGTACAATGGCGGCATGTATATTTTCTTCTTACTGGGTTGCGTTATCCTGGGTATCATGCAAATTGTTGTAATTCAGTACAGCATTGGTTTTGCAGGTGCTTTCGACAGAATATTCGTCAACAATGCAGGATTGCCTTTCTTCAGCGGATTCACTACTTTCTTTGTTTTATTGGCCATATTGATTTGGTTGGGCTTACGTGTTGCTGAAAAAAAATCATGGTATTATTTACGTTTAGCCATTTGGTGTTTTGCATTTAGTTTAATTGGCTACAGTACTTATTTAACAACGATGATACGCAGTAATGCCGATCCTGCCGTTGATATGTATAATGTAGATAATCCAATGAGTTTGGTTGGTTATTTGGGACGTGATCAGTATGGCGATTTTCCATTGCTGTACGGACAAAAATATACTTCCGATCCTGTTGATTATAAAACAGGCGCAACGAAATATCAGAAAGGAAAAAATAAATATATTGAAATAGGTCAGGATGGTCATTATGTGTATGCACCCGAAGATAAAATGATCTTACCTCGTGTTTGGGATGCAAGCAACGATCAATCGCATGCCGATTATTATTCTGCGTTTTTAGGAATTGAAAAGTACAGAGATAAAGATGGCAGGGAAAAATACGACCATGCTCCTACCCAATGGGATAATATAAAATTCTTCGTGGGCTATCAGTTTTACTGGATGTACTTCCGCTATTTTGGATGGAATTTTATTGGCAAACAAAACGATATTCAGGGTGTGTTCATGGGTAACGGACGCGATGGCAACTGGATCACCGGTATTAATTTTATTGATAGTTTAATTTACGGCGATCAATCAACTATGCCGGATAGTTTGAAAAACAACAAAGCACATAACCGTTTATTTGCCTTACCATTTATTTTAGGATTGATAGGATTGTTTTATCATTTCAAGAAAAAGAATGACGATGGACTGGTTACTTTAATTTTATTTTTCTTCACCGGTATTGCCATTGTGCTGTATTTGAATCAGGCGGGCAACCAACCACGTGAACGTGACTATGCTTATGTTGGCAGCTTCTACGCATTTGCCATCTGGATTGGTTTAGGCGTAATGAAAATTGCGGAATGGCTGAATAAAAAAATATCGCAAACAACTGCTTCTGCTTTGGCAACTTTTGTTTGTTTACTGGCAGTACCCGTTATCATGGCGCAGCAGGAATGGGACGATCACGACAGAAGTAAAAAAGAATTAGCAAGAGATCTGGCTAAAGATTATTTGGAAAGTTGTGCGCCAAATGCGATACTGTTTTCATTCGGCGATAATGATACTTATCCTTTGTGGTATGCGCAGGAAGTGGAAGGGATACGTACCGACGTTCGTGTAATTAATTACAGTTTATTGGGCATCGATTGGTACATCAATCAATTGCGTTATAAAGTAAACAAGAGTGATTTAATTAATGTGATCTGGAGCGACGATCAGATTGAAGGCCGCAAAAGAGATTACATCGTGTACAATCCTAAAACAATTCCACAGGATCGTTATTATGATCTGTACGACATGATGAAGAATTATGTGGGCAGTGATGATCCCGATAAAATGGATAATTCAAGAGGCGAATTATTAAATTCATTCCCTTCGAAAAAAGTTTCTGTTCCTGTTGATAAAGCTTTGGTATTACAGAATGGAACTGTGAACGCAACCGACAGTGTGGTGAGTGAATTAAGATTTGATATTCCTCGCAATACTTTAATGAAAAATGATCTGGCTGTTTTAAATATCATTGCTGCCAATCATTGGAAACGCCCGATTTATTTTACAGGTGGTTTCGGCGAATTGGGATTTGCAAAATATCTGCGCAAAGATGGATTGAGTTATCGCCTCGTTCCTGTTGAAGGAAGCGATATTAACGGCGATTGGATGTATGATAAACTGATGAATAAATTTGGATTCGGTAATGCCAATTTAAAAGGTGTTTATTATGATGAAGAAAACCGCAGGCACTTACAAAATATCCGTCAGGCTTACGGCGAACTGGGCGCCTATCTTGCATCAAAAGGCAAAAAAGATTCTGCACGCAATGTGTTGGAAAGAGCCGATAAAATGATCTTACAGGAAAACTTCCCTTACGGAATGGTGAGCAGGTATAATCAGCATAACCGCACATCTTTATTATTCCTTGATGCATGTTATCGCGCCGATGATAAAGATCTGGCAGCTAAAGTTCAGGCATCAGTTAAAAAAGATCTGCAACAGCAAATGAAATACTATAATTCCCTTTCAGGAACAAGAGCCGATAATATGGCCGAAGAAAAACGTATTGCTGAAAGTTATCTGCAAATGATCGATCAGATGGATAAGATGTATAATTTAAAATCAACGATCGAAACGGGAAAGACAATTAATAATGACAGCGGTAAATTGAAAAAATAAATTTTACTGATTATTATTTCGAATTAAGATAAAAATAATGCCCTGCAATGTTGCGGGGCATTATTTATTATAAGCTTGTCTTAACTTCATGTGAATCTTGATAAAATTGATTTAGTTTACAATTATGATCGGTCATCGTTTCATACAATTCAATCCAAACGAAAACAACAAAACGAAGTTTGAGCAGATGCTCGACATCTTTATGCAGTTGCTCACCTACACCAATGGCGATGCGGCTGAAGCTTTGAGCTGGATGAACGAATTGGATAAACAATACCAATTAACTGATGATGAATATGGCATGGGCGATTTTATTGATGATCTGAAGAACAATGGTTACATGAAAGAAAATCCTGTTGACGGCAGTTTTAAAATAACCGGCAAGAGCGAACAATCGATCCGCAAAAGAAGTCTGGAAGAAATATTCGGCAAATTAAAGAAAACAAAATCGGGTAATCATCAAACATTCAAACCCGGTCAAGGCGATGAAATAAATCCAGAGACCCGCCCTTTTCAGTTTGGTGATATGTTAGAACAAATTGATTTTACTGAAAGTATCCGCAATGCACAGATCAATCACGGTATAGAAAGTTTTTCGATGCACGAAGATGATCTGCAAATTCGGGAAACAGATTTTAAATCGCAAACATCTACAGTGTTGATGATCGATATTTCGCACTCAATGATCTTATATGGTGAAGACAGAATTACGCCGGCAAAAAAAGTGGCGATGGCATTGAGTGAATTGATCACAACAAAATATCCGAAAGATACTTTGGATATTGTTGTATTTGGAAATGATGCATGGACTGTTGAAGTAAAAGATCTGCCTTATTTGCAAGTGGGACCTTATCACACCAACACAGTCGCAGGATTAGAACTGGCAATGGATATTTTACACAAAAGAAAAAATCCGAACAAACAGATCTTTATGATCACCGATGGTAAACCAACTTGTTTAAAAGTTGGCAAGCGTTATTATAAAAATAGTTTTGGTATCGACAGAAAGATCATGAACCGTTGTATCAATCTGGCAGCACAATGCAAGAAATTAAAAATACCCATCACCACTTTCATGATCGCATCAGATCCTTACCTGCAAAGGTTTGTACAGGAATTTACCGAGATGAATCAGGGCAAAGCATTCTTTGCATCATTAGATAAATTAGGTGCATTTATTTTTAAAGATTTTGAAAGCGGAAAAAGGAAGACTGTATATTGAGGAAGCGTGAATCGTTAGTCGTGAATCGCAAGTTAGGAACCCCACTTGCGACTTGTGATTCACGACTAACGTTTTACGTTGTTCAGCACTGTACAGAAAGTACAAGAGTGCGACGCAACAGGTGCTACACTGAAATACAAAAGCTAAGTACAAAAAAATAATTATGAATATTCAGAAGAGCAAAACTTTAGGCGAATTAAAAAAGAGCGGTTATAAAACCAGATCGATCAAAGAAGAAGTGCGAAATAATTTGATCGAAAAAATAAAGCATAAAGAAAATGCTTTCACAGGAATTTTAGGTTACGAAGATTCTGTTATTCCTGATACAGAAAGAGCTTTGCTATCGCGTCACAATATTTTGTTTTTGGGTTTACGCGGTCAGGCGAAAACAAGAATGGCAAGACAAATGGTTGACTTGCTGGATGAATATATTCCGATCATCGCAGGCAGTGAAGTGAATGATGATCCGTTGCAACCGTTGAGTAAATACGCGAAAGATGTGATAGCCGAATATGGTGATGAAGCGCCGATCCAATGGATCCACAGAAGCGAACGATATGGCGAAAAGCTTGCTACACCTGATGTTAGCGTTGCTGATTTAATTGGTGATATCGATCCGATAAAAGCAGCAAACTTAAAATTAAGTTTTGCTGATGAGAGAGTAATTCATTACGGCATTATTCCAAGAAGTAACCGCGGCATTTTTGTAATTAATGAATTGCCCGATCTTCAAGCGAGAATTCAGGTTGCATTATTTAATATTTTGCAGGAAGGTGATATCCAGATCCGTGGATTCAAATTAAGAATGCCGTTGGATATTTTATTTGTGTTTACTGCGAACCCCGAAGATTATACCAATCGCGGAAGTATTGTAACGCCGTTGAAAGACAGAATTGAATCGCAGATTTTAACGCACTATCCAAAAACAATTGAAACAGCTTTAGCAATAACCGAACAGGAATCGCATATCCTCGAAGAACAAAAACAAAGAGTAGCTGTAAGCGATGTTATTAAAAGATTGATAGAGCAAATTGCATTTGAAGCAAGGAGCAATGAATACGTTGATAAAAAAAGCGGTGTAAGTGCAAGGCTTACCATTGCTGCATTTGAGAACGCTGTGAGCAGTGCAGAACGCCGTGCAATTATTCATGATGAAAAGAAAACACAGGTCTGGATCAGTGATCTGGTTGGTGTTATTCCTTCCATTACCGGAAAGATAGAGTTGGTGTATGAAGGTGAACAGGAAGGGCCGTATCAGGTGGCAGTCAATTTATTGGATAAATCTATCCGCACACAATTTGTTCAATATTTTCCTAATCCTGAACAAACCAAAAAAAGAAGAAGTGTTGGGAAAAAGTCTGTTGAAGAAAGAGAAATCGAGAATCCATACAAATCGATCATACGTTGGTTTGATGCAGGCAATCATTTGGATATTTTAGTTGAGATAAATGATGCAGATAAGGTTGCAGCATTGTATCATGTTGATGGATTACATGCTTTTGTAAAAAAATATTTTCATGCGGCCAATGAAAAAGAAACGGCATTGCTGATGGAATTTGTGTTGCATGGATTGGCATCTTATTCTTTGATCAGTAAAAAAGTAATTGAGGGAAAGATCGAGTTCAAAGATCTGATGGGCAGCATGATGAATCTGGGCAATATTAATTTTGGCGAAGAAGATGATCTGGGGGAAGATGATTTTAGATAAGACAGTTAAATAAAAAAGGCTGCAAGTCAATTTAAACTTGCAGCCTTATAATTAAAATAACTTTTCAATTTATTTTACAATCCAAACAAACCTTTATTCAGCAATTGCAATGTTTTTGTTTTGTATTGCCCATCAACCAGCAAAGTAACATTGTGATAACTTCCGCCATAACAAACCATACGCACCGGTATCTCTGCAATGGCATCAAATAATTTTTTCATCACATCATTGGTTGCTTCGATCTCATTACCAACAATAGAAATAATGGTCTGATTTTTATCAACCTCGGTTGTACCAAATGGTTCCAGTTCACGAATAATATCATTTAAATAAGTATCGTTATCAATGGTCACCGATACTGCAACTTCGGATGTGGTAACCATATCGATCGATGTTTTATATTTTTCGAACACTTCAAAAACTTTTCTCAGGAAACCATAAGCCAGCAACATGCGACTGCTTTTTATTTTAATGGCAATGATACCATCTTTCGCAGCAACCGCTTTCACGCCAATGCTTCCGGCTTCTTTGGTAATGGTTGTTCCGGCCGCTTCGGGCTGCATGGTATTTAATAATTTAACGGGAACGTTTTCCTGTTGTGCCGGCCAGATACAGGTTGGATGTAAAATTTTTGCGCCGAAATAAGCCAACTCAGCAGCTTCTTCAAAACTTAATTGTTCAATAGCAAATGTTTTATCAACAATACGTGGATCGTTATTGTGCATGCCATCAATATCGGTCCAAATTTCACAAACACTTGCTTTAACTGCTGCTGCGATCAATGATGCCGAATAATCGCTGCCACCGCGTTTTAAATTATCCACTTCGCCCCTTGCATTCTTGCAGATATAACCCTGAGTGATAAATAATTTTTTATCGCTGTGGTGCTGCAATAATGCATTTAATTTTGTTTGAATAGAAGCAAAGGCAGGTTCTTCATTAACATCAATGCTCATGAATTCCAAAGCAGGCAATAATAAATGATCGATGCCCTGTTCTTCTAAATAAATACAAAATAATTTGGTGCTCATCAATTCGCCCTGCGCCAAAATATCTTTATTCAACGCATCGCTGAACGAGATGCGCAAAATAATATTCAAGAATTCGAAATGTTCGGTAACAATAGCATTTGCTTTTGCCTGCAATGCTTCGCCCTTAACCAATTCGCCAACAAACTTTCGGTAATGTGCTTCTAATTTATCGATACTTTCTTTGGCACCTAATCTATCACTCTGCGCCAAATGGTTACTTATTTCAACCAACGCATTCGTTGTACCGCTTAATGCACTTAGTACAACAATGGTAGGTTCGGCATCTTTGGTGATCAGTTGCGATACCTGATGCATGCGTTCGGGTTTGCCAACACTGGTTCCGCCGAATTTCATCACTTTCATAATTTCAATTTTTTACGAGTTGCAAATGTAGGCGAATGTGGCAATTAGTAAACTTATTGAGTAGATTTTTTAGTTAACGTGCGTAAGTATGATTATTGGGCTGCGAGCAAATGCTCGCAGCTAATTGCTCATAGCTTTCCATCAGTACAAGTGTGCGACGCAACAGGCGATGCCATGAAATACAAAAGCTAAGTACAAAATTGTTAACGCCTCTACAGATACAAACATTTAAAATGTTACTTGCATCACGCAATGGCGAATTATTTATTGAGGAATTTTAATTTAATTTATACGACTTTAATGTTTGCGAATAATCTAAATACAAAACGTTATTTGTATCGGTAGAATATTCTTCGATGCGCACCACCCCTACACCGGGCGAAACATAATAAACAGTTGCATACGTAATATTGCCGTTTTCGTCGGTTACATTTTCCTGATTCTTGTAACAGGTAAAACCGTTAATTGTAAATGTGTTCTTAAAGCCATATAATCCATCTGATCCCGCATTTGAAGGATTAGATTCGAAATCTGTGGAATCGGTTAAATAACCATCGGGCGGGTTTAAAGAAAAAAATACGTATGCATCGGTATTAATACTATCCATTAAATACAGCGAAGTATTAGACCCGTCAACACCCGCAAAACTTGTGGTTCCGAACCAACCTGTTGAATCGTTAAGTCCAAAAAAATTAATGCCATTAGAGTTAGTGGTTTGGTTGGTGATGAAAGTTGAATCGGAATAACTATCGGTCAAAGCCCCTGTTGCATCATAACTCGAATCCTGATAAACCCAGCTGTTCCCTGCTTTTAACGGCCAAAGCGAAGTGGCACTGTTTGATGCTGCATTATTATCGGCAGTTTTCGAACAGCCTGCAATAATGATCACAAAAATTATAGCTAAAAAAAATGAAAGGCTTTTCATTTATTGGTATTAAAGTTCTGCTGTAAGAGCCAATAAACTCATCAAACGTTTACTCGACAAATGTTAATGATAATAAAAAATACGCAGCAGTAAAATGCGAGGGAAAAAATCAATTAACGATTATATGGCTGCAAATGACAAGGCTTTCCTTTTTGCGGTCCGCCCCCATCTTCGGCCCTCTTGCAAATGGGTGGTAATTTTTTATATGCTTCCGGATCAGCTTTGGTACTATCGGCATCATATCCGGCATTATTTAAAACAGTTCTGATCACATCGGGCGTAACGCGATCGGGATAATATTGAATTCTTATTTCGCCCGATAATAAATTATACTTCCGCTGAACAATGCCGCTTTCCATCGTTGATTCGTTTTCAGAGATCAGATATTTTTCTAAACGTTCCTTGCATTCCCAGCATTTTAAATTGGACGATTTAATTGTGATCCATTCTTTCTTTGCAGCCATCACCTGTGATTGCACTGCATCAGAAATAAATAAAACAACAATTGCAAAAAACAATTTTTTCATTATTATTTTTTTTATTGAACCGGCTTCAGTTTTTTATGGCATCACCGGTTGTGTCACTCACTTCAACGTTCTGAACTTTGTGGAACAACGTGAATCGTAAAACGCAAATCGCAAGTAAAGAACCAAACTAGCGATTCACGACTAACGATTCACGTTTTTCAAAATTAAATTCCCTTCCAATTAGCCGGATCATTTCTCCACTGCATCAATAAACTTTCTGTATCGGCCGAAACAATATTTTTTTCAACTGCCAAACTTATCAATGTTTGATAATTGGTCAATGATTGATAAGATACACCGGCATCTTTAAACGCTTTCTCAGCCACATCAAATCCGTAATTAAAAATAGAAACCATTCCAACAACTTCCAATCCCTGTTGTTTTAAAACTTCCACTACCTGCAAACTGCTCTTGCCTGTAGAGATCAGATCTTCTATCACCAATACTTTTTGTCCTGCTTCATAAAATCCTTCGATCTGGTTTTCCAAGCCATGTTCTTTTGGTTTTGGGCGCACATAAATGTAGGGCAACTTTAACTGATCGGCAGCCATTGCTCCCCATGCAATGCCCGCAGTTGCTACTCCTGCAAGAATTTGGGCCTGCGGAAATTTTTCGAATATCACATTGCACATTTCACTTTTTATAAAATCTCGTACAAATGGAAACGATAATACTTTACGGTTATCGCAATAGATCGGGCTCTTCCATCCACTTGCCCAGGTAAAAGGATTTTCAGGACTTAATTTTATTGCCTGCACCTGTAATAATTTTTCTGCAACTGCTTTTTCGTTCGTCATAAAAACGAAGGTAAAGTTTGAATAATTATTTTTGATTGTAGATTGCATAATCTTATTAACACAACATGAAAAGAAAAATTATTGCAGCAGGCGGTTTGGTATCGAATAACAGGAATGAATTATTGATGATATTCCGCCGCGGCAAATGGGACCTGCCCAAAGGAAAATTAGACGAGGGCGAATCGATCGAAGCCTGCGCTGTTCGTGAAGTGGAAGAAGAAACAGGTATTACCAATATTGTACTGGGTAAATTGATTGCGGTTACTCATCACCATTATTTTGATGAATGGATAAGTGAAGAAGTTACCAAAGAAACACATTGGTATGCAATGGAAATTCTTGATGATCAAAAATTAATTCCGCAAACAACCGAAGGTATTACCGAAATTAAATGGGTGAATGAAATTGAAATGAAAGAATGTTTGCAAAACACGTATCAAACTATTATTGAAATAATTGAAAAGTGGAAAAATTTATAGCATTATTTTTTTTGTAATACTGCAACAGTTAACCTGCTTACACAAATTAATTTTTCTTTATCGTCGAAGATTTTAATTTCCCAAACATGTGTGGATGCACCAATATGAATGGGTGTTACGATACCTTTAACTATCCCGCTTTTTACGCCACGAACATGATTGGCATTTATTTCTAATCCAACACAAATATTTTTATCGGTATCGATCACCAGCGCAGAAGCAACGCTGCCAAGTGTTTCAGCCAATGCAACACTGGCACCACCATGCAATAATCCATAAGGTTGTGTGGTACGATGATCAACAGGCATGGTTGCTTTCAGATAATTGTCGCCAATTTCTGTAAACAGTATTCCCAGGTGTTCGCCTAAATTATTTTTATTCAGTTGATTTAACTGAGCGATAGAAATATCTTTCTTATACCAGATACTCATCTACAATAAATGATTTTCATGAATTGATTTACCAACCAGATCAGGGAGAAATAAAGAAGCATCACCGCCATTTTTAATGATATCCCGTACAATGGTTGATGCCACCGAAGTATATTTTGGTTCGCCCGTTAAAAAAACAGTTTCAATGCTCCTGTCTAATGTGCGGTTAGCATCTGCAATTGTTTTTTCATATTCAAAATCACTCACATAACGGATGCCGCGTAAAATAAAATTTGCTTTGATGGTCCTGCAAAAATTAATCGTTAACCCATCATACATCACACTTTCTACTTTTGGCTCATCTTTATAAATTTCCTGAACCCATTTCACCCTTTGTTCGGCACTGAACATAGGACTCTTCGAAGAATTTAAACCAATACCCACATAAATTTTATCAAACAAAGGCAGTGCTCGGTTGATAATATCAACATGACCTAATGTTACAGGATCGAATGTTCCGGGAAATAAGCAAATACGCATGATGATGAGTTATGAGTTATGAGTTATGAGTTATGAGTTATAAATTTTTTAATCATTCTTCATTTATAACTTATCATTCATAATTCAAAATTAATTATCTCTATTGGCCAGTAAATATAATACAGCCATCCTAACTGCCACACCATTTTCTACCTGATTTAAAATAATGGAGAATGGTCCATCAGCAACATCGCTGTCTAATTCAACACCGCGATTAATTGGTCCGGGATGCATGATCATAATTTCTTTTCCCAGGCTTTCTAATAATTTTCGATTGATGCCGTAAGCTAAACTGTATTCACGTAAAGAAGAAAATAGTGGTTGGTTCTGACGTTCTAACTGAATGCGTAAAACATTTGCCACATCGCACCATTGCAATGCTTTCTTCACACTGTATTCAACACGAACATTCAGCGCTTCGGTAATATATTTTGGAATGAGTGTTGGCGGACCTGCAACAACAATTTCGGCACCCATTTTTTTCAATAAATAAATATCGCTCAATGCAACTCGGCTGTGCATGATATCGCCGATGATGGCAACTTTTAATCCTTCTAATTTCCCAAACCTTTCCTGCATCGAAAACGCATCCAGCAAAGCTTGCGTAGGATGTTCATTGATTCCGTCACCGGCATTTACGATAGCAGCAGGAATATGTTTGGCCAAAAAATGCGGCGCACCGCTGGCACTGTGGCGCATTACCACCATATCCACTTTCATACTCAGGATATTATTTACGGTATCGAGTAAAGTTTCTCCTTTTGCTGCAGATGAACTGCTTAAAGTAAAATTAAGTGTGTCGGCACTCAGCCTTCTTTCAGCCAATTCAAAACTCATTCTGGTACGTGTTGAATTTTCGTAAAAAAGATTTACGATGGTCACATCACGCAATGAAGGAACTTTTTTAACGGGGCGTTGTAAAACGTCTTTAAAATTTGATGCGGTTGAAAGAATTAATTGGATATCCTCTTTGTTGAGGTGTTTGATACCAAGAAGATGTTTGGTAGATAGTCTCATTAAAAAGCGAAGTTAAGGTTTCAAGATTCAAGTTCCAAGAAACAAGTTTCAAATTCCAAGAATCAAGTTTCAAGTTTCAAGATTCAAGTTCCAAGAAACAAGTTTCAAATTCCAAGAATCAAGTTTCAAGTTTCAAGAAGCAAGTTCCAAGATTTTTTAGTTACAGTAGCAACTTATTAATTATCGTTGATAGTATCTTTTTAATTTGCAAAGCTTCATCAATCAAGCTAAGTCTACTTTCCTCCAAAATTTTGTCGTCATAAGTTAATAACAACTTTAGCCAATAAATTGATTCCTTCGCCTCCCGTCTCGAAATTTTCAATTTCATCAATTCATCAGCCTTACCCAAACTATCCGATGCCTCAATATAATTTGCACCTACCGAACCGCTTGATCTGATTAACTGACCGATATATTCGCGATTAATAGTATCGAATTTTAATTCAAGGCAGAAATTTCTTACTCGTTTAGCAAACTCTTCAAACCTATTTTCAAGTTCCTGCGACATAAAAAGTGCATTTACAATTTATTTACGCCCCTTGTTCCTTATTCCTTGTTTCTTGTTCCTTGTTCCTTGTTTCTTCCTCAAATTAATTCTACACATTCCCGAGAATCTTTTTCTTTCCAGCAAACTTTTACTTTTTGCGAAAAGATGGTATCGATGGATTGCCCCACATAATCGCCCTGAATCGGGAACTCACGGCTAAACCTTCTGTCGATCAGAACACATAATTCCACTTTTGCCGGGCGGCCAAAATCGAGTAATGCATCCAATGCCGCACGAATGGTTCGGCCTTTATACAACACATCGTCAATAATGATCACATTTTTATTTTCGATACTGAAGGGAATATCTGTTTTATTGGCAACATGTAATTCTTTACGCACATCATCTCTGTAAAAAGTAATATCGAGTTTGCCGTATTGAATAGAAGCCGGTGCAGACAAGAGTTTCAGCTCATTCACAATCCTGTCGCTTAAATTAACACCGCGTGGCTGGATGCCGATAATGACAGTATCCTTTAAATGCAAATGATTTTCGTGTATCTGATGAGATAAACGTTTTACCACCAATGCAACCTGTTGTTCGGAAAGAATTGTTTTCACCAATTATTTTTTGCTAAAATACGCCTAAAAACAGTTTCTTTTTTAATTACAGATTTTTTATTGCGACAGATGACACGAAGTTGGCACGGAAGAAAAAAAATATTTATATTGAAACTCTGTGTCTTTCCGTGCTTCAGTGGCAACACAAAAAAGGTTTTACTTTGCAGCATTCATGTTGTCACTCAAAAAAATATCGGTTGTTCAGTTTAAAAATTACGAACAAAGGCAATGGTCGTTCGATCGGCGCATTACGGCTGTGTGCGGACCCAATGGCAGCGGCAAAACCAATTTGCTCGATGCGATCTATTATTTATGTTTTACAAAAAGTTATTTTTCGCGTCAGGATGCACAAATTGTCCAGCAGGGTAAATCGGGTTTAAGAGTTGATGGAATATTTTTAAAAGATGAAAAAGAACACGAATTGGTGTGCATCATCCGCGAGAATAACCGAAAAGAGTTTTGGGCCGATGGCGAAGAGTATAAAAAATTTTCGGAACATATTGGCAAATTCCCATGTGTGATGATCGCCCCCGATGATGTTGAATTAATTACAGGTAACAGCGATGAAAGAAGAAAATTCATCGATACTATTTTATCGCAATTCAATGCAGATTATCTGCACTGGCTGATCGATTATAATAAAATTTTACAGCAGCGAAACAGTTTATTAAAAGCTGCTGCTGAAAACAACCGGTTAGATGAATCTTTATTAGACACTCTGGATGAACAACTCGCAGAAAAAGGGCAATTGATTTTTACAGCAAGAAAGCAATTTACCGAAGAATTAATTCCGGCTGCAATTCAATCCTATCAAAGTATTGCACAGAAAGATGATGGCATAAACATTAATTACGACAGCCAGTTATTAAAAAATAATTTGCTCGAATTATTACAAATCAACCGGCAACGCGATCTGTATTTGCAACGTACCGGTTTCGGTATTCATAAAGATGATATCGAAATTTTGATGAGGGAACAATCGTTTAAAAATATTGCGTCGCAGGGGCAAAGAAAAAGTTTATTGTTTGCATTAAAATTGGCCGAGTTTGAGATACTTAAAAAACAAAAAGGCTTCACTCCCGTTTTGTTATTGGATGATGTATTTGAAAAATTAGACGCAGAGCGAATGCACAACCTGTTACATAAAGTTTGCATGGAAGAAAACGGACAAGTTTTTATTACCGACACACACTCCGAAAGAATGGAAAGGCAATTAAAAGCAATTGGCGCTGAATATGGGTTGATTGAGTTGTGATAAATTGTTGAAGAGTGCGACGCCAGTAAAGTTTAATTGTCCGAAGGACTCCTTTGGAGAAATACAAAAGCCCGTAACAAAAAATAAAATATTCTTACGCTCAAACTTTATCTTTACAAAATGGGTGAATATAGTATTGGCGATGCATTAAAAGGCTTTTTAAATAAAAGCAAACTGCGCAACGGGATCCGTGCAGTGCAAATAGAAGAAATCTGGGAAAAGCTGATGGGAAAAACCATTGCCAAATACACCGATAAAATAGAAATCATTAATCACACTTTATTTATACGCACAGCTGTTGGTCCGCTTAAAAACGAATTGCAATACCAGAAACCACAAATCATCCAGAGGGTTAATGAAGCTTTTGGCGAAAATATAATTACACAGGTTGTTATTCAATAATTAGTCTTCGTAATGGCCAATACTGTTTGAAGTGCTTACCGCATCTTTCAAATAATGCTCATTTTTTTCAGGGCTTTTTTTTTCCTCGATAGTTGCTTCTAACAGATCGTTGATCGTGATCACACCTTTAAAAACATATCCTTCAAACATAGGCAGGTAGCGAACTTTAAAAGTATTCATTATTTCCATGCACTTATCAAAACTATCTTCGCTTGTAACTATCGGCAGATCTACAGTCATGATTTCTTTTACAAAAGTTTCAGAAGAATTCCGGTTCTGTAGAATTACTTTTTGTGTATAATCTTTTTCTGAAAAAATACCAAGGTAGTTTTGCCCTTCCATCACAATCACATAACTCATGTTCTCGATCTTCATTAAAGCAATGGCATCAATAACTCTTGTATCGGGAGCTACAAAATTAAAATGCAGGGTTTTATTGTTGATGATTTGCTTTAAAGTTTTCATGATGGATAATTTATGATTGGAAAATATTTTTACGGTTACCGTAAGTTGTCCTTAAAGTTAGAAAAAAATCATGATGAAAATCAGTAATCAGATTTTATTTTCCGTTATCGATAGCAGCATTAACATATTTAATATCTGCAAAACCGATCTTATCCAAAATCAGGGCCTGATCCATTATAAAATAAGTTGGATTTGCCCTCGCAGCCGTTTTAACAACTGTTACATCACATTTAAAGATGGGAACATTTTTAAATAGTTCGCCGGCTTTATCGGCATCTGAAGTAATTAAATAAACAGGGATATTTTTCTTGTTTGCCGAAAGCACAACTGCTTCAAAATCTTTTTTCCATTCTTTCAGATTTTCAAATGCACGTGCAAATACTAAAATGTATTTTTTATTTTGATGCAGGATGAAATTAGTAGAGTCGGCACCATCAACGGTTCGCAACGAAAAATCCGCAATGGCCGGCGTTGCATTCCCTTTGCGGATTAATTTATCGTACCGATCAAGATATTGATACGTTGAATCGAAATCATTGGGAAAATGATTCTGATCGAATTCAATTATCTTATCGTTTTTTTTGTATTTGAATGTGATGGCAAAACTGTCGGGAACCGCACCCGCAGGCACTTTCATCTCATTTAAAATATTGTTTCCCTTTTTGTACGGTAAACAATCCAAAAAAGGCAAATATTCCAAAACATAAAACTGCACACTTATTGTTGCAGCAAAAGTTATAAATAAAATAGTCGATGCAATTTTGGCCGAAAACAGCGATGTAGTTTTTTCGGGATTGAAAAAAATAACCAAAATCAATAAAAGCAATGCCACATCTTTTGCAAAAGTGCCGATGCCCGACAACGGGATGCAATCACCAAAACAACCGCATTCTTTTATTTTACCGCTGAATAAAACATAGGCCGTTAGGAAAGTAAAAAAAACGATCAGTACCAGTAAAAACCGGCTGAAAAATTTTATCCGCCAACCGATAATGATGGCAACGCCTGCCAGTACCTCGCAAACATTCATGAATAAAGAAAAAGCCAAAGTATAATCATCCAAAAAGTGAACACCCCATGCTTCAAAAAATTCGAGCATCTTGTAACTCAATCCCAGCGGGTCATTCGCCTTTATCAATCCAGAAAAAATAAACAGCAAACCAACTATCCACCTGATTATTGTTATTACTGTTTTCATATTCGTTCGATATTTTTTATTCATTATTCAATATTCATTATTCGACCTCTGCTTCTACCTTCCACCTTTTACCTATACCTCATTAATGTTTTCCTTCGGCAATCAATATCAGCGCAAAAACCGAATAATTTAAAATATCAACATAGTTGGCATCAATGCCTTCGCTCATGATGGTTACGCCATCATTCGATAAAATTTGTTTAATGCGCATCAGCTTCATCAAAATCAAATCTGCAAAACTTTCCTGGCTCATATCACGCCATGCTTCACCGTAATCATGGTTTTTATCCATCATTGTATTTTTTGCAAACGCAATATATTTATCGTATAAAACATTTACTTTCTCAACCGGAAGGTCTTCCACCTGCGGGTTCTGCAATTCTAACTGTATCAACCCAATCACAGCATAATTAATGATCCCTTTAAATTCCGATTCAATATCATCACCAACCTTTTGCGTTTTCAAATCCTGTATCGTTCTTATCCGCAGGGCTTTAATAAAAATCTGGTCCACCACCGAAATGGTCCGCAACACACGCCACGCAGTTCCGTAATCCTTTGTTTTTTTTATAAAAATATCTTCGCAGCTTTTCACCGCCGCATCGTACTGTTCGTTTGTATTCGCCATATTTTTTTGTTCAACCAGTCTCGACGGTCTCCGTCCGACTGGTGTTTTTTATTTTTGTTTTCGAGCTTTTGTATTTCAATTAAACTATGTTGCGTCGCACACTTGTACGCTTTGTACTTTATTCAGCAATTTAATTTCATCTTTATCAAACAAAAAATTTCTTGCCAAACTAATTACCTTTGACCGCATTGCAAGATAATTCAAACCGCACAATGTTTACACTCGACTGCAAAGGAAGATTATTAATAATTGATTCGCCCGTTGTGATGGGAATTATTAATGCAACGCCCGATTCGTTTTACAGCGGCAGTCGTAAATCCACTGTTGATGCGGCTTTACACACTGCAGAGCAAATGCTTGGCGAAGGTGCAACCATTTTGGATATTGGCGGACAAAGCACCCGGCCCGGCAGCGAAAAAATTTCGGTTGACGAAGAATTGCTACGTGTTATCCCAATAATTGAAGCCATCAGCAAAAAATTTCCCCAATCATTTATTTCGATCGATACTTATCATTCAGCAGTTGCAAAGCATGCAGTTGATGCAGGCGCAGCCATTGTAAACGATATCAGCAGCGGATTGATGGATACAAAAATGTTAACAACCGTTGCCAAATTAAAAGTTCCGTTTGTTTGCATGCATATGAAAGGCACGCCGCAAAACATGCAACAAAATCCGGTTTACGAAAATGTAACAAAAGAAGTTATTGATTTTTTTATTGAAAGAATTGAGGCCTGCAATTTGGCCGGAATAAAAGATATTATTATCGATCCTGGTTTTGGTTTTGGCAAAACCATCGAGCATAATTTTACTTTACTGAAAGAACTGGGTATTTTCAAACAACTACAGAAGCCTTTACTGCTGGGTGTTTCACGAAAATCGATGATCTATAAAACATTAAACATTTCGGCCGAAGAAGCATTAAACGGCACCACTGTATTAAATACAATCGGTTTATTGAACGGTGCAAATATTTTGCGTGTGCACGATGTTAAAGAAGCTGTTGAAACTATTAAAATTATCAGCACATACCAGAAATAAAAAAGTTCTGCTTCATTAAGCAGAACTTTTTTATACTTATTTCTAAAAATTATTTTAAGGATGTTGTGGCATCTGCGGCATTCTTGGAGCAGCCGGTGCAGGTGCTGTAGTAACATCAACAACTTCAATATCGAAAATTAAATTTGTAAAAGGAAGGATCACAGGAGGATTTCCCTGAGGACCATAAGCCATCATTGCAGGGATATAGAATTTACCTTTTCCACCTTTACCAAAAAATTTCAAACCTTCTTCCCAACCCGGTATCACACCATGTCTTCCTAAAACAACATTGATAGGATCTTTATGCTGAGCATCTTTGCCGGTATTGGTATCAAATACTTTTCCGTCCAGTGTATAACCTTTGTAAAAAACCGAAACTTGTTTTCCTGTATCGGCTTTTGGCTCAGTACCTGCATTTTCAATTTCAACTAAAACACCATTTTCGCTTTTTTGGGTTTTTATATTTTTGTCTTTGGTATATTTTTCCAGATCAGCAATTTCTTTTGCTTTTTCTTTATCGTTCTCTTTTTTATAATCTTCGTTGGTTTCTTTATCGCTTGCAAAAACATTAACAATTTCAAGTTTCCCTTTGATAATACCTTTTCTTACAAAAACAGGACTATAATCGGGGATCATTCCCATTTTCTTCAGCGTATCTACGCTAAGAGAAAAATCTACTTTATCGCCTTTTGCGCAAAGCGGAAGCAATTCTAAAAAGCTGTACTTGCCAGCTCTTGCTGAATCGACCATGAGATACGCCGGAATATGTTCGAATGTTGAAGTTAAGACTGAATCTTTTGGTCCAACAGTAAACCTGATATTCATTTTTACAAACTGACCCTGCTTTAATTTTTCTTTATTACCTCCGTGAGTAATTTTATAAGCAAGTCCTGATTTTGTTTTTTGGTACTGGTTGCAGCTAACCAATAAAATAGATGCCGCAAGAATTGATGTGATGATTTTCATTTTTTAATTATTGAGTTGGTATTCGTATTGTTTTATTATTTGATAAAAATGATTAACTGTTTTTTCTAAACTGTCGCTGCTTCGCCCTCCTGCAGCATTAAAATGCCCGCCACCTTCAAAATGAAGACGTGCAAATGTATTAACATCGAAGTTACCTTTGCTACGAAAGCTCCACTTTCTTTCCTCATCTCTGTCAATAACTATGGCGCCGAATTTAATTCCCTGAATGGTGAGTAAATAATTTACCAAGCCTTCTGTATCGCCGGTTTTAATATCATATTTCTGAATATCCGACTTTGGAATAAACATCAATGCCGTATTATATTCATATAAAACGTCCATTCTGTTTAATAGAGCGTTACCGATAAACCGTAACCTGTTCTCTAAAAAATTATCGTAAATATTTTCGTGGATGATGCTGTGATTAAACCCGATTTCCATTAAATGCGCTACCATTCTGTGAACAGATGGTTTGGTAGATGGAAAGCGAAATACGCCGGTATCGGTCATCACACCGGTATATAAACAGGTAGCGATATCAGAATTTATTTTATCGGAATGGCCCGACTGAACAATGAAATCATAGATCATTTCGCAGGTAGAACTTTTATCTGTATCGCTGTTGCCGTAATCGAAAGCTTCTTCCTGCGGTTGCTGGTGATGATCGATTAATATTTTTATGCATTTTGCTTCTTCCAGTGGCCGCTCCATATTTTTGGTGCGATGCAGAATATTAAAGTCCAAACAAAAAATCAATTCAGCTTCTTTAATAATATTTTTAGATTTCTCCCTGTTAGCTTCAAAGTCAAGCACCTGTTTCGTTCCGGGCATCCAGTCTAAAAACTCGGCCCAATTGGTTGGAGAAATAACCGTTACAGTATGTCCCAATGATTTTAAAAAATGATATAATCCTAATGCCGATCCCATTGCATCGCCATCAGGTTTTTGATGTGTTGTGATGACAACCTTCTTTAATTCAGTCAAATGGGGAAAAAATTCAGTAATATTCTTCATATAACGGCGGCAAAAATAGAGGAATTATGTTTTAGAACTTACTGTTTTTATTTTTTATGAAGAATAGTTTTCGAAAGGGCATCATTCAATCACAAAAACAGAATAAGAAATGCATTAGTTTTGCGGCGAAATTGAAAATTAAAATATGAGTAACAGAACATTTACAATGATTAAACCTGATGCTACTTCCAAAGGTTATACAGGTGCAATCTTAGATCAGATCATCAAAGCGGGCTTTAGCATTAAAGCTTTAAAGTGGACAAAATTAACACCGGCTCAGGCAGGCGAATTTTATGCAGTTCATAAAGAAAGACCTTTTTATGGCGAGTTGGTAGATTACATGAGCAGCGGCCCCATCATTGCTGCCATTCTTGAAAAAGAAAATGCAGTAGCAGATTTCAGAAAATTGATCGGTGCAACAAATCCTGCACAAGCCGAAGAAGGCACCATCAGAAAAAAGTTTGCAACTTCAATCGCTGAAAATGCAGTGCACGGAAGCGATAGCGACGAAAATGCAATGATTGAAGGCGATTTCTTCTTTTCTAAATTAGAAAGGTTTTAAAAAAAATATATCCTTAAAAAAAAGAGGGTGCAGAAAAAAACTGCATCCTCTTTTTTATGAAAATAAATCCTGTTTTCATACTTGATAAAAACAAAAGCCCCGAAAAATAAGGGTTTCCGGCATTATTTTATGTCGGGTGGACTGGATTCGAACCAGCGACCCCTTGCACCCCATGCAAGTGCGCTACCGGGCTGCGCCACCACCCGAAATCAAAGGGCTGCAAATATAAGAGCTTATCGAAATTTTCGGGGTATATTGCGCAAAATTTTCAAATACTCATGAAGATTCTTTTAAAGAAGGTTTTAATTGCCGATGCCAATTCTCCTTTCGATAACACCAGCAAGGATATTTTAATTGATGACGGAAAAATAATTTCCATAAAAGATAAGATCACCGAAAAGGCTGATACAACTATTGAAGAAGAACTAACCGTTTCTCCGGGATGGATCGATAGTTTCTCTCATTTTTGTGATCCCGGATATGAATTTAAAGAAACCATCGAAACCGGTGCAGCAGCAGCCATAGCAGGCGGATTTACCCATGTTTTTGTTTTGCCCAATACACTGCCTGTTGTTCAAAGTAAATCGCAGGTAGAATATATCGTTCAAAAATCAAAATCACTTGGCATAACCATTCATCCTTTGGGCACTGTTACAAAAAATATTGAAGGAAAAGATCTGGCCGAAATGTACGATATGCACGCCAGCGGCGCCATTGCTTTCAGCGATGGACTGAATCCTGTTCAAATACCGGGTTTATTTTTAAAAGCGTTGCAATATGTGAAAGCATTCGACGGCATCTTAATTCAAATGCCGATCGATAAAACTATCGGTACCCACGGATTAATTAATGAAGGAATTATTTCTACGCAATTAGGGTTACCGGGCATTCCTGCCATTGCAGAAGAAATAATGATTAAACGTGATATTGAATTGGTGCGATATACAAACAGCAAACTTCATCTTACAGGAATCAGCACAGAAAAAAGTATTGAATTAATTAAAGCTGCAAAAGCCGAAGGCTTGCAAATTTCCTGCAGCGTTACACCTTACCATCTTTTCTTTTGCGATGAAGACCTGCTGGATTATGATACTAATTTAAAAGTAAATCCACCATTGCGTTCTAAAGCCGATATGCTTGCTTTAAGAAAAGCTGTGATGGCCGGAACCATTGACTGCATTGCATCGCATCACATGCCGCAAAACTGGGATAATAAAACCTGCGAGTTCGAATATGCCAAATATGGAATGATCGGTTTGGAAACTTCTTTTGCAGTGGTGAATCATGTATTGCCCGAATTAACCGATAGGCAATTAATAAATTTGTTCAGCACCAACGCAAGAAATATTTTTAAAATCGCATCTGCAACAATCGAAGAAGGTGCCAATGCAGAGCTTACTTTATTCAACCGAAATAAAACATCTTTACTTACTAAAGAAAATATCAAAAGTAAATCGAACAATACACCTTTCATCAATAAAGAATTAAAAGGAAAAGTGGTGGGCATCATTAACAAAGGACAATTATTTTTGAATTAATTTCTTCAATATTCATGGAGCAAAAAATCACATCACATATTGTTAAAGGATTAATTATTGCAGCTATTTTAATTGTTGTGAATATAATTGGCCAACTCACATCCTATATCTTTGAAGACTGGTATCGTTGGATTGGAACTGTTATTTATGTTGCATCTATAATTATATCTGCTATTTATTTCAGCAATCAAAATAATCAAAATGTAAATTTTGGAATTTTATTCACGCATAGTTTTAAAACTGCTGCAGTAATAACTTCTATCCTATTTGTTTACACATTGCTCTCTGTTTATTTTATTTTCCCCGGACAAATAACACACTTTGTGCAACAGGGAATTGATGAAGCAAAAAAACAAGGTAAATCGGCTGCCGAAATTCAGGAAGCAGTTGTCATGGCAAGAAAAGTATTGATCACTTCATTTTTAGCTGGCGGCTTAATGATTAATTTAATTACCGGTGCATTGGGTGCATTTTTGGGTGCGGCCCTTGCAAAAAAGAATCCTAACTTTCAACCAACACAAAAATAAAAATGGACTTATCTGTCATCATACCATTATTGAATGAAGAAGAATCTTTGCCCGAATTAAGTGCATGGATAGAACGTGTTGTTACCGAAAATGATTTATCGTACGAAGTTATTTTTATTGATGATGGCAGTACCGATAATAGTTGGAATGTGATTGAAAACATTTCTAAAAACAATAATCATTTCAAAGGAATAAAATTTCAACGCAATTACGGAAAAAGCGCTGCATTGAATGAAGGTTTTAAAGCTGCAAAAGGCGATATTGTTTTTACAATGGATGCTGATCTGCAGGACTCGCCGGATGAAATTCCATCACTCAGAAAAATGATTGTGGAAGATGGTTTTGATATTGTAAGCGGATGGAAGAAGAAACGTTATGACAACACGTTAACAAAAAACATCCCTTCAAAAATATTCAATGCTGCTGCGCGTTTCAGCAGTGGCATTAAATTACACGATTTTAATTGCGGATTAAAAGTATATCGCAAAAAAGTGATAAAAAGTATTGAAGTGTTTGGCGAAATGCACCGTTATATTCCCGTGATTGCAAAAGCTGCAGGTTTCAGTAAAATCGGTGAAAAAGTTGTTGAACACCGTGCCAGAAAATATGGTGTTACAAAATTTGGATGGGATCGTTTTGTGAACGGTTTCTTGGATCTTTTTACCATCAGGTTTATCAATCGTTTTGGCAAAAGGCCCATGCACTTTTTTGGTTTTTGGGGCACGTTATTTTTTCTGATCGGATTGGTCAGTATTATTTATTTGATCGTTGCAAAATTTATTGATTCGGATTTTACTTTAACTAATAAACCTGCATTTTATATTGCACTAACAGCCATCCTTGGCGGCATGCAATTGTTTCTTTCTGGTTTTGTTGCAGAACTTGTAACAAGAAATGCAGCAGAACGAAACGAATATCTTGTAGAAGAAAAAATTGGTGTGTAAGATGATAGGAACACTGATAACACAGATGTAACTGATAAAACTTTTTTATGCTTTTACATGAAGAAACAACTGATACCATTTTGAAATGTTTTTATACTGTTTATAATACACTTGGTTATGGATTTCTTGAAAAAGTTTATGAAAATGCATTGTTGATTGAAATACAAAAAAACGGATTAGAATGTAAACAACAATTCTCAATTCCCGTTTTATATGATGAAAAAATTGTCGGAAATTATTTTGCTGATTTGTTTGTAGATAATAAAATATTGATTGAGTTGAAAGCCGCAGAAAATATTGCAAAAGAACATGAACTTCAACTTTTGAATTACTTAAAAGCTACAAATATCGAAGTTGGTTTATTAATAAATTTTGGCAAAAAGCCAGAGTTTAAGAGGCGTGTTTTTACAAATGATTATAAATAATAAAAAATCTGTTTTATCTGTGTCATCCGCGTTCCTATCAAATCAAAAGGTTGTTATCATTGGTCCTGCACATCCTTTGCGTGGAGGATTGGCTTCGTTTGATGAAAGATTGGCCAAACAATTTCAGCAGCAAAATTTCGATACAACTATTTATACTTTCTCTTTACAGTATCCCGGCTTTTTATTTCCCGGAACAACACAATATTCAACAGAACCTGCGCCAACAGATATAAAAATTAAAGTGTGCATTAATTCTGTCAGCCCGTTTAACTGGATAAAAGTTGGTAACGAATTAAGAAAAATAAAACCCGATATAATTGTTGTTCGTTACTGGATCCCTTTGATGGGACCGTGTTTGGGAACAATTTTAAGAATAGCCAAACGAAATAAATTTACCAAAGTTGTTTGCATTGCCGATAATGTTATTCCGCACGAAAAACGTTTCGGTGATAAACCATTCACGAAATATTTTGTGAAGCCGATCGATGCGTTTATAACCATGAGCGCAAAAGTTTTGAGTGACCTGAAAAGCTTTACCAATAAGCCTTCCAAACAAATTGTTCATCCCCTCTACGATAATTTTGGCGAAGCATTGCCTAAAAATATCGCAAGAGAAAAATTAGGATTGAATGTTGATGATAAAATTATTTTGTTCTTTGGGTTCATCCGAAAATATAAAGGACTGGATATTTTATTGGAAGCGATGAATTATATCAAACATCAAACATCAGACATCAGAGATTTGAAATTACTTGTTGCAGGAGAATTTTATGAAGACAGAAAATTGTATGATGATTTAATCGAATCGTTAAACATAAAAGACAATTTAATTTTACGAACAGATTTCATTGCAGACAGTGATGTAAAATATTATTTAAGTGCCGCCGATTTTGTGATTCAACCGTACCGCAACGCAACGCAAAGTGGAGTTACACCACTCGCCTACCACTTCGAAAAGCCAATGCTGGTAACGAATGTAGGTGGTTTGCCCGATTTGGTTCCTGATGGGAAAGTTGGCCTGGTTGCCGAACCCAATCCAAATTCAATTGCAGAAAAAGTAATTGAACTATATCAATTAGGCGAAGAATATTTTTTACCTCAACTTCGTGAAGAGAAAAAGAAATACAGCTGGAAGATTTTGGTTGACACGATCGTAGAGATAAAAGGCTTAAGGTTTAAGGTTTAAGGTTTAAGGTTAAGGTGAATCGACAGGTTGGTTTACTTGCCATTTACGACTAACGATTTACGTTGTTGAACATTGAGCAGAACGTACAAGTGTGCGACGCAACAGGCGATGACATGAAAAACAAAAGCTGGTAACAAAAAAATAAAAATGATCTACAGAAGTAAAGCTCCATTGCGACTGGGTTTGGCCGGCGGCGGTACAGATGTTAGTCCGTACAGCGACGAGTTTGGCGGCGCGATTTTAAATGCAACCATCTCGTTGTATGCCACTGCATCGATTGAACCATTGGGAGAAAATAAAATTATTATTGAAGCATTAGACCGCAAGGAAGAACAACATTTTGAATTAATAAACGAATTGCCGATTGATGGAAAATTAGATCTGGTAAAAGGTGTTTATAATCGCATTCAAAAAGATTATGGTACTATAAAAAATGGTTTTCGTTTATCAACTTTTGTTGATGCGCCTGCAGGAAGCGGATTGGGAACTTCATCAACTTTAGTGGTTGCCATCATCGGTGCGTTTGTTGAAATGCTGAATCTCCCTTTGGGCGATTACGACATTGCACATTATGCTTATGATATTGAAAGAAATGATTTGGGATTGGCAGGCGGCAAACAGGATCAATACGCTGCAACCTTTGGTGGCGTTAACTTTATGGAGTTTTATGGCGGCGATAAAGTGATCGTAAACCCATTGCGCATTCGTCAGGAATATTTGAATGAATTAGAACATAATTTGGTTTTATATTATACTTCAACAAGCCGTGAAAGTGCAATGATCATTAAAGAACAACAAAAAAATGTATCGCAGAAAAATGAAAAAAGTATTGAGGCAATGCATCAGTTAAAAGAGCAATCGAGGATGATGAAAGAAGCTTTGCTGAAAGGACGCTTGAATGAAATTGGCGAAATATTGAATTATGGTTTTGAGCAAAAAAGAAAGATGGCGCACAATATTTCAAACAGTTTAATTGAAGAAATGTATGCTGCTGCAAAAAAAGCAGGCGCCACCGGCGGAAAAATAAGCGGTGCCGGTGGTGGTGGTTTTATGACTTTTTATTGTCCGAATAATACAAGGTATAAAGTGATTGAAGTATTAAATACTTTCGGCGGCGAGATTAGACCGTATCAATTCACACAACAAGGTTTAACAACGTGGACAACAATTTAATTACAGATTTATAATTTGAAATTTGATATTATGAGCGAGCAGATCAAAAAAATTATTGCAGCATCTATTGAAACAAAACAACAATTATTAAATGATGCATCAGTTCATCAAAAATTAATTGAAGTAATTGATGTGATCAGTAATGCATTTAAAAACGGAAATAAAGTTTTGTTTTGCGGTAATGGCGGAAGCGCTGCCGATGCACAGCATTTAGCTGCTGAATTCAGTGGCAGGTTTTACAAAGACCGGAAAGCCTTGCCGGCAGAGGCTTTGCACTGCAACAGTTCTTATTTAACAGCTGTTGCCAACGATTACAGCTACGATGTTATTTATGCAAGATTGGTGGATGGCATTGGTGTGAAAGGTGATGTGGTGATTGGTTTAAGCACTTCGGGTAATTCGAAAAATATTATTAAAGCTTTTGAAGTTGCAAAAGAAAAAGGAATTGTAACAATTGGTTTTACCGGGGCAAGTGGTGGTAAGATGAAAGAGATCAGCGATTATTTATTCAATGTTCCTTCTAACGATACACCAAGGATTCAGGAAAGCCATATTATGTTGGGTCATATTATTTGTCAATTGGTTGAAGAAAAAGTTTTCGGGTAATGGTTATCAAAGAAGCGATAATTCTTGCAGGCGGACTTGGAACAAGATTACGTTCTGCGGTTCCTGATTTGCCAAAATGCATGGCACCAATTAATGGAAAACCATTCATTGCATTTGTGATCGATCATTTACAAAAACAGGGAATCGACAAATTTATTTTATCGCTGGGATATAAAAGTGAAGCGATTATTGAATTTATTAATAATGAATATTCAATGTTGAATGTTGAATATTCAATCGAAGAAGAACCTCTCGGAACAGGCGGTGCCATTAAATTGGCCTGCAGCAAAGCAACAACCCAAAATGTGATTGCAACCAATGGCGACACTTTGTTCAAAGTTAATCTGGATAAGCTTTCCGGCTTACATCAACAACAAAATGCCGAATGCACCCTTTCATTAAAACCCATGCAAAATTTTGAAAGATATGGCGTGGTTGAATTGAACAACAATCAATCCATCTCCTCTTTCAAAGAAAAACAATTTTACAAACAAGGTTTCATTAATGGAGGTTTATACGCATTGAATGTGCAATCATTTTTGCAAAAAGATTTTCCTGAAAAATTTTCTTTCGAAAAAGATTATTTAGAAAAATATTTTACTGAAGGAAAAACGTTTGGCTCGGTGCAGGATGAATATTTTATTGATATCGGTATTCCGGAAGATTATAATCGGGCACAAAAAGAATTGCTTTAAATTAATTTTCAGAAATCGGTTTCGACAAGTTAAACCTGACAACATTTTCCGGAACTAATTCGTGTAATTCGCAAAAATTCGTGTAATGGATTTAAAACAAATAAATAAAAGCTGGACATTATTCTTAGACCGTGACGGTGTAATTAATTACGAAAAAAAGGATGAATATGTTTTGCATTGGGATGAATTTATTTTTATGCCCGGCGTAAAAGATGCGTTGAAAATATTGAATGGATTATTTGGCGTGATCGTGATCGTTACCAATCAGAAATGTATTGGCAAAAAATTACTCACAACCGAAGGTTTGCAATTGATCCATCAAAATATGTTGGATGAAATTAAAACTGCAGGCGGTAGAGTTGATAACATTTATTTTTGCCCCGATCTTGAAGATGATTCCCCCAACCGCAAACCAAATCATGGCATGGCATTGCAGGCAAAACATGATTTTCCGCAAATAGATTTTTCTAAAAGCATGATGGTGGGCAATAAATTAAGCGATATGCAATTTGCCCGGAATGCAGGTATAGCAAGTGTATTCGCTGCTACCACCAATCCCGATACAGCATTCCCGCATCCTTTAATCGATCTGCGTGTGAATGATCTGCTCGATTTTGCAACAGCATTAACAAAAGCCTAAAATCATTTATAATTTTTGTTTTGCAGCTTTTTCATACATCTGCATTGTAACTTAGAAGCTGATTATTTTTTCATTGCCACAGAAGCACGGAAAAACACAGGATATTTTTTACTTAATAATTTTGCTCCGTGCAGCTCTGTGTTTCAGTGGCAAAAAATTTTCTTTTTAAAACCTGTGGTTAGTTTCAATAAATTTTTATGAAAAAAATTTTCCTGATAATTATTTTGTTTGCAAGCATATCCGCAAAATCACAAACAATTACTGAATCTAATCTAAAGCGGTTGCAGCAAATAGAAGATTCTATCAAATCGTTTGCAAGCAACATTGTAACTGCCGATGAATGGATCGATCGCTTTCGTGCCGATAGTTTTTTTACACGTGGATTTGTACGGGCATTGCTGATCCCAAATTCGTTTTATTATAATTTCGATTCGCTGCAAATTTCAAAAGTTGTTGCACCCGACAGCAGCTTTAAAATTTTTACCTGGCAGGTGATGAAAGATTTTACTTATTACCGTCAACGCGGCGCCATTCAAATGCGCACCAATGACGGATCGCTGAAACTTTTTCCTTTATTCGATTTTTCCGATTTTACTTCCCGTCCAACCGACTCGGTTCGTGATGCACGCCATTGGATCGGCGCTATTTATTATAAAATAGTTTTAAAAACTTTCAATCATAAAAAATATTACACTCTAATTGGCAGCGACGAAAACGATGCACGCAGCAATAAAAAATGGATAGAAGTATTGACTTTCGATGCTGATGGCAAACCGCAGTTTGGCGGAAAATTTTTCAGTTATCCTGCCAACGACGAAACAAAACCAAAGCCGCCCGTTTACCGTTTTTGTCTGGAATATAAAAAAGATGGCGGCGTTAGAATGAATTACGACGAAAGATATGATGCCATTATTTTCGATCATTTAACCGCCGAAGGCAATGACGCAAAAGATAAATATAATTTAATCCCGTACGGCGATTATGAAGGTTTTCGCTGGGTTAACGGCATTTGGAAATATGTGAGCAATCCCTTTGCCAACGTGATCTTCGACGATAAGCAATCTGCTTTTCCTGCGCTTCTTTTAGACGATAAAGAAAAAATAAAAGAGAAAAAATTAATGGAGCAATCGAAAAAAAATATGAAGAAAGCCGAGCAGAATAATCAGCAATAATTTTTATTTTTTGTTACCGGCTTTTGTTTTTCAATTATACTTCTGTTGCGTCGCACACTTCAAGGTTCTGTTTTTATGGCAGCAGGAAAAAAATTTTACTAAGTGGATTATCCTAACTACAATACAAAAAGTAGAACCCCATTAATTAAAGACCAATTGCAAAAAATTAGAGATTATATTTTTATATTGCATCTTATAATATAACCACATACGTTAGCTGCAACTTATGAGACAGTTCTTTCTATTTTTAAGTATGTTATCATTTGGACTAAATTGTTTAAGCCAAAGAAATATTGTTGGAAGTTATTGTCGCCTTCAATATCCTACAACAAATTTGATACTATTAGCTGATTCTTCTTTTAAATATGATTTTTATTTCGACTTGCAGTTTGATATCGCTTGTGGTAAATATTCTTATAAAAATGATACGATTATATTGGCATATTCATCTGAATTTAATGACACACTGTGCAATAAAAGACATGTAAATTTACTCTACGATTCCGCAGGAAAATTGAGACAAACATTTGGGGTCTTGGATAAAAGGCATAGACCAGACAGCTTGTATATAAAAGGAGAAAAATTATATAGAATTGTTAACGGTACAATTATAAAGATTAAACGATATAAGACAACGAAACAAAGTTTTGGTTTTTCAAAATCTTATTTTAGGCGTAAATACTTTTTATTTGGTAGCTACTATTTGAAAAGGAAATTTGATTATTATCTAAAAAAAAGTAGAAACAGCTACATCTGATAAAACAATTTTATTCAACGACATAATCTCGAATTTCGCACAATGCAAATGCGGAAACGTTCGCTTGTTTCTCATTTCAACCAAAATTTCTTTACTTTAATCATCAACACAATTAAAGTAAACACGAAAAATGATTCAATTAATCAGAACCGATTCGGGTAATAAAGATTTTATAGAACTCGTAAAACATTTGGATGCCGACTTAGCAGAAAAAGATGGCGATGATCATGCATTTTACAATCAGTTCAATAAAATTGATAAAATAAAATTTGTTGTTGTTGCTTACGAAAGCGGAAAACCATTAGGCTGCGGCGCCATTAAAGAATTCGATCCTGTAACAATGGAAGTAAAACGCATGTTTGTGCATCACGAAAACAGGGGCAAAGGAATTGCTTCAAAAATCTTAAGCGAATTAGAAAATTGGGCAAAAGAATTATCGTTTTCAAAATGTGTTTTGGAAACCGGGAAACGACAAAAAGAAGCCATTGAACTTTATAAAAAGAATAACTACCAATTAATTTCGAACTACGGTCAATACATTGGTGTGGAGAATAGTCTTTGCTTCGAAAAAGAATTAAAATAAAAAAGTTCACTGAAGTTGGGAACGTACAAGTGAGTGATACTTCGCCAAGCTCAGTACAGGCTGCCACGCACATCGCCGCCATGAAAACGGAACTTTGAACCGAGCGTGGCAACAGGCGATGCCATGAAATATTGAAGCCCGTCAAACAAAAAAATTAATTATTAACAGGTTCTTTTATTTCAAGTTTTGGAAGCAATGTCATAAGCTGAATAATAATGGCCAGCACCAGCAATAAATACAATGCGGGTTTTATTTCGGGGCACTCGCCTGAGCGGCACATAGAAAATAAAATATAATTTTTGATCGACCATCCCAGGTGCAACATGGCAAAAAATATGTTGCTGCGTTTTGCCCAAACGGTTGGAATTAAAAAAAACACGATCATCAGCACACAAAAAAAACTATGTGCTTTCCATTGTTCGCCAAAAGTAAGTTCGTTATTTACTTTGCCGTTTATTCCGTTTAAAACTAAATGAAGCGATGGCACTTCGACCCAGGGCAAAAAACAAATGCCGATAACAAGCAATGCTGCCGCGATTCCGATGGTTTGCGAATATTTCATAAAAAATAAAAGGATTACAAATGTAATCCTAATTTTATTTGAGGTCCCGAGCGGATTCGAACCGCTGTAGAAGCTTTTGCAGAGCTTTGCCTAGCCACTCGGCTACAGGACCATTGATTTATTGGCTGCGAAAATAATGCAATTAACTTAATGAACAAATTTGATAATTTTTATTACCGGATAATTACGGATTGAAAATGATGGCCCCTTTTTATTTTTACAAATTTTTATGTAAACATTTGCATATTTTCACTATCCTAAATTTTTAATATGAACAGAATTGCAGAGTCGGAATTGATCATCAATAACCGTGGTGCGGTGTATCATTTGGACTTGCGTCCAGATGAACTGGCACAAACGGTGATTACGGTTGGCGATCCCGACAGAGTGAAAGAAGTGAGCAAACATTTCGATTCGATAGAAGTGCAGCAGCAACATCGCGAATTTATTTCGCACACAGGTTTCATTGGCAAAAAAAGAATTACTGTTTTATCTACAGGCATTGGTCCCGATAATATCGATATTGTTTTGAACGAATTGGATGCGTTGGTGAATATAGATTTTGAAACAAGAACAATAAAAAATAATTTAACGCATCTTACCATTCTTCGCATCGGCACATCGGGTTCTTTGCAGGCCGATATTCCGGTGGATAGTTTTGTTGCAGGAACACATGGATTGGGCCTGGATAATCTATTGCATTATTATCGTTTTGAAAGTAATGAAGAAGAGCAGCAGATCATACAACAGTTTGTGGCGCATACACAACTCAGTGGAAAAATTGAGCCTTATTTAGCAACTGCAAGTTCGGCAATAATAAAATATTTTGTTGATGGGTTTCATCAGGGAATAACAACAACATGTCCGGGTTTTTACGGGCCGCAGGGAAGAATCCTGCGACTGGGTTTGGCCAATCCAATGTTGATAGAACGCTTATCCAGCTTTCGTTTCGGCAATCATCGAATTAGTAACTTTGAGATGGAAACAAGTGCTATTTATGGTTTGGGAAAATTATTAGGGCATCATTGTTTAAGTTTAAATGCCATTGTTGCCAATCGTGTACGAAAAGAATTCAGCAAAGATGGAAAAGCAACGGTAGAAAAATTAATTGAGAAAAGTCTGGAGATCATTGAGAAGATATAGAGTGAATCGTAAGTCGCGAATCGCAAGTTCGGTAGAACTTATTAATTATTTTTGTTGGATAAAATATGGTTCACATGTTACAGTTATCCCACAAAAACTTAGATGTCTATAAAATTTCGATGAAATTAGTAGAAGAGATTTACAGGAAAACTGAAGATTTTCCCGCGGTTGAAAGATATGTTTTAACAAATCAATTAAGAAGAGCAGCTATTTCTGTTTGCAGTAATATTGCAGAAGGTTGTGCAAGAAAATCGAAACTTGAAAAAGTCAGGTTTTTCGAAATTTCAAGAAGTTCGCTTGTTGAAATAGACACGCAGATAGAAATATCTTTTATCTTAGAATATTTACAACAAAATAAAATTAAAGAATTAGAAAACTATTTGGAACGCTCGTTTATGATGTTGAGCAAGATGATTGAAACAACAGGGGCTTAACTTGCGTTTCACGATTAACGACTTACGATTTATGAAAATAACATTCTATAAATATCAGGGTACCGGCAACGATTTTATTATTATTGATAACCGCAAAGGCGATATTCGTTTGTCGACAAAACAAATTAATTTTTTGTGCGACAGAAAATTTGGGATTGGTGCCGATGGATTAATGTTGCTTAATCTAAAAAAAGGTTACGATTTTAAAATGGTTTATTACAATGCCGATGGAAATGAAAGCAGCATGTGTGGTAACGGTGGCAGATGTTTAACGCAATTTGCATTTGATAAAGGAATTAAAAAGAAAAAATATTCTTTCATAGCCATTGATGGTGAACACGAAGCCGAATTTGATGGCAAAGGCTGGGTTAATTTAAAGATGACCGATGTAAAAGAAATAAAAAAACATCAGGGTAATTATATTTTAAATACCGGATCGCCGCATTATGTAAAATCGGTTCCTGAAGTAAATGAATTCAATGTATTTAAAGAAGGCCAGAAGATCCGCTACAGCAAAACGTTTCAAGCAAAAGGCATTAATGTGAATTTTGTTCAGCAGCCCGAAGAAAATAAAATAATCGTTCGCACTTACGAACGTGGTGTTGAAAATGAAACATTAAGCTGCGGTACAGGTGTTACAGCAAGTGCATTGGTTTTTAGTGATGATAATGCACATCAAAGAATAAATATTGAAACCCTGGGCGGAAAACTTGCTGTTGAATTCGACAAAGTATCTGATAAATCTTTCAAAAACATCTGGCTTTGCGGTCCTGCAACATTTGTGTTTAAGGGCGAAATAGAAGTTTAATCCAAAGACGATTGATCGTAGACCATGGTTCATCGTCTTTACTATGCCATTGCGGCTTTGGCATATTTATTTTTATAATCAACCGGCGACATGCCGGTAATTTTTTTGAACACATCCCTGAAAGCTTTTGTATCCGAATAACCAACAGCATACATTACTTCGCCAACAGTTTTGCGACTTAATTCCAGCTGTTTTTTTGCTGCTTCTATTTTTACGCGTTGAATATATTCAGCAACAGTGTTTGAAGTCGCTTTCTTAAATCTTCGTTCAAAAGTCCTCCTTCCAATTCCAAATTTTTCCGAAAGCTCATCAACGGAAATTTTATTTCTAAATTTTTTCTCGATATAATCCTGCACTTCAACAATCACATCATCATCATGATCTTTTTGTCCTTTGAACATGGTAAAGGGAGCCTGAGTATTTCGCGAAATATCGAGTAAGAAAAATTTCGAAGCCAAAATTGCAGTTTCACGATTCGTATATTTTTCAACAAGGTATAAAAGTAAATTCCACAAAGAAGTGGCACCACCACTGGAATACAAACCATTTTGGTCGGTAATAACTTTATCATCAACCAAGGTAATATCGGGGAACATCATCCTGAATTCGTTGGCAAATAACCAATGTGTTGAACACAATTTTCCTTTCATCAATCCTGTAGAAGCCAATACAAATGCGCCGATACATAAACTGGCAACCTCTGCCCCATTATTATATTGATCAACGATCCATGGAATAAAATTTTTATTGGCCTTCAATGCTGCGTTTATATTTCCACTTATTGCCGGAATAATGATGAGGTCTGTTTTCTTCACATCTTTTATCAATACATCAGTGTGGATGGAAAACATTCCTTCGTTTAATTTCACTTCTTTGGTTAGTCCGGCGATTTGTATTTTAAACGGAGCCTGATTTCCGGCGCTTTTATAAAATTCATTTACCGCGCTGAACATATAACGCGGATCAACAACTGCAGCAGGTATCGCTGTTTCCAAAGCTAAGATGGTTATCGTTTTCATAAAATAAAGATAATGAAATGTATTGTCGCAAACAACCCTTCAGATTGTCGTTATTGCATACCAAAAATTTTAAATAATGGCAGTAAGTTTGTCTCGCAAAATTAATTAATATGAAAGAATTTATTTTAGAGAACGACATCAGCGTTTTTTGTGTTCCTGCCCAGTCTTTTCCCGAGGGCGTACTGGAAGCACATCAAAAATTGCATTCCATAATTCCATTTTCTACCGAAAGAAAATATTTTGGTTTATCTCGTCCCGAAAAAAATGTCATCACTTACAAAGCAGCAGCCGAAGAATTAATTACCGGCGAATTAAATAAACATAACCTGGAAAAATTTGTTATACGAAAAGGAAAATATCATTCAATCACTATTCAAAATTTTATGCAGAATATTCCTGCAATAGGCAAAGCATTTGAAACGATCCTTTCGCATCATGATATCGATCCAAACGGTATCTGCGTTGAATGGTATGTAAATGAGAAAGACGTACAATGTATGGTAAGGATAAATTAATCGTTCGCAATGAATAAATTTTTTAATCTTATAAATTAAAACAAAATGGCAAAAGTCTCTATTTATCTCAACTTCATGGGCAACACCGAAGAAGCATTCAACTTTTACAAATTGGTATTTAATACTGAGTTTATTGGTCCCATCGTTCGCAATAAAGATTTTCCAACACCTGAAGGAATGCCTGCATTTTCGGAAGAAGATAAAAACAAAGTGATGCACATTTGTTTACCCATTTTAGGCGGCGTTTCGATCATGGGAACCGACATGTTAGAAAGCATGGGGCATAAATTAGTTGTAGGAAATAACACTACAATTAATTTGGAACCCGACAGCAAAGAAGAAACCGACAGATTATATAATTTACTTTCACAAGGCGCAACAGAATGTGCACCTATGAGCCAGCAGTTCTGGGGTTATTGGGGAGTTTGTTTAGATAAATTTGGTATTCGCTGGATGTTTAATTTTCCCAATCCGCAATAAAATAAAATCACTTAATTATTAAACCTAACAATTTATGAATCTTAAATCAACAAAAATCACTTACTGGATCTCAACAGGATTAATTGCATTATTTATTCTGCCCGGAATATTTTTTTTAACCAGTCCGCAGGCAACAGAAGGCATCAAACATCTGGGCTTACCACTTTGGTTTCATTACGAATTAGGTATCGGTAAATTTATTGGCGGGTTAATCATACTTATTCCATTCTTCCCAAAACGAATTAAAGAATGGGCCTATGTTGCATTGGGCATTGATATGCTGTCGGCTGTTATTGGATTGGCTTCTGTTGATGGCTTTGTGCCCATGTCGTTTGCACCGCTTGTTACTTTTGCAATTTTATTGGTATCCTATATCAGTTTTCATAAACTGCAGAATGCTCAAAAAAATAAATGATACAATGGTTGAAGTTTTTAAAACAAATGTTGAAGAAATTGCCCAATCAAAAATACTGATCGAAAAATTATATTATCATTTTCCGAAAAGTAAAATTAATTTTGACCTGGACGATTGCGACAGGATTTTAAGAGTTGAGGCAGATACTATTTTACCTGAAACAGTGATTGAATTGCTTCATCAAAACGGTTATCAGGCCGAAGTCTTACTTTAATTAAGCTATTAAATTTACCACCATGCTTACAGCTGTAAAAAATGTTGACCACTACATTTCACTTTTCCCGGAAGAAATCCAGGAACGGCTTGAACAATTGCGTCAAACAATAAAAGCCGTAGCACCACAGGCTTTGGAAGTGATCAGTTACGGGATGCCTGCTTATAAATTAAATGGCATGCTACTTTATTTTGCAGCACATACAAACCATATTGGATTATATCCAATGGCATCAGG
>MLJW01000157.1_pt1 | contig 61212 bp, 68 predicted proteins | sample 888231 | NCBI WGS metagenome assembly MLJW01 (sample SAMN05788063, study PRJNA343431) | mine drainage metagenome | isolation source: sample collected from the inflow into an acid mine drainage treatment plant... | place: Germany: Lusatia, lignite mining district
TGCCGGCGCCAGACCCGACATCCCGGCCAGAGCCGCCAGGACGCGTCCGACGCTGGCCGCCGTCGGCTCGCGGCCGGTGTCCACGCGCAGCGCCGGCTCGTCCTCGGCCAGCGGTTCGCTATTGCCGAGCTGCTGCGCCAGCACCGCCAGGTCCGCTTCCGAGGCGTCCTGCCCCGCCAATGAACGCCGCGCCACCCGCTCGCGCAGCAGCGCGGGGTCGGCGCCGCAGGCGACGATCAGGCAAGGCAACCGCACCTCGGCGGCGAGAGAACGAAACGACTGGCGCTGCCAGCGGCGCAGGCAGGCGGCATCGACCACCACCGGCCAGCCGGCGGCGAGCACCCGGCGCGCCAGACGATCGAGTTCGGCGTAGGTCGCGCGCGTCGCCTCCTCCCGGTACAGGCCGCGGTCCAGCCCGGAGCCGCTGTTCATTGTCGGCGCCAACCCCTCCAGACGCTTCCGCTCGACATCGGAGCGCAGCCGCACCATGCCGCCCGCCTCCAGCAGCGCCTGGGAGACCACCGTCTTGCCCGATCCCGACGGCCCGTGCATCAGCACCAGCGCCAGGGACCGCTGCCCGGTCAGGCGCTGCGCCAGCGCGATGTGGGCGTCGAGGTCGGCTTGCGCGGCGCGGCGAACGTCCTCGCCGGCGCCCGCCTGGCAGGCGCGGATGGCGGCGATCTTGGCCCGCACCATGGCGCGATAGACCAGGTAAGCGTCGAGCACTCCGAGGCCGGCATAGTCGCCGGTCGCCTCCAGGTAGGCGTTCAGGAAGCGGTGGGCGAGTTCGTCGCGGCCGCGCAGCTGCAGATCCATGACCAGGAAGGCGACCTCGCTCATCACGTCCACCCAGCGCAACCCGGCATTGAACTCGATGCCGTCGAAGGGCACCGCCGCCTCGTCTATCCAGGCGACGTTGCCCAGGTGCAGGTCGCCGTGGCACTCGCGCACGAAGCCGCCGGCGCGGCGCGCCTCGTAAGCCGGGACCAGCGCCGCGTGCCGGCGCCGGCTCCAGGCCTCGATCGCGTCCAGCGCGGCTGACCGGCCCGCGTCCTGGCGCGGCCCCAGCCGGGCCCGGATCTGCGCGAAGTTCTCCAGCATCGGCGCTGCTATCGCCGCGGCGCTGCCGTAAGCGTCCTGAGCGCCGCAAGCGGCGATGCGTAAGTGGAAGCCGGCGATGACGCCGGCCAGGGCGTCGATCTGCCGGGAGCCGAGCTCGCCCGATGCCGCCAGCCGGTCATAGAGCGCCGACTGCGGGAAGCGGCGCATCTTCACCGCGTATTCGAGCGCCCCCGCTGCTTCGGCGGCGCCAAAGACCGGCGCCGCTTCCGCGCCGAAAATGGCCACCACCTCCAGATAGAGCTGCGGCGCCAGCCGCCGGTTCAGGCGCAGCTCTTCTTCGCAGTAGAAGCGCCGCGCCGCCAGCGTCGTGAAGTCGAGGAAGCCGAGATTCACCGGCTTCTTGATCTTGTAGGCGTAATCGCCCGCCAGCAGGACGTGGGAGATGTGGGTCTCGATCTGCTCGATACCTGCAACCGGATGCGGATAGCGCGAAGGATCGCTAAGCGCTGCGATCAGCGCCGCCTGATCGACAGTCTGCTCGGCCATCGCCGCGCTCAGTCCTCGCCGCGCTTCTTGCGCCGCTTGATGCCGCTGGAGGCATACTCCTGGCGCAGCAGCGACATCTGCGCGAGCTCGGTGGCCACCAGGTAGTTGATGCTGTTCTCGGGCACGACGCCCTTCTCGTCCGGCTCCCCGGCGGCAAGGCCGGTCAGGAGCGAAATCGCCTGGTCCACGTCGCGCACCGCATAGACGTGGAACTGGCCCTGCTCGGCGGCTGCCACCACATCGCGCCTGAGCATCAGGTGCTTGACGTTGGCCTCCGGAATCACCACCCCCTGCAAGCCGGTCAGGCCGCGCAGCCGGCAGACGTCGAAGAAGCCCTCGATCTTGTCATTGACCGCGCCGATCGCCTGCACCGCGCCGTACTGGTTGACCGAGCCGGTCACCGCCAAGGACTGCTTGATCGGCGCACCGGCGAGCGCCGAGAGCAGCGCGCACAGCTCGGCCAGCGAGGCGGAGTCGCCCTCGACCGGACCGTAGGACTGCTCGAACACGATGCTCGCGGCCAGCGACAGCGGCAGCGCCCGGGCGTAGCGGGCGGCGAGGAAGGAGGTGAGGATCATCACCCCCTTGGAGTGGATCGCGCCGCCCAGTTCCGACTCTCGTTCGATGTCGATGATGTCGCCCTCGCCCAGCCGCGCGGTGGCCGAGATACGCACCGGATGGGCGAAGGCCAGTTGCGACAGCTCGAACACCGCCAGGCCGTTGACCTGGCCGACCTGGCTGCCGCCGGTGTCGATCAGCAGCGTGCCGCGCAGCACCTCGTCGCGGATCTGGTTGGGCAGCCGGTCGGCGCGGCGGATCTCGTCCATGACCGCCCGCTCGACATCGTCCGCGCCCACCACCGCCCGGCCATCGCCCGCCGCCAGATGGTCGGCGGCGCGCATCAGATTGCTGATGCGCCGGGTGCGCAAGGTGATTTTCTCCGCATCGCCGGCGATGCGCGCACCCTGCTCGATCAGCCGCCCCACCGCGGCGCGGTCGAAGGGCTTCAAGCGGTTGCCGCGCGCCAGCGTGGCGATCAGATGGGCGTAGTGCTGGCTGCTGTCGTCGGTGCGCGGGAGCTCGTCGGAGAAATCGGCGGCGACCTTGAACAGCTCCTCGAAGTCCGGATCGAGTTCCGCCAGCAGGTAGTAGTGATAGCGCTCGCCGAACAGCACCACCTTCAGGTCGAGCGGGATCGGCTCGGGCTCCAGCGACAGGGTGTTGACCCAGCCGACCACCTGACCGAGCGATTCGATGCGGATCTGCCCGGTGCGCAGTGCGCGCTTCAGGCCATCCCAGGCGTAGGGCTGGGACAGCACCTTGAGCGCGTCGAGCATCAGGTAACCGCCGTTGGCGCGATGCAGCGCACCCGCCCGGATCAGGGTGAAGTTGGTGACCAGCGTCCCCATGTGGGCGATGTTGTCCACGCGCCCGACCAGGTTCGGATAGCTCGGATTGTCCTCGCCGATCACCGGCGCCTGGTCGGTGGCGCCGTGATCGACCAGCAGATTCACCTGGTAGCGCTGCAGCGACAGGGTTCCGGTCATGAACACCGCTTCCGCGTCGCCGTCGGTCTTCTGCGATTCGCGCAAGTCCTCGCCGGTCTCGACCACGTCGGCGAGCACCTCGTCTAAGAAGGCCAGGACATTGCTCAGGTCGGCGTAGCGCTCCTTCAATTCCTCGATCAGATGCCCGGCGGCGAGGCTCATCGCGTCGCGGCTGACCTGCTTGATCCGTCCCTGCATCTCGCGCCGCAGGCGCGGGAGCTGGTGCAGCAGCTTCTCCAGTTTCTCGCCCAGGGTCTCGATCAGGGCTGCGATGCGCTTCCTCTCCTCTTCCGGGAGCTGCTCGAACTCGGCCGGAGCCATCGTCTCCTCGCCCTTCACCGGCGCGAAGGCGAAGCCGTTCGGGGTGCGCAGCAGCGCCACGCCCTGGGGCATCGCCTCCTGGCCCAGGGCCCGCAGGCTGCCCTCCTCGCGTTCCTTGAACTCCTGCTGGATCGCCTCGATGCGCGCCCGGTACTCGTCGCTCTCGAAGGCCGAGGCGATGACCTGCGCCAGCTCGCCGACGAACTTCTGCATGTCGCGGCGCAGCGCCAGACCGCGGCCGGCGGGCAGCTGCAGCAGCCGCGGCCTGTTGGCCTCGGCGAAGTTGTTGATGTAGCACCAGTCTGAGGGTCGCGGCGCGGCGGCGGCGCGCTCCTCGAGCAGGCGCCGCACCGAGGTGCGGCGGCCGCTGCCCGGCTCGCCCAGGACGAACAGGTTGTAGCCGGAATGGTTCATGCCGATGGCGAAGCGCACCGCCTCGAAAGCGCGCTCCTGGCCGAGTCCGTTGCTGGTCTCGACCAGATCTTCGGTGGTCTCGAAGGCAAGCGTCTCCAACTGGCAGCGCCGACACAGATCCTGGACTGCGAGGGGCTTCACTTCGGGCATTGCGCTCTCCCCGATGATGCTGACGCGGAGGGCCCGCGCCATGACGTGATTCTACCCTCGCTACCCCTGCGTCATGTCAGCCTGCCGCGAAGATCGCCGCCGCTGCCGCCACCGTGGCGTCGATGTCGGCCTCGCTGTGCGCCGCCGAAACGAAGCCGGCCTCGAACGCCGCCGGCGCAAAATAGTGTCCGGCAGCCAGCATCGCGTGGAAGAAGCGGCCGAAGGCCTCCTTGTCGCACTGCAGCGCCTCGGCGTAGCTCCCGGGCGGCGTGGCGCGGAAATAGAGGCCGAACATGCCGCCCACCGCCTGCGCCGAGAAAGCGACGCCGGCATTCGCCGCGGCGGCGGCGAGGCCATCGACCAGGCGCCTGGTCTTGGCGGCCAGCGCCGGGTAGAAGCCCGGCGCCTGGATCAGCTTCAAGGTCGCCAGCCCCGCCGCCACCGAGAGCGGATTGCCCGAGAGCGTGCCGGCCTGATAGACCGGCCCCTGCGGCGCGATCTTCGCCATGATCTCGGCGCGTCCGCCGAAAGCGCCCAGCGGCATGCCGCCGCCGATCACCTTGCCGAAGGTGGACAGGTCCGGGACGATGCCGTAGAGGCCCTGGGCGCTGGTCAATCCGACGCGGAAGCCGGTCATCACTTCGTCGAAGATCAGCAGCGCGCCGTGGCGGCTGCACAGTTCGCGCAGCGCCCTGAGAAACTCCGGCTGGGGCGCGATCAGGTTCATGTTGCCCACGACCGGCTCGACGATCACCGTGGCGATCTTGTCGCCGTGCCGGGCGAAGGCATCCTCCAGTTGGGCGACGCTGTTGTAGTCGAGCACCAGCGTATGTTTGGCGACGTCGGCGGGAACGCCGCCCGAGGAGGGATTGCCGAAGGTCAGCGCGCCCGAGCCGGCCTTGACCAGCAGGCTGTCGGCGTGGCCGTGGTAGCAGCCCTCGAACTTGACGATGGCATCCCGTCCGGTGTAGCCCCGGGCCAGGCGGATCGCGCTCATCGTCGCCTCGGTGCCGGAGGAGACCAGGCGCACCTGGTCCATGCTCGGCACCAATTTGACCAGCAGTTCCGCCAGTTCGACCTCGCCCTCGGTCGGCGCGCCGAAGGACAGGCCGCGGGCGGCGGCCGATTGCACCGCGGCGACCACCTCGGGATGGGCGTGGCCCAGAATCAGCGGTCCCCAGGAACCGACGTAGTCGGTGTAGCGCGCGCCGTCGGCGTCCCAGATATGGGCGCCGGCGCCGGCGGCGATGAAGGGCGGCGTGCCGCCGACCGAGCCGAAGGCGCGCACCGGCGAATTGACGCCGCCGGGGATGACCCTCTTGGCGCGGGCAAAAAGTTCTTCGTTGCGTTGACTCATGGGGACCTCGGAATCAGTCGAATAGCTTCTGATATTTTCTCGCCCGCGCGCTGACGGCGGCGATATCGCCGGCATCGAACAGGTCGGCGATCACCGCCAGCAGATCGGCGCCGGCAGCGATCGTCCGGGCGGCATTGTCCAGGGTGATGCCGCCGATGGCGGCGACGGGCAGGCCGAAGCGGCGCTTCGCCTGGCCCAGCAGTTCGAGCGGGATCACCGGCGCCTGGGGCTTGGTGCCCGATGCGAAGACGCTGCCGAAGGCCAGGTAGTCGGCACCGGCCGCCGCCGCCGCTTCTGCGGCGGCGAGATCGCCGTAGCAGGAGACGCCGAGAATGCGCTTCGGCCCGAGCGCTTCCCGAGCTGCGGCCGGGTCGCCGTCGTCGCGGCCCAGATGCACGCCGTCGGCACCGAGTTCGAGCGCCAGCGCCAGATCGTCGTTGATGACGAGCTGCGCGCTGCTCGCGCGGCAGAGCGCGAGCAGCGCCGCCGCCTGGCTCCGCCTGAGATCGGCTGAGGCCTCCTTGCTGCGGTATTGCACCAGGCGCACGCCGCCCGCCAGGGCAGCGCTCACTAGCGCCGACAGGCGCTCCGGCGGCAGGCCTTCCGGCGTGACCGCGTAGAGACCCCGGAGCGCGCTCATGGTCATTCCCCGCCCTCGGGCGGCTCGTCCTCCCGGGCCCAGAAAAAACGGTCCGGAAGGTACTGACCCATGCCCGGCCGGAAACCCGCGGCGAGCGACTGCCAGGTAAATTCCTGGGCCTCCCTGACCGCCTCCACCAGGTCCAGGCCATGGGCGAGATTGGCGGCGACCGCCGAGGCCAGGGTGCAGCCCGAGCCGTGATAGCTCCCGGGCAGGCGCTGCCATTTGTCGCTCCTGACCACGCCGCGCTCGCCGTAGAGGGTATTGACCACCTGTTCGCTGTGCTCGTGCGTGCCGGTGATCAGCACGTACTCGCAGCCGGCGGTGATCAAGCGCCGCGCGCACTCGTCCAGGCCGGGCTGCTCGCTGTCCTCGTCGAAGGCCAGACGGCGCGCCTCCAGGCTGTTGGGCGTGAGGATGATGGTCTGCGGCAAGAGCAGCTCCAGCATCGCGTCGATCATGTCCTCGTCGGCGAACTGGTCGCCGCGGCCGGAGGCTAGCACCGGGTCGAACACCAGCGGAATGTCGGGATAGTCGGAAATGATCTCGGCGATCGCAGCGATCGCCTCGACACTGGCCAGCATGCCCAGCTTGAACGCCGCCACCGGCATGTCCTCCAGCAGGGCGCGGGCCTGGTCGGCGATCCAGTCGGCATCGAGCGGCAGGATGGCCTCGACCCCGGCGGTGTCCTGGACGGTGATCGCGGTCAATACCGTGAGCGGATGGCAGCCCATGCTCGACAGGGTCATGATGTCGGCCTGGATGCCGGCGCCGCCGGTCGGATCGGAGGCGGCGAAAGCCATCACTAGGGGCGCGAGCTGCTCGGCTGGGGCGGATGGCATGGCGGCTGGGCTGGGTGGTCGCTGTCGTCCGGATCATCGTAAGGACGAAAATCCATGGCGAAAACCCGGGCGTGCGTACGATAATATGCCGATCATTCTAACCGAATTCCGCTGCCCCCCGTGACCGCGCCCGAATACCGTAGCTACATGTGCCTGATCTGCGGCTTCATTTACGACGAAGCCGCCGGCCTGCCCGACGAGGGCATCGCTCCCGGCACGCGCTGGCAGGACCTGCCGCCGAACTGGACCTGCCCGGAGTGCGGCGCACGCAAGGAAGACTTCGAACTCGTCGTTCTCTGAGCGCGACGGCCGCGGGGAGCCAGCGATGCTGCCGGGATGAATACGACGATCCCCCCAGGGCTGCGAACAGCCCGCCATGAATTCCAGCGCGGCCTGTTGGAGTGGCTGAGGCACGATGCGGCAGGCGTGGTCCGGATGCGCAATGCCGTGGCCGTGGTCGCTGACCAGCGGGCAGAGGAGGGCACGCTGTGGCCGGTCGCTCTCGCCTGGCTGGAGTCCCTGACGGACCGCGACATCGCCGCCGACGCCTGGCGCCTGTGCGCACGCATCGACGCGCAGCTGCGCAGCCTGTTGCGGGGTTCCGACGCAGGAGCGCCGACGCTGGCGCGCGAGCTGCGTCAGCGCTTGGGCGAGCCGCCTGCCGGCGCCACGATCCTCTCGGCGACGCTCTACGACCTCTACCTGGCCGAGGCCCGCGCCCTTCTCGCCGTCCTGGAGCGCGAGCTGACGCCCGATCAGATGCTGTCGATGATCGCCGCTGCGTGCAATCTGGGCGAGATCTCGGCGACCGTCGGCATGGTGCCGATCGAGCGCCTGGCGCAGGCGCTGGCGGGGGCGCTGGCGCGCGCCGCCGACCCCGACCAGGCAGCGAGAATGCTGCTGCGTCGGGCGGTCGAGACCCTGCGCACGATGACCGAGGCGGTGGCCGAGCGACGCCCGGTCGAGCAACAAGCGCAGCTCGCCGCCGCGCTCGACCGGCTGGGCGCCTGAGCTGGCTTGACGCAGGTCAAGGCCGGGCGAGGGGCGACGAATATAATTCGTTTCCTTTTCCGGCTCTTCGTCAGATGGCTCCAGGCTCGCACCCCGCCTCATTCGAACTGGTCTGCCCGGCCGGCAGCCTGCCGGCCCTCAAGGCGGCCGTTGATCACGGCGCCGACTGCGTCTATCTCGGCTTCCGCGACGACACCAACGCGCGCAACTTCAACGGCCTGAACTTCGACGACGCCGCCCTGGCCAACGGCATCCGCTATGCCCGCGACCGCGGCCGCAAGGTGCTGCTGGCGCTCAATACCTATCCCCAGGCCGACAACTGGCCGCGCTGGACCAAGGCCATCGACCGCGCCGCCGGCGCCGGCGTCGATGCGGTGATCCTCGCCGATCCCGGCCTGATGGCCTACGCCCGGCGCGTCCATCCGGAGCTGCGCCTGCACCTGTCGGTCCAGGGCTCGGCCACCAGCTACGAGGCGATCAACTTCTACCGCGAGCGCTTCGGCATCAGCCGCGCCGTGCTGCCGCGCGTGCTGTCGCTGGCCCAGGTGGAACAGGTGATCGCACACACCGAGGCGGAAATCGAGCTGTTCGGTTTCGGCGGCCTGTGCGTCATGGTCGAGGGCCGCTGCTCGCTCTCCGCCTACGCCACCGGCACCTCGCCCAACTGCAACGGCGCCTGCTCGCCGGCCAAGAGCGTGCGCTGGGAGAAGACCGCGGCGGGCATGGAGACGCGCCTGAACGGCATCCTCATCGACCGCTACGCCGACGACGAGCGGGCCGGCTATCCGACGCTGTGCAAGGGCCGCTTCGAGGTCTCCGACGAGACCTATTACGCGATCGAGGAGCCGACCAGCCTCAACACCCTGGAGTTCCTGCCGCAGATGATGGCGATGGGCGTGGCCGCGATCAAGATCGAGGGCCGCCAGAGGAGCCCGGCCTACGTCGCCCAGGTGACCCAGGTGTGGCGCGAGGCGATCGACGCCTGCCGCCGCGATCCCGCGCACTTCGCGCCGCAGCCGGACTGGATGGCGCAACTGAACAAGGTTTCCGAAGGGCAGTCGCACACCCTCGGCGCCTATTACCGGCCGTGGAAATGAAACTCTCTTTGGGTCCGCTGCTCTACTACTGGCCGCGCCAGCGGGTGTATGACTTCTACGCCGAGATGGCGAAGTCGCCGGTGGATATCGTCTATCTGGGCGAGACGGTGTGTTCGCGCCGTCACGAATTGCGTCTGGAGGACTGGCTGGAAATCGCCGCCGTCGTCGCCGATGCCGGCAAGGAAGCGGTGCTCTCGTCGCAGACGCTGATCGAGTCCGAGTCGGACCTGAAGACGCTGCGCCGCCAGATCGGCAACGGCCGTTTCCGGGTCGAAGCCAACGACATGGGCGCCGTGCGCCTGCTCGGGGAAAAACACCTGCCCTTCGTCGCCGGTCCGACGCTGAACGTGTTCAACGGCGAGACGCTGCGCTTCCTGGGCGAACAGGGGGCGACGCGCTGGGTGATGCCGCCCGAGACCAGCGGCGCGATGCTCGGTCGCCTGCAGCAGGAACGGCCGCCGGCGATGGAGACCGAGATCTTCGCCCTGGGCCGTCTGCCGCTCGCCTATTCGGCGCGCTGCTTCACCGCGCGCCGCTTCAACCTGCAGAAGGACGCCTGCGAGTTCCGCTGCCTGGCCTTCCCCGAAGGCCTGTCGCTGGCCACCCGCGAGGGCGAGGCCTTCCTCAACCTGAACGGCACCCAGACGCAATCTGCACGGGTCTATAATCTGCTCCAGGAAATACCCGAACTCAAGGCCGCCGGCGTCGATGTGCTGCGGCTGAGCCCTCAGGCGGAACACACACCGGCATTGGTCGGGCTGTTCCGCGATTGTATCGATGGCGCGCTGCCGCCCCCGGACGCCTGGCAGGCGGCCAGGGTCCACCTGCCGGCCGAATCCTGCAACGGCTTCTGGCACGGCCAGCCGGGTTTGGAACAGGTGATGTCACCGATGGAGAAGACGCGATGAAACTGCCTGGCAAGCTGCCGGACTTCACCCTGCCGACGATCATGGCTCGCATCGGCAGCCGCCTGCCGCAATTGCCGCCGGCCCTGGCGCTGACCCTGGCGCTCAATCTCGCCCTCGGTCGCTGGCTGCCGCGCGAGCCGCTGGAACCGCTGACCGGCAAGCGCTTCGCCATCCGCGTCAATGATGCCGGCCTGTGTTTGCGCTTTGCCCTCAACGAACGCGGCTTCCATCCCAGCTTCGATACCAGTCCGGCGGATCTCACGATCAGCGCCAGGACGCGCGACTTCCTGGCGCTGCTGACCCGCGAGGAGGATGCCGACTCGCTGTTCTTCAACCGCCGCCTGCTGATGGAAGGCGACACCGAGTTGGGCCTCTTGGTCAAGAACACCCTCGATGCCGTCGAATGGCCGCATCTCGAATGGCGCCGGATGTTTCCCGGCAGGCAGCCGCAGCCGCAGCGACCGTAACTCGCTTGCAGCGCGCGCCGCGCCCCACCCTGCCGCTCTACCTCGCGGCGGCTTACACGCTGCTGGTGATCTATGGCAGCCTGCATCCCTTCTCCGGCTGGCGCGACACCGGGGCACCGATCACCGCCTTCCTGTTCGCGGCCTGGCCGCGCTACTGGACCGGCTTCGACCTGATCACCAACGTCCTGGCCTATCTGCCGCTCGGCTTCCTCTGGGTGCCGGCGCTGCAGCACCAACGCGGCCGGCTGCTGGCGACCGTCCTGGCGACGCTGCTGTGCATCGCCCTCAGCCTCTCCATGGAGACATTGCAGAACTTTCTGCCCAGCCGCGTCGCCTCCAACCTCGATCTCGCCACCAACAGCCTGGGCGGCTTGTTCGGCGCGCTGGCCGGCGCGCGCTGGGGGGCGTTGCTGCTCGACGGCGGCAGGCTGCACGCGCTGCGCAGCCGCCTGGTCGGCGAGGACGCTATGGCCGACGCCGGCCTGGTGCTGCTCGGGCTGTGGCTGCTCACCCAGCTCAACCCGGAGATCCTGCTGTTCGGCAACGGCGATCTACGCAGCCTGCTCGGGCTTCTGGGCGTGCCCGGACCCTTGCCCTACACGGCGCGGGAGTTCTCCTGGGTGGAGGCCGGAGTGGTCGCGGCCAACACCCTGGCGACCGGTCTCTTCGCCAGTTGTCTGCTGAAGGTCGGCAGGCGTCTGCTGTCGGCGCTGTTGCTGCTGCTGGCGCTGGCCATGAAGAGCTTTTCGTTGCTGCTGCTGATGGACTCGGCCTCCGCCTGGTCCTGGGTGACGCCGGGCAGCGCCGCCGGGCTGGCTGTCGGCGGCGTGCTGTGGCTGGCCGCGTCCTTCCTGCCGGGCGCTTACCGCCGGGCCTTGGCGGTGCTGACGCTCGCGGCCGCCAGCGCGCTGGTCAATCTGGCGCCTGAGAACCCCTACCTCGCCGACATGCTGCAGCTCTGGCAGCAGGGGCATTTCCTCAATTTCAACGGCCTGACCCGGATCACCTCGGCGCTCTGGCCCTTCCTCGCCCTGCCCTGGCTGATAATGTTGAGGCAGAAACCGCTGGAGCAATGATGAAATCCGAACTCACCGCACTCTCCGACGCCCTGCGCGACTTCGCCGCGGCGCGCGGCTGGCGCGCCTATCACACGCCGAAGAACCTGGCGATGGCGCTGATCGTCGAGGCCGCCGAACTGGTCGAGCACTTCCAGTGGGCCACGCCCGAGGAGAGTTGCGCGCTGTCGCCCGACAAGCTCGGCGAAGTGCGGGACGAGATGGCCGACGTGCTGATCTACCTGGTCGAGCTGGCCGACGTCCTGGACATCGACCTGATCGAAGCGGCGCACGCCAAGATCGTCAAGAACGCCCGAAAGTACCCCGCTCCCGAAAGTCTATAATCGGCCCTTTTCGGGGGCCCCATGAGCTACTTCAAGCACCACGTCTTCTTCTGCTGCAACCAGCGCGGCCCGGGCGAGCTCTGCTGCAACGCGCACGGCGCCACCGAGCTGCGCAACTACGCCAAGGACCGCGTCAAGGCGCTCGGCCTCGCCGGTGCCGGCCGGGTGCGGATCAACAGCGCCGGCTGCCTCGACCGCTGCGATCTGGGGCCGGTGCTGGTGATCTACCCGGAAGAGGTCTGGTATACCTACGTCGACCGCGAGGATATCGACGAGATCATCGACCGGCACCTCGTCCGAGGCGAGGTCGTCTCTCGCCTCAGGATATGAACCGGCAAGAGCGCGTGCTGATTCCCGGACCGGCCGGCGCCATCGAGGTCTTCGTCGAGCCGGTCGATGAACCCCGGGGCATCGTCCTGGTCGCCCATCCGCACCCGCTGTTCGGCGGCAGCGCCGACAACAAGGTGGTCACCACCGTCGCCCGCACCTTCCGCGAACTGGGCTACGTCGCGCTGAGGCCGAACTTCCGCGGCGTCGGCGCGAGCGAGGGGGAACACGCGCACGGCGTCGATGAGACCCTGGACCTGCTCGCGGTCCACGCCTACGCCCGCGGCCGCTTCGGGCCGCTGCCCTGCGCGCTGGCCGGCTTTTCCTTCGGCGCCTACGTCGTCTCGCGCCTGGCCAAGATTCTGGCCGAGGCCGGGGACCGGGCCGAGCGCCTGGTGCTGATCGGCACCGCCGCCGGCCACGTCGAAGGCGCGCGCAGTTACCAGACCGAGGCCGTCGCCGCCGACACCATCGTCATCCACGGCTCGGCCGACGAGACCGTGCCGCTGGCCAACGTCGTCGCCTGGGCAACACCGCTGGAGCTGCCGATCGTGCTGATTCCCGGCGCCGACCACTTCTTCCACCGCAAGCTGCACATCATCCGCAACATCATCCGGTCGGCATGGCGCCCTTAAAGGTTTCCGGGCTGCGCAAATCCTACGGCGGCCGCGAGGTGGTCGCCGGCGTCGATTTCGAACTCGCGCGCGGCGAATGCTACGGCCTGCTCGGCCCCAACGGCGCCGGCAAGACCACCATCCTGCGCCTGTGCCTCGGGCTCACCGCGCCAGACGCCGGGACCATCCGCCTGGTCGGCGAGCCGGTGCCCGCGCGCGCCCGGCAGGCGCGGATGAAGGTCGGCGTGGTGCCCCAGTTCGACAATCTCGATCCGGATTTCACCGTCGCCGAAAATCTGCTGGTGTTCGGCCGCTACTTCGGCATCGCCGACGCACAGACCCGCCGGCGCATTCCCGAACTGCTCGATTTCGCCGGCCTGTCGGGCAAGGAGCAGTCCCGCCTGGCCACCCTCTCCGGCGGCATGAAGCGGCGCCTGACCCTGGCCCGCGCCCTGGTCAATGATCCCGACCTGCTGCTGCTGGACGAGCCGACCACCGGGCTCGACCCGCAGGCGCGGCACCTGATCTGGGAGCGCCTGAAGCAGCTGCTCGCCAACGGCAAGACCATCCTGCTCACCAGCCACTTCATGGACGAGGCCGAGCGCCTCTGCCACCGCCTGGCCATCGTCGATGCCGGCCGGATCGTCGCCGAAGGGGCGCCGCGCGATCTGATCGCCAGAGAGATCGAACCGCAGGTGGTCGAGGTCTATGGCGAGGATGCGCCCGGCTGGGCCGCGACAGAGGGTGCCCACCACGCCCGCCGCCTGGAGCTCTCCGGCGAGACCGCCTTCTGCTACGTCGGGGAAGACGAGGTCCAGGCCCTGCTCGCCCACCTGGCAACCAGATCCGGGCTGCGCACCCTGCACCGGCCGGCCAATCTCGAAGACGTCTTCCTCAAGCTCACCGGGCGGGAACTGCGCGACTGATGGCCACGAACTTCTCGCCGCCCGTCGTCAGCCTCCGCGCCCTCGCGGTGTTCCGGCGCAACCTGCTGGTCTGGCGCAAGCTGGCGATCCCCTCGGTGCTGGGCAACCTGGCCGATCCGATGATCTATCTGTTCGGCTTCGGCTACGGCCTGGGCAGCCTGCTGCCCAAGATCGGCGGCGTCTCCTACATCACCTTTCTCGCCGCCGGCACGGTCTGCGCCAGCACCATGAACGCCGCCTCCTTCGAGGCGCTGTATTCGGCCTTCTCGCGCATGCACGTGCAGAAGACCTGGGAGGCGATCCTCAACGCGCCGGTGTCCCTGGACGACGTGCTCGCCGGCGAATGGCTGTGGGCGGCGGCCAAGGCGACGCTCTCGGGCCTGGCGATCCTGCTGGTCGTCTCCGCCTTCGGCTTCGTCACATCAAAGCTGGCGCTCCTGACCATCCCGGTGATCTTCCTGACCGGCCTGACCTTCGCCGCGCTGGGCCTGATCGTCACCGCGCTGGCGCCGTCCTACGACTTCTTCATGTACTACTTCACCCTGTTCGTGACGCCGATGATGCTGCTGTGCGGCGTCTTCTTCCCGGCCAAGCAGCTGCCCGCGGCGCTGCAATGGGTCGCCGCCGCGCTGCCGCTGGCGCACGCCGTGCAGCTCGTTCGGCCCCTGCTGCTGGGCGAAGTGCCGCAGCATGTCCTGCTGCATCTGGTGGCGTTGCTGGCGACCGCCGGCATCGCCTTCTGGCTGGCGCTGGTCCTGGCCAGACGGCGCCTGCTCGGCTGATTAGAGCCCGTTTTGCCCGCAGGGCAATTACGGGCTCTTATGCCGCGAAGCGGCTGGTGCACTTGGCAAACAATGATCGGTGTAGCGCGTAGATCGGGCTTCAGCCCGACCTACCGCGGGAAATTCCCTAGCCGCTCGTCCAGCCGCAAGGGCGACAGGCGCCCGGCTGCGCCCATCCGTTGCGGCGGATTGCCGCTCGTTTCGATTCGGTCGCCGCCGCCGAGGGCCCAGCCAATGACGAGTCCCGCGACCAGCGTCGCAGCCAGGGGTTTGACGCGCAGGCCCAGGCGCAGCGCGCCCCACTCGGCGCGCAGCCGCGCCCAGGTGAGCGGCTTCAGCACCCGGGCGGCGGCGCGCCGTGCCGCGATCGCCTCGCGCAGCCGCAGCGCCACCTCCTGACGTTCCTGCGCCGCAGCCTCGGCGGCGCGCTGACGCTCCGCCCTGGCCTCGGCCAAGAGGCGCAACTCCGCTTCGGCGGCGGCGCGGCGCTTGTCCTCCCGGACGGCATCCTGTTCGGCCGAGAGCCGGGCGGCGGCCGCCGCATCGGCCCGTCGCTCGGTCTCGATCCGGGCCTCCAGGCGGATCGCCAGGGTCTGCTCGGTCTTCGCCTTGATGTCGGCCAGGGAACGCGCCTCGGATTCCGTCTGGAGGCGCAGCCGATGCTCTTCCAGCGCCCGGCTCTCGGCCGCTATGCGCGAGCGGACGGCGTTTTCCGCCTCGGCTTCGGCCGCCGCCCGCTCGGCGGCGAGCTGGCGGGTTCTGGCTTCGACCTCGGCGCGCCGGCGGACCGCTGCCGAGGCCTCGATATCCGCCTGGGCCCGTCGTCTGGCGGTCGCCAGCGCCTCGGCCTCCAGCCGCAGGCGCTGGTCTGCGGCGTCGGCCGCCTGGCTCTCGACCGATCGCCGATCGATGGCCCGCTGCTCGGCCTGGCGCTCATTGGCCAGCTTGCCCGACAACCCGGTTGCAGACTGGGCCGCCTGGGCCCCGTCGCCGTCCTGCATAGCCTCGTCCACCTGGAATCCCCCCGCTGCACTATAAGCGGCGGCACCGCCGGCGCCTGACCGGAACAGCGAGGAAAAAACGGCCCATACCGCTGGAATGGCCGGCGGGCGCGCTGCGGGATCGAAGCAGGGTAGAATCCGCGCTCATGTCCAGCCTGCTCGTGTTCACCAGCCTGCCCGATGCGGCCAGCGCGCAGACGCTCGCCGAGACGCTGGTCGAGCAGCGCCTGGCCGCCTGCGTGAGCATCCTCGCGCCGGCCCGTTCGGTCTATCGCTGGTCCGGCAGGATCGAGGCGGCGGTGGAAATCCCGCTGCTGATCAAGACCCAGGCGGCGCGCTATGCGGCGCTGGAAGCCGCGATACTAAGCCTCCACCCCTACGAACTTCCCGAGATCGTCGCTGTCCCAGTTGAGCTCGGCCTGCCGGCGTATCTCGCCTGGGTCGATGCCGAAACCGAACCTATTCCTGCCCCATGCTGAAAAAATTCCTGCTGCTGTTCCTGATTCTGGCTTCCGGCCTCGCCGGCGCGGTGGATGCGCCGCTGCAACCCGAACAGGCCTACCGTCTCGCGGTCCGGGCGCTCGACGCCAAGACCCTGGAAGCGACCTGGAAGATCGCCCCCGGCTACTATCTGTACCGCCAGAAATTCAAGTTCGCGCTGGCGCCCGGCGCTGGCGCCGCCAAGCTCGGGGCGCCGAAATTCCCGCCGGGCCAGGTGCATGACGACGAGTTCTTCGGCAAGGTCGAGACCTACCGCGACGAGGTGCGCGTGCTGCTGCCGATCGAGGCCGCCGGCGCCACTTCGGTGACGCTCGACACCACCGCCCAGGGCTGCGCCGACATCGGCGTCTGCTATCCGCCGCTGGAACAGCAGGCGACGGTGTCGCTGTTGCCGGCGGCGCAATCGCCGCAGTTCTCGCCGATCGCGCCGCCGGCGGCCAGCGCACCCGACCGGCAAGGCGGCGACGAGAGCTCGCAGATCAGCCGGATGCTCAAGCACGCCAGCCTGTGGACCCTTCTGCTGTTCTTCCTGGGCTCGGGCGTGGCACTGGCCTTCACGCCCTGCATGCTGCCGATGCTGCCCATCCTCTCGGGCATCATAGTCGGCCACGGCCACGACATCAGCAAGCGGCGCGCGCTGGTGCTGTCGATCGCCTACGTCCTGGGCATGGCGGTGAGCTACGCGCTGTTCGGCGTCGCCGCCGGCCTGTCGGGCACGATGCTCTCCTCCGCTCTGCAGAACGTCTGGGTGCTCGCGGGCTTCGCCCTGGTGTTCGTGGTCCTGTCGCTGTCGATGTTCGGCTTCTACGAACTGCAGCTGCCCTCCTTCCTGCAGAGCAGGCTCAGCGACCAGGCCAACCGCCAGCAGGGCGGCAGCCTGCACGGCGTGGTGCTGATGGGGGCGCTCTCGGCGATCATCGTCGGCCCCTGCGTCGCCGCGCCGCTGGCCGGCGCCCTGCTCTACATCGCCCGAACCGGCAACGCGGTTCTGGGCGGCGCGGCGCTGTTCGTCATGGCGCTGGGCATGGGTCTGCCGCTGATCGTCGTCGCCACCTCGGCGCGCCACCTGCTGCCCAAGCCGGGACCGTGGATGGAAGCGGTCAAGCGCTTCTTCGGCGTGCTGCTGCTCGCCCTGGCGATCTGGCTGGTGACGCCGGTGATCCCGGCGGCGGCGCAGATGCTGGCCTGGGCGCTGCTCCTGATCTTCTCCGCGATCTATCTCTCCGCCCTCGATCCGCTGCCGGCGCACGCCCACGGCTGGTCGAGGTTCGGCAAGGGCCTGGGCGTGGTCCTGCTGCTCATTGGCGCCGCCTTGCTGATCGGGGCGCTGGCCGGCGGCCGCGACCCGCTGCAGCCGCTCGGCTTCCTGCGCAGCCGGGGCGCTGCCGCGGCCGAGACGCAGGCGCCGCAATTCGAGCGGGTGAAGACCACGACTGAACTCGACGCCCGCCTGGCGGCGGCCGACCGCCCGGTGCTGCTCGATTTCTACGCCGACTGGTGCGTCTCCTGCAAGGAGATGGAGCGCTACACCTTCGCCGACCCCGCGGTCGCGGCGCGGATGAACAAGATGCTGCTGCTGCGCGCCGACGTCACCGCCGACGATGCCGCGGACAAGGCGCTATTGCGGCGCTTCGGCCTGTTCGGTCCGCCGGGCATCATCTTCTTCGACCGCGGCGGCCACGAAGTCCCCGATCTGCGCGTGGTCGGCTTCATGAAGGCCGCCCCCTTCGCCGCCATCGTCGATCGGGCCCTGGCGGGCTGATCCTCTACAATGGCGTCTTTCCTTTCCGGCTACCGACCATGTTCTCAGGCATCATCGCCGCCACCGGCAGAATCTCCCGCATAGAACCGCTAGAGAAGGGGCTCTCGCTGACGATCGAGGCGGACGCGCTCGACCTCTCCGACGTCGCCCTGGGCGACTCGATCGCCTGCAACGGCGTCTGCCTCACCGTCGTGAAGCTGGACGGCGAACGCTTCGGCGTCGATGTCTCGCGGGAGACCCTGGAATGCACCGTCGGCCTGGACGGCTTGAACGAAGTGAACCTGGAGAAGGCGCTGCGCCTGGCCGACCGCCTGGGCGGCCACCTGGTCAGCGGCCACGTCGATGGCGTCGGCGAGGTGGTCAGATTCGCGCCGCTGGGCGAGTCCTTCGAACTGGTGATCCGCGCGCCGCGCGAGCTGGCGAAGTTCATCGCCCGGAAGGGATCGATCACCGTCGATGGCGTCAGCCTGACCACCAACAACGTCGATGGCGCCGAGTTCTCGATCAACCTGATCCCGCACACGCTGGAGATGACCACGCTCAAACGTCTCCAGGCAGGCAGCAGGGTCAATCTCGAAGTCGATCTGATCGCGCGCTACTGCGAGCGGCTGCTCGCCGCCGACGACCAGGCCAGGTAGCGGCCGGGCTGCACCCGCCGAAAGCCCGGCCTACTCGGCTACTGGATTACAATGACGGCCTTTCTCTTTCTATCCCGCCTCCCATGAGCGTCAGCCCCATCCAGGACATCATCGCCGACATCCGCGCCGGCCGCATGGTCATACTCGTCGACGAGGAAGACCGCGAGAACGAAGGCGATCTGGTCATCGCCGCCGAGCACGTCACGCCCGAGGCGATCAATTTCATGGCCAAGCACGGCCGCGGCCTGATCTGCCTCACTCTCTCGGAAGCGCGCTGCCGCAGCCTCAACCTGCCGCTGATGGTGCATGACAACCGCAGCCCGCACGGCACCGCCTTCACCCTCTCGATCGAGGCCGCCCAAGGCGTGACCACCGGCATCTCGGCCCACGACCGGGCGCGCACCGTGCAGGCGGCGGTGGCCCGGCACGCCAAGCCCGCCGACATCATCCAGCCCGGCCACATCTTCCCGCTGATGGCGCAGAACGGCGGCGTGCTGGTGCGCGCCGGCCACACCGAAGCCGGCTGCGACCTGGCGCAGTTGGCCGGATTCGAGCCGGCCTCGGTGATCTGCGAGATCCTGAAGGACGACGGCACCATGGCCCGGCTGCCGGACCTGCTCGAGTTCGCCCGCGCGCACGGCATCAAGATCGGCACCATCGCCGACCTGATCCATTACCGCAGCGAAAACGAGACCCTGATCGAACGCGTCGCCGAAAAGGAGATCGACTGCCGCCACGGCAAGTTCCGGCTCTCCGCCTTCGAGGACAAGACCACCGAGGAGGTGCATCTGGCGCTGTCGCTGGGCGACATCGTCCCCGACGTGGAGACCCTGGTCCGGGTGCACGAGCCGATCTCGGTGCTCGACTTCATCGACTGCAAGAGCTCGCGCCACACCTTCAGCGTCGACCAGGCGATGCAGGCTATCTCGACCGCCGGCAGCGGCGTCATCGTGCTGCTGCGCCGAACCCAGTCCGGCCACGATCTGCTCGCCGCATTCCAGGAGCAGCCGGCCGCCGCGAGGCCCGGCGCCAAGTGGGACCCGCGTCTCTACGGCATCGGCGCGCAGATCCTGCGCAGTCTGAACGTCGGCAAGATGCGCCTCTTGGCCAGCCCGCGCAAGATGCCCAGCATGACCGGCTTCGGCCTGGAAGTGTGCGGCTACCTGGCGCCCGACGGCACCAAGATATGAGGAAGACCATGGCACGCTTTGACGACATTCGCGAACTCGAACCCGATCTCGCCGGCCACGGTCTGCGCGTCGGCATGGTCATGAGCCGCTTCAATGCCGACGTCGGCGAGGGCCTGCTCTCCGCCTGCGCCGACGAACTGAAGCGCCTGGGCGTGGCCCCGGCCGACCTGGCGATCTTCACCGTGCCCGGCGCCCTGGAGCTGCCGCTGGCCTTGCAGGGCATGGCCACGAGCGGCCGCTTCGACGCCCTGGTGGCGCTGGGCTGCGTGATCCGCGGCGAGACCTACCACTTCGAGATCGTCGCCAACGAGTCGGCGCGCGGCATCACCGAGGTGCAGTTGAAGACCGGCATGCCGATCGCCAACGCGGTGCTCACCACCGAGGACGACGATCAGGCACTGTCGCGCATGGCGCAGAAGGGCCGCGAGGCGGCCCAGGCGGCGGTCGAGATGTGCCAACTGCAAAAAGCGCTCAAATGAGCGTCCAGCCCGCCGCGGCCAGGGCCGGGAAGCGCCCCAACCCACGGCACCGGGCGCGCGAATTCGTGCTGCAGGGAATCTACCAGTCCCTGGTGGGCGGCCAGGACGAGGCCGCGATCAGGAGCCAGGCGGCCGGGGTCGTCGGCTTCGACAAGGCCGACGGCGAACTCTATTCGGCGCTGCTCGCCCGGACGATGGCCGATCTCGCCGCGCTGGAGCGGGCGCTCACCCCCCACATCGACCGTCCCTGGACGGAGATTTCGCCGATCGAGCGCAGCATCCTGCTGCTCGGCGCCTGCGAGTTCAAGCACTTTCCCGAGACGCCCTACCGGGTGGTGCTGAACGAGGCCATCGAGCTGGCCAAGAGCTTCGGCGGCACCGACGGCCACCGCTTCGTCAATGGCGTGCTGGACAAGCTGGCGGCTGACTTGCGTCCGAACGAGCGGCGCTGACCGCACCGGGAGCCCCATGCTCTCCGAATTCGAGCTGATCGCCCGTTACTTCACCCGTCCGACGCCGCATGCGGTGCAGGGCGTCGGCGACGACGGCGCGATCGTGCGCGTCGCGCCCGGGATGGAGCTGGTGATCACCACCGACATGCTGGTCGCGGGCGCCCACTTCCGGCCCGATGCGGAACCCGAAGCGCTGGGCTGGAAGACGCTGGCGGTCAATGTCTCGGACCTGGCGGCGATGGGCGCCCGGCCGCGCTGGGCGGTACTCGCCGTGGCCCTGCCGGAGGTCGATGAGGCCTGGATCGGCGCATTCGCCCGCGGCCTGTTCGCCTGCGCCGACGCCTTCGGCGTCGACGTGATCGGCGGCGACACCACGCGCGGCCCGATCAACCTCTGCCCGACCCTGTTCGGCGAGGTGCCGCAAGGCCGGGCCTTGCTGCGCTCGGGCGCTCGGGTAGGCGACGAAATCTGGGTGTCAGGAGCGCCTGGTCTGGCCGCCCTGGGACTCGCGCATCTTCAGGGTCGTTGCATCCTGAGTGAGCCGGCGCTCACCGACTGTCTCGCGGCGCTGACCCGGCCGCAGCCGCGCGTGGCGCTGGGACTCGCGCTGCGCGGCATCGCCAGCGCCGCCATCGACGTCTCCGACGGCCTGCTCGCCGATCTGGGCCACATCCTCGAACGGTCGGGCGTGGGCGCCAGCTTGCGGTGGGAACGTCTGCCCCATGCCGCGCTCAGCGCCTGCCCTGATTCCGACTTGGCCCAGGACTGCCTGCTCGCCGGCGGCGACGACTACGAGCTGCTGTTTGCCGCCGCTGCCGGCCGCCATGACGAAATCGAGGTCCTGGCAAGCGAGATCGGCCTGGCGCTCACCTGCATCGGCAGCATCGTGCCCGGCAATTCGCTGACCCTGCAGGCTGCAAACGGCCGCGCCGTGCCCGTGCCGCACCGCGGCTACGACCACTTCGCCGGAGGCTCGCGATGATCAAGCGCAGCGTGCCGCCGCCCTGGCGCTTCCTCTTTTCCCATCCCGCCCACTTCGTCGCTTGCGGCCTGGGCAGCGGCCTGTCGCCGCTTGCCTCGGGCACCGTCGGGACCTTGTTCGCCTGGATCGTCTATCCGCTGCTGCGGCCGCATTTTGGCGCGACCGGTTTCGCCGTTTTCCTGATTCTGGCCTTCCTGGTCGGCGTTTCCGCCTGCGGCAAGACCGGCCGCGACCTGGGCGTGGCCGATCACGGTGCCATGGTCTGGGACGAGATCGTGCCGTTCTGGTTGGTGCTGTTCCTCACGCCGACGAGCTGGGCCTGGCAGTTGGCAGCCTTCGGCTTGTTCCGCCTGTTCGACATATTCAAGCCGCCGCCTGCGCGCTTCATCGACCGGAACGTCAAGAACGGCTTCGGCGTGATGGCCGACGACGTGGTCGCCGCCCTCTACGCGCTGTTGGCGCTGGCGCTGGCCAAGGCCTTGCTGGGCTGAGCATGGACGACGAACTGCGCCTACTCTCGGCGGCGGTCGGGGCAGCGCTGACGAGGCGGCAACTGCTGCTCGCCTGCGCCGAGTCCTGCACCGGCGGCTGGGCGGCGATGGTGGTCACGGCCACCGCCGGCAGCTCGGACTGGTTCGAGCGCGGCTTCGTCACCTACTCCAATATCGCGAAACAGGAAATGCTGGGCGTGCCCGAAGAGACGCTGGCAGACCGCGGCGCGGTCAGCGAACCGACCGCGCGCGCCATGGCCGAGGGCGCGCTGGCGCATTCCCGGGCCGGCGTCGCGCTGGCGATCACCGGCATCGCCGGGCCGGGGGGTGGCTCACCTGGTAAGCCAGTGGGCACCGTATGCTTCTCCTGGTGCAGCAAGGGCGATACCGCCCAGAGCGAAACCCGGGTATTCACGGGAGGGCGGGAGCAGGTCAGGCGTCAAGCGGTGATCCACGCCCTGTCCGGCCTCCTGGTTAGGCTCGAAGGCACCGCAAAAACTGTGCCATAATTCATCAAATTCGTAGAGGAACCCCCATGGACGACAACAAGAGCAAGGCACTGCAGGCCGCCCTGGCCCAGATCGAAAAGCAGTTCGGCAAGGGCTCGATCATGAAAATGGGCTCGGCGCAGATCGAGAACGACCTCCAGGTGGTGTCCACCGGCTCGCTCGGTCTGGACATCGCGCTGGGCACCGGCGGCCTGCCGCGCGGCCGGGTGGTCGAGATCTACGGCCCGGAATCCTCGGGCAAGACCACGCTGTGCCTGCACGTGGTGGCAGAGGTGCAGAAGGCGGGCGGCGTCGCCGCCTACATCGATGCCGAGAACGCGCTCGACCCGGTCTATGCCGGCAAGCTCGGCGTCAATGTCGGCGACATGCTGATCTCCCAGCCCGACACCGGCGAGCAGGGCCTGGAGATCGCCGACATGCTGGTGCGCTCGGGCGGCGTCGATATCATCGTCGTCGACTCGGTGGCGGCGCTGGTGCCCCGGGCCGAGATCGAGGGCGAGATGGGCGACCAGTTGCCCGGCCTGCAGGCGCGGCTGATGAGCCAGGCGCTGAGGAAGCTCGCCGGCAACATCAAGCGCACCAACACCCTGGTGATCTTCATCAACCAGATCCGGATGAAGATCGGCGTCATGTTCGGCAACCCGGAGACCACCACCGGCGGCAACGCCCTGAAATTTTATGCCTCGGTGCGCCTGGACATCCGCCGCACCGGCGCGATCAAGAAGGGCGAGGAAGTGGTCGGCAACGAGACCAAGGTCAAGGTGGTCAAGAACAAGGTGGCGCCGCCCTTCCGCGAGGCGCGCTTCGACATCCTCTACGGCGAGGGCATCTCGCGCGAGGGCGAGATCGTCGAGCTCGGCGTCGAGCACAAGATCGTCGAGAAGTCCGGTGCGTGGTATGCCTACAAGGGCGAGAAGATCGGCCAGGGCAAGGACAATGCGCGCGAGTATCTGCGCGAGCATCCGGAGATCGCCCGCGAGATCGAGAACAAGGTGCGCGCCGCGGTCGGCGTGACGGCAACCCTGCCGGCGGCAGCCGCCGCCGAGTGAGCTCGCTGCGCCAGAAGGCGCTGAAGCTGTTGACCCGGCGCGAGCACAGCCGCTTCGAGCTCGCGCAGAAACTTGAGAAGCTAGGTTCACCCGAAGAAATCACCGCCGTGCTCGACCATCTCGAACAAACCGGGCTGCTCTCCGATCAGCGCGCCGCCGCGACCTACCTCGCCAGCCACGCCGCCCGCTTCGGCGCGGCCAAGCTGAAATACGCGCTGCGCGCCAAGGGCATCGCCGCGGAACTGATCGAGCAGTGCATGGAAGGCGATATGGCCGAAGCGCTGGGCAGCGAACAAGGCCGGGCACTCGAAGTCTGGCGCCGCAAGTTCGCCCACCCGCCGGCCGACCGGCGAGAATGGGCGAAGCAGGCGCGCTTCCTGCAAAGCCGCGGCTTCTCGACCAACGCCATCACCAAGACCTTGAAAGCGACGGAAGATGACGACGCCTGAAGCCGTCAGCACCCTCAAGGTCAGCGGCTTGTGCAAAAAGTACAAGTCGCGCATGGTGGTGAAGGACATCTCCTTCGAGGTCGGCAGCGGCGAGGTGATCGGCCTCCTCGGTCCCAACGGCGCCGGCAAGACCACCTGCTTCTACATGATCGTCGGCCTGGTGGCAGCCGACGGCGGCGCCATTCGCCTCGACGACACCGATCTCACCCACATGCCGATCCACAAGCGGGCACGGCTGGGACTGTCCTATCTGCCGCAGGAAAACTCGGTGTTCAGGAAGCTCACGGTGGCCGACAACGTCCGCGCCGTGCTCGAATTGCAGAAGTTCTCCAAGGACGAGATCGAGGGACGCCTCGACGACCTGCTGCAGGAGCTGCACATCACCCACCTGCGCAGCCGGGCGGCGATCTCGCTCTCCGGCGGCGAGCGCCGCCGCGTCGAGATCGCCCGGGCGCTGGCGACCGAGCCGCGCTTCATCCTGCTCGACGAACCCTTCGCCGGGGTCGACCCGATCGCCGTGATCGACATCCAGAAGATCATCGGCTTTCTCAGGGAACGCGGTATCGGCATCCTGATCACCGACCACAACGTGCGCGAGACCCTGGGCATCTGCGACCGCGCCACGATCATCAATGCCGGCGAAGTGCTGGCCTCCGGCCAGCCGGACGAAATCGTCGATAACGAGAGCGTGCGCAAGGTTTATCTCGGCGAAAACTTCCGCATGTGACATGAAACAGACGCTGCAGCTCAAACTCTCCCAGCATCTCGCGCTCACCCCGCAGTTGCAGTTGTCGATCCGGCTGCTGCAGCTGTCCACGCTGGAGCTCAACCAGGAGATCGAGCAGTTCCTGCACGAGAACCCGCTGCTCGAACGCGACGAACCGGAAGAGGCTGCCGCCCCCTTCGTCCCGTCCATGGAACAGACGGCGCCGGCACCCGCCCCCGCCGAACCGGCCGAGCGCAACGAGCAGCCGACAGCCGACTTCGACGCCGCCAGCGAACCGAGCTGGGGCAACGACGCGCCCGGCAACCACGGTCCGCGCGACGACGACGACTCGGACTACGCCGACATTCAGACCGCGGCCACCTCGCTCGGCGACCATCTCGGCGCGCAGCTGGCGCTGACGCCCTTCTCCGACCACGACCGCAGCCTGGTCGCCTTCCTGATCGAGGCCTTGGACGACAGCGGCTATCTCGGTCAGAGCCTGGAGGACCTGGTCGGCGTGCTGGCCGAGGGGGGAGGCGAAGCCGAGCGCGAAGAGCTGCTGGAAGAATTGCAGATCGCGCTGAAGCTGCTGCAAAACTTCGATCCGCCCGGCATCGGCGCGCGCAGCCCGAGCGAATGCCTGGCGCTGCAGCTCTCGGGACGGCCGGCAGATCCGGTGCGCGACCTGGCGCTCGCGATCGTGAAATCGCACCTGGATCTGCTCGCGGCGCGCGACTTCACCAAGCTGAAGAAGCTGTTGCGCTGCGACGACGACGCCCTGCGCGCCGCCCACACCCTGATCCGCTCCCTCGATCCGCGGCCGGGTGCGCGCTACTCGACGCTCGATACGCGCTACATCATTCCCGACGTGGTGGTGAAAAAGCAGCGCGGCGGGTGGACGGCCAGCCTCAACCCGGACGCGATGCCGCGCCTGCACATCAACCGCCTCTATGCCGGCATCCTGCAGCGCAGCCGGGGCGGCGGCGGCAGCGGCGCCGGGCTGGCGAGCCAGCTGCAGGAGGCGAAGTGGCTGATCAAGAACGTGCAGCAGCGCTTCGACACCATCTTGCGCGTGGCCCAGGCGATCGTCGACCGCCAGCGCCAGTTCCTGGAGCACGGCGAGGTGGCGATGCGGCCGCTGACGCTGCGCGAGATCGCCGATACGCTAGGCCTGCACGAATCGACCATCTCGCGCGTGACCACGCAGAAGTTCATGGCCAGTCCGCGCGGCATTTTCGAACTCAAGTATTTTTTCGGCAGCCACGTCGCCACCGAGGCCGGCGGCGAGGCCTCGTCCACCGCGATCCGCGCGCTGATCAAGCAGCTGGTGGCTGCGGAAGATGGACACAAGCCGCTGTCCGACGCCAAGATCACCGAAATCCTCGGCCAGCAGGGTATCGTCGTGGCGCGGCGGACCATCGCCAAGTACCGCGACGCGCTCAATATCCCGCCGGTCAATTTACGCAAGATTCTTTAACCAGGAGCCAGCAATGAACATCACCATCACCGGTCATCACGTGGAAGTCACACCGGCCATCAACGACTACGTCAATGCCAAGCTCGACCGAGTGATCCGTCATTTCGACAGCGTCACCAGCGTCCATGTGATCCTGTCGGTCGACAAGCTCAACCAGAAGGCCGAGATCACCCTGCACGTCAAGGGCAAGGACATCTACGCCGACAGCATCGAACCGGACCTTTACGCCGCCATCGACACCCTGGTCGACAAGCTCGACCGCCAGGTGGTGAAGTACAAGGAAAAGCAGTCGAATCATGCCCACGAAGGCCACAAGCGCCAGCCGGCCGAGTAAGGCTGGCTGGCCAATTCGCGGTATACTTCGGCCCCCGATCGGCACAGGCTGTTCCGACAACCGCTTCTGATGAATCAGATCGCCCGACTCCTGCCCTCCGCGAACATCGTCCTCGACCTCGAAGCCAGCAGCAAGAAGCGCGTCTTCGAGCAGGCCGGCCTGCTCTTCGAGAACAATCAGGGCATCGCCCGCAGCACGGTCTACGATGCCCTGTTCGCGCGCGAGAAGCTCGGTTCGACCGGGCTGGGCCAGGGCATCGCCATTCCGCACGGACGCATCAAGGGCCTCAAGGAGGCCGTCGGCGGTTTCCTGCGCCTGGCCACTCCGGTGCAATTCGACGCTCCGGACGGCAAGCCGGTCTCGATGGCCTTCGTGCTGCTGGTGCCGGAAGCCGCCACCGAGCTGCACCTGCAAATCCTCTCGCTGCTGGCGCAGATGTTCTCGGAGAAGGGCTTTCGCGAACAGCTCAGCACCGCGCAGGACACCGCGGCGGTCCATCTCCTATTCGTGAACTGGCAAGCCGATGAACAGTCTGATCGTCGCCCAACTGTTTGAGCGCAACCGCGACAAGCTGCGCCTGCAGTGGCTGTGCGGCTCCCTCAACGCCCCGCTGACGCGGCCGCATGAAGTATCGCCGGCGAACCTGGTCGGCCACCTCAACCTGATCCACCCCGACCGCGTCCAGGTCCTCGGCACGCCCGAGATCGACTGGGCCAACCGCCAGGAGCGGGATAAGGTCCATCACCATATCGGCGAGATCATCAACGCCCGGCCGCCGGCGCTGATCGTCGCCGACGGCTGCAGCGTGCCCGAGGTGGTCAAGGAACTGTGCGCCGAGGGCGACATCCCGCTATTCACCACGACGCTGTCGGCCGCTTCGGTGATCGACGCCTTGCGCCTCTATCTGTCGCGCAATCTGGCCGAGACGGTGTCGCTGCACGGCGTGTTCATGGACGTCCTGGGCATGGGCGTGCTGATCACCGGCGACTCGGGCGCGGGCAAGAGCGAACTGGGCCTGGAGCTGATCTCGCGCGGCCACGGCCTGGTCGCCGACGACGTCGTCGAGGTTTCGCGCATTTCTCCCGACACGCTGGAAGGTCGCTGTCCTGAGCTGCTCAAGGATTACCTGGAAGTGCGCGGCCTGGGTCTGCTCAACATCCGCACGATCTTCGGCGAGACCGCCTGCCGCCGCAAGATGAAGGTCAAGCTGATCGTCTGCCTGCAGAAGCAGCAGCTCGGCCAGGCCGAGGCGGTGCGCCTGCCGCTCGATGCGCAGACGGAGACCATCCTCGGGGTGCAGATCCGCAAGGTATCGCTGCCCGTGGCGGCCGGCCGCAACCTCGCCGTGCTGCTCGAAGCCGCGGTGCGCTCGACCATCCTGCAACTGCGCGGCATCGACAGCATGCAGGAGTTTCTTGATCGCCAGCAGCAGGCGCTCGACGCCGACGATGGCGGGCGATAATATGCCGTTGGCATTTAGCCGCCCATCCACTTTCGGGAGACCGTCATGCAGAAACTGATACTCGCCGCCCTGGCTTGCCTTTTCATCGTCAGTGCGGCGCAGGCACAGGCGCCGGCAACGAAGCGCGCCACCGCTCAGCAAGGCAGGATGAAGGCCTGCAACGCCCAGGCAAAGGGCAAGAAGGGTGAGGCGCGCAAGGCCTTCATGAAGCAATGTCTGAGCGCCAAGAAGGCCGGCGCGGCCAGTACCGCTGCCCGCAAGAAGTAGGCGGCGCGCGCACGAAAAGGCCGGGGCGTGCCCCGGCCTTTTGCTTGTTGCCAGCCGTGACTCAGCGGTAGACGTGCTCGCGGGTAAAGGGGTAGGACAGCGTGCCGTCGGCCATCGGCCGGCCGGCCAGAATCTGCGACAGCGACATCCAGCCGCGCGCGAAGGCGTGGGCCGAGCCCGCCATGTAGATGCGCCAGATGCGGAACTTCTTCTCGCCGACCAGTGCGCGCGCCCGCTCGGCATTGGCTTCGAGCCGCCCGACCCAGTGCCACAGGGTGCGCGCGTAGTGCGGGCGCAGCGACTCGACGTCGAGGCATTCCAGCCCCTCCGAGGCCAGCGCCTCGATCACGCTGGAGACATGCACCAGCTCGCCGCCGGGAAAGACGTACTGGTCGATGAAGTCGCTGATGCCGCTGCGGAGGCCCTGGGTGTCCAGGCCGGCGGCGGTGATGCCGTGATTCATCACCAGGCCGCCGGGTTTCAGCAGGCGATGGATCTTGGCGAAATAGCGGCCGAGATTGACGCGGCCGACGTGCTCGAACATGCCCACCGAGGCGACCTTGTCGAATGGGCTATCCTCGGGCACCTCGCGGTAGTCCAGGAGACGCACCTCGACCCGGTCCGCGAGGCCCAGCCGCTCTATCTCGGCACGGACGTAATCGTATTGGTTCTGCGACAAGGTGATCCCTAAGCAACGCACGCCGTAATTCGCCGCCGCCCAGAAGATCAGCCCACCCCAGCCGCAGCCGATGTCGAGCAGCCGTTCTCCGGGCGCGAGCATCAGCTTGCGGCAGATCAGGTCCAGCTTCTGTTCCTGGGCGAGCTCAAGGCTGTCTTCCGGCCGGCGAAAATAGGCGCAGGAATAGACGCGCCGGGCATCGAGCCAGAGGGCGAAGAAGTCGTTGGAGAGGTCATAGTGGAAGCCGATGTTCTTGCGGTCGGCGGGCAGGCTGTGGCGCAGCCAGGCAAGCAGCGGGCTGCCGCGCTCGTCCTCGGCAACGTCGGCACCGCAGAGCTGCTCGCCGACGGCGAGGACTTCGCGGATATCGCCCTCGATGTCGAACTCATCCTCGACGTAGGCGCGCGCCAGCCGGCCCAGGGTGGGCAGCGCCAGCGCCCGCAGCGCCGACGGCGCGTGCAGGGTCAGGGCCATTTTTTCCGGCACCCGCGGCAGATATTCGCGACCGTCCCAGAATTTCACACGCAGCGGCAAACCGCCCTGATCCAGGCGCCGCCAGGTCCTTTGGATCAACTGTTGCTCCCACACGACGCTCCCTCCTTTGCCGGACTCCACCCTTCCGGCTCCGAGTATGCCATGCAGGTTTTAGGTATTCAAGCGCCGCTGCGGCTGCAGCGCAACGATGTCGGCTTCGGCGAAGCTCTCGGGATCGAAGGCCCGGTCGCCCTCCGGGTCCGGTTGCCCGTGCGCCGCCAGCCCGGCGAAGTCGTACAGACGGCCATCGGCGAGGTGCGAGGGCACGACGTTGTGCAGGCTGCGGAAGATGCTCTGGATGCGCCCCGGATGCCGCTTCTCCCAATCACGCAGCAGCTCCTTGACCTGCTTTCTCTGGAGCTGCTCTTGGGAGCCGCAAAGATCGCAGGGGATGATCGGAAATTGCCGCTCCTCGGCCCAGGCGGCGAGATCCTGCTCACGGCAGTAGGCGAGCGGGCGGATCACCACGTGCCGGCCGTCGTCGGAGACCAGCTTGGGCGGCATCGCCTTCAGCTTGCCGCCGAAGAACATGTTGAGGAACAGGGTCTCCAGGATGTCGTCGCGGTGATGGCCCAGCGCGATCTTGGTGGCGCCCAGCTCGCCCGCGACGCGGTAGAGGACGCCGCGGCGCAGCCGCGAGCAGAGCGAGCAGGTGGTCTTGCCCGGGGGCAGGACGCGCTTGACCACAGAATAGGTGTCCTGCTCCTCGATGTGGAAGGGCACGCCGATGCCGCGCAGGTAGCCGGGCAGCACCTCGGCGGGAAAGCCCGGCTGCTTCTGGTCGAGATTGACCGCGATCAGATCGAAGGCAATCGGCGCGTGCTGCCGCAGATAGAGCAGGACGTCGAGCAGGCCGAAGGAGTCCTTGCCGCCGGAGAGGCAGACCATCACCCGGTCGCCGGCCTCGATCATGTTGAAGTCGTGGATCGCCTGGCCGACATTGCGGCGCAGCCGCTTGGCCAGCTTGTTGGCTTCGAAGCGCTGCTTCTCGTGCTGCTTCTGCGTGCTCATGGTTTCACAGGCGGGTGCTGCGGCCGCCATCGACGTTGATCACCTGGCCGGTGACGAAGGGCGCGTCGAACAGCAGGAAGCGCACGGTGCGGGCGATGTCGGCAGGGTCGCCGATTCTCCCCAGCGGTGTGCGGCGGACGATCTCGGCGCGCGCCTCGGCGTCGAAGGCGTCGTTCTCCGGCCAGGCGATCGGTCCGGGCGCCACCGCATTGACCCTGACCTCGGGCGCCAGCTCCAGCGCCAGCGCCCGGGTCAGGCCCAGGAGGCCGGCCTTGGCGGCGCAGTACAGCGGATAGTTCTTCAACGGCCATTCGGCGTGGATGTCGGTGATGTTGACGATGGCGCCGCCGGCCGCCTTCAAGTGCGATGCCGCCGCCTGGGACAGGAACAGCGGGCCCTTGAGGTTGCTGCCGATGAGCTCGTTCCACGCCGCCTCGTCGATGCTGCCGATCGGCGTCGGGAAGAAGGAGGAGGCGTTGTTCACCAGCGCGTCCAGCCTGCCCGCGCGCCCGATGGCGGCGGCGATCAGAGCGGGCAGCGCCGCGGCGTCGCACAGATCGGCCTGTAGGCAGGTGCAGGAACCGGGACGTTCTGCGTTCAGCTCGGCCGCCAGGGCTTCCGCCTCTTGGCGCGAGGAGCGGTAGTGCAGCAGCAGCCGGGCGCCGGCCTGGTGCAGCTCGCGCGCGATCCGGGCGCCGACGCGCTTGGCGGCGCCGGTGATCAGGACCACCGGGGGTCTGGGCTCGGCTGCGCGGCTCATGTTGTTCACTTCGTCGTCAGTATATCGCCGGTTTCGAGCAGGTGCTCCAGGGCCCTGGCCGCGGCGGTCAGGCCGAAGCAGGCGGTCACCGTCACCGCCGAGCCGTAGCCGGCGCAGTTCAAGCCCTGCAGGCCGCGCTCGTCCAGTTCGCAGGCCGGGCCGTCTTCCGGCGGCCTGACGATGGGCTCGGTCGAGAACACGCAATCGACGCCGAACTTCTGCTTCGCGCCGCGCGGAAAACCGTATTCTCGGCGCAGCAGCGCGCGCAGCTTGGCGGCCAGCGGATCCTGCTCGGTGCCCGCCAGGTCGGCCACCCGGATCCGCGTCGGGTCGCGCCGGCCGCCGGCGCCGCCGGTGGTCACCACGGGAACGCCGGCATCCCGGCAATGGCTGATCAGTGCCGCCTTGGCGCGGACGCTGTCGATGGCGTCGAGCACCGCATCGCAGGGAGGCAGAAGCTCGGCGACGTTCTCGGCGCTGACGAAGTCCTCGATCTCTGTGACCCGGCAGCGCGGGTTGATTGCCAGGATGCGGGCGGCCATCGCGCTCACCTTGGCGCGGCCGTACTCGCCCTCCAGCGCGTGGATCTGGCGGTTGGTGTTGGATTCTGCGACGTGGTCGAGGTCGATCAGGGTGATCCGCCCGACCGCCGAGCGGGCCAGCGCTTCGGCCGCCCAGGAACCGACGCCGCCGATGCCGACGACGCAGACATGGGCGGCCGACAACCGCGCCAGGGCATCGCCGCCGTAGAGGCGGACGACGCCACCGAAGCGGCGCTCGGCGTTCATTTCTGCTTCCATCTCGGACCGGGCCTTGGCATTAAATGGCGGGCATCATGGCACAATGCGCGCCTGATGACCAACGGGAATCCTGCGAGATGACCAACGTGAATCCTGCGAGATGACCAAGGGAAACCCTAGCTCCCTGCCGCTGCCCGATGCCGCCGCGGTGCGCGCCAGCGCCGCCCTGTGTCGCCTGATAGCAGACGAGATCGACGGCGCGGGCGGCTGGATTCCCTTCAGCCGCTTCATGGAACTGGCGCTCTACGCCCCGGGTCTGGGCTACTACAGCGGCGGTGCGCACAAGTTCGGGCCCGGCGGCGACTTCGTCACCGCCCCGGAGCTGACGCCGCTGTTCGCCCGGACGCTGGCGGCTCAGGCGGCCCAGCTGCTGGCCGAATCAAGTCCGGAGATCATCGAAGCCGGCGCCGGCAGCGGCGCCCTGGCAGCCGAGCTGCTGCTGGCGCTGGAGAGCCGGGACGCGCTGCCCGAGCGCTACCGCATCCTCGAACTGTCCGGTGAGCTGCGCCAGCGGCAGGAAGAGACGCTCCGATCCCGGGCGCCCCACCTCGCCTCCCGGGTCGAATGGCTGGAGCGGCTGCCGCAGCGCTGCTCCGGTCTGGTGCTGGGCAACGAGGTATTGGACGCCATGCCGGTGGCCCTGGTGGCCTGGCAAGCGGAGGGAATCTTCGAGCGCGGCGTGCGCTTGTCGGAAGCCGGCGGCTTCATCCTGGCAGACCGTCCGGCTAAGGGCGCGCTGCTCGCCGCCGCGGCACGGCTGCCGGTGCGCGCGCCCTATCTCTCCGAGATCGGACTGGCCGCCCGGGCCTGGGTTGCGGAGTGGGGAAGGATACTGGAACGGGGCGCGCTGCTGCTGCTCGACTACGGCTTCCCGCGGCACGAGTATTACCTGCCCGAGCGCGATTGCGGCACGTTGATGTGCCACCACCGCCACCACAGCCACGATGACCCGCTCTGGCTTCCGGGGCTCTCCGACATCACCGCGCACGTCGATTTCACCAGTATCGCCGAAGCCGGCTTCGACGCCGGTCTCGACGTTCTGGGCTACACCGGCCAGGCGCAATTCCTGCTGAACTGCGGCATCACCGAAGCGCTCGCGCAGCTGCAGAGCGATGGCGAGCGGGCCTATCTCGCCGCGGCGAAAGACGTCGGCAAATTGATTTCGCCGGCAGAGATGGGCGAACTGTTCAAGGTGATCGCGCTCGGGCGCGGCATCGAGACGCCGCTGCTGGGCTTTTCCCGCGGCGACCGGGTAGTCACGCTCTAGGCCGCAGGCCGTTTGCCGAACAGCGCCGCGGCGGGCGCCAGCAGGCAGGCGAGACCCAAGCTGCCGCAGGCAAGGAGCCAGGCGGTCGAAGCGTTCCTGCCGCCGCCGGCATCGAGCACGGTGCCGAAGACCAGCGGGCCGAAAAAGCCGGCACCGAAGCCGAACAGCGAATACACCGCCAGCGCAGAACCCAGCCTCGCCGGCTCGGCGGCGGCGATCAGGCCGGCGGTGAGCGCCGCCGAATCGGCCATCACCGCGATGTTGTAGAGCACCAGCAGTGCTAGCAGCGCCCAAGGCCAGCTCGCCACGGCACCGGTGAGCCAGGCCAGGCTGCCCGACGCCGCCATGGTCAGCAGGATGAAGCGGCGCCGGCCGAAACGGCCGGCCAGCTCGTTGCCGAAGATGCTCGCGGGAATGCCGATCAGGTTGATCGCGGCCGCGGCGGTGGCCGGCGCCAGCGGCGAGTAGCCTCCGGCGCCGGCCGAGTAGGCGACCAGCGCCACGACCCAGGAGCGCAGGCCGAACAGTTCCCAGCAATGCGCGGCATAGCCGAGGACATAGCCCAGCGTCGCCCGGTCGGCGAGCACCCCGAGCATCCTTGCCAGGCCGGGCCGATGCGCCGCGCCGTGGGGCACCACCGGCCGCAGCGCGAACAGCACCAGGGCGCCCGCGGCCAATGGTCCCAAGGCGCCGAGTATGAAGGCGGCGCGCCAGCCCAGGGCGCCGCCGACCCAGCCCGAGAGCAGGTAGGAGAGGCTGGCGCCGACGCCGAAGGTCGAGGTGTAGATGGCGACGAAGCGCGGCTGGCGCGGCCCGTCCAGTCGGTCTGAGAGCGCCTTCAGTCCGGGCATGTAGGTGCCGGCGAGCCCCGCTCCGATCAGCAACTGGAACAGGCCGGCGGAGACCGCGCCGCTGGCGAACAGGGCGAAGCCCAGGCAGCCCGCGGCGGCCAGCAGACAGGCGAAGAAGTAGATGCGGCGGGCGTCGATGCGGTCGGTGAGGCCGGAGAGCGCCGGCACCGCCAGCATGTAGCCGGCGAAGAAGGCCCCGCCGACCGCGCCGGCGGCCTTGCCGGAGAGCTGCCAGGCGGCCTGGAAGTGCGGCAGCAGGCCGGGCCAGGCGGCGAAGCCGGTCATGCTCAGCGCTTCCGCCGCGCACAGCAGGAACAGCAGCCGGCCGGCCGACGGCCGGCTCATGCCCGCAGCACTCGCTCGAGGCAGGCGCGGATGGCGGGGGGAATCGGGGCGGGTTTGTCGCTCTGGCGATCGACGAAGACATGGACGAAGTGGCCGGTGGCCGCCGGCTTGTCCTCGCCTTGGCGGAACAGGGCGATCTCGTAGCGCACCGAGGAATTCCCTAGCTGGCCGACGCGCAGTCCGGCGTCGATGCTGTCCGGGAAGGAAAACGAGCGGTGGAAGCGGCAGGCGCTCTCGACCGCGTAGCCGACCACGGTGCCGTTATGGATGTCGAGACCGCCGGCACGGATCAGGTACTCGTTGATGACGGTGTCGAAGTAGGCGTAATAGACCACGTTATTGACGTGGCCATAGACGTCGTTGTCCTGCCAGCGCGTCGCGATGGAGAGAAAGTGGCGGTAGTCGCCGCGCCGCTCGGTGCGGGGATCCTGGGCGCCGCCGCTCACTCCTGGCTCAGATAGACGGTGCGCAGGAAAGCATCGGCGTCGAACGCCGGAGCGGTGTGCGGCCCGACCACCGGCTGGGCCTGCTGCAAGCCCAGCATCGGCTGGGGCAGCCACTGGGCGTTCAGCACCTCCTCCTCGAAAGCGCCGAACTCATCCTCTATCCGTTTTCCCCTGGCCGTATCCATGATGATCACCATTCTGGTCTCCCTGCGAGTGGGCTACACAACTGGTTTAACGGACGAGCGGAAAAAAAGTTGAACGCACGGCTAAATTTTTTCCTGGCCCGAACCGAACGCGATGCCCAGCCGATTCGAGGCGCCATGTTTGACATGGTTGTATACCGCGGCATACAATAATGCCAAATCATCGAGCCGCTTCAGAGGAGTGTTTCATGCACAGGAATTACGACGTCGTCGTGATCGGCGCCGGCAATGCCGCTCTGTGCGCCGCCCTGGCCGCGCAGGAGAAGGGGGCTTCGGTGGCGGTGCTCGAATGCGCACCGCAGGAAGAGTCGGGCGGCAACAGCCGCTTCACCGCCGGCGCAATCCGCTTCGCCTACAGGGGTATCGAGGATCTCTTGCAGGTGATGCCCGACCTCTCCGAAGAGGAGATCAAGAACACCGACTTCGGCGTCTATACCGAAGAGAACTTCTTCGACGACATGTTCCGGGTGACCCGCTTCAGGACCGACCCCAACCTCACCGAAATGCTGGTCAAGAGAAGCTTCGAGACCATGGTCTGGATGCGCTCCAAGGGCCTGCGCTTCGTGCCGATCTACGGCCGCCAGGCGTTCAAGATCGACGGCAAGTTCAAGTTCTGGGGCGGCCTCACGGTCGAGGCCTGGGGCGGCGGCGAGGGCCTGGTCGAGGCGCTGACCGAGTCCTGCAAGACGCGCGGCATCGAGATCTTCTACGAGACCCGCGCCACCGGCCTGATACAGCAGGACGGCGCGGTCACCGGCGTGATCGTCAAGCATCGCGGCAAGACCTCGGAGATCGGCGGCCGGGCGGTGGTCATCGCCAGCGGCGGCTTCGAATCGAACGCCGAGTGGCGCACCCGCTACCTGGGTCCGGGCTGGGAGCTGGCCAAGGTGCGCGGCACCCGCTTCAACACCGGCGACGGCATCAGGATGGCGCTGGAGATCGGCGCCAGCCCCTACGGCAACTGGTCGGGCTGCCACGCGGTCGGCTGGGAGCGCAACGCCCCGGAGTTCGGCGACCTCGCCGTCGGCGACGGCTTCCAGAAGCACAGCTACCCCTTCGGCATCATCGTCAATGGCGCGGGCAAGCGCTTCGTCGACGAGGGCGCCGACTTCCGCAACTACACGTATGCGAAATACGGCCGCGAAATCCTGAACCAGCCCGGCCAGTTCGCCTGGCAGATCTTCGACGCCAAGGTCACCCACCTGCTGCGCGACGAGTACCGGATCCGTCAGGTCACCAAGGTCAGCGCCAACACCCTGGAAGAGCTCGCCGGCAAGCTGGAGGACGTCGATGCCGAGGCGGTGCTGGCGACCCTGAAGGAATACAACGCCGCGGTACAGACCGGGGTGCCCTTCAACCCCACCGTCAAGGACGGCCGGGGCACCAAGGGCCTGGCGGTACCCAAGAGCAACTGGGCCAACGTCCTCGATACCCCGCCCTTTGAGGCCTACGCCATCACCTGCGGCATCACCTTCACCTTCGGCGGCCTGCGCGTCGATGCCAACGCCCAGGTGATCGACAGCGACATGCGGCCGATCCCCGGCCTCTACGCCGCGGGGGAAATGGTCGGCGGGATTTTCTACTTCAACTATCCGGGCGGCACCGGCCTGATGTCGGGCGCGGTCTTCGGACGAACTGCCGGCGGCGCCGCGGCCGCAGCCGGCAAGACATAAGCAACCGTTCAGCCTTGATGAATGGCACCGGTTCCCTGACCGGGCCTGTTCCGCGAGCGCACAGATTCAGGCGAAGAAAGAGAGCGCACGAATGCAGTCTTACTGGATGCAAATGACCGACGGGCATGCCACGCTGGAATTGCGCGACGTGGCGCAACCCGAGCCGGGACCTCAGCAAGTGCTGGTGCGTCTGCACGCCGCCAGCCTGAATCGCGGCGAGTTCATCGCCGGCCAAGGACTGCCTGGCAAGCCGGGCATAGCCAAGGCCATCGGCACGGATGGTGCGGGAGCGGTGGTCAAGCTCGGCCCGGGGGTGAGCAGCCTGAAGCCCGGTGATCGGGTCATGGGCCGTTGTCCCGGGGCTTTTGCCGAATACGCCTTGATGGAGGTACGCGAGGCCATGCTCGTCCCCGCCGAGCTGTCGTGGGAAGAGGCGGCCAGTGTACCGATCACCTTTCAGGTGGTCTATGACATGCTGGTGTTGCAGGGACATCTGGCCGCCGATGAATGGCTGCTGATCAACGGGGTGTCGTCAGGTGTGGGGGTGGCAGCATTGCAAACCGCCAAGGCCCTGGGAGCGAAGGTGATCGGCACCTCCGGCTCGGCCGAAAAGCTGGCGCGTCTCAAGCCGCTCGGACTCGATGTCGGCCTATGCACGCGCGCGGCAGATTTTTACGATGCCGTGATGCAGGCTACCGGCGGCAGGGGCGCGAACCTGGTGGTCAATACGGTGGGGGGCTCGGTGTTTGCCGAGAACCTTCGCTGCATGGCCTTCCAGGGGCGGCTGGCCACGGTCGGTTATGTCGATGGCGTGCTCAAGACGGAGATCGATATCGAGGCGCTGCATGCCAAGCGCCTGACGCTGTTCGGTGTGTCCAACAAGATGCGCACCTCCGAACAGCGCGCCCAGTCGCTGCCCGGCTTCATCGCCGATGTGATGCCCGCTATCGCCGCAGGTCGCATCAAGCCGCTGGTCGATCGGATCTTCCCGTTCAAGCAGTTGGCTGCGGCCAAGGCTTACATGGAAGCCAACCAGCATCTGGGCAAGATCGTGCTGGCCATTTCGGGCGAAGGCTAAGCCACATCCGGACAGTTCGACAATCCGATCGATAAGCAAGATCTGCGGTACGCTTGCGTTCCTGGCACTTGACACCGCCACCAATGCGTTATCACGGCTCGTGTGCCGCGAGGTGAGACACGGCAGGGCGCAGCGAACGGGGAAATCGTCATGGAATTGCGGCATTTGCGTTACTTTCTTGCGGCTGCGCAAGCGCAGAACTTCACAAGGGCATCGGATAGCCTGCACATCACCCAGCCGACACTGTCGCATCAGATCAAGCAGCTCGAGGACGAACTCGGCATGCCATTGTTCGACCGGGTCGGCCGTTCAGTCCGGCTGACAACGGCGGGCGAGCTGTTCCAGACCTGTGCGAAGCGCGCGCTGCAGGAAATCGACTCGGGAAGAGACGCGCTGTACGACCTGGAAAACCTCAAACAGGGCAGTTTGACCCTCGGTGTGCTGTCCTCGTTCGGCACTTTTTTTCTGCCTTTGATCCTGGCCGATTTCAATGCCGCCTATCCCAGCATCAAGATCACCGTGTTGCGCTTGCGCACCGGCGAAATCGTAAAACGCCTGCTCGACGGCGAGTTGCATTTCGGTGTGGCGTACCTGCCGGCCGGCGCCGACCAATTCAGCGTCGAGCCGCTTTTCAACGATCAGTTGGCGCTTTTGGTCGGTGATCGCCACCCGCTCGCAGGCTGTCCGGGGATCGCCCTCAAGGCATTGAGCGAACAGCGACTGATCCTGCTGACCTCGGAATACAACACGCGGAAGCTAGTCGACGCAACCCTTTCGGTCAATGGCATTGAAGCGCAAATCGTGATGGAGATGAACGCCATCGAACCGATTCTGGCGACCGTGCGTCATAGCACGCTGGCAACGATTCTTTCAGCGCGCCTGGTTCATGAAATGCCGGGGCTGCACCAGATACCCCTGACCCCGACCGCCACGCACACTGTCGCCATCTTTACGCGCCGCAACAGCTATCCGTCGGCGGCCGCCCGCGCGCTCGTCGAAGCGATCCGGGCGCGGTTTTGACGCCGGCGATCGACAAGCAAGCCTGAGAGATCCGCCCTCGTTCCTTCGCGGTCGGTCGGCATGACCTCCCGCGCAAATCGCTACCCGCTCATCGAGACCGGCGTCGATCCCGATCCGTATCTGGCCGAATCGTTCCCGAGGTCGCCCTAGGCCCACAGCAGACGATCAGGTGGCGCTGCATGCCATGGCCGCGCCAACGCCGCAGTGCAATCAATAGATGTCGTCTATGGTTTATATATCTATAAATCATTTGTGTGCATCTAGGGGGGAACGTTAATCTAAAAAAAGAACGAGGCAATGGGCGTCAATAAATCGGGAAAAACTTCCTGGCTTGAAGCAGCGAAATGAGCGATGCCGCGAAACGATTTATCCAACTGCAACACGAAGGAGGCTCGGATGACACTTAAAGGCATACCAGTGAAACGCTTATTGGCTCTCGCTGTAGGCGTCTTGCTGACCGCGACGGGCGCGACCGCCCAAGCTGACGGCGCGTATCCGCAGCGGCCGATCAAGTTGATCGTGCCGGCGGCGCCGGGTGGCGGTGCCGACTTCATTGCCCGCTTGCTGAGTCCGAGCTTGACGGCGAGCCTGGGTCAAGCGGTCGTGATCGAGAACAAATCCGGCGCTTCCGGCACCATTGCCGCTGGCCTTGTCGCCAAATCGGAGCATGACGGCTACACGCTATTAATGGCGCAATCCACAAGTATGGTGATCGCGCCCCATATCTATAAGCATCTGCCCTACGATCCACTAAAAGACCTAACGCCGGTGGCGCTCGCCGTTCGCGTCCCGAACATCTTGGTCGTCAATCCGTCGGTGCCGGCGAAGACGATAGCTGAGTTCATCGCCCTGGCGAAAGCGAAACCGCTCAAGCTGAGCTACGGCTCTTCAGGCTATGGCTCCCCCAGTCAGCTGGGCGGAAAAATGTTCGAAATGGACGCCGGGGTGAAGATGGTGCATGTGCCGTACCGGGGAATAGGGCCCGCTGTAACCGCGCTGCTCGGGAACCAGATCCAGGCGATGTTTGCGCCGATCACCACGGTATTGCCGCTCATCAAGGCCCATCAGCTGCGCGCCCTGGGCGTCACCACCGCCGGGCGGCTGGCCGCCGTTCCCGACATACCGACCATCGCAGGGTCCGGCTTGCCTGGCTATGAAATCAGTTCGTGGTTCGGCGTTTTCGTGCCGGCGCGTACGCCGGCCGCGATTATCACGCGTCTGAACCAGGCTGTCGTGCAAGCCCTGAAGGATCCCAAAATCACCGCGGCGATTGCCCGTGAGGCGTCTGAGCCGGGCGGAGGCTCGCCGACGGAATTTGCTGCATTCGTGCACGCCCAGGACGCAAAATTCGCCGCGATTGTGAAGAGCGTCGGCCCCAAGGTCGATTGAAGCAAGTTGCAGCGCAAGTGGCGCGTGCCGGCGTAGCGCTTGCGGTTCCCTAACATCAAGGAAAAAACTCACCATGTCCTCTCCGACTCTGAAGCAAGCGAACGCCATCATTGACGGCATTCTCACGTACGGCCAGGAAATGAAACTAAAGCCGCTCGCGGTCGTCGTGCTCGATGCGGGCGGCAACATCGTCGCGGCACAGCGCGAGGACAACGCCAGCATGTTCCGCATCGATATTGCGCTCGGCAAAGCCTGGGCAGCCGCAGCGATGAGCTGTTCGAGCCGGGCGCTGGGCAACCGGGCGAAAGACAACCCCGGCTTTTTCATCTCTTTAGCAGCCACCGCGAAAGGTCGCTTTCTGCCACAGGCTGGAGCTGTGCTGATTAAGGATGCGAGCGGCAGGATTCTCGGTTCGGTCGGCGTGAGCGGCGGTACCGGAGAGCAAGACGAGGCCTGCTGTTTTAGGGGAATCGAGGTGGCCGGCCTAATGACCGATGCTGCATGAGCATTGCGTGAGCGCCACAGCTTTCCGGCTGGCGCTGCTTAGCCGACGTCAGCCGCGGCGACACGTTTGAAGCACCCGCCGGTGCAGCGCGGCCGGCGGTCAACTCTCGGAGGATGATCGACATGAACACCACTATCACTTCTTCACCCGCCGCCGGCACACCGGGCGATGCGGGGGCATCTGCCACCAAGAACAAGGGTGCCGTCAAGGCGGGCGACGGCGCCTACATCTTCGCATTGACCAAGATGGCCGGGATGGACGCCGGCATCGGCTATTCGACTGCGTTCGGGCCGGTCATCGAAGGCGAGCGCATGCAGGTCGGACTGATCACGAAGCGCCGCGGCACCGGGGCGAAGCCACATACCCATCCCAATGAGCAATGGAATTACATCGTCCAGGGGACGTTGCGGGTGCGCATTGCCGATCAGCCAGAGCAACTGTGCGGCCCCGGGACGCTGCTGTATTTCCCGGCCAACACGGTGCATTCAACGGTCGCGACCACCGATGATGATGTCGTGTTCTTCACCGTCAAGGACATGTCGCACGGCATCCATGGCAAGGCGGTGGACGGCACGGCGGATGGCGGTTATTTCGAAGCCGGGTTCGAAACGAAGTGAGCCGCAGGGCTGGAGCGGTGGTGCCGCTCCGGCGCTGCGCCTGCGCCTCATGCGCCGGCACGGAAGTTGGGCAACACGGGACAAGGTAGGAAATGGCGAATATCAAGAACATCGGCTTCATTGGCATCGGCAACATGGGCGCGGCGATGGCCGGACAGCTCGCTCACAAAGGCTTTGCCTTGACCGTGTACGACGCGCGCCCGCCGGTCGCCGCGGCGTTCGCGCAACAGCATGGCGCGCGGCTTGCGCTCACTGCCGCGGAGGTCGGCGAGGGCGCCGACGCGGTGATCTTCATGCTGCCGGACGATCTGGTGGTGCGCCGGGTGCTGTTCGAGGAGGGGCTAGCCTCGCGGCTCGCCCCCGGCAGCGTTGCGATCGATATGGGCACCTCGGCGCCCGCCGCGACCCGGGCAATCGGCGCCGAACTGGCGGCGCTGGGTATCGGCTACCTGGACGCACCGGTCATGGGCGGTGTGGTGTTCGCGAAGGATGCGAGCCTCGACATCATGGCCGGCGGCAATGCCGCGCTGATCGAGCGCTGCCGCCCGTTGTTCGACGCGATGGGACGCAAGCTCTGGCTGTGCGGCGAACTCGGCAGCGCGCACGTACTCAAGGCGATGACCAACTACATCAATGCGAGCACGCTCAGCAACACGCTTGAGGCGATGGTGATCGGCCGCAAGTTCGGGCTCGACACGACGGTCATGGCGGAAGCCATCGATGCGATGTGCAACGGCCGCCAGCACCCGATCGTCAAGAAGATCATTCCCCAGGTGCTGACGCGCAAATATGGCACAGGCATGGCCATGCAACTGATCGCCAAGGATGTGAAGATCGCGGTGGACAGCGCTCACAGCGTCGCTGCGGCGGCGCCTCTCGCAGAAGCGACGGCGCAACTGTGGAGCGCTGCCTGTGATCAGCTCGGAGGGAGCCGCGACCATTCTGAAATCGTTCGCTACTGGGAGCTTGCGAGCGGCGTGCAACTTTGACCCGCAATGGCAGCGTCCGGTTAATGACAAAGACCGAGGCGGCATCAAGAAGCCAATGAATGCCCCCGGCGTTAAAAAATGAGGCGGAAGGTGGACATTAATCAGTGGTTTAAAAAATACAACAAAGACTACTACGGTGGCACTTTGATGATGTTGATCGGCTTCGGCGCAGTCGCGCGCGGGATCGATTACCACATCGGCACGCTGACGCAGATGGGGCCGGGATATTATCCGGTGGGGGTGGGCACGCTGCTCTCCCTGGTCGGGGCTGCAATCGCGCTGCAGGCCCCACGCGCGGCGCCGGCGACGGAAAGGGCTTCGCAACCACCGGAATGGCGGGGCTGGCTGTGCATCGTGTCGTCGCTGCTTGCGTTCGTCGTATTGGGCGAATACGGCGGCCTGCTGCCCGCCACCTTCGCCATCGTATTCATTTCCGCGCTCGGCGATCGTCAGAACACATTCAAAAGTGCACTTGTCCTGTCGCTGTCCATGGTCGTGGTCTGCCTGATCGTGTTCTGGTGGGCCCTGGAGATTCAGTTTCCGTTATTTCGCTGGGGTTGAGTCATGATAGAGCAGTCCTTATTGGATTTATGGCATGGCTTCGGCGTTGCGCTGGTACCGCACAACTTGATGTGGTCGTTTTTCGGCGTCCTGGTCGGTAACCTGATCGGCGTGCTGCCGGGCATGGGTGCACTGTCGGCGATTTCGATGCTGCTGCCGCTGACCTACACGATGCAACCCGTACCCGCCCTCTTGATGCTGGCCGGCATCTTCTATGGTTCGCAATACGGCGGCGCCATTGGTGCGATTCTCTTGAACCTGCCCTGTCACCCGCCCCATGCAATCACCTGCCTGGACGGCTACCCGATGACCAGGCAGGGCAAAGGCGGTACCGCGCTCGGGATCACCATGATCTCATCGTTCTTCGCCGCCTCGTTCGGCATCATCGTGATGATCTTTGCCTCGCCGCTGCTGGTCAGCATTGCCTTCAAGTTCGGACCGGCGGAAATCTTTTCGATCATGCTGCTAGGGCTCCTGGCGGGCGGAACCATGTCGCGTGGCTCTCCGCTCAAGGGCGTCGCGATGGCGCTCGTGGGTCTGCTGGCCGGCGCGGTGGGGACCGACGTGACCAGCGGCGTGATGCGCTTCACCTTCGGGTTTCTGCAACTGTCGGACAAGCTGGAGTTGGTCGCCTTGGCCTTGGGCCTGTTCGGTGTGACCGAATTTCTACGCAGCGTCAATCGCATGAAGGTGGTGGGCGACGGCCCCAAAGTGCGGCTGCGCGACATGCGCCCGAGCAAGGCGGAGCTAAAGCAGGCTTTCTTTCCGATGCTGCGCGGCACCCTGATCGGCACGCTGTTCGGCGCGATGCCCGGCACCGGGCCGACCATCACCACCTTCATCGCCTACGCTTTCGAACGAAGAATCTCCAAGACTCCGGAGCGCTTCGGCCATGGCGCGCTCGAAGGCGTCGCCGCTCCGGAAGCGGCATCGCACTCGAAGACCCAGGTCGATTTTATCCCGACCATGAGCCTGGGCATTCCGGGAGACGCGGTGATGGCGCTGATCCTGGGGGCACTGCTGATCCAGGGCATTCAGCCGGGGCCGCAACTGATGACCGAACATGCCGATCTGTTCTGGGGCCTGGTCGCCAGTTTCTGGATCGGCAATGTGCTGCTGTTACTGCTGAACGTGCCGCTGATCGGACTGTGGGTCAAGCTGCTGCAGGTGCCATATCGCTTCCTGTTCCCGTCGGCGCTGCTGTTCATCGCGGTCGGCGTGTACAGCGTGAACAACAGCCTGTTCGAGGTCAATGAAGTGCTGCTGTTCGGGCTAATCGGCTGGGTATTCGTGGCACTCGATTTTCCCGTCGCGCCAATTTTGCTTGGCTTTGTGCTCGGGCCGATGATCGAGGAAAACTTCCGCCGGACGCTGCTGATTTCGAACGGCAACCTCATGGAATTCGTGCAACGACCGATCAGCGGCTCGATCATGGCGCTGTCGGTATTGATGATTGCGACGCAGATGTTTTTCGCATTCCGCTTGAATCGCCGCAGCCGGCACGCCACCCGCGCTGCGGTCGGCTGAATGACACAGCCGGGCTGCCGTAGTCACGCGAAATTGTTCAGCTAGTCGAGCTTGCGCGCGCGGCATCCGCCACAAATGAATGTCTGCATCATCCGATGCCATCGGTCTGTGGCGGAGCTACCGATGCCCATGTAATACCCGCAGCAAACTGTTACCAAAACCACAAGAAGTCCAATTCAGGAGAGGCAAATGAAAAAGGCCATCATCGCTCTAACCGTACTCGGCTCGGTTGCCGGAGCAGCACAAGCACAATCAGCCGTTACCGTTTATGGGGTTGTCGACGCCGGTTTGGTCCATGAAAATAATGGCAGCACTTCGGTCATTTCCATGGATGAAATTAGTCATAGCGGCAACATGAGCGGCAGCCGCCTCGGCTTCAAAGGCAAGGAAGACCTCGGTGGCGGCCTAGCCGCGGTTTTTCAATTGGAGAATGGCTTTAATGTTGACAATGGCTCCCAGGCAGATTCCACGAGATTGTTCAACAGACTGGCATTTGTTGGCCTGAGCGGCGAGCTAGGCGCCATCAAGCTGGGCCGGCAAAAGAACCCGCTATATGCCAACAACAAAACGTTCGATCCGTTTGTCGGCGGTCTTGCTGGCGACTACAAGTGCTTGTTCAATTCCCACGGCAACCGTACCGACAACCTGATCACCTATGGTTACGCCGCCGATGGCCTCAGAGGCGAAGTGCAATACGGTTTGGGGCAAAAGACCATCTCGGCAGCCGCAAACCGCACGATCGCAGGCTTTGTCGGTTACAGAAGGGGGGCCATTGATCTTGCCTTGACCCATCAAGCCATCAGAAACGCCAATGACACCAGTACCAACACGATGACGGTGCTTGGCGGCAATTATAATTTTGGCGTGGTTAAAGCCTATGCTTCTTATGCCTGGGAAGGAGGCGTGGTGCTGAATGCCGCGACCCCGCTCGACCAACGCGATCAACGCGAGGCGCTCGTTGGTCTGACCATGCCGATAAGCACAGCGGGCACCTTGATCACTTCCTACATCCGCAAAACCGACAAGACGCTCGCCAACGCCGATGCCAGCCAGGTCGCTATCGGATACAAGTACAAGCTGTCCAAGCGCACCACCCTGTACACGAGCTATGGTGAATTGCGCAACGATAGCCAGGCCAAATACGGGAAGGTGCCTGTTGCCGGCAACACCGACACGATATACGACGTCGGTATCAATCATTCGTTTTGAGTTGCCGCAGGTTTGGTCGGTCGGCGCGCCTCAAGCGCCGACCGACGCGGTAGACGACCCGGCGCGCGCAGCAATTAACGCAATCGCAATGACTAAGAGGAACGGTAAATGAATTCGACACATTGGGCGCCTGATGGTCAGGTAACCGGGATCGAGCACTGGGCAGACAAGGGCGGGATTCGGCTTTTTTTGTGGGAGAAATTTGTCGGCTCGCCCGATGACAAACCCGCCGTGCTGTTCGTGCATGGTTCGTCGATGGCTTCGCAACCGACTTTCGACCTGACCGTACCGGGCCGACCCGATTCATCGGTGATGGACTGGTTTGCCCGGCGCGGATTTGTCTGCTGGTGCGTCGACATGGAAGGCTACGGGCATTCGGACAAGGATCGCGACATCAGCTTCGACATCGCCAACGGAGCGGATGATCTGGCCAGCGCTACCGACTACATCATGCGCAGGCGCGGGATCAGCAATTTTCTGACCTACGGAATTTCGTCCGGGGCGCTACGTGCGGCGCTTTTCGCGCAAAACCACCCGGATCGGGTGGCTCGGCTTGCGCTCGATGCATTCGTGTGGACCGGCGAAGGGGCTCCGACGCTGGAACAGCGGCGCAGGAAGCTACCCGAATTCCTGAAGGCGAAGCGCCGCGCGATCGATCGTGCCTTCGTTTATTCCATTTTTGAGCGCGACCATCCCGACTGCGTCGAGAAGCGGGTGGTTGAGGCCTTTGCGGATGCCATTCTGGCGCTCGACGATTCGATGCCCAATGGCACGTACATCGACATGTGCTCGAAGTTGCCGGTGGTCGATCCGGAAAAGATCGTGGTGCCGACCGTCGTTTTGCGCGGCCAGTTCGACGGTATCGCGGCGATGGACGATCTGATCGAGTTTTTCAAGCGCCTGCCCAATCCAGACAAGCAGTTCACGGTCATGTCCGGAATTTCACACGCCAGCTTCCAGCAGAAGAATTACCTGATGGTCTACGATATTTTGCATGCGTACTTTTCCCGGCCGGCTCCGGTCTATACGGCGGCGGATCAAAATCGGCATTCTCAATGATGGTTTCTTCAGGCGCCGGATTGCCTTAGCCGCGGACCCGGCGTGCGGCAAGTCTGGCCGGGTGCGCAGTCGCGCCGGCTAGCGGCATCGGGGCCGATTTTGGCTTTCGTCCGCTCAGACCGGCAGGCTGCCGCCGTCGAGATAGACCACTGAGCGGGTGGCGAAGGTGTTCCGGAGAAACAGCAGGACCCGGTCGGCGACGTCCTCGGCCTGGCCGACCCGCTTCACCAGCAGGCTCGTGGCGACGTTCTCCAGCATGGTCTTGCGCACCTCGGCCGGGCTTGGGGCGCCGGCTCAGGAAGCCCGAGAGGAACACGAAGGAGCCGTCCGGGGCGATCCTGGCCCGCCTCACCACGCGCTAGGCGCCCCAGAACTTGACGTTGGCGCCACTGATCACGATATGGTCGAATACCGGCGAGGCGGCGAAGAAGGCTTCGACGCTGGCGCCGTCAGCCAGCGCCCCCGCTGCGGTGGCGTAGCCGATGCCGGAGCTGCCACCGATCACCAACACGTTTTTACCGTCCAATTTTGCCGATGATGCCTCCGTGATGTTCCGCGACGATTCCGCCACCGGGCTCGCCGGCGGCGGACGGGGACAATTGCGAGCGTCCGAAAATCGCATACGGTAGCATACGATCGCGTCAAGAAACCCCTGCGACGGGCCGGGCTCGGGCGACGTCGTGCGGAACAGGACAGCCGCTTATAGCGGCTGTCCGAAGGGCCACGACCATCGTTTCCTTCCCGGACTGAGCTGGCGTTATTGTATGCGCTCGTATACATTCTGGGCGTGCCGGATTATAGTCGGGCAATTGCACGGTAGAATCGATCGACTGGCCAGATTCCGAACCGCGCATTTCCGAACAGAGCACCGATTCCATGGAAGGTCTCACGCAACCGCCGGGCAGGGCACCGAAGATGGCGGATAACCCGCCGGTGCGGGCGCAGCTCGCCTACGAGCGGATGCTCGAAGCGATCCAGCAGGGGCAGCTCACCTCGGGCACCCGGGTGCGCGAGTCGGACGTCGCGGACTGGCTGCAGATCAGCCGCACCCCGGTCAGGGAGGCGATGCGCCGGCTGGAGGCCGAGGGTCTGCTGTCGCACGTGCCCCACGTCGGCGTGATCGTCACCGAGATCGACTCGGAGATGGTCACCGAGCTCTACGCGATGCGCGAAGTGCTCGAAGGCACGGCGGCCGGACTGGCGGCGCAACACGCCTCGCCGGCCGAGATCCACATGCTCCAGGAGATCGTCAAGGCGGAGAAGGAGCTGGCCCAGGATCCGGCGCTGCTGATGCGGCAGAACCGGGAGTTCCACGACATCATCTACCGCAGCGCGCACAACCGCTACCTGCTGAAGACCCTGAACGCGCTGCACGACTCCCTGGTCCTGCTCGGCAAGACCACGCTGGGCTCGAAGCCGCGCGCCGCGGCGGCGCATTCCCAGCACCTGGGAATCGTCAAGGCCATCACCGCCCGCGACCAGCCGCTGGCCGAGGAGCTGATGCGCGCCCACATCCGCGGCGCCTACCACGAGCGCCTGAACCTGCTGTTCAAGAAGGACTGAGTAGCCTCACAGGCTGATGGTCAGCAGGCGTTCCTCGCTCAGCTCCCTGACCGCGTACTTCGGCCCCTCGCTGCCGAAGCCGCTATCCTTGGTGCCGGCGTAAGGCATCAGGTCTACGCGCGAGCTGCAGGTCTCGTTGATGTGCACGCTGCCCACTTCCAGCTTCAGCGCGGCGCCGAAGGCGTGATCCAGATTGCGGGTGAAGATGCCGGTGGCCAGGCCGTAGGGCGAGGCATTGACCAGGTCGATGGCTTCGTCGAGCCGCGTGAAGGGCAGGATCGAGACCACCGGTCCGAACACCTCCCGATCGACCACCTTCATCCCGGGGCGCACGCCGGTCAGCACCGTCGGCGGCTGCACCGGGCCCTGACGCTTGCCGCCCACGGCGAGCTGCGCTCCCTGCGCAACCGCCTCGGCGATCCAGGCCTCGACGCGCTCGGCGTCGGCCAGCGAAATCATCGGGCCGACCATGGTCTCGGCCAGCCTCGGGTCGCCGGCCTTGAATTTCCCGGCGGCGGCGAAGAAGCGTTCGGAGAAGCGCGCCAGGATGGATTCCTCGACGTGCAGCAACTGGATCGAGGTGCACACCTGGCCGGCCTTGCGGAAGCAGGCATTGACGATCTTGGGCAGGCAGGCGTCGAGGTCGGCGTCGGCGCAGACGATGGTGCTGGCGATGCTGCCCAGCTCCATCTGGGTGCGGCGCAGGCCGGCGCCGCGCTGGATGGTGCGGCCGACCTCGGTGCTGCCGGTGAACAGGTAGAAGCGGATCGCCTCCTCGGCCAGCAGCCACTCGCCGATCTCCGCACCCTTGCCATGCACCAGCGACAGGAAGCCCCTGGGCACGCCGGCTCGCAGCAGCACCTCGCAGAGCAGACCGGAAGTGAGCGGCGTCGCGCCCGCGGGCTTCAGGATCACCGCGTTGCCGGCGGCGAGCGCCGGCCCGAGCTTGTGGCAGACGGTGTTGAGCGGCGAGTTGAAGGGGGTGATGGCGCAGACCACGCCGAGCGGCACGCGCAGGGTGAAGCCCAGGCGGCGGCCCGCGGCGGGCGCGCCGGCCATCGGCACCACCTCGCCGGCCAGGCGCCTGGCCTCCTCCGCGGAGAGGGTCAGCGTCTGGATCGCCCGGTTCACCTCGTTGTCGACGTCGGCCAGGGTGAAGCCGGTCTCGGCGACGATGGTGTCGCGGAATTCCTGCCGGCGCGTTGCCAGCTCCCCCGCCGCGGCCATCAGGAACCGGTAGCGCTCAAAGGGCCCGGGCGGCCCGGCCTTGAAGGCCCGCTGCGCCGCGGCCACCGCTTTACGCACCTGCTCACGCGAGGCCCGGGCCACCTCGGCGATTGTCGCGCCGGAGAACTTGTCGCACACCGGGAAGGAAGACGCACCGGCCGTCCATTCGCCGTCGATCAGCAGTTTGTCGAAGCTCATGGCAGGTCCGGGCAAAATTCAGGAACGGCAGACTGTATACGTTCGCATACGATACGGTCAAGAAGCTGGGCTGGGGAAAGCCGGAGACGCTTCGCTTCGCTCGCAACGACGAATGGCTTGTCATTGCGAGGCCCGAAGGGTCGCGGCAATCCGAGTGGCGCGGAGAAGATTGCTTCACTTCGTTCGCAATGACGACCAAAGGGAGTCCCTGTGGGACGACCAAAGGAAGTCCCTGTGGGACGACCAGAGGAAGTCCCTCGGGGACGGGGGTGGGTTCCTGGAACGGATTCAGCCGGCGGCGAGCGGCAGATCCTTCAACAAGAAGAGCGCGCCGCTCAGGGTGAAGAAAGCGACGGCGGTGGTCATCAGCAGCGCCGTCGCGCTCAGGTCTTCGTGCCGGTAGGCCTGGGCCAGGATCGGATAGATGCCCATCGTCGGCATCGCCGCCATCAGCACCGCCGCCATGCGCAGCGATCCCTCCAGCGGCGGCATGCCGGCCAGGGGCAGCAGCAGTATCGCCGCGAACACGGCGAGCGGATGCAGGATCAGCTTGCCCAAGACGATCGGCGTCACCCGCTTGCCCATGCCTTGCAGCGGCACGCCGGTGAGCGTGCCGCCGATGACGAACAGCGACAGCGCGCCGCTGGCCATCGCCAACAGCTTGACGGTCCGCGCCAGCGGCTCGGGCAGTTCCAGGCCCGACGCGGAAACGGCGAGGCCGGCGACCAGAGCGATGATCAGAGGATTGACCGCCAGGCGCGCCAGCGCTTGGCCGGCGACGCGGTACCAGGGTCCGGGTTCGCTACGCCCGCGCTCGGCCAGGACCAGCAACAGCGGAATCATCAGGGCGTTTTCCACGATCATGTTCAGGGCGAGCGAAACCCCGGCGACCGAGGGCAGCGTCAGCAGCAGGATCGGATAGCCGACGAAGCCGCTGTTGGAGCAGGTCATGCCCATCGCGTAGATGGTCCCGGTCGTGGCGTTCATGCCGGCCGCGCGCCGCGCCCAGAGCAGGCCCGCGCCGAGCACCGCCAGCGATCCCATGGCATAGGCGAGCAGATAGCTGCCGTTGAGCGTCGGTCCCAGCCGGTGCTGCGCCAGCGCGGAAAACAGCAGCGCCGGCAGCGCCAGATTGATGACGAAGCTGCCCAGCACGCGCATGTCGGCCTTGGTGAACAGGCCGATGCGCGTCATCGTCCAGCCGAGAAAAATGACGATGTAGATGGGGCCGGTGACGGACAGGATACTCAGCATGGACGACAGTCTTTCGTAAGGGGGCTCTTCCAGGGCGCGACGGCGGGGAGCAGCAGCATGCCGGGCACGGCGAGCAATGCGCAGAGCAGGAAGAAGCCGAACCAGCCCAGCCAGTCGACCAGCACACCGGCGGAGGAGTTGATGAAGGCGCGCGGCACCGCCGCCAGGCTGGTGAATAGCGCCAACTGGGTGGCGGTGTAGAGCGGATGGGTGGAACGGGCGATGAAGGCGACGAAGGCGGCGGTGCCCAGACCCACGCCCAGCGCCTCGGCGCCGATCACCGCCGCCAGGGCCAGGAGCTGCGGCGCGCCGATCGCCGGCTGCGGCCCGGCCCAGGCGAGCGCAGCGAAGCCGAGGATGGAGAAGAGCTGCACCGCGCCGAACAGCCACAGCGCCCGGTTGATCCCCAGCCGCACCATCCACAGGCCGCCGGCCAGGCCGCCGATCACCGCCGGCCACAGGCCGGCGTTCTTGGCCACCAGGCCGATCTCGGTCTTGGTGTAACCCATGCCCAGATAGAAGGGCGTGGCCAGCGCCGTGCACAGGCTGTCGCCGAGCTTGTAGAGAAAGATGAAGGCTAGGATCAACAGCGCCCGGCGCAGCCCGGCGCGGCCGATGAATTCGCGGCAGGGCAGGACCACCGAATCGCGCAGCGTCCGCGGCGGGCCGGCGGCGATGACCGGCTCGCGCACGGCGAGCGTCATCGCCATGCCCGGCAGCATGAACAGCGCCGTGATCCAGAACACCTGCGACCAGGGCAGGCGGTCGGCCAGGATCAGCGAGAGCGAACCGGGCACCAGGCCGGCGATGCGGTAGGCATTGACATGCACCGAGTTGCCCAAGCCCAGCTCGGCGTCGGGCAGGATCTCGCGGCGGAAGGCGTCGAGCGCGATGTCCTGGGTGGCCGAGAGCAGCGCGATCAGGAGCAGCAGCGCCACGATCGGCTCCAGGTCGACTCGCGGCGCCAGGCCGCCCAGGCCGGCGACGGTCGCCAGCAGCCCCGCCTGCGTCGCCAGCATCCAGCCGCGGCGGCGGCCCAGGCCGCCGGGCAGCGGATAACGGTCGGCCAGCGGCGACCAGAGGAACTTCCAGGTATAGGGCAGCTGGATCAGGGTCATGGCGCCGATCGCCTTCAGGCTCACGCCCTGGGTGTACAGCCAGGCCGGCACCAGGTTCAACAGCAGGTAGAGCGGCAGGCCGGAGGAGAAGCCGGTGAACACGCAGATCAGCATGCGGCGCGTGAACAATACGCGCAGCCAGGGCGGGAGAGCCAAGCCGCTAACCCCGGGTGATGCGGTACACGGCCAGGCTGCCGAGGAAGTTCTGCTCCTCGGTGATCAGCCGGCCCTCGTCGAACACCCGGCGCTCCTTGACCGCGATGTTGCGCTTGGCGCAGAAGTCGTCGAAGTCGGCGATGGTGCACAGGTGGATGTTGGGCGTGTCGTACCACTGGTAGGGCAGGCCCTCCGACACCGGCATGTGGCCCTGGAGGATGTCCATGCGGTGCTTCCAGTAGCCGAAGTTGGGGAAGGACACCACCGCCTCGCGGCCGACGCGCAGCATCTCGTACACGATCGCCTCGGTGTGGCGCATCGCCTGCAGCGTCTGCGACAGCACCACGTGGTCGAAGGAGGCGTCCTCGAAGCCGGAGAGCCCGGCCTCCAGGTCGCTCTGGATCACGTTCATGCCGTTGCCCACCGCCGCCAGCACGTTGGCGTCGTCGATCTCGATGCCGTAGCCGCGGGCGCCGCGCGCCTCGATCAAGAGCTTCAGCAGCGCGCCGTCGCCGCAGCCCAGGTCGAGCACCCGCTCGCCCGGCTGCACCCAGCTGGCGATCACCTGGAAGTCGGGGCGGTCGCGGGTATTCATGGGGACACCCTCTCCAGGTAGGCGCGCACCAGCGCGTGGTATTGCGGATCGTCCATCAGGAAGGAGTCGTGGCCGTAGTTGCAGCCGAGCTCGGCGTAGCAGACGTCCTGCTCGTTCTTCAAAAGCGCATTGACGATCTCGCGCGAGCGCGACGGCGCGAAGCGCCAGTCGGTGGTGAAGGACACCACCAGGAAACTGGCCGTCGCCGGCGACAGCGCCCGGGCCAGATCGCCGTCGAAGTGGTGGGCGGGATCGAAGTAATCGAGCGCCCTGGTCATCAGCAGATAGGTGTTGGCGTCGAAGACGCCGGCGAACTTGTCGCCCTGGTAGTGCAGGTAGGACTCGATCTCGAACTCGACGCCGTAGCCGAAGGAGAAGGCGCCGCTCTTCAGCTCCCGGCCGAATTTCTCCGCCATCTGGTCGTCGGAGAGGTAGGTGATGTGGCCCAACATGCGCGCCAGGCGCAGGCCGCGCAGCGGCCGGACGCCGTGCTCGTAGTAGTGGCCGCCGTGGAAGTCGGGGTCGGTGATGATCGCCTGGCGGGCGACGTCGTTGAAGGCGATGTTCTGCGCGGTGAGCTTGGGCGCGGCGGCGATCACTAGCGAATGGCGCACCCGCTCGGGCAGATTGACCGCCCACTGCAGCGCCTGCATGCCGCCCAGACTGCCGCCGATCACCGCCGCCCAGGCGTCTATCCCGAGGTGATCGGCGAGGCGCGCCTGGGCCTGGACCCAGTCGTCCACCGTGACCACCGGGAAGTCTGCGCCCCAGGGCTTGCCGGTGGCCGGATTGGGCGAGGCCGGTCCGGTCGAGCCGTGGAAGCCGCCCAGGTTGTTCACCCCGACGACGAAGAAGCGCTCGGTGTCGAGCGGCCGGCCCGGACCGACGATGTTGTCCCACCAGCCGAGGTTGTTCGGGTCTTCGGCGTAGTGGCCGGCGACGTGGTGGTTGCCGGAGAGCGCGTGGCAGACCAGGATGGCGTTGGAGCCGGCGGCGTTCAAGGTGCCGTAGGTCTCGTAGGTGAGGTCGAAAGCCGGCAGCACCGCGCCGCTCCTCAGGGTGAGGGGCTGGTCGAAGTGGGCGCTCTGCGCCGCGACGATGCCTACGCCTGCCGTCATGTCTGTCATTCACCACCAAAAGAAAAACCCGGTCGGCGAAGCGGGACCGGGTTGCCCTCGCTTTAGCCGTATTTATCAAGCGCCCGCAAGCTGATTTTTCAAATCGGCGCCGGCGGAAAATTAACCCGGCGCCGGGGAAAAGTCAAACCCGGTCAATCCCGGTCAAACCCGCTCAAGCCGCGTTGATTTTCAGCAGCATTTCCAGCAGCCGCCCCGGTTCGTCCTGGCGCAGCAGGCGGGCGACGCGGCCGCGCAGCAGCGAGTAGTCGCTCTTCATCACCTGCTGCTTGATTTCCAGCAACTGCGCCGGATGCATCGAGAACTGGGTGAGGCCCATGCCGAGCAGCAATCGGGTCAGCGACGGATCGCCCGCCATCTCGCCGCACACCGCCACCGGCAGGCCGGCGCGCCGGCCCGCGGCGATGGTCATGGCGATCAGGCGCAGCACCGCCGGATGCAGCGGATCGTAGAGATAGGCCACCGACTCGTCGGTGCGGTCGATCGCCAGCGCGTACTGGATCAGGTCGTTGGTGCCGATCGAGAGGAAGTCGAGGTGCTTCAGGAAGGGTCCCAGCGCCAGCGCCGCGGCGGGGATCTCGATCATGCCGCCGACCTCGATGCGCTCGTCGAACTTCACCTTGGCCTCGCTCAGTTGCGCCTTGGCCAGCGACAGCATCACCAGGGTCTGCTCGATCTCGTGGGCGTGCGCCAGCATCGGCACCAGCAGGCGCACCCGGCCGTAGTGCGAGGCGCGCAGGATGGCGCGCAACTGCACCAGGAAGAGCTGCGGTTCGGCCAGGCAGTAGCGGATCGCCCGCCGGCCCAGCGCCGGGTTGGTCTCGATCCGGGCGGCGGCGCGCATGCCGCGGCTGACCTTGTCGGCGCCCAGGTCGAGGCTGCGGATGGTCACCGGCTTGCCCGGCAGCGCCTTGACCAACGAGCGGTAGGCCTCGAACTGCTCTTCCTCGCCGGGCGTGTCGTCGCGGTTCATGAACAGGAACTCGGTGCGGAACAGGCCGACGCCGTCGGCATCGACCTCCCTGACCTTGTCGATGTCCTGCGGCAACTCGATGTTCACCGCCAGCTCGATCTCGACGCCGTCGAGCGTCACCGCGTGCGCCGTCTTCAGGAGCTTCAGCTTGCTGCGCTCCAGCTCCAGCTCGGACTTCCTCAGCCGGTATTCTTCCAGGACGCGCTGGTCGGGCGCGACGATCAGCACGCCGCGCGTGCCGTCGAGGATCAACAGCTCGTCCTCCTGGATCAGCCCCCGGGCGTGGTGCAGGCCGACCACCGCCGGGATGGCCAGGCTCCTGGCGACGATGGCGGTGTGCGAGGTGGCGCCGCCGACATCGGTGACGAAGCCGCCGATCTTGAGCTTCTTGAACTGGATGGTGTCGGCCGGCGAGAGGTCGTGGGCGACGATGATGATCTCCTCGTCGCGGCCGCGCCGGCCGAGCTTGCGGCGATGGCCGAGCAGCACCTTCAGCACCCGCTCCACGACCTGGATGATGTCGTGCTTGCGCTCGCGCAGGTAGGCGTCCTCGATCTCGTCGAACTGCTCGGTGATCTGCTCCAGCTGCTGCACCAGCGCCCACTCGGCGTTGCAGCGCCGCTCGCGGATCAGTTGCCGCGGCACCTCGGCCAGCAGCGGGTCGGTGAGGATCATGGCGTGCAGATCGACGAAGGCGGAGAGCTCCGCCGGCGCCCCGAGCGCGGCGCCGGCCTCGACCTTGAGCGTATCCAGCTCGCCGCGCACCGTCGCCAGCGCCGCGTCGAAGCGGGTCAGCTCGGCCTCGACGTCGCGCTCCTTCACCTGATACTGCGCCACCTCCAGGGTGGCGTGCGAGATCAGGCTGGCGCGGCCGATGGCGATGCCCGGCGAGACCGCCAAGCCATGCAGGACGAAGCTCACGCCGCACCCCCGTGCGAAGTAGACTGCCGCGGCCTTCGGCCTCGCAGTGACGATGGGTAGCTTCGGCCTGGCAGTGATTTTTTTACCGTCATTGCGAGCGTAGCGCGGCAATCTGCACAGATCGCCGCGGCCTTCGGCCTCGCGGTGACGAATCGTGCGGTCACTGCCCCTCCCCGAACTTGTCGGCGATCAGGGCGAGCAGCGCCGCCATGGCTTCCTCGGCGCGCTCGCCCTCGGTCTCGAGCAGCACCATCGAGCCCTTGCCGGCGGCCAGCATCATCACCCCCATGATGCTCTTGGCGTTGATGCGGCGGCCGTTCCTCTCCATCCACACTTCGCAGGGAAAGCTGCCGGCGAGCTGGGTGAGCTTGGCCGAGGCGCGCGCGTGCAGGCCCAGCTTGTTGACGATCTCGGTCTCGACCCTGGGCATGGGATCTCAATGCTTGAGCATGTTGATGATGCCGTCGCGGCCGCCGCCGACGGTCTTGGTCACCAGGGTCTTCATGTCCTTCTCGCGATAGTTGAGCGCGCGCAGCAGCATCGGCAGATTGACCCCGGCCACGCCCTCGATGCGTCCGGGTTCGAGCAGCTTCAGGGCGACGTTGGAGGGCGTCGCGCCGAAGATGTCGGTGAGCACCAGCACGCCGCGGCCCTTATCGACGAACTTCACCATGTCGCGCGCCAGGGGCAGCGCGTCGAGCGGATCGTCCTGGGCCGACAGGCCGAGCTGGGCGATCTGCGGCGGCCGCTTGTTGAGCACGTGACAGCAGCACTGGATCAGTGCCTCGCCGAGGCTGGCGTGGGTGACGAGAAACAGACCGATCATTTGTGCGCTGGCGCTTTCGGGGGCTTGAATAGCGTCATTGTAGCCGAAGGCCGGCCCCGGCCGCGGGCTGCCTCCCGGGAGGACTACTGCCGCTCGATGGCGTCGATGAACAGGGCGGCGACGTCGCAGCCGCTTTGCTCGGCGATCTCGACGAAGCAGGTCGGGCTGGTGACGTTGATCTCGGTCAGGCAGTCGCCGATCACGTCCAGGCCGACCAGCAGCAGGCCGCGCGCGGCGAGGATCGGGCCCAGGGTCCCTGCGATCTCGCGGTCGCGCGGCGACAGCGGTCGGGCCACGCCGGTGCCGCCGGCGGCCAGGTTGCCGCGCGTCTCGCCCGGCTTGGGGATGCGCGCCAGACAGTAGGGCACCGGCTCGCCATTGATCAGCAGGATGCGCTTGTCGCCGTGCGCGATCTCGGGCAGGTAGCGCTGGGCCATGATCGTGCGCGTGCCGTGGTTGGTCAGGGTCTCGACGATGACGTTGCGGTTGGGGTCGGATCGGCCGACGCGGAAGATCGAGCTGCCGCCCATGCCGTCCAGGGGCTTCAGGATCGCGTCGCCCATCTCGTCGATGAAGGCGTCGAGGTCGGCGGCGTCGCGCGCCACCAGCGTGGTCGCGGTGAATTGCGGGAACTCGGTGATACTGATCTTCTCGTTGTGGTCGCGGATCGCCCGCGGCCGGTTGAAGACGCGCGCCCCACCCGCCTCGGCGCGCTCCAGGAGCCAGGTGGCGGCGACGTACTCGAAGTCGAAGGGCGGATCCTGGCGCATCAGCACCGCGTCGAAGGCCGCGAGCGGCTGATGCTCGCGCTCCCGCTCGGCGACCCATTGATCATGGTCGGGGAAAAATTCCAGGCGCGTCGCGGCGGCGGCGACGACGCCGTCGCGCCAGGTCAGGGCCCCGCGCATCACCGCATGGACCTCGTGGCCGCGCCGATCCGCTTCGCGCATCATGGCGACGCTGGAGTCCTTGTAGGCCTTCAGCGAGTCCAAGGGATCGAGGATGAAGGCGAGGCGCATGGCTCAGGACTCCCCGGCCAGTTCCAGCTCCAGCGCGGCGGCGACCAGGGCCAGGCGCGCCACCACGCCGTAGGCGTAGAAGCGGTTGGGCGGCGCGTCCGGCGCCTGGGCGGAGTCGGGCAGCGAGCAGCCGGTCTCGAAGGCCAGCGGCTTGAAGCTCATGCCCGGGGCGTTGAGGTTCTCGTCGATGCCGCGACTGGTGTTGACCCGATAGAAGCCGCCGACGACGTAGCGGTCGATCATGTAGATCACCGGCTCGGCCACGCCCTCGTCCACCTTCTCGTAGGTCGGCACGCCCTCCTGGATGATCACCTCGGTCACCTGCAGCCCCTCCTTGCCCACCGACATCTTGTTGCGCTGCTTGCGGTTCAGGCCGCGCACTTCGCTGGCGTCCCGCACCGTCATGATGCCCATGCCGTAGGTGCCGGCGTCGGCCTTGACGATGACGAAGGGCTTCTCGGCGACGCCGTATTCCTTGTACTTGGCGCGGATGCGGAACAGCAGGGTGTCTACGTTGGCGGCCAGGCATTCCTCGCCGGCGCGCTCCTGGAAGTTCACCTTGCCGCAGACCTCGAAGCCCGGGTTGATCAGCCAGGGGTCGATGCCCAGCGTCTGGGCGAAGTCGTTGGCCACCGCGTTGTAGGCGGCGAAGTGATGCGACTTGCGCCGCACATGCCAGCCGGCGTTGAGCGGCGGCAGCAGCGACTGCTCGGTGATGCCCTTCAGGATCTCCGGCACGCCGCCGGACAGATCGTTGTTGAGCAGGATCGCGCAGGGATCGAAGCCCTCCAGGCCGAGCCTTCGGCCGGCGGGACCGAGACGCTTCAGGGGCTCCAGGGTCAGCTTCTGGCCGTCGGGCAGGTCGAGCGTGGTCGGCGCCGTGATCTCCGGCAGCAGCGAGCCGATGCGCACGTTGAGGCCGGTGTGATGCAGGATGTTGGCGAGCCGCGCGACGTTCTGCAGATAGAACTGGTTGCGGGTATGGCTCTCGGGAATCACGAGCAGGTTCCGCGCCTCCGGGCAGATCTTCTCGATCGCCGACATCGCCGCCTGGACGCACAGCGGCAGGAAGGAGGGATTGAGGTTGTTGAAGCCGCCGGGGAACAGGTTGGTGTCCACCGGCGCCAGCTTGAAGCCGGCGTTGCGCAGATCGACCGAGGCATAGAAGGGCGGCGTGTGCTCCAGCCACTGCGTGCGCAGCCAGTGCTCGATCAGGGCGTCGTCGGCGAGGAAGCGCTGTTCCAGTTCCAGGATGGGCCCGGAGAGGGCGGTGGTGAGATGGGGAACCATGATGTCCTGCGCGTTGTTTTTAGCAAAGCATCTTACACCATCGATGCTAGCGCACCGCGTAGGGCGCGAAGCTCTCGGGCAGGAGCGCCTGGGTCAGGCTGCGCTGGGCGAACAGGTGGCGGCCGTCGCAGACGAAGCCCAGCTCCTGCCAGTCCGTCTCGTTCAAGAGCCGCACCAGCTCATCGATGTCGCGGTCGGTAAGATCGGTCCGCCTGGGGAACAGCGCCAGCACCGCGCCGTCGTAGTTGTTGCAGGCGTTGGTGAAGAAGGGTCTCGCCATCCGCGTCTTGCCATTGACGTAGATGCGCTTCGCCTCGGAGACGTGGTGGCGGCGGCCCCAGCGCCACCAGTTCGACTCGTCGAAATGGGCGACGCCGCGCCCGAGCAGCCGCTCCTTGTGCGGCTCCAGGTGGGGCAGCTTGAGATCGTAGATCATCCTCCGCAACTCTCCGGTCTGCGCGGTGCGCGAACAGACGAAGTCGGCGTTGCCGAGCTCGGCATGGGTGTAGACGTCGTCGGCGCCCGAGACCGCGCCGACCTTGACCTCGAACACCGAAGACAGCGGCAGGCTGTAGATGCCGCGGGTAAACAGCAACTGCCCGGCCGCCTGGCGCATGCGCCGGCCGTCCGACAGGCGGCGCGAGAAGTCGCCGCGCACGAAGCGCCAGATGACGCAATTGGGCAGCGCCCCGGAGAAGATCTTGGCGTCGCCCAGCTCGATCAGGTCGGTGAAGCTGCCCTGGTTGAACAGCCAGGTGTTGAGCCGCGCCGCGCCGGTGGCCTTGAGGAAATCGCGCGGCGTGATGAACACCAGCTCGCCGCCGGGCCTGAGGTGGCGCACGCACTTCTCGATGAAGTGCAGGTACAGGTTGGAGTGGCCGTTCAGGAGCAGCGAACCCAGCCGGCCGCGCGTCGCGGGCGAGATGTCGCGCGCTCTTACGTAGGGCGGGTTGCCGATCACGGTGTCGAACAGCTCGGTCTCCGGGTAGGCGAAGAAGTCCATATTCAGCGCGCCCGGCAGGCAGTGGCGGGCATCGAGCTCGATCGCGACGCAGCCTGGCAGCGCGTTCGAGAAGGCGCCCTCGCCGCAGGCGGGATCGAGCACCCGGCCCCGGTTCTTCACCAGGCCGAGCATGCGCGCCACGATGTCGGGCGGCGTGAATACCTGGCCCAAGACGGCGATATCCAATTTCATTTCGGTCATGAGGAAGGCGGGCGATGGCACATGCGATGAACTGCCGCCAGTTTACCGGGAAGGCGGCAAGCCTGCTTTCGAAATCGCTTCGCGGGCAATGACCCCTCTCTTCGTCGTTGCGACTGCCGCGGGCCTAAGGGCCTCGCAACGACAGACGCGCGGCAAGCTCAGACGAACTGTTATGCAACGGCCTCGAGTGAAACATCCCAACCAGGAAATACGAGAACAGCGGGATGACACCTGAGGGCGCGAGCAAGAACCTTTGCGCGCTCGACCCCGAGATTCACCCGACCGTTCTCGATAGCTGAAATGGTCGCCTGAGAAATGCCGGTGAGTTCGGACAACTGGCTTTGGCTCAACTCCTGGAGCTCGCGCAGGATACGGACGGACTCGCCGACAGAAACCTCAACTCGTTTTTTGGCAAGGCGATAGTTTTTCATCTCAGGGCCTCCGGTAATCGTGGGCGGCAACTTGAACGACCTGGATCAGCAGCACTTCGGCAACAATCTGGTAGATCACCCGCCACTGGAGTCCGAGCCGGGAAGCACGGTACCCCTTCCACTCACCAGACAGCGCCTCATCGTGAAACCCCTTGATCGCTCGCAATCCGAGCGGACCAGAAACCCGAGCAATGTCTTTCCATTTCTCGTACCGCTTCAGTACCTCGATAGGGACGCTGCCCGAGAGCTGCTTGTCGACCCGACGGTGTTCTTCGATTCGCCACATGCCATATTATGGATATCCCACATATAGCATGTCAACGGCTACTGCCGGCGGAAGGCTCATAAGGGCTGGATTGCCGGATGCGCCGCTTGTCGATGCTTCACGTCAGCCCAACCCAGTCGATGGGGCAAGCAGGTGCCTCGTCCGGGGCTCGCATTGCACTGCTCGCCCGCTCGGCGTTCGTGAAGCGGTGCTTCACGTCAGCCCCATCTGATCGATGGGGCAACCCCGGTGCCTCGTCCGGGGCTCGCATTGCACTGCTCGCCCGCTCGGCGTTCGTGAAGCGGTGCTTCACGTCAGCCCCATCTGATCGATGGGGCTGACCACGCCTCGCCC
>MLJW01000158.1_pt1 | contig 61174 bp, 42 predicted proteins | sample 888231 | NCBI WGS metagenome assembly MLJW01 (sample SAMN05788063, study PRJNA343431) | mine drainage metagenome | isolation source: sample collected from the inflow into an acid mine drainage treatment plant... | place: Germany: Lusatia, lignite mining district
CACGCCGATCGAGCTCGACCCCGCCCACCCCTTGATCGAGCACGTGCTGGAAACCCGGGAAGTGGCTCACATCGCGCAGGCCGGCTTGTCCAACCCGCAGTACAACCAATGGGTGTTCGCGGCGCCGCTGCGGCAGGACCTGTTCGACGAGGTCGACGCCGTACTGGCGGTGCATACCATGCCCTTCATGGCTTTCGACGACATCAATCTGCGCCGCCTGCAGGTCCTGGCCTCGTCCTATGCCGACTTCACCCAGTTGGAACTGCTGGTGGAAGACGTGCGCGCGGTGTGGCCCGAGTCTCCCATCGGCATGCAGCAGGAATGGGCGCATCTGGCCGCGCTGCACGAGGCGTCGGGACTGCGCAGCTACTGCGCGCTGTGGATGGGCCAGGCCCGGCTCAGCGAGGACGTACTCGACGAATTCGCCGGCTTGCAGCCGCCCGAAAGCAGCTGGTGGCGGCTGCAGACGCACAAGGGCCACCTGGTCCTGGCCGTGCTGCTGCCCATCATCGGCGGCGCCAGCCTGACCGCCTATCGGCGCGAGATGATCGACGCGCTGGAGAACATCCTCGCCCGCCAGGACCAGCCCAAGCAAACCATCGGGGTCGATTTCTACCCGGTGCGCCACGCGGCCGACTATGCCGAACTGCGCAAACGCATCACCCAAATCTGACCGACCTGCGCCATGGACCTGATCCGGTTCTACAAACTGCTCGCCTTGTCGCTGTCGATGGAATCGGCCGCGCTGTGGCTGTTGAACTCGCATGGCGACGCCAAGCTCATGCTGTTCTGGCTGCTGCACGCCTGCGCCTCGGCGGCAGCGAGCTGGCTGGTCTGGTGGACCCTGCCCGCCACCCTGCGCCAACCCCGCATCCTGTCCCTGCTGCTGGTGTTCCTGCTCGCGCTGCTGTTCCCGCTCATCGGCATGGTGGGCCTGTTGCTGGCGTCGCGCCTAGCCTTGGCCATGCCCAAGGGCAGGCGCGACGAAGACGCCGTGCAGCAGGCTCCGCAGCTCCACATCTACGCCATCGATCCGCAGCTCGACAAGGCCGTCGACGCCCTGCCCGCAGGACAGATCGCGCGCATCGCCTCCGACGCCAAGGCACCGACACCGCAGCGCATCCGCGCCGTGCTGGCCCTGCGCGACATGCCGGCGCGCCTGGCGCTGCCGCTGCTGCGCAACCTGCTGGGCGACCCGGACGAGGAGATCCGGCTGCTGGCCTACGGCATCGCCAGCCAGTGGGAACAGCGCCTCACGGCCGACCTGCAGCAGGCCCAGAAGGAACTCGACGCCCTGCGCAGCCAGGGCGCCAGCGGCAACACCCTGGCCAGGGCGGCGCAGCGCGTGGCCGAGCTGCAGATGGAGTTCATCTACCAGGGGCTGGCGCAGGGCGACCTGCGCAAGTTCGCACTGGACCAGGCCTGGCATTACACGATCATGGGGTTGCAGGCGCAGCCCGACCACCCCGCCCTGCTCATGCTGCGCCTGCGCCTGAGCATGGCCAGGGACGACCTGGACAACGCGCAGAACACCCTGCTGCTGCTCGACGAGCAGACCAGTCCCTCGGTCTGGGTGCCGTATGCCGCCGAACTGGCCTGGAAGCACCGCAACTTCACCGCGGTGGGCGTCATCCTCGGCCAGCTCAAGAACACGCAGGTCGCGCCGCGCCTGCGTCCCATCCTGCGCCTGTGGTCGCCTCCGGACCAACAGGCATGAACGCGACGACCTCCGCGGCCGATCCGGCCATCGACGTGATGCTGCTGCTCGAAGGCACCTACCCCTATGTGTCGGGCGGGGTGTCGAGTTGGGTGCACCAGATCATCAACGGCTTTCCCGAACTGCGTTTCCACCTGTGCTTTCTCGGCTCGCGCCGCGAGGACTACGGCGAAGCGCGCTACAAGCTGCCGCCCAACGTGGCGGGCCTGACCGAGCATTACCTGTTCAGCGAGGAGGTGCTGCCCAAGCCGCAGGGCAGCGCCGGCGACGCCGCTACGGCCGAGCTGGTGCGCAACCTGCATGAACAGCTGCGCGAAGGCGACAGCCGCGAGGCGCGTGCCCAGGTCCTGGAACAGAGCCTGCAGGCCATGCAGGGCAAGCTCGACCTGCAGTACTTCCTGCATTCCAAGCGCGCCTGGAGCTACCTCACCGAGCAGTACCTGCAGCGCTGCACCGACCCCTCCTTCGTCGACTACTTCTGGACCGTGCGCACCATGCACACGCCGATCTGGACCCTGGCCGCGCTGGCGCGCAGCCTGCCGCCGGCGCGCGTCTATCACACCATTTCCACCGGCTACGCGGGCTATCTCGGCGCGGTGCTGGCGCGCATCACCGGCCGCCCGCTCATCCTGTCCGAACACGGCATCTACACCAAGGAGCGGCGCATCGACCTGTTCTCGGCGCAGTGGATCAGCGACAACATGCCGGTGCTGGAGCGCAACGCCGGCGAGGCCGGCTACTTCCGCCAGTTGTGGATCCGGCTGTTCGAATCGCTCGGGCGCATGTGCTATGACGCCGCCGACCCGGTGATCGCGCTGTACGAGGCCAATCGCCTGCGCGAACTGGCCGACGGCGCCGAGCCCGCCACCACCTGCCTCATCGCCAACGGCATCAACGTGCCGCCGTTCGCCGCCACGCGCGCGCTGCGCCCCAGCCAGCCGCCCGCGGTCATGTGCCTGATCGGCCGCGTGGTGCCGATCAAGGACGTGAAGACCTTCATCCGCGCCGTGCGCGTGGCGACCAACCGCATGCCCAGCCTGGAAGGCTGGATCGCCGGTCCGGAGGACGAGCACCCCGATTACGCGCGCGAGTGCCGCGAACTGGCCGAAAGCCTGGAACTGGGCGACCGGCTCAAGTTCCTGGGCTTCCAGAAACTGGTCGAACTGCTGCCGAAAGTCGGCCTGGTCGTGCTGTCGTCCATCAGCGAGGCGCTGCCGCTGGTGCTGCTGGAAGGCTATGCCGCCGGGGTGCCCGCGGTGACCACCGACGTCGGCTCCTGCCGCCAGCTCATCGACGGCCTGGGCCCCGAAGACGAGGCCCTGGGCAGCGCCGGCGCCGTGGTGGGCATCGCCGACGCCCAGGCCCTCGGCGAGGCCTGCACCGCGCTGCTCGGCGACCCCGAAGCGTATGCGCGCGCCCAGGCCGCCGGCATCGCCCGCGTCGAGCGCTACTACACCCAGCCCATCATGTTCGCCAAATACCGCGCCGTGTACGAAGACGCGCTGGCACGCAGCGGGCTGGCCGAACCCGCACCGCGCGGCGTGCTCGCCACGGCCTTGCGCGAAGGGCGCATTCCGCGCCCGCAGGAGACGGGCTGATGGCAGGCATCGGCTTCGAATTGCGCAAGCTGCTGCGCAGCGAGTCCTACCTCGGGCTGCTGCGCGCCTACACCTATGCCTCCATCATCAGCTCCGGCCCCTGGGTGTTCTCCATCCTCGGGCTCATCATCACCGGGATCCTGTCGCTGGGCGTGGTGCTGCCCAACGCCCTCATCACCCAGTTCCAGGTGACGGTCACCTACCTCATCATGAGTTCGCTCGTGCTGTCCGGCGGCCTGCAACTCGGCTTCACGCGCTGGGTGGCCGACACCTTGTTCGCCAAGCAGCGCGAGGCCGTCGCGCCCGCCTTCCTGGGCGTCCTGCTCGTCAGCACCGCGGTGGCGGGCGCCATCGGCTGGCTGGTCGCCCTGCTGCTGTTCCCGCGAGAAAGCAACTTCTTCCGCGTGCTGCTGGCGGGCGGCCTGCCGCTGTTGTGCAATATCTGGATCGCCACGGTGTTCCTCTCCGGGCTGAAGCAGTACCGCGCCATCGTCGCGCTGTACGCGGGCGGCTACGGGCTTTCCGTGCTGCTGGCCTTCATGCTGCGCCCCTGGAAGCTGGAAGGCTTGCTGGCGGGGTTCCTGGGTGGGCAGTTCCTCATGTGGACCACCATGATGTGGCTGGTGCTGCGCAACTTCCCCCCCACCCGGCCCATCTCCCTCGTGTGCTTCGGCAAAGGCCGGATGTTCCCCACCCTCCTGCTCGGCGGCACGCTCTACAACCTGGGTGTGTGGGCCGACAAGCTCGTGTTCTGGTTCACGCCGCAGACCTCCTCGGCGGTTATCGGCCCGCTGCGCGCCTCCACCATCTACGACCTTCCGGTGTTCCTCGCCTACCTGTGCGTGATCCCCGGCATGGGCGTGTTCCTGGTGAAGTTCGAGACTGACTTCGTCGAGTGGTACGACAAGTTCTACACCGCCGTGCGCGCGGGCGGCGCGCTGCAGGACATCGCCGGTTTCCACGACCGCATGCAGGACACCGTGCGCGAAGGCATCTACCAGATCATCAAGGTGCAGGCCATCACCCTGCTGGCCCTCTACACCTTCGTCGGCCCGCTGTTCCACGCCATCGGCATCAGCGACCTCTATATCCCGCTGTTCCTGGTGCAGGCCGTCGCGGCCAGCTTTCAAGTGCTGCTGCTGGCCGTGCTCAACGTCTTCTTTTACCTCGACCGCAGACGCGAGGTGGTGCTCATCACCGCCCTGCTCACCGTGCTCAATCTGGCGCTCAGTGTGCTCTCCATCCATCTGGGCGCCGAGTACTTCGGCTACGGCTTCGCCGTGGCCCTGCTCGTCACGCTGCTCGCTGGCCTGCTCCTGGTGCAGCGCTTATTCCGCCGGCTGGAGTACCAGACCTTCATGCTCCAGGGATAAACGCCGCAAACTCCACACACGCCCGCGTACCGGCCCGAAGGCTGCGTCGGCCCGCCGAGAGCCGCCGACTTGTTCGCTATGCGATAATTGATCGTTATGCTTTGCAGCGGCCAGAATTGCTCGCTTGCGAACAGGAGACGTGACCGAGTGGCCGAAGGTGCTCCCCTGCTAAGGGAGTATGTGCCAAAAGCGCATCGAGGGTTCGAATCCCTCCGTCTCCGCCATATCTTCAAATCAAGCCGCCTCGCGCGGCTTTTTTCCTATCCGTAAGCGATCGAAGGGTTTTGCCGCTCGCCAGATGCGACAGCCGACACCAGTCCGGTAGAACGGAAAAATTTCAGGCACTGACAAACGCTGGGTCTGTGCAGTGCCTGATCGTGTGCCCCCATGGGCGGGAGCCTTTCACGCCTTGGCGTGTTGGTCGGTCAGAAAATTCCCCAATTCACGGGCAATATCGCCTCCTTGTTTTTGTTGCGGTTGCGTTGACTCTACGCCGCATTCGGATCTCCTTCAAGGTCTCTCCAGCAGACCGCGAACCCTTGTTGCCATCCAGCAAAACAGCACCGTTGCGGCATGACGGGCATCACGCGCAGGCCGTGTCCGATCTTGGGCGTTGGAACGCGGACTTCTGGACGCAGCGGCCGAGTTTGGCGCTCACTTCTTCTTGGGTGGTTCGGGCGCCAGGGCAGGCACCGGGGCCTTGCCTCCGAGCGGCATGATGGCATTGGGTGGCGATTTGTCCTTTTTGGGCTTCTTCGCTTCCTTGTTGCCGCGTTGCTGACCTCTAGGCATGATGAATCTCCTGTGATCGCTCGCGAATGGGCGGGCCGATCAGTTCAGTGTAGGCGCGTGGAAGAAACATGCCAGCCTTTCACGTTTGGATGGCATGATGTGGCAGTTCCATCCCGGCCACGTATTACGGCGTGCCCTTTTCTGGAAGAGGTCGACCATGATGAACGTCCAAGACGCGGCATTGCCGCCGGCCGTGCTGGCCAAGCTTCTCTCGGCGCCGGTGGCCGAATACATGTCGCCGGAACAGCTTGCGTTTTTCCAGGACCTTCTTTGCGCCGAGCGCGATGTGTTGCTTCGCGCGGCGCGAGAAACCACCGATCAATTGCAGGTTCTTGAACCGACCCCGGACCCTTCGGATCGCGCGTCACTCGAAGAGGATCATCTCATTGAGTTCAGGGTGCGTGACCGCGAGCGCAAACACCTGCATGCGATCGACCGTGCGCTCCAGCGCATTCGGGACGGAAGCTACGGCTGGTGTGAAGAAACCGGGGAGCCCATCGGCATTCCTCGACTGCTCACGCGGCCCACGGCAACCCTCACGCTGGAATCCCAGGAGCGGCGCGAATCGACGCAAAGGATGCGAGGTCGTTAGCGACGCGCACGCATTCAGTGCGAATTCGTTCTTCGCTTGCGCCGCGCGGGCTTTGCGCCTTGGGTCCGCGCCCATCCCAGCAACTCGTCGGGCGACCCAAGACGGGTCAGGCTGTTCGAGGCGTTTGGTCGACACGAAAGCATGACCAAGCCTTCAGGGGTGGCCGTCAGCTGCAGTTCCGCGCCCTCGCAGTGCAGCAGTGAACAGAGGCTCCCATGCAGGCGCATGAGTTGCGCGTGTGAAATGCGTGTCATGGTTTAGGGCCCGCGGGGACGGGGCGAGGCACAAGGTCCTGTCTGCATGCGTCAAACCCCCATCTCCTTGAAGACGTCCTTGGCGGCGCGAAAGCTGTCGATCGCGGCCGGTGCTCCGCAGTAGATCGCCGTCTGCAGGAACACCTCCTTGATCTCGTCCTTGGTCACGCCGTTGGCCAGCGCCCCACGGATGTGGAGCTTGAGTTCATGGGACCGGTTCAAGGCCGTGAGCATCGCGAGATTCAGCAGACTGCGATCGCGACGCGCAAGGCCGGGGCGAGACCAGATCTCACCCCAGGCGTATTCCGTCACCAGCCCTTGCAAGTCGCGGTTGAAATCGTCGGCATTCTGGATGGCGGCGTCTACATAGTCGGCACCCAGCACGTCCTTGCGAATTTTCAGACCTCGGTCGTATCGTTCCCGGTTCATGGTTGACTCTCCCAAATATGCGCATCGAAGCCACAAGAAGCACCATGCGATGGGTTCATGCGGCCTGCCAGCCCCTGGCTTGCTGAGACCCACGCTATTTTTCTTTTTCTGCGCGGGCAAAACGCGTTGGAATAAATTTACGCGAAGATCCGTCTATGTGGTTTTGAATCGTGCCCGACCACCCCCTGAAGGAGCATCCCATGCGCAAACTCGCCCTGTACAGCGTCGCAGGCATCATCCTGACGATCCCCGCCCTGGCGTCGGCGGCCCATGCTCCAAGCCCCACCGCACTTTGGCGGGATATCCAGGCCCTGGAAAAGAGCCACGCCCTGATGCTGGATAGCAAGCCCTACCAACTCGGCTCGCGCACCGTGGACGTGTACACCACCGATCTGGCCAACACCGCCGAGAACGACGCCATTCGCAAGGCCGGCAGCATCGAGAAGGTCCAGCGCTACCCCGACGGCGCCTTGGTGGTCAAGGAAAACTACGACGCCGGCAAGAAGCTCACCGGGGTGACCGCGATGCTCAAGCTGAACGGTTACGACCAAGCCGATCGCAACTGGGTGATGGCCGCCTACAAACCCGATGGCCAAGTCGTCGCCTACGGCAAGGTCCAGGCCTGCATCGCCTGCCATGCCATGGTGACGCAGCAGGATTTCGTGTTCGCGCCGCCGCCGCAGCAACTGCTCCCGGTAGCGGTGTGGAAGGCGTTTTTCCCGAAGCAGCAGATTTCGCCGCAATACGCCCAGCTGCTGGCGCAGCACCCCGAGGCGATCGTGAAGTAGCCGCCGCCGCGGCGCGTGCAGGCATGGGAATCCGGCCAATCCGGCCAAACGGCCGGATTCCCAGCATGCGCCAAACGGAAGTCTTACTTGGGCGCGACGATGTCGCCGCAAGCCACGTACTTCTTCAGATCCGTGGCGCTTTCATGCACGTTGATGGCCATCGGCTCCTTCAGCAGATCGGCAACCGACGCATCCACCATGGTGATCGACTTGCCGCCGACCACGGGCTTGAGCATGTAAGCCGGCTTGGGGTCGAGGTTGGCGCAAGTGCCCTTGTGGATATGGTCGGGCTGAGCCACGCCCTTGGGGGTGCCCTTCAGGTGCACGATGACTTTGGTCTTGGCGCCGTGCGGGTAAAGCATGGCATAGCCGGTTTCACCGGAACCGTTCTGCGCGCCCAGTTCGACCTTGACGGGTTTTTCCTTCATGGCGGCGAACGCCGGGGCGATTGCGAAACTGGCCAGTGCCAGCGTCAGCGCAAATCTTTTCATGGACTTTCCTTCGGGTTGAGGTCGGGACGACATTGTCGACAACGGCGAACGGGCAGGCCATCACCGGACCCGCCGGATTCGCGCTCGATGAGCATAATGATCCGTTCGGCCCTGGATCGTTTCGTGATGTAACGACCCTGCCATTCCCGTGGTGGCGATCCACGAACAACGCGCTGCCCACCCAGCAAGGCAGGACTCAGGCGTTTGCCGGCTGTTCCCCGAGCGCGATGTCGACCACCATTTCGGCGGCGAGCGCCTCCAGGTCATGCTGCAGCGCCGCGCTCGAAATGGCGTCGGGAACGGCGAGCAGGGCCCTGACCTTGAACACGTGGCCGCTGGCCTGGCCGTTGCCGACGATCTCGGTGTGCAGGTCCTCGATGCTCACGCCACGCTCGGCGAGGTTGCGCGACAAGTCGCTCACGATGCCGGGACGGTCGGGGCCGGCGAGTTCGAGCTTGACCATGCGCGACCCCGGCGGCGCGGGTTTCGCTTCGCACTTGGTGGCGGCAACGCGCAAACCGGAAAACTCCAGCCCGCGCAGCGCCGTGACCAGCGCTTCGGCGTTCTCGGCCGCCACCTCGAATTGCACGATCCCGGCGAACTGCCCGGCCAGATTGGCCATGCGGCTGCCGGCCCAGTTGGCGGAGAACTCGCGCGCGCGCTCGGCCAGCTGACTCACGATGCCGGGACGGTCCGCACCGATCGCGGTCACGACGACCGAGGTGAGCGGCCGGCGCGCTTCCGTCAACGACACCTGCCTGCGGATCATCGGCGCCTTGGTGGCGAAGCGCGCGTCCTGCGCCTGCGCGGGAAGCACGCCATCCCGCGCGGCCTGGCGCACCACCTGGGTCAGCAGGCGCAAGCCCATGGGCGCCAGCGCGCGTTCCCACAGTTCCCGCGCGGTCTCGCCCTTGAGGACGAAACACCAGTCCTGGGCCGCGATGGCGCCGGCATCCCAGCCGTCCGCCAGGTGATAGACCGAACCGCCGGCAATCGGATCTCCCTCGAGCAGGGTCCATTCCACCGCAGCGATGCAGCGATGCCGGGGCAGCAGCGAGGGGTGGTAGCCGATGCCGCCCAGCCGCGAATGCGCCAGGGCCTCGTTGCTGACGCGCGCATGGGTGTGGGCGGCGACGATGAGATCGGTGTCCTCGGGGACGTCGCTCGCGGGCACGAGCTTCGGATTCTCCAGAATCGAAACCGGAACCCCGGCCGCCCGCCCGGCCTGAGCCAGCCTGTCGTCCGCCTCGGGCGCGACGACGCGCACGATCTCGACGCCATCCTTGCGCAGCGCGTCGAACACCATCGCCCCAAAATACCGCGACCCCACCAAAGTGCACTTCATTGCGCCTGTCTCCAATCCATCTGCCCAAGTTCGAACATGCCCGCCATGCCGATTGATCACGGCTTCGCGCCCCCACGGGAGCGTTCGGATGGTAGCGAGCCCGGAAGATTTCCGTCCTCCCGCCGGCTGCAGGCGGATCGTGCCGGCGGTGGCTCGCGCGCGGTTCGCCGGCCGGGCGCGAAGACCATTACGATGGCCATCGGCCTCCCGGGCCGCGCGGCGCAAGCCCGCCGAGATGGAACCGGATTGCGGCGTCATCGCGCGCATCCTCATCCCCGATCGATTCCCCCAACCCACCCCAGGAGCGGCATCATGGCCAAAGGTCAGCAGCGCAGCAACAAAGAGGCGAAGAAGCCGAAGCAGGACAAGTCGCCGGCCAAGCCCATCTCGCCGCAAGCGGTGAAACCGGTGGTCACCACGGTGATTCCGGATCGCAGGAAAAAGCCGTAACCGAAAGCCTTTACGCCTCTCAAGCGGCACCCGGTACGCGCGGGGTCCGCGCGTCGGCCCAATGCAAGGCTTGCAGCCAGAGGCCGCAGGCCAGCAGCAAGGCCGCGGCGGCGACCAGCGACGGCAGGCTGACGAGGCCGAAACCCATCAGCTCGCGCAAGGGAGTGATGGTCAGCACGGCCGCGAGCACGAGGGCCACGCCGCCGAACATGCGCGACAGCAAAGGATTGCCCCGCATATTGGCCAGGGCCGCGTGGGCAAGATCTCGGTTCGCGAGGATGAGCAGGAACAGCGCCGAGACCAGCGCCGTGAACACGGCGATGCGGGTCTGCGACTGCGCCCATCCCCATTGCCGCAGCACGGCGCTGGCGCCGAGCAGGATGACGGCGATGCCGAAACCCTGCGCCAGCGCGAAACCGATATTGCCCGGGGCAAACGGGCTGGCGGTGCGTGCGCGCGGAGGCCTGCGCATGACGTCGGACGCGGCGGGGTCGGCCTCGAACACGATGGAGCAGGCCGGGTCGATCAGCATCTCCAGCAGCACGATATGCACGGGAAGCAGCAAGGCGTCCCAATGCAGCAGCGCCGGCAACAAGGTGAGCGCGACGATGGGCAGATGGACGGAGAACACGAAGCGCGTGGCCTTGGCGAGGTTGGCGTCGAGCCGACGGCCGTGGCGCACGGCACCGACGATGCTGGCGAGACTGTCGTCCAACAGCACCAGCGCCGCCGCCAGTGGGTGGCCCCGGCCGAAGCGGCCGCACGGGTGGCCGAGCTTGGTCTGAAGCAGCTGTTTACCCGATTGGCGGACCAGGAGGAGGCGCGGCGGGATCTGCTGGCCGCCTGCACCGCCGTCTCCGATAGCGACGACTGAAAGAGAAAGAACATCCCATGCTGATGCGTCTGATCCGAGCCCTGATGCCCAAGGAAGAGCGCTTCCTGGCATATTTCGTCGATCACAGCGGCAAGATCGTGGCCGCCGCCGAGGCCTTGAGCACCCTGATGGCCGCGCCGCCGGAGCAGCGGCCGCAGCGGGTGAAGGACCTGAAGCGCATCGAGAACGAGGCCGACGCCATCGGCCGCCAGACCATCATCGGCCTGCACCGCGCCTTCATCACCCCGTTCGACCGCTCCGACATCCTGGCCCTGTCCAACGCCCTCGACGATGCCGTCGATCTGATCGAGGAAGTGGCGGTGCATGCCGAGCTTTACCGCCTGGAAGCCTTCGACGATCACATGGTGGCCCTGGCCGGCATGATCGGCCGCTGCGCCGCCCGCGTGGCCGAGGTGATCCCGCTGCTGGAGGATATCAGCCGCAACGCCGCCCGCATCAACGGCCTGTGCGAGGATATTTCCGGCATCGAGGGCGAGGCCGACGAGGCCCTGCGCCGCGCCCTGCATCAACTGGTGGGCGAACGGCCGGAAACCATCGCCTTTTTCGGCCGCAAGGAGGTTTACGAGCTGCTGGAGGCGGTGACCGACCGCTGCGACGATGTCGCCGACGTGATCGAAGGCATTCTTCTGGACCACGTATAGGGGCCGGCCATGCATTCCCTGCATCTGGGGCTGCCCGCCCTGCTGCTGATCATCGCCGTGGCCCTGGGCTTCGACTTCATCAACGGCCTGCACGACGCCGCCAATTCCATCGCCACCGTGGTCTCCACCCGCGTGCTGCCGCCCAAGGCCGCCGTGGCCTGGGCGGCGGGATTCAATTTCATCGCCTTCCTGTTCTTCGGCCTGCATGTGGCCCGCACCATCGGCACCGGCATCGTCAGCCCCAGCGTGATGGACCCCGCCGTCATCCTGTCGGCCCTGGCCGGGGCCATTTTATGGAACCTGTTCACCTGGTGGCTGGGCCTGCCCTCGTCGTCGTCGCACGCCCTGATCGGCGGCATCGCCGGGGCCGGTATCGCCAAGGCGGGATTTTCCGCCATCGTGGTGGCCGGCTTCACCAAGGCCAGCGCCGCCATCGTGCTGTCGCCCCTGGGCGGCTTCGTGCTGGCCCTGATCATCGTCATCCTGGCCTCCTGGCTGCTGCGGCGCACGCCGCCCTTCGCCGTGGACCGCCGCTTCCGCCGCCTGCAGCTGCTGTCGGCCTCGCTCTATTCCCTGGGCCATGGCGGCAACGACGCCCAGAAAACCATGGGCATCATCTCGGTGCTGCTGTTCACGCAAGGGCTGCTGGGGCCGAGCTTCCATGTGCCGCTGTGGGTGATCCTGGCCTCGCAGACCGCCATGGGCCTGGGCACCCTGTTCGGCGGCTGGCGCATCGTGCATACCCTGGGCTCGAAGATCACCGATCTGAAGCCGTTCCAGGGCTTTTGCGCCGAAACCGCCGGCTCCATCTCGCTGTTCACCGCCACCTGGCTGGGCATTCCCGTGTCCACCACCCATACCATCACCGGCGCCATCGTCGGCGTGGGCCTGGCGCGGCGGGCCTCGGCGGTGCGCTGGGGCCTGGCCGGAAACATCGTCTGGGCCTGGATCTTCACCATCCCCGCCGCCGGCCTGATCGGCTTCGTCTGCTACCGCCTGTCGGCACTGATCGTTTAATACTTGGCAGGCGCGCTGCGGACTCCCCCCCCCGGCGGGGCGTGGGCCCAACCGCCGGAACAGCGTTCAGGCCGGAGCCTGTCGCTCCAGGGCCTCCAGCAGCGGCCCGAGATAGCGGGCATAGGGCCGCCAGCGCCCGACGCTGCCCCGATAGATGGGCTGGCGCACCTGGGTGACGCTGGCGGTGCGCACCGGCCGCTTCAGGGTATGGAAGGAGAGGCAGGCCTCGTTCCACTCCAGGCCGCAAAAGGCGATCAGGCGGCGGGCCTCGCCTTCAAGATCCTCCACCACCGCCTCGTAGGACACCTCATTGTTGTGCGCCTCCGGGCTGTCGGGGCTCAGCGCCGCCACCTTCAGCAGGCAGTTCAGGCTTTCCTCCAGCTTGCCGGATTCCCGCAAGACGATGCCGAGATTGCTCCAGGCGGCGGCGGAACGGCTGTCCAGCGCCACCGCCCGCCGTCCGGCGGCCTCGGCCTCCTGGTGCAGGCCGCTCTGGCGCAGCATTTCGGTCAGGTTGCTGTGAAACAGGGCCGGAGCGCGCGGTGCCGCGCAGGCCCGGCGCAGATAGTCGAGCGCGCGCCGCGATTGCCGGAACCATGCGCCAGCAGGCCCAGAAGATGCAGGGCATCGGGATGTTCGGGCCACGCCGCCAGCACCTGCCGGCACAAATGCTCGGCCTGGGCGGCCTGTCCGGCCGTCCAATGGCCATAGGCGGCGGCGATGGCCTGCTCGATGGTCATGCCCTGCCGTGGGGGGAGCGCCGCCTTGCCTTTCCCTTTGCGCGCCGTCATCCCGCCGGCACCGCCACCACCTGCGGCGGGTCGGCCGAGGCCAGCATGGGCAGGGTGAACAGGAAGGTGGAGCCCTCGCCCAGCTTTGATTCGATCCAGATACGGCCGTGATGATGCTCGACGATCTTGCGGCACACCGCCAGACCGATGCCGGTGCCCTCGTAATGGCCCTTGGGCACCAGGCGCTGGAACACCCCGAAGGCCCGCTCGTAATCCTTGGCATCGATGCCGATGCCGTTATCCTGCACGGACAGCAGCCAGTCGCCGCCCGCCGCCTTGCAGCGCACCCACACCCGGCAGGGCCGTTCGGGCAGCCGGTATTTGACGGCATTGCCGATCAGATTCTGGAACAGGCGCACCAGCTCGCCGCGGTCGCCCCGCACCGTGGGAAAGAGCCCGTCCAGCGTCACCTCGGCTCCGGCCTCGGCCACCGCCACCTGCAGATTTTCCACCGCGTCGCGCGCCACCTCGTCCAGGGGCACCGGCTGCAGCGGCAGGCGGGCGCGGCCGGCGCGGGAATATTCCAGAAGATCGAGGATCAGCATATCCATGCGTTTGGCGCCGCCCATGGCGAAACCGAAGAAGGTCTTGATCTCGGGATCGAGGCTGTCGCCCAGATGGCGCTCGATCAGGTTGAGATAGCTGGAGATCATGCGCAGGGGCTGGCGCAGATCGTGGCTGGCCACGTAGGCGAACTGTTCCAGCTCGGCATTGGAGCGGCGCAGATCCTCCTCCATGGCCTTGCGTTCGGAAATATCGTGGAACACCACCACCGCCCCCACCGGGATGCCTTCCACCAGAAGCGGCGCCACCACATATTCCACCGGGTGCGTCACCCCGTCGGGGCCGCAGAACATCTCGTCGGAGACCCGGCGCACCTCGCCGTCGCGCAAGGTGGCGCGGATGGCGCAGCCGCCCGCGGAGGACTGGCAGGAGCCGCCATCGGCCAGACGATGCCCCAGAGCCTCGGCGGCGGGGCGGCTCAGCATCAGCTCGGTGCCGCGCCAGCCCAGCATCTCGGCGGCGGCGCGGTTGGCGAAAACGATGCGCGCCTCGTCATCCATGCCGACGATGCCCTGCGCCGCCGTATCCAGCACCAGGCGCATGCGGGCGCCGGTGGCCCGCAATTCCATCTCGGCCCGCTCGCGCGCCGCATCGGCCTGCTTGCGGCCGCTGACATCCCGGCACGAGGCGTAAAGATAGCGCCGCCCCTCCAGCACCACCTTGCGCACATGCAGTTCCACATCGAACACCGACCCGTCCTTGCGGCGGTGCCGGGTTTCCACCACGCAGGGAAGATCGCTCATGAAGCCGCGGATGCGCTCCGGAATGGCCGCCGCCGCCGCCGCCGTTTCCCAGTCGCGCATGTTAAGGCGCCGCGCCTCCTCGGCGCCGTACCCCAGCATGGCCAGGAAGGACTCGCTGGCCTCGCACAGGGCCCCGGCCTCGTCCACCACATAGATGCCGTCGCTGGCGGTGCGCAGCAGGTGCTGATAGCGCACCGCCTCGGCCTGCAGCGCCGCCTCGACCTGGCGGCGCTGGGTCACATCCTCCAGCACGGTGATGAAATGCAGCGGCACCCCGGCGGCATCGCGCTGCAGCGAGGCGGTCAGCCGCCCCCACACCACCCGGCCCGTGGGGCCGAGAAAGCGTTTTTCCCAGCTGACACTGGTCTTTTCGCCGCGCAGCAGCGGCGCCACCGCCTCGTCGCTCACCGTGGCGTCGTCGCCATGGGTGAAGTCGAGATAGCTTTTGCCGGTCAGTTCCTCGGGGGTGTAGCCCAAAATCTCGCAGACCTTGCGGTTGACCCGCAGGATCCGGCGGTCGAAGCCGTTATGCACGATGCCCACCGCCGCCTGCTCGAAGGTGGCGCGGAACCGCTGCTCGCTTTCGGCCAGCAGGGTATCGCCCTGCCGCAGCGCCTGGTTGGCGGCGCGCAGCACCGCCTGAATGCGGCGCTGGCGGAGGAACTGCCACCCCATCAGCAGCGACAGCCCCGCCAGCAGCAGCCCGGTCAGCAGCGCCTGGCCGCGCCAGGCCGCCAGGTAGTCGCCCTCCGACAGCGAGGCGATGGCCACCAGGGGAAAGCCCGGCACCACCTGGAAGGCGTAGCGGCGGCTGATGCCATCCTCGGCCAGCAGGCCATCGCCCACGCCCGACATCTGGCCCGCCGCCACCCGCGCCATCACCGGCCCGGTGCCGCCGCGGTTGAGCCGCGCCGCATCCTGGGGGTGGCGCAGCAGCAGATGGCCGTTATCGGTGCGGCGCACCTCCAGCAGCCCCTCGCGGCCCAGGCCGAAATGATCGACGATGCGCTGGAAATACGTCAGATCCAGCACCGCCGTCATCGCTCCCAGAAGGGTGCCGTCCGGCCCTTGGACCGGATCGGCCAGCACCAGCGAGGCGGCATCGGCGCCGCCATCCATGCGCACATCCGACATCTGCATCCGCCGCGGCGGATGAGCGCCCGCCCGCGGGGATGGGGCCCCGGCGCCGGTCTCGGCCAGCGGCGCCAGACCCGGGGTGGACAGCACCACATCGCCTTCGGCGTTCAGCAGGCGAAAGCCGCGCAGATCGGGAAAGCCGCTTAAATGATCGCTCCACAGCTGCAGCTGGGCCGCCCGCCGCGCCCCCCCGCCGTCCTTGCGGAAATCGGCGGCATCGAGATGGCGGGTGAAAAACATCAGGTCGTCCTGGGTGCGGGCCAGGCTTTGCTGAAGCGTGCGCGCCGTGCCTTGCGCCAGATTGTCGAGATCGCCGCTGATCTCGCTGCGCACATCGCGCCAGGCCTGCCATTCCAGAAAGGCGAAGGTGCCGGCGATCAGCAGCAGAATAGCCAGCAGCCACAGGCCATCGCGGCCGGCCTCACCGAAAGAGGTGTTTTTGTGCAAATCGACCACGGCTCCCCCAGCGCGAACAACCGCCCAAGCCTTATCCGGACCCCGCTGCCGCGGCCCGCATTTTGAGGGAGTCAGGTTACATTCTTTCGGTTAATGCCGCAACAGACGGGCGGCGGGTTGCCATTCCGCCCCTCACGCCGCACAGTAGCGGCACCTTCGCCCCCCCGATCCCGAGGCCCGTCATGCCCTTTACCGCCGACGATGTGGACATTCTCGACCGCAGCACCCCGTTCCAGGGCTATTTCCGGATCGACCGCTACCATTTGCGCCACCGCACCCACAGCGGCGGCTGGACCGCCCCCATGCACCGCGAAATCTTCGAGCGCGGCCATGCCGTGGGCATCCTGCTTTATGATCCCCGCCAGGACCGCGTGGGCCTGATCGAGCAGTTCCGCCCCGGCGCCCTGGCGGCGGGCTGGCATCCCTGGCTGATCGAGGTGGTGGCCGGCATCATCGACGAGGGCGAAACGCCCCGCGCCGTGGCCCTGCGCGAATGCCGCGAGGAGGCCGGCATCACCGTGGGCCGCCTGGAACCCATCTGCCGCTATCTGGTCAGCCCCGGCGGCTCCACCGAAAGCATGGAGCTGTTCTGCGCCGAGGTGAACGCCGATCAGCTGGGCGGCCTGCACGGCCTGGCCGAGGAGGGCGAGGATATCCGCGTGCTCACCCTGCCGCGCAGCGAGGCCATGACCTGGCTGCGGGAAGGCCGCATCGCCAATTCCATGACCATCATCGCCCTGCAATGGCTGGCCCTGAGCCATGATAGTCTAGTCGATAAGTGGAAATAATAATCTATTGCATCTCGCATTTTGTGTAATTATCATAGATAATAACACGCTAACAGGTGCACTATGCAAAAATTCAACAACGGCTTCACCGAAACCATCGGCAATACCCCGCTGATCCGCCTGCGCCGGGCCTCCGAGCTGACCGGCTGCACCATTCTGGGCAAGGCGGAGTTTCTCAATCCCGGCGGCTCCATCAAGGACCGCGCCGCCCTGGCCATCGTGCAGGACGCCGAGGAGCGCGGCCTGCTGCGCCCCGGCGGCGTCATCGTCGAGGGCACGGCGGGCAATACCGGCATCGGCCTGGCCCTGGTGGGCAATGCGCGGGGCTACCGTACGGTGATCGTCATGCCCGAAACGCAAAGCCAGGAGAAAAAGGACATGCTGCGCCTGGTGGGCGCCGATCTGCGCCTGGTGCCGGCCCGGCCCTACAGTGATCCCGGCAATTACGTGCGCTATTCCGAACAGCTGGCGCGGGAACTGGCGGCCGGCGAAGCCAACGGCGTGCTGTGGGCCAATCAGTTCGACAATCTGGCCAACCGCCGGGGCCATGCCCGCACCACCGGCCCCGAGATCTGGGAGCAGACGCAAGGCCGCATCGACGCCTTCACCTGCGCGGTGGGCACCGGCGGCACCCTGGCCGGGGTGGGGCTGGCCCTGAAGGAACGCAACCAGGGCGTGAAGATCGTTCTGGCCGACCCCATGGGCTCGGCCCTTTACAACCACTATGCCCACGGCGAGCTGAAGGCCGAGGGCGGCTCCATCACCGAAGGCATCGGCCAGGGCCGCATCACCGCCAATCTTGAGGGCGCCCCCATCGACGGCCAGGTGCGGGTGACCGACGAAGAGGCCCTGCCGGTGATCTTCGATCTGCTGCGCCACGAGGGGCTGTGCGTGGGGGGATCGTCCGGAATCAACGTGATGGCCGCAATCAAGGTGGCGAAAACGCTCGGGCCCGGCCATACTGTGGTGACGGTCCTGTGCGACTGGGGACACCGCTACCAGAGCAAGCTGTTCAACCCCGCTTTCCTGCGCGAACGGGGGTTGCCGGCGCCGGAGTGGCTGGCATAACGATCCCCGGCGCCCGGACCCTCGCCACCAGGAAGGGGAGAGCGTTCCGATGACTTATGCCAATCCCGCCGCCATCGTCAGCACCGACTGGCTGGCCCAGCACCTGACCGCACCCGATCTGCGGGTGGTGGACGCCACATGGTTCCACCCCCGCTCGGGCCTGAAGGGCCGCGCCGAATACGACGCCGCGCATATTCCCGGCGCCATCCATTTCGATATCGACGACATCGCCGACACCAGCCGTCCGCTGCCGCACATGCTGCCCGACGCCACCAGGTTCGCCAGCAAGGTGCGCAAGCTGGGCCTGGGCAACGGCAACCGCATCGTGGTCTACGACCGCAGCGGCGGCGGCGCCGCCGCCGCCCGCGTGTGGTGGATGCTGCGGGTGTTCGGCCACCGCGATGTTTCGGTGCTGGACGGCGGCTTCGAGGCATGGCTGGCGGAAGGCCGGGCGCAGGAGGATCTGCCGCCCATGCCGCGCGAACGCCACTTCATGCCGCGCGTCAACCAGCTGCTGGTGCGCAGCTTCGAGCAGATGAAGACCGGCCTGGAACAGGGCCGCGAACAGATCGTCGATGCCCGCTCCCCCGGCCGCTTCGCCGGCACCGAGCCCGAGCCCTGGCCCGGCAAAAAGGCGGGGCATATGCCCGGCGCCCTCAACGTGCCCTGGACCGACCTGCTCGATCCCGCCGGCAAAACCTTCCTGCCGGCCCCCGCCCTGATCGCCCGCTTCGAACGGGCCGGAGTGGATCTGGCCCGTCCGATCGTCACCACCTGCGGCTCGGGCGTGACCGCCTGCGTGCTGGCCCTGGCCCTGGCCCTGCTGGGCCGCGATGACGTGGCCGTCTACGACGGCTCCTGGGCCGAATGGGGCCAGGCCGACGACAGCGTGGCGGTGTGCGCCGCGGTTGCGGAATGACCGGCGGCGCGGCGGCGCGGGACGATCACCTGATCATCCGCCCCTACGAGCCGCAGGACGAGGCCGTGGTGGTGCGGCTGTGGGATGCCTGCAATCTCAGGGTGCCCTACAACGACGTGGCCTGGGATATTGCTTTCTGCCGCTCGTCGGAAAGCAATTCCCGCCTGTTCGTCGGCCAGACCGGCACCGACGTGGTGGCCTCGGTCATGGTGGGGCATGACGGCCACCGCGGCTGGCTTTACTACGTGGCCGTCGATCCCGAACTGCGCCGCCAGGGCATCGGGCGGCGCATGGTGGCCCATGCCGAGGCCTGGCTGGCCACCCTGGGGGTGTGGAAAACCCATCTTTTGATCCGCCAGACCAACAGCGGCATGAAAACCTTCTATGAAAGCCTGGGCTACGAGGTGGCGCCGCGCATCATGATGGCCAAGGCCATCGCCCCCAGCCCGGCCTTTCTCGATCCGCTGGACGAGGATCCGGCCTGACCCCTTTTTCCGCGCTCTTTCCCGGTTTCGCCCCATCATGAAAAAAGACAGTCTCATCGTTCACGCCGGCCGCCACCCCGAACAGCATCAGGGCGCCGTCAATCCGCCGGTCTATCACGTCTCCACCGTCACCTATCCCTCGGTGGGCGACATGCGCCGGGCCGAGGCCAAGCCCTTCGACGGCATGCGCTACGGCCGCTTCGGCACCCCCACCAGCTTCGCCTTCGAAGAGGCGGTGGCCGCCCTGGAAGGCGGAACGCGCAGCATCTCCACCGCCTCGGGCCTGGCCGCCATCACCGGCACCCTGTCGGCCCTGCTGTCGGCGGGCGATCACGTGCTGATGACCGACAGCACCTATTTTCCCACCCGCCGCTTCTGCGACCAGCATCTGAAGCGCTGGGGGGTGGAAACCACCTATTACGACCCCACCCTCGGCTCCGGCATCGCCGCCCTGATCCGCCCCAACACCAAAGTGGTGTATGTGGAGGCGCCGGGATCCCTCACCTTCGAGATGCAGGATATTCCCGCCATCGCCGCCGCCGCCCATGCCCAGGGCGCCCTGGTGGTGATGGACAATACCTGGGCCACGCCGCTGTTCTTCCAGCCCTTCACCAAGGGGGTGGACGTTTCCATCCAGGCCGCCACCAAATTCATCGTCGGCCATTCCGACGCCATGCTGGGAGTGATCACCTGCGCCGAGCCCGAACTTTGGAAACGAATCAAGAGCGTGATCGCCGCGCAAGGGGTGTGCGCCGGGGCGGAAGAGGTCTATCTCGGCCTGCGCGGCCTGCGCACCCTGGGCGTGCGCCTGCGCCAGCACCAGGACAACGGCCTGGCCCTGGCCCGCTGGCTGGGCCAGCGCCCGGACGTGGCGCGGGTACTGCACCCGGCCCTGCCCGACGACCCTGGCCATGCCCTGTGGCGGCGCGACTTCAGCGGCGCCTGCGGCCTGTTCGCCCTGGAACTGGCCCCCTGCCCGGAGGCGGCGGTGAACGCCATGCTGGACGGCCTGCGCCATTTCGGACTGGGCTACAGCTGGGGCGGCTATGAAAGCCTGATCATCCCCACCGCCGCCGATATCTGCCGCACCGCCGTGCCCTGGCGGGCCGCCGGCCCCACCTTGCGCATTCATACCGGCCTGGAAGACCCGGACGACCTGATCGCCGATCTGGCGGCGGGATTCGAGCGTTTGGCGAAAGCATCCGCATAAAAACCCTTTTCCCGGAAGACGGGCGGACGCCGGTGGAGTAGAGTGGCATGAAATTACTTTTTTATGCTCCATGCCCCACGTAACAGCGACAGATTGGCGCAAAGCCACGACCGACAAGGTGCGCGAAGATGCGCGGCGCTTTGTCGATGCTTTGGCCCGGCGTCTGGTCGAGCTGGACGCCATGTCCCGCAAGGCCAAGCGCTTCAAGGTGTTCAACAGCGAGGAATATTCCGCCTTCAAGCAGCTGTTCCTCAGCTTCACCGAGCGCACCGAGGAATTTCAGCTCTTAAGCTATCTGACCGAGGATTCCCTGGCCAATTACGAGCGCACCGCCGGCCAGCATTGGGAAGACCATCGCAATCTTGAAGATCATTTCCACCAGCTGCAGGTGCCCATGCTGCGGCAGGTGATCAGCACCAACCTGCGCCTGCTGCGCATCTGGGACGACCGCCTGCAGCGGGGCGAGGGCCTGCCCTATGGGGCCCGTGAGCTGTTTCTGGAAAGCATCCGCATCATCCACGACGCCAAGATCCAGCTGTTGCATCCGCGCCATATCAAGCTTCTGGACGAATCGGCCCTGCGCGAGGCCGACCGGGTGGAGCGCCTGCTGCGCACCCTGATCCGCAAGGCGCCGCGTTTGTTCAATTTCGCCGACAGCGGCCCCATGCTGCCGCCCGGCCTGGTGCCCGCGCTGGACGACGACGACGATCCCTTCGCCGAGCCGCCGGAACCGCCGCGCCAGCCCACCATCGAGGAAATCCTCCACGGCGAGGATGACTTTTAGAGCAGGCTGCGGAAAAACTCCGCTTCGCGGCTGGGCGACCGCCCAGACCCGTTTGGAGGCGCGGCCTCCAAGCCTCCAGTTTCTTTTTCTTTCAAAGAGTTAGAAATCTTGAGGGTTCGGGAGGCTGTGCCTCCCGATTGGGGGATCGGGGGCAAATGCCCCCGAAAGAGGGTTTTTCCGCACCCTGCTAAACCATCAGCCCGCCGCCGTCCGGCCCCGCCGCCAGCAGCTCGGCCACCACCTTGAGGCCCGAGCGCAAGGCGGCATGGCTGGGCGGCGCCGAGATTGAGACGCGCACCGCCTCGGGCACTTGGCGGGTGGTGGCGAAGGAGCCGGCCGGGGCCAGCACCACGCCACGGCGATAGGCCTCGGCGGCGAAGGCGTCGGCCCGCCAGGGCGGCGGCAGCGGCAGCCACAGATTGAAGGCCGGTCCGGCCGGACAGGCCGCCTCGCCGAGGAGGATGCGGGCCAGGGCCATGCGTTCGCGCGCTTCCGCCGCCTGGCGCCGCATGGCCGCCTCGGCGGCGCCGTTCTCGATCATCTGCGCCGCCACCTCGCCCAGAAGCGGCGGCACCATCATGGTGCTGGCGCTCACATTGCCGTTGATGCGGTTGACCAGCGCCTCGGGCGCCGCCACGAACCCCACCCGCAAGGCCGGGGCCACCGCCTTGGACAGCGACGACAGATAAACGCAGCAATCGGGGGCCAGGCTCCACAGCGACGGCGGCGGCGATTCTGCCAGGAAGGCATAGATGCCATCCTCCACCAGCACGGCGCCGTGCCGGCGCGCCACCGCGATGATCTCCTGGCGGCGGGCCAGCGGCATCACCACCATGGTGGGATTCTGGTTGGTGGGCAGGCAATAGACCACGCGGGCGCGGGTGGTGCGCAAGGCCTGGTCCAGGGCGTCGGGGCACAGGCCCTGCCCGTCCATGGCCACGCCCTCCACCACCCGGTCCAGCAGGCCCGCCGCCACCTTGAGGCCGGGATAGGTCAGCTCCTCGGCCAGAATCACGTCGCCCGGCCGCGACAAGGCCGCCAGGGTGACCAGAATGGCCTGCTGACCGCCCACGGTGCAGATGATCTGTTCGGGGCGGACCGTCACCCCTTCCAAAGCCGCCCAGCGGGCCAGGGCGGCACGGTGGCGCGGCAGCACGCCATCCAGCTGATAGCCCAGCAGGGCGCCGAGATCATTGCGGTCGGCCAGGCGGCGCAGGGCGTCGGCCACCGCCGGCGACGACAGATCGCCCGAGGGGCGGTTGATGGCCATATCCACCACGCCGTCGGCCTCCACGGCGCGGGCGGCGACATAATCGTGCAGATGGCGGGGCGCCGCCGCGGGTTCCACCACATAGGTGCCGCGCCCCACCTGGCCATCCACCAGCCCCCGGCGCGCCGCCTCGGCATAGGCCCGGGCGATGGTGCCCACCGTGCAGTGCAGCCGCCAGGCCAGATCGCGGTGCGGCGGCAGGCGCGTGCCCACCGGCAAGCGCCCCGCCGCCACGTCGTCGGCCAGGGCCTCGACAATGGCGCGGTAGAGCGGACCGGAGCGGCCGGTCACATCGGGAAGCCAGATTGACATGGTGTCAATATACGCATTGACGGCGCAATGATGTCAATACCATACAATGAAGGGTATCAATTAGGGAAAATCACCGGCAAAAAGGGGTTCAATTTCCATGAAAACCGAGTCAATCCGCCCTTGCGGCCCCCAACCCCCCGGCACCCCCCCTTACGAAAGATCGTCTGTGCATCGCATAAATGCCGATCTTCATAAAAAATTAAAAAAATTGCATTCTTTGTGGATGGAATGGCATCGGCGCAGGATCAGCCGTCAACACTTGCTGAAAATGGACGAAAGGATGCTGCGCGATATTGGCGCGACAGCGGCAGACGCTTTAACAGAAGCGTCCAAACCATTCTGGAGGAAGTAAAAAATAATTGACGTTCATTGTTGGCGGCACATAGCATGAAGGCGCTCGAAATGATCATCCGGTGTCGGCCCCTGATTTAACAATCGTCACAAAAGTACCGGCAGCCGCACCGCAAAAAAGACAAGAGAATGCCGCGCGCCCCAGTGGGGCAGATCTGACCGCTGACCCTGATGCCATCTGTCGGACTCTGACCACTGTTCAACCGGCTGGCGGGCCAACTCAATCCAGGCGCCTGAAAACCCGGCGCCCGGATTGGGCCGCCAGGGGACACGGTGTTCCGCGATTGCCCCCGTTCCCTTTAAAACAGGGCCACAAGGCCTGAGCGGGGGTATTGGGAAATACTTTTGGGGATATCCGCCATGCCTGCACCGCACCTGAGCCGCGACGATCTGCTGAACCGCCTGCACGAAACCTTCCGGCGCCACGGCTACGAGGGCGCCTCGATGAGCCGTCTCGCCGCCGCCAGCGGCCTGGGCAAAGCCAGCCTTTATCACCATTTCCCCGGCGGCAAGGACCAGATGGTGGAGGCCGTGCTGGAGCATGTGCGCGCCCGCTACGAGGAAGACCTGTTCCGTCCCCTGGAAACGGTGCATCCGCCGCGCCAGCGCCTGCTCTCCATGCTGCGGACCCTGGCCCAGGACTACGACAACGGCGACCGCAACTGCCTGCCCGCCCTGCTGGCCCTGACCCCGGAGCGCGACCGCTTCACCGAGGCCATTTCGGCGCTGTTCAGCCGTTGGCTGGACTGCATGACCCAACTTCTCATCGATGCCGGGCTGGCCCGCGATATCGCCACCCGCCGCGCCCACGACGGGGTGGAACGCATCCAGGGCGCCATCGTGCTGACCCGCGCCCTGGGCATGCCTAAACCTTTCGTAGGTCTGATGGCCGACCTGCCCGATCAGCTTCTGGCGGGCGCCGACCGTGGCAACATCTGGAGCAGCCGCCCCACGCGCCTTCCCGCCGCCCCGGCCGGCTTCGGCCAGATGCACGCTGCCAGAATCGCCTGACAACAGGGGCTTCCGGCATATAACAAAACGCTTATAAGGATTAACTTCATCGCTGCAGACCAACCCAGACGCTAAGTTGGCGCCATCCCATCGGCAAAAAGGAGCATTCGTAAACTACATTTTTTATACTTTCGGCCATATTCTAAAACATGTACCATTCTGATCGGACGTTCTGGGCGCGGAACCGTTGAAGGGAGAGGGGTAGTGGCAGAAGAGAAACATCTGACCGGTGTGGAACGAACGTTTCCAAGCAGCGAAATCATCGTCAGCAAGACCGACGCCAAAGGGCGCATCACCTATGTGAATGATATCTTTCTCACCGTATCGGGCTATACGGAAGAAGAGGTGATGGGCCAGCCCCACAACATCATCCGCCACCCCGAGATGCCGCGCTGCGTTTTCAAGCTGCTGTGGGATACCGTGCAAACCGGCAAGGAAATCTTCGCCTACGTCAATAATCGCGCCAAGGATGGGGATTATTACTGGGTTCTGGCCCATATCACCCCCAATTTCGGTCCCGGCCGCGAAATCATCGGTTATCACTCCAACCGCCGCGCCCCCACGCGCGAGGCGATCGGCAAGGCCGGGGCGCTTTATACCCGCCTGCTGCAGGAAGAGCGGAAATACGCCGACCGCAAGGAAGGCATGGCCGCCGGTGCCGCCGTTCTCACCTCCATTCTGGCGCAACAGGGAAGCGATTATGCGGAATTTGTCCTCAATCTCTAAAACCCGCGCCGCCGTTCTCGCCGCCTGCGCGCTGCTGGCCCTGGCGGCGCTGCTGCCGCTGGCCTTCGGCGCCTGGTACGACGCCCTGCCGGTGCTGCTGGTTTACGTGCCCCTGGGGATGGCCCTGCGCTCCCTGGCCCGGGCCCACGACAGCATCTCCAAGGCCAGCGCGGTCTGCGCCAGCGTGGCCCAGGGCGACCTCAACGCCCGCATTCTGGGGATCCGCGGCCACGGCGAGGTTGGCCAGATGCTGCGCAACATCAACCGCGTTCTGGATCTGACCGAGGCCTTCTGCAAGGAGGCCGAAGCGGCCATGCAGCATGCCCGCAACCGCCAGTACTTCCGCAAGATCCTCACCTCCGGTCTGCGCGGCGAGTTCGTGCGCTTCGCCGAAACCATCAATGCCTGCCTGGACATGATGGGCAAGCGCGATGCCGCCGCCCTCGACTTCGCCGAGAACAACGTGCGCGCCCTGGCCATGGAGGTGTCCAGCGCCTCCAGCCAGCTGCAAAGCAGCGCCCAGCAGCTGACCAGCAACGCCTCGGAAACCCTGTCGGAGGCCATGACCTCGGCCTCGTCGGCGGAACAGGCCTCGGCCAACGTCAACGCCGTGGCCGCCGCCACCGAGGAATTGGCCGCCTCGTTCGGCGAGATCAACCGCCAGGCCAATCTGGCCACCAGCATCGCCCGCGAGGCCATGGACAAAGCCCGCATCACCGATGAGACCGTGCGCCGACTGGGCGAGGCGGCGGGCCGCATCGGCGACGTTCTGGCCCTGATCCAGGATATTGCCGCCAAAACCAACCTTCTGGCCCTGAACGCCACCATCGAGGCGGCCCGCGCCGGCGAGGCCGGCAAGGGCTTTGCCGTGGTGGCGGGCGAGGTCAAGCATCTGGCCAGCCAGACCGCCAAGGCCACCGGCGAAATCGGCGAGCATGTGGCGGCCATCCAGGCAGCCTCGGAAGGGGCCGCCGCCGCCATCCGCGAAATCGGCGACACCGTGGGCAGCATTCAGGAAAGCTCCACCACCGTGGCCGCCGCCGTCGAGGAGCAGAATGCCGTCAGCCTGGAAATATCCCGCAATGTCACCGAAGCGGCCAGCGGCACCGGATCGGTCAGCAACTCGGTGCTGAAGATGCAATGCATGGCCGACGGCACCAACCGCGAGGCCGACTCGGTGGCCAGCGCCGCCGATACCCTGCTGCACAAGGCCAACCAGCTGCAGGCGCAGGTGGACGCCTTCATCGCCCAGATCCGTTCGGCGGCCTGAGCCCGTACCCCTTGGCGGAGACGCGGCCCAGGCCGGGTCGGCGCCCACGGCTGTCCATGTGGGGGGAGACGCCGTCTTATGATGCGCGGGTCAAGCCCGCGCATGACGACAAGAGGGGATGCCGCGCTGCGGACGACGACAAAAGGGCCTTGGCGCCACAGTCCCTCCCTTAAGCCGTCTTGGCCGGGCTTGACCCGGCCATCCATGTGGGGGGAGACGCCGTCTTATGATGCGCGGGTCAAGCCCGCGCATGACGACAAAAGGGGGATGCCGCCCTGCGGACGACGACAAAAGGGCCTTGGCGCCACAGTCCCTCCCTTAAGCCGTCTTGGCCGGGCTTGACCCGGCCATCCATGTGGGGGGGAGACGCCGTCTTACGATGCGCGGGTTCAAGCCCGCGCATGACGACAAAAGGGGGGTACCGCTCTCCTGACGACGACAAAAGGGCCTTGGCGCCACAGTCCCTCCCTTAAGCCGTCTTGGCGGGCTTGACCCGGCCATCCATGTGTGGGGGAGACGCCGTCTTATGATGCGCGGGTCAAGCCCGCGCATGACGACAAAAGGGGGCTGCCGCTCTGCGGACGACGACAAGGGGCCGGGGGCTCATCCCTTGCGCAGATCCTCCAGGAAGCCCTGGATCTCGCCTTGCAGGGCGTCGAGCTCCTTGGACAGGGCGGCGGTGGCTCCGGTCAGGCTGACGGCCATCTGGCCGGTCTGGGTGGCGGCTTCGGCCACGCCGGTGATATTGCCGGCCACCTTGCGGGTGCCGTCGGAGGCCTGCTGCACATTGCGGGCGATCTCGCCGGTGGCGGCGCCCTGCTGTTCCACCGCGCCGGCGATGGAGGCCGACATTTCGTTGATGCGCTCGATCACCTGGGCGATGGAGCCGATGGCCGCCACCGCTTCGCGGGTTTGCGCCTGGATGGCGGCGATCTGCTGGGCGATATCGTCGGTGGCGCGGCCGGTCTGTCCGGCCAGGCTCTTCACCTCGCCGGCCACCACGGCGAAGCCCTTGCCGGCCTCGCCGGCGCGGGCCGATTCGATGGTGGCGTTCAAGGCCAGAAGGTTGGTCTGGCTGGCGATGTCGTTGATCAGCTGCACCACTTCGCCGATCTTCTGGGCGGCCTCGGCCAGGCCTGAAACCCGGTTGGTGGCCGATTGCGCCTCCTGGCTGGCGGCGTGGGCCACCTCGGCGGCCTCGGCCACCTGGCGGGCGATCTCCTGGATCGAGGCGGACAGCTCGGTGCTGGCCGAGGAGACGCTTTCCACATTGCCGCTGGCCTCCTGGGTGGCGGCGGCCACGGCGGCGCTTTGCCGCTGGGTTTTCTCGGCGGTGGCCGACAGGGTGGCCGAGGTGTCGCTCAGCTGCCGCACCGATTTGAAGGTGGCCGAAACGATGGCCTGCACCCGCCGTTCCAGGCGGTCGGCCATGGCGGCCATGGCCCGCTGGCGTTCCGCGTGGGCCTGGTGCTGGCTGTCCTGCTGCTGGCGGCGCAGGGTTTCGTTTTCGATCAGACCGGCGCGCCAGCGCTCCAGGGCCTGGGCCAGCGGTCCCAGCTCGTCGCGCCGTTCGGTATTGCGCACGCGGATCCCGGTGCGGCCCGCCACCAGGGCGTGGGTATCTTCGGCAAGCTGGGTCAGGGGCGTGACGATGCTCCGCGACAGCAGGAACACGCTGCCGGTCAGCACCGCCAGCGCCAGCACGAACATGGTGCCGAAGGTGATGAGGTTGGCGTGGAAGTCCTGCTCGATCTGATCGACATAAATGCCGGTGCCGATGATGAAATCCCACGGCTGGTAATAAAGCACGGTGGACACCTTGGGCAGGGCCACATCGGTGCCCGGCTTGGGAAAGGAATACCGCACCACGCCGCCGCCCCGCAGGGCGGTGTGAATAATGTCCTGCTGATAATGCACGCCGTTGGCATCGACGGCATTGATGTAATTCTTGCCCTCGTGATCGGGTTTCGGCCCCAGCACCAGGCAGGTGCCGTGGCTGTCGTAGGCGAAAATATAGTCGTTGTCGCCGTAGCGGATGGCGCGCAGAACGTTGCGGGCCATGATCTTGGCCGCGGTTTCGCTCATTTCCCCGGCCTTGGCGCGGCGGTCGAACTCCTGCACGATGGAAAGGGCGGCGCGGGCCTCGTCGCGCGTCAGGCCCAGCTTGGCCTCCATGCCGTTGGCGCGGATCTGCCAGACGGCATAGCCTGACAGGAGAATAAGGATGAAGGCGGCGATCGCGGCGATTGCCAGCAACGGTGTGCGAATACTTCTGAAGTTCATCTTTGCCCCCAACCCGCCAGGTGTTCCGGGAAAGTTGTTCCCGAAAAAGTCTTAAAAACGCCCACCCTCAATTTTATACGCGAGTGTCGCTTTAATCCGGCGGAGCTGGGAAGAGTGCGAAAGGTGTATGAAATTATACCTATGATACCAACCGGCCAATGAATTGCCCGGTTGTATCGTCCCTCGCCGGGCGGCGGCATCCGCCGCCTTGGCCGCTCGCTCAAGGCTCGCTGGATACCGGCCAACGAGTCACTTCAATGGTTGGCCGGTATGACCGGGTGCCGCCCTGGCTGAGCGGCACCCGAGGCGAGGGGGTCAGCCCTTGCGCAGATCCCCCAGGAACCCCTGGATCTCGCCTTGCAGGCTGTTGATGTCTTTCGCCAGGCTTTGCGCGGCGCCGGCGACGTTGGTGGCCATCTGTCCGGTATGGGTGGCGGCATCGGCGACGCCGGTGATGTTGCTGGCCACCCGGCGGGTGCCTTCCGAGGCCTGTTCGACGTTGCGGGCGATTTCGCTGGTGGCGGCGCCCTGTTCCTCTACCGCTCCGGCGATGGAGGCCGACATTTCGTTGATGCGGCCGATCACCTGGGCGATGGAGCCGATGGCCCGTACCGCCTCGCGGGTTTCGGTCTGGATGGCGGTGATCTGCAGGGTGATGTCGTCGGTGGCGCGGGCGGTCTGACCGGCCAGATGCTTGACTTCGCCGGCCACCACGGCGAAGCCCTTGCCGGCCTCGCCGGCGCGGGCCGATTCGATGGTGGCGTTCAGGGCCAGAAGGTTGGTCTGGCTGGCGATATCGTTGATCAGCTGCACCACTTCGCCGATCTTCTGGGCGGCGTTGGCCAGGCCGGTGATCTTGTCGGTGGCCGAGCGGGCCTCCAGGCTGGCGGTTTGCGCCACTCCGGCCGCTTCCGACATCTGCTGGGAGATCTCCTGGATCGAGGCCGACAGTTCGGAACTGGCGTAGGAGACGCTTTCCACGTTGCTGCTGGCTTCCTGGGTGGCCTCGGCCACGGCGGTGCTCTGGCGCTGGGCCTGCTCGGCATTGGCCGACAGGGCGGTCGAGGCTTCGTCAAGCTGGCGTACCGATGCCAGGATGGCGCCGATGATGGCCTGAACGCGCCGTTCCAGGGTATCGGCGGTGGCGGCCATCATCCGCTGGCGCTCCTCGGCCATGCGCCGCTGGTTGTCCTGCTGCTGGCGGCGCAGGGTTTCGTTTTCGATCAAACCTGTGCGCCAGCGCTCCAGGGCCTGGGCCAGCGGCCCCAGCTCGTCGCGGCGCGCGGTGTTGCGCACGGTGATGTCGGTATGGCCGTTCACCAGGGCCTGGGTGTCTTGCGAAAGCTCGGCCAGGGGCCGGGTGATGGCCCGCGACAGCAGCAGGGCGCTGCCGATCAGCGCGGCCAGGGCCAGCACGAAGAGACTGCCGAAGACGACGATATTCTCCCGGAAGTCGCGGTCGATCTGATCGACGTAAACGCCGGTGCCGATGATCATGTCCCAGGGCTGGTAATAAACGATGCTGGAAATCTTCGGCAAGGGGACGGTGCTGCCGGGTTTGGGGAACGAATAATGCACCACGCCGCCGCCCTGTTCATGGGCCAGACGGATGAATTCGCGCAAATAGTGCACGCCGTTGGAATCGGCCGAATCGATGTAGTTCTTGCCCTCGCGGTCGGGCTTCGAGCCGTGGACGATGTTGGTGCCGTTGCTGTCGTAGGCGAAAATATATTCGTTCCGGCCATAGCGGATGGCGCGCAAGGCGTCCCTGGCCATGGTCCTGGCGACAGCCTGGCTGATTTCGCCGCTTTGGGCGCGATGGTCGAATTCACGGACGATGGACAGCGCCGTTTCCGCCTCGCTGCGGGTCAGGGCGATGTCCGCGTTCATGCCGTTGGCGCGGAGCTGCCAGACGGCGTAGCCGGACAGCGCCACCAGCACCAGGGCGGCAATCGCCGCAATGGCCAGCAGGGGGGTCCGGATGCTTCTGAAGTTAGCCAACATGATGAAAGTCCACGCATATTAGTGAAGCCTAGTTGTGAAACTTTCCGCCCTCCCGCCAGTTCCGTCCAGACGGTAAAGGAGGGGGCGGAGATATCTCTTGAGGAGGGGGGCTATCGAAAGTGTTAGACTTGCCCCCGGAGCAGGGTGGTAAGGCTGTTGCATTTCTCCGAGGGGTGTGTGGGGGGAGTCCCATCTCGCCGCCAGGATGTTGAAGGGGCGCTCTCTTCATGGGTATCTTGCATTCATCCGTTGCTCTGCCGTTTCTGCTGGCCCTGCCGCTGCTGTTCGCGGCGGCGCGCTGGGGCGGGCGCCGCTGCCGCGCCGCCGCGCGTCGCGCCGATGCCGCCCTGCTCGACACCCTTTTTTCCGCCACCGATACCCTGATCGTGATGATCGACCGCCAGGGCCGCCTGGCGCGGATGAACCGCGCCGCCGAGGCGTTTACCGGCTGCCGCCTGGAAGAGGTCCGGGCGCCTTTCGCCTGGCGCCGTTTCCTGCCCCCCGAGCAGCGCCAGGCGGTGGAGGCGGTTTTCGCCAAGGCGGTGCGGGGCGATGTGGTGCACCGGTTCAAAAACGAGTGGGTGCGCCCCGACGGCACGCGGCGGCTGTTCAATTGGACCAACAACATCATCCGCGACGAGGCCGGGCAGATGCTCTATCTGGTCACCATCGGCACCGATGTGACCGACCGCACCCTGCTGTCCACCCGGCTGCGCCTGTTTTCCAACGCCGTGGAGCAGGTGCCGCTGGCGGTGCTGATCACCGATCTCGACGGGCGCATTGATTACGCCAATCCCTTTGTGCGCACCGTCAGCGGCTACGCCATGGAGGAACTGGCCGGCCGCCCCGCCGCCATGCTGGGGAACGGCGGTCCGCAGCCGGCGGATCTGTGGCCGGCCTTGCGGGCGGGGCGGATCTGGAGCGGCGATTTTCTCAACCGCCGCAAGGAGGGCGGCAGCTATTGGCTGGCCACCACCATCTTTCCGGTGACCGATGAGGCCGGTGGGCTGACCCACTTTGTCAGCATCGGCGAGGATGTGACCCAGCGCAAGCAGAGCCAGGCGGCCCTGGCCGAGGCGCATGCGCAGCTGGAGGCGGTGCTGGACAATACCCCGGTGGGCATCGCCATCATCGCTCTGGACCGCACCCTGCTGCGAGTCAACCGCGCCTTCGCCGAAACTTTCGGTCTGCCGCAAGAGGGGGCCGCGGGATTGTCGACCCGGCTGTTCTACAGCTCGGAGGCCGAGTTCGAGGCGCTGGGGCGGGCGGCCTATCCCCAGGTGGCGGCGGGGCGGACCTTCACCACCCAGGTGCCCATGCGCCGCCAGGATGATGGCCGCATCATCACCGTGACCCTGGCGGCGCGGCTGATCAACGAGGCGGCGCCGGCGCTGGGCGTGGTGTGGTCGGCCGAGGATATCACCGAGCGCCTGGCCGCCGAGAGGCGTTTGGCCCAGGCTAACGAGGATCTGGCCCAGTTCGCCTATGTGGCCTCGCACGATCTGCGCCAGCCCCTGCGCATGGTGTCGAGCTATGTGGCGCTGATCGAACGCCATCTGGGCGAAGGCATCGATGCCGATCTGAAAACCTTCATCACCTACGCGCGTGACGGGGCCAAGCGCATGGATGCCCTGATTCTGGGCCTGCTCGACTATTCCCGTACCAGCCGCGACGCCAACCCCTGGCAGGATGTGAACCTGGCCGAGGTGGTGGCGCAGTGCCTGCACGATCTGCAGATGGCGGTGAACGAGAGCGGGGCCGAGGTGCGGGTGGCCGAAGGCTTGCCCCACGTGGCGGGCGATGCCATCGAACTGGCGCGCCTGTTTCAGAATCTGATCGGCAATGCCTTGAAATATCACCGTCCCGGCTGTCCGCCCCGGATCGGGATCGATTGGGAGGAGGATGCGGACGGCTGGCGCGTTGCCGTGCGCGATCACGGCATCGGCATCGATCCCGGGCAGCGCGAGCGGGTGTTCGGCATCTTTCAGCGCCTGGTGACGCAGGAGCAGTACGAAGGCACCGGCATCGGCCTGGCGGTGTGCAAAAAGATCGCCGAGCACCACGGCGGCCGCATCTGGGTGGAGCCGGCGCCCGGCGAAGGCTGCCGCTTCGTCGTCAGTTTTCCCAGGATGGCGGCGCGGGCGGGGGAAAGCGGGAGGCCGTGACCGGCCTCCCCTGTCAGGCGGTTAATGGCTGACGATTTTCTGCGGTTTGCCTTGCAGGGCCGCGGCGGTATTGGCGGTGAGCGAGGCCAGGCCCTCGGAGGCGATCTTTTGCCAATCGTCTTCGGTGACGGCCATCATGGTCTGCTTGGCGCCGCTTTGCACCACCAGCGCGGTTGCGCCGTTTGGCAGGGGGCCGGTGACGTCGATCCGTCCCTTGTTGTGAACGGTGACGCCGAAGAAGCCGGGCTGGAACCAGCACCAGTACTGTTCAATCCTGAGGGAGACGGGACGCGCCTGGTCGAAGCCATCCTGTCCGGCCTCCACCACCCGGTAACCGGCCTCACGGAAGCCATTGGCAACGGCGGTGCGGATCACGCCGGAAACGGTGGAGCCCTCGGGCAGCATCACCTCGCCCATGGCCATGCCATAGCCGTTGCGTTTGCGGCCGATGGCCCGCGCCTTGAGGCCGGCATCGTGCAGATCATCGCTGGACAGCGAGGGATCGGAGGGATTGGGGGGATCTTCCTCGAAGGCGCGGGCATCGGTAACCTGCACGATCTTGACGGCAACGCTTTGAACCTGGGCCGGAGCCGTGATTTTGGCCTGATCCAGGGTGACCACGCTGCGGCCGGCGGCGCAGGCCGACAACGAGGCCGCGCAGGCGGCCACGGCAAAAAATTTAAGAATGGTTTTCATAAGTGCCCCCTAAAAGAGTTTTTATGCGCCTATGTATCCGTTTAAATTGCGCAACCTGTCAATAATGTAGCGATATTAAATTATATTAATAATTGCCATTCCGGGGCTTAGCGCGGAATGATGTGGATGGTCACCCGGCGGTTGATGGCCTGATTGATGGGCAGGGGGCGGCCTTCGGCGTCGTGGTTGGGCACCTTGGGGCGGGTGTCGGCCATGCCGGCGGCGGTCAGCCGGGTGGGATTGAGGCCGTGGGCGATGAACAGGCGCACCACGGCGCTGGCCCTGGCCGCCGACAACTCCCAATTGGAGGGAAACTGCGGCGTGGAAATGGGCGTATCATCGGTATGGCCCTCCACCTCCACCTGAAAGGCGCTGTAGCGGCGGCTGTTCAGGAGCGCCGCCATCTTGACCAGCGGCGGCAGCTCGTCGGCTTTCAGGCTGGCCGACCGGGGATCGAAAAAGGTGGCGCCGTCCAGTTCCAGCACCAGGCCGCGGTTGTCGTTGCCCAGGCTGATCTGGGTGTCGTTCAGCTTGAGGCCCTTCAGCAGTTCGCCCAGCTTGGTGTGCAGGGTTTGCAGGGGCTGATCGCTTTCATGCTTGCCCAACTCCTTGGCCAGGCCGCTGCCCACGGTTTCGTAGCGGCTGACGTCGATCTTCGACATGGACAGCAGCAGCACGAAGAAGGCCAGCAGCAGGGTCAGCATGTCGGCGTAGGACATCAGCCAGTCCTCGCGCTCCTCGCGGCGGTTCAGGTTCCAGCGGCTGCCCATGTCAGGCTCCTCCGCGATGCAGCATGCGGTCGATCTCGAAATGCAGCACTGGATCGAGGAAGCTGTTCATTTTGTCCTGGATGTAGCGCGGGCTGCGCCGCTCGGCCAGCAGGGCCAGGCCTTCCGCCACCAGGAAATTGCGGAAGCGGGTGATTTCCTCGCGCTGCTGGATCTTGCTGGCGGTGGGCAGCAGGATGATGCGGGCAAAGGTCACGCCGTAAAGGGTGCCCAGCAGGCCCACCGCCATGCCGGGGCCGATTTTCGACGGATCGCCGCCCATATGGTCCAGCATGATCACCAGCCCCACCAGGGTGGCGATCATGCCGAAGGCCGGGGCGTTGTTGGCCATGCTGCGGATGATGTCGGCGGGCACGGTGTTGCGCTGAAAGGTGGTTTCCACGGTGTTGGAGAGGATGTCGCGCACCTCCTGGCCGCTATAGCCGGAAATCACCAGATCGATGCCGAAGGCCAGGAAACGGTCGTGCTGGCGCAGGCGGCGGGCATCGGTTTCCAGGGCCGGCAAACCGGCCTTCTGCACCATGTAGCCCCAGCGGATCATGCGGCCCACTTCCCCGGTGAGGATGGCGCGGCCGGTTTTCTGCTGAAAGAAGATCGACACCATCAGGCGCAGGGCATTGATGACGTAAAGCGGTTCGAAAGCCACGAACGTGGCGGCCAGGGTGCCGCCGATCACCATGATGAAGCCGGCGCCTTCAAGAAAAACCAGATAATGGTCGGTACTGAGAACGATGGAGCCGATGAACAGGCCGATGCCGAAAAGAAAGCCCAAAACGGTGGCGACAGACATGGTGGCGTGGTCCTTATACAGCCTTGGCTGCTCATGCTGTTACGATTGGGGCGATGGCCGGCGGGCGCATCCAAGGGGCTAATTCTCTTGTACAAACGTATTAAAGTATGCGGAGGAGCCCATGATGATGGTTGCGCGGCACCGTTACCGTGTTAATACTGACACAATTCTGCCAGTTGGGGTACAACTCCTGAAATGACCGTCGGCAATGGTCTTTTTTTCTCTACGTTGTGGCGGCGTTTCATGCCGGAACGCCGGAGAAGCATTGCCGGAGTGTCGCTTCAGCACCCGCCGCGCCTGCCCGCCATCGATCTGCCCACCCTGGATATGCTGGATGGGGGCTACGCCCTCGACCTGATTTTCGACCGCCTGACCGATGGGGTCATGGTGGTGGACGGCGACGGCATCATACAGCATCTCAATCCCGCCGCCCAATCCCTGTTCGGCCGCTGGCAGGATGATCTGGTGGGGCAGCCCGCCCGCCTGCTGCTGCCCGACGGCCGCGATCCGGCGGCCCCCGGCGGCCTGGTGGCGTCGCTGGCCGATGCCGGGGTGACCTCGTGCGAAACCCGGATCCGCCGCGCCGACGGCGGCATGCAGTCGGTGGGGCTGTCGGTCAGCGAGGTGCATGCCGGGCGGCGCATTCTGCGCTTGGGGATTCTGCGCGACATCAGCCTGCGCCGCCGCACCGAGGCGGTGGACGAACTGGTGACCGACATCAATCTGCGGGTGCTGGAAGGCGAGGGGCTGGACAGCCTGCTGCCGCTGCTGTGCGGCCGCCTGGCGGATCTGTTCGACCTGACCCTGGTCTGGGTGGCCAACCGCGGCCCCGACGGCCGCATCGCCATCGACGGCTGCGCCGGATCCGATGCGCTGCGGGCGGCGCTGCATTCGGCGGTGCTAAGCTGGGGCTGCCTGCCCGACGAGGGCGAGGGGCCCACCATCGCCGCCCTGAACAGCGGCAGCCTGGAACTGGTGCCGCCGTCCTCGCCTTTGTGGCGGGGGCGCCTCGCCCCCTATGCGGCGGGCGGCGCGGTTTCGGCGGTGTCGCTGCCGCTGAAGGTGGGGCAGTGCGTGACCGGGGCGCTGACCCTCTACGCCCCCTATCCGCTGGATGGCGACACCCTGCGCGATCTGGAAGGGCTGGCGGTGCGCATCGGCGTGGCGGCGCAGGTGGTGGCCGATCAGAAGCGGCTGCGCCTGCAGGGGGCGGCCATGTCGGCGGCGGCCAACGCCATCATGATCACCGACGGCAACGGCTATATCGAATGGGTGAACGAGGCCTTCACCCGGCTGTCGGGCTTCACGCTGGACGAAGTGCTGGGGCAAACGCCGAAGATCCTGCAGTCGGGGCGGCAGGACGATGCCTTCTACAAGGATCTGTGGGCCACGGTGCAGGCCGGCCGCAGCTGGTCGGGCGAGCTTTTGGAGCGGGGCAAGGACGGCAAGCTTTATACCGTGATCCAGACCATCACCCCGATGATGGACGCTCAGGGCCATATCCATCATTTCGTGGCGGTGCACGAGGATATCACCGAGCGCAAGCGCGCCCAGGAGCGCGCCGCCTTCCTCTCCACCCACGATGCCGTCACCGGTCTGCCCAACCGCGTGCTGTTCCGCGATCAGCTGCAGCAGCGGCTGATCCGCGCCGAAACCACCGGGACGCCGCTGGCGGTGCTGTTCCTCGATCTCGATCATTTCAGCCGTGTGAACGACATTCAGGGCCACGAGGCCGGCGATCGTCTGCTGGGGGGAGTGGCCGAGCGTCTGGCCCAGGTGGCGCGCGGCGCCGATCTTCTGGCCCGCGTCGGCGGCGACGAATTCGCCGTCATCCTCTCGGGCGAAACCGTGACCGCCGAGGCGGAAAGCCTGGCCCTGCGCATGATCGGCGCCGTGGGGATGCCGTTCGTGCTGGACGGCAACGACTGCCATCTCGGCGCCTGTGTCGGCATCGCCCTTTATCCCGACGACGGCGCCGATCCCGACAGCCTGATCAAGCATGCCGATATGGCCATGTACCGCGCCATTCACGAGGCGCCGGGCGGCTTCCGCTTCTTCTCGACGCAGATGAGCGAGGATATGCGCAGCCGGGTGGCGCTGGAGCGCGACCTGCGCCGCGCCCTGGCGGCGGAGGAGTTCGAACTGCACTATCAGCCGCAGTTCGATGCCGAAAGCGGCCGCGTCGTCGGCATGGAGGCGCTGCTGCGCTGGCGCCATCCCGAACGCGGCCTGGTGCCGCCCGCCACCTTCATTCCCCTGGCCGAGGAAACCGGCCTGATCATTCCCCTGGGCGATCTGGTGCTGCGCATGGCCTGCCGGCAGATCCGCGACTGGGTGACGGCGGATCTGCCCATGGTGCCGGTGGCGGTCAATCTGTCGGCGGTGCAGTTGAAGCGCGACGGCCTGGCCGAGCATGTGCGCCGGGTGGTGGAGGAGTTCGATGTCGATCCCCGGCTGCTGGAGCTGGAACTGACCGAAAGCAGCGTCATGGAGGATGCCATGGCCGCCGAGGCGGTGCTGCACGCCCTGGACAAAAGCGGCATCAAGCTGGCCATCGACGATTTCGGCACCGGCTATTCCTCGCTGAGCTATCTGAAGCGGTTTCCGGTGCAGAAGCTGAAGATCGATCAGAGCTTCGTGCGCAGCCTCGATCAGGGCGGCCACGATGCCGCCATCGCCCGCGCCATCATCACCCTGGGGCACAGCCTGGGGCTGACGGTGGTGTCGGAGGGGGTGGAGGAGGAAAGCCAGCTGCACTATCTGCGCGGCCAGGGCTGCGATGTGATCCAGGGCTATCTGTTCAGCCGCCCCATCGCACCCGAATTGATCCCCGAGGTCATGCGCCGGGCCGCCGCCGCCGCCAATTAGGGCGCGGGTTTCCCCGCGCCCCGGATCGGGAGACGTTATACCAACCGGCCAATGAATTGCCCGGTTGTATCGTCCCTCGCCGGGCGGCGGCATCCGCCGCCTTGGCCGCTCGCTCAATGCTCGCTGGATACCGGCCAACGAGTCACTTCAATGGTTGGCCGGTATTATACCGCCCGGCTGTCCTGGCCCAAGGCGGCGCGCAGCGGATCCAGGCGGTCGCCGTAGGCCTGCCAGCGGTCCAGGCGGCTGCGGGTGATGGGCTGGCGCACCTGGCCCCAGCTGGCGGTGCGCACCGGGTTGGTGGCGCGGTGGAACTCCAGGCAGGCGGGGGTCCAGTCCAGGCCGCAATGATCCAGCAGGCGGCGGGCCTGGCCTTCCAGATCGTCCACCACGTCGCGGTAGGTCACGTCCAGCAGAAGGCCTTCCGGCAGCACCCGCCGCCAATGCTCCATCAGCCGGGCATAGGCCTGGTAATAGCGGCCCAGTTCGCCCAGATCCCAGGAAAACTCGTTGCCTTCGGTGAACAGCTTGCTGAAGCAGGACAGGCAGGTATCCAGGGGATCGCGGCGGGTATGCACGATGCGCGCCCGCGGCAGGGCCAGGGCGATCAGCCCGGCATAGAGGAAGTTGTTGGGCATCTTGTCGGTGGGGCGGCTGGTGAAGAAGCGTTCGCCCAGCCGGGATTCGCTGGGGGCGCGGGTGAGGTAGGCCTCGCCGACGGCGCCCAGGCCCTCCGCGCCCAGGTTCGCCACCGCCTCGGGATAGCCGCCTTCCAGCGCCGTGCGGGTGGCATGGGCGAAGCTGTCCAGCTCGCCGGCCGCCGCCACCTGGGGGTGGGCTCCCAGGATCTGTTCCACCAGGGTCGAGCCCGAGCGGGGCATGCCCAGAATGAAAATGGGGGCGGCCCGTTCGTCGCCACGGCCGGCCAGACGGCGGAACAGATCGGGGGTGAAGGTGCGCTCGATGCGGGCGAAGCGTTCCATCTCGGCGGCTTCGTCGTAGGCCACGCTTTGCCGCTTCAGGCGGTTGCCCCGCAGCAGGTGATCGAAGGCGGCGCGGGGATCGCCGGCATCCTCCCAGGCTTTGGCCAGGGCGAAATGCAGTTCCAGCCGTTCCTGGGGCGGCAGGCCGTCCTCGCGCGCCGCCAGATCGCGCATGGCGCGGAAATAAGGATCCCCGGCGGTGAAGGCGTGCACCCCGGCCAGGGTGCGGTAATGGAAGGGCCGCCCCGGCTCCAGATCCACCGCCCGCAGCGCCGCCTCGGCGGCCTCGGCCAGACGGCCCAGCTCCATGCGGGCGCGGGCCAGCTGGCCCCAGGCCTCGGCATAGGCCGGGGCCAGCTGCACCGCCACGGCGAACAGCTGTTCGGCATCCTCGCCATGCCCCAGCTTGCGCAGGGCGATGCCGAGATTGTGGTAGTAGAGGGCGTTGCCGGGATCCAGGGTCAGCGCCGCGTGCAGGGCGGTCAGGGCCTGGCCCCATTCTCCCGCCGCGCACAGGGCGATGGCCCGGCGGTTATGCTCCTGCGCCGCTGTCTGTTCCGCTGTCATCGTTGGCGTTCCTTCCCTGGGACGTGCGCCCGCGTCATGGAGGGGTTAAACCGGCCCGCCGGGGGCTTCGGCCTGGTGGCGCAGCGCGGCGTGGCGTTGCATGAACAGGGCGAAGGCGGCATCGGGGCCGATGGGGCGGATGGGCTCGGGATGGGGGGGCGGCAGGTGGCCCCAATCCATCCAGGCCGGGGGCAGAAGGTCGCGCAGCTCGGTGGCCATGGCCACCAGATCGGCCTTCTTCACCTCGATCAGATGGCCGCGAAAGCCGAAGCGGCGCTCGAAGGCCGCCTCCAGCGGCGCCAGCTTGCGGCGCAGCATGTCGCGGCCCAGATGCACCTTCAAGGGCGAGGGCCAGTCGCCGGAAATGGCCTCGACGCAATCGTGCCACAGGCCGTGATAGGCGAAATCATCGGGCACCAGATGCGAAACCAGCACGCTGTGCTCGGCCACCGAATAGAACTGACGGGTGGCGCCGCACCAGCGCGGCTGATAGGCCAGGGCGCGGGCGATATCCTCCACCGGCAGGCCGTCGGCGTCGGGGGCGGCCAGATCCAGCACGAAGCCGGAGGCGGTGATGATGGCGGTGCGGCCGCTGGGGCGGTCCAGGAGGTCCAGTTGGCGTGGGCGCGGCATGATGGGCCGATTGTACCCGCGCCGGCCGGCAAGGACAGCGCTTTCTTGAAGGGGGACGCGTCAGTCCGTGCGCAGGCGGCACCGCAGCTCGGCCAGGGCGCCGCTCCAGTCGCCGGGGGCGGGCTGGCGGATCAGGGTGGCGCTGGGATACCAGGGGCTGTCGGCGCGCTGGCGCTGCCAGCGCCAATCGGGGGCGAAGGGCAGCAGCAGATAAAGCGGTTTTCCCATGGCTCCGGCCAGATGGGCCACGGCGGTATCGACGGCGACGCAGGCATCCAGCTGGGCGATGCAGGCGGCGGTTTCGGCAAAATCGCTGAAGGCGGCGCTGGGGTCGAGGCCATGGGGGAAGGCCTGGTGGAACGCCGCGCCGCCCCCCGGCTGCAGGCAGCAGACCTGCCAGCCCTCAAGCCCGGCCAGGGCGGCGGCCAGCGCCTCCAGGGGGATCGAGCGCAGCGAATCGGTGGGGTTGCGGGGATTGCCGCCCCAGACCAGGCCCAGGCGTTTTTGTCCCGGCGCTGGCGGCAGGGCCTGGCGCCAGCGCCGCAGCGCCGCCTCGGGCGGGTGCAGATAGGGCGGGGCGGGCAGGCGGTCCAGCGCCATGCGTTCCAGGCCGGGCAGGGCCAGCAGCGGGCATTGCCAGCCAGGGGCGGCGGCGGCGGGCAGGGTGCGCGGCTCTACCGCGATGGCGGGAAACGAGGCCTGAAACAGCGCCGCCAGCTCGGGCTGAACCCGGAACCGCACCCGCCGGGGCGCCGCCTGCGGATCGTCGCGCGCCAGCAGCGGCGGCAGGAAGCGGCAAAACTGCAGCGTATCGCCCAGGCCCTGTTCGGCGAAGATCTCCAGAGCGCCGCCGTCCAGCGGCTGGCCGCGCCAGAAGCGGCCGGAAAAGCCGTGAAAGGCCTTGTAGCCGGGCTGGGCGCGGTATTTGCCGTAATGGTGCCAGCCTTCCTCCATACGGCCATCCAAAAGCAGGGCGGCGCCCAGGGCGATGCTGCTGTCCAGGGCGGCGGGATCCTTGAGGAGGGCGGTGCGCAAGGCGGCGATGGCCTCGTCGATCCGTCCGGCTTTTTGCAGGGTGATGCCCAGGTTGCGCCACACATGGGGCTGATCGGCCCCCAGGGCGATGGCCTGGCGGGCGCAGGCGGCGGCTTCGGTGTAACGGCCCTGGGCCTCCAGGGCGACGCCGAGGAAAATTTGCGGCGCGGGATCTTGCGGGGCAGTGCTGATGGCTTGGCTGTAAAGGGATATGGCTTTCTGAAGGTTGCCGGATTGCTTTTCCCTTAAGCCCTGGGCGCACAAATCGGATGTAGATAAAAGCGTATTATTTTTCTGGTTAATTTTATGTGTTTTTAGCTCATTTTCTTCCATTGTATTTTGCCTATTCGGAGATATTGCAATTAATTTCCATGTAAAAATTATGTAATTCTTTGTATCTCATCGAATGATGTGGGGTATTGGTTCTATTGTTGGGTGGTGTGAGATTTTGCGGTAGCCCAGTGACTGTGATGTTACATGATTCTATGTTTTTTGAGAGGAAGCGCGCGTTTTTTTTACTCGAAATGCATTTGCGTAATGATACTATAGTTTCAATTGGCTAACTGGGATGGATAGGGGTCATGGCCGAGGATCTTAACGTTGCGCCCGATGGGGAAGGTGACAGCCGGACGATTTTCGATGATTTGACGGTGTTGTCCACACCGGCAAGCAACCCGCCGCCCGCCGCCGAACAGCAGCGGGTGAGCGATCCCGGCCAGAGCGGCATGTCCAACGAGATGTCGGTGATTCATCAGGGCGAGCTGACCTTCTCGCCGGTGGTGAATGTGGGCGCTGATATCGTGGCCGCCGCTCCCATTCAGACCTCGCCCGGCGTCGGCACGCCGGTGGCGGCCGCCGATGTGGGGCCCTCGCAGCCTATCGCCATCACGCTGACGCAAACCACTGAAACCGCGCCGCAGTTCAACGCCGCCCTGGCCACCGGCCTGCAGGTGGCGGTGGGGGCGGTGCCGGTGGTCAACGAGGTGACGCCGGTGCAAACCCACCCGGCCCAGCCCACGGGCGTGCCCGCCGGGGTCACCGGCACGGCGGCGGCGGCTCCGGCCATCGCCACCCATGTGGCGGTGGCGGAAACCACCACGGCCGCCGCCACCACCACCATCGCCACTCAAACCTATGCCGCGCCGGAACTGACCGTGGGCGGCGCGCAGTCCGGCCCCGAAGACAGCCAGATTCCCTTGAACATCTCGGTGGCCACCCTGAACGGGGCGGGGGATGTGCTGACCATCACCCTGAGCGATGTGCCGTCGGGCTCGGTGCTGCGCTCGGGCGATACCGTTCTCGCATCCTCGGGCAACGGCACCTATGTGCTGACCCAGGGCGAACTTTCGGGTCTGACCATTCAGCCGCCGCTGAACAATGCCCACGACTTTACCCTGGGGGTGACGGTCACCTCCATCGAAGGCGGTTCGGTGTCCTCGACCATGCCGGTGGAGGTGATCGGCCGGGTCTATACGCCGACGCTGACGGAAACCCCCTCGTCGGGTCTGGAGGACAACCGCGTCCAGATCAATCTGCAGATGGCGCCCAACGCCACCGACGACAGCCTGACCGGCCTGACGCTGGCCAGCAATCACGACAGCGCCACCAGCGCCGCCCTGGCCGATTCCCATTTCACCCTGGGCAACGGCACGGCGGTGGGCACCTATGCCAACGGCGTTTGGAGCTTCACGGCGGCGGAGGTGGCGGAAATCCGCGCCGATGGTCTTTACGTGCAGGCCCCGGCCAATTGGAACGACTACAGCTCCACCAATCACACCGCCGGCCTGGCCCTGACCGCCACCCTGACGGCGCAGGAGGTGGATCCCGATACCCAGGCGGTGTCCACCACCAGCAACAGCCTGAATTTCAATGTGGATGTGAAGGCGGTGGCCGATACCCCGGTGGTGACGGCCAGCGCCGCCAGCGGCACGGAAAACACCGCCATCAACCTTGCCATCTCGGCGCCGGAAACCATCGCCACCGAGCATATTTCCCAGATCGTCATTTCCGGGGTGCCCAGCGGCGCGGTGCTGAACCATGGCAGCGAAAATGCCGACGGCACCTGGACTCTGACCTCGGATCAGCTGTCGGGGCTGACCATCACCCCGCCGGCCGACAGCGCCGCCAATTTCACCCTGACGGTGGTCAGCACCTCCACCGAAGACGGTTCGGGGTCTTACGTGGCGGTGGCCAACGCCGATTCGGCGCCGGTGACCTTGCAGGTGACGGTAACGGGCGAGGCGCAGACGCCCAGCCTGACGCAGGGCACGGCGGCCTCGGGCAACGAGGATAGCCGCATCGCCCTTAATCTGACGGAACTGGCGCATGGCGCCGACAACAGCCTGTCGCAGCTGACCATCACCAGCCACAACGATGCCGCCACCGCCTCGGCCCTGGGCAGCAGCGTTTTCACCCTGGGCGACAGCGCCCACACGGTGGTGGGCACCTATGCCAACGGTGAATGGACCTTCACGGCGGCGCAGGTGGCCGAGATCCAGACCTACGGGCTTTACGTGCAGGCCCCGGCCAACTGGAACGACTGGAACTCCACCAATAACACCACCGGCCTGGCCCTGACCGCCACCCTGACGGCGCAGGAGGTGGACCCCGATACCCAGACGGTGTCCACCGCCAGCAGCAGCCTGAATTTCAATGTGGATGTGAAGGCGGTGGCCGATACCCCGGCGGTGACGGCCAGCGCCGCCAGCGGCGCCGAGGACAGCCCCATCGCGCTTGCCATCTCGGCGCCGGAAACCATCGCCACCGAGCATATTTCCCAGATCGTCATTTCCGGGGTGCCCAGCGGCGCGGTGCTGAACCACGGCAGCGAAAATGCCGACGGCACCTGGACTCTGACCTCGGATCAGCTGTCGGGCCTGACCATCACCCCGCCGGCGCACAGTTCTGCCGACTTCACCCTGACGGTGGTCAGCACCTCCACCGAAGACGGTTCAGGCTCTTACGTGGCGGTGGCCAACGCCGATTCGGCGCCGGTCACCCTGCAGGTCACGGTAACGGGCGAGGCGCAGACGCCCAGCCTGACGCAGGGCACGGCGGCCTCGGGCAACGAGGATAGCCGCATCGCCCTTAATCTGACGGAACTGGCGCATGGCGCCGACAACAGCCTGTCGCAGCTGACCATCACCAGCCACAACGATGCCGCCACCGCCTCGGCCCTGGGCAGCAGCGTTTTCACCCTGGGCGACAGCGCCCACACGGTGGTGGGCACCTATGCCAACGGTGAATGGACCTTCACGGCGGCGCAGGTGGCCGAGATCCAGACCTACGGCCTTTACGTGCAGGCCCCGGCCAACTGGAACGACTGGAACTCCACCAATAACACCACCGGCCTGGCCCTGACCGCCACCCTGACGGCGCAGGAGGTGGACCCCGATACCCACGCGGTCTCCACCGCCAGCAGCAGTCTGAACCTCAATGTCAACGTTCTGGCGGTGGCCGATGCGCCGACGGTGACCACGGCGAACGCTTCGGGGACGGAAAACAGCAGCATTCCGCTCAGTATTTCCGTCAGTCAGCTGACCTCGGTGGCGGCAACCCAGACCATCACCTCCATCGTGATTTCCGGCGTGCCCAGCGGCGCTACCCTCAATCACGGCTCTGAAAACGCCGATGGCACCTGGACGGTGAGCAGCGGAGATTTGTCCAACCTTGCCATCACCCCGACGTTGGACAGCGCCGCGAACTTCACGCTGACGGTGACGGCCACCTCGACCGAGGACGGCAGCGGCGCCAATTACGTGGCCCTGCAATCGGCGTCCACCGCACAGACCCTGCAGGTGACGGTGACCGGGCAGGCGCAGACGCCCAGCCTGACGCAGGGCACGGCGGCCTCGGGCAACGAGGATAGCCGGATCGCCCTTAATCTGACGGAACTGGCGCATGGCGCCGATAACAGCCTGTCGCAGCTGACCATCACCAGCCACAACGATGCCGCCACCGCCTCGGCCCTGGGCAGCAGCGTTTTCACCCTGGGCGATAGCGCCCACACGGCGGTGGGCGCTATCGCCAATGGCAAATGGACCTTCACGGCGGCGCAGGTGGCCGAGATCCAGACCTACGGGCTTTACGTGCAGGCCCCGGCCAACTGGAACGACTGGAACTCCACCAGCCACACCACCGGCCTGGCCCTGACCGCCACCCTGACGGCGCAGGAGGTGGATCCCGATACCCACGCGGTCTCCACCGCCAGCAGCAGCCTGAACCTTGATGTCAACGTTCTGGCGGTGGCCGATGCGCCGACGGTGAGCGCCTCGAACGCCTCGGGCTCGGAAGATACGGCGATTTCCCTCAGCCTCGGCGTCAGTCAGCTGACCTCGGTGGCGGCAACCCAGACCATCAGTTCCATCGTGATTTCCGGCGTGCCCAGCGGCGCCACCCTCAATCACGGCTCTGAAAACGCCGATGGCACCTGGAGTCTGACCACATCCGAGTTGTCGGGTCTTAAGATCACCCCGCCGCTGAACAGCGCCGATAATTTCACGCTGACGGTGACGGCCACCTCGACCGAGGACGGCAGCGGCGCCAACTACGTGGCCCTGCAATCGGCGTCCACCGAAAAAACCTTCACGGTCACGGTCCTCGGCCATGCCGACACGCCCAGCCTGACGCAGAGCACGGTGGCCTCCGGGTTGGAAGATACGCCCATCGCCCTCAATCTGTCGGAAGCGACGACGGCGAGCGACAATACGCTGACGGGAATGACCATCGGCGTGGCCCATGCGGACGCGGCCACTCTGGCCGCCTTGCCGGGTTCGGTGTTCACCACCCAGGTGAACGGCCAGTCGGTTCAGGTGGGAACCTACAATTCCACGACGCATCAATGGGATTTCTCCGCGACGGAAGTGTCGGAAATCCAGACGGGTGGCCTTTACGTGCAGGCCCCGGCCAACTGGAATGACTGGAATTCCACCAGCCACACCACCGGTCTGGCCCTGACCGCCACCCTGACGGCGCAGGAGGTGGACCCGGATACCCATGCGGTGTCGACGGCGACGAAAAGCCTTTCGTTCGATGTCGGCGTGCTGGCGGTGGCCGATGCCCCGGCGGTAACGGTGCAGGATGCCTCGGGCAGCGAGAATTCCGGCATCGCCCTCAGCATCGACGTCAGCCAGCTGACCTCGGTGGCGGAAACCCAGTATATTTCGTCGGTGGTGATTTCCGGCCTGCCCGATGGCGCCACCTTGAGCCAGGGCACCCTGAACAGCGATGGCCACAGCTATACCCTGACGGTGGCGGAATTGTCGGGCCTCAAGGTGATTCCCGAGGCCAACAGCAACGCCGACTTCACCCTGACGGTGACCGCCACCTCCACCGAACACGGCAATGCCGCCCAGATCGACGTGCTGAACGCCAGCACCAGCGAAACCCTGCATGTGCAGGTGGTGGGGCAGGCCGAGGCCCCCACCTTCGTGCAGCTCACGCCGTCCAGCGGCTATGAAGACACGCTGATCCCGCTTAATCTGCATCTGGCTTCGACCAATCCCAGCGATAGCCTGAGCCTGAGCCTGAGCGGTTTTCCGGCGGCGGCGCATTTCTACGCCGATGCCGCCGGCACCATCGCCGTGGGCAGCTACGACAGCGGTACCGGCACCTGGACCTTCTCCAGCACCGACATGCAGGAGATCACCGCCAGCGGCAACAGCCTCTATTTCCTGCCGCCGCTCAACCAAAGCGACTGGAACACCATCGGCGGCGCGGCGGGCGATTCCTGGTCGATCTGGGATCCGGCGCAAAGCGGGTTCCATGTCACCGGCACCCTGACCCAGACCGACACCGACGTGAATACCGGCAATATCACCGCCGCCAGCAGCAATCTCGACTTCACGGTGCATGTCACCGGTGTGCCCGACATGCCGGCGGCGGCGGTGGCCGAGAACGGCCAGACGGTGCATGTGTCGGTCAACGAGGACGGCAGCGCCAGCGCCGCCACCGGCGGCACCGTGGTGGATCTGGGCCTGAGCCAGATGGTGATGACCGATACCGATGGCTCCGAGCATCTGTCGGTGGTGCTGACGGTGCCGGGCGGCCTGCCGAGCGGGGCCTATTTCGAGATCCTGAATTCCACCGACCAGCCGGTGCGCATCGGCTCCAACAGCTGGACCGTTTCCGAGGCGGATATCGCCAATGTCCGCCTGGTGCTGCCGTCCAACTACAATTCCTCGGAGGCCGGCGGCGATATCAATGTGAAGGCCACCTTCACCGATACCGAGGTGGATGGCGCCCGCACCACCACCAGCACCACCTACGATCTGACCGTCAATCCGGTGACCGATTATGCCAGCATCGGTCCGGTGCAGTCGGCCAGCGTGGCGGGCAACACCCTGACCCTGCCGGCGGGCGTCACCGCTCCCAGCGGCAGCACCGACGGGTACGAGGGCATGGCCAATCATCTGGTGGTGAATGTGGCGGCCGGCGGCATCGGTGAAACCATCACCGCCGTGCAGCTCGATTTCAGCGCCCTGCCCAGCGGCACCCAGGTCTATGACCACGGCGCCCTGGTTTATACCGCCGGATCGAACGATTCCGCCAGCTATGCCACCACCGCCGCCGCCCTGTCGTCGGGCGAGATCACCCTGACGCCGCCGGCATACTGGAGCGGCTACAACGATGGCGGGCAGGGGCTGGCCATCGGCGTGTCGGTGACCAGCGAGGATCACGGCGCCACGGCGCTGACCACCACCCAGACGGTCTATATGACCATCGCCGGCGTGGCCATGGCTCCCACCTTGAGCGCGCTGCCGGCCCTGACCATCGGCGACAACGCCACCCATTCCCTGAACATCGCCGCCCATTCCGCCCTGGTGGATAAGGATGGCTCGGAACAGCTGTGGGCCATCGTCACCGGCGTGCCGCAGGGCGCGCTGCTCACCGATCATAGCGGCGCCATCCTGGGCTATAACGTGGGCAACGGCACCTGGGAGATCACCCCCGGCCAGTGGGCGGCGGCCACCGCCAGCGGCAACGATATCTGCATCACCGTGCCATCGCAGCTGTCGGCCACCAGCGCCACCCTGACCGTGACCCTGATGTCGCAGGAGAAGGACGACGGCAGCACGGCGGCCACCGCCACGCCTCAGACCATTGCCCTGACCCTGGACGGCACGGCCGGCGGCGGGACCGGCGGCAGCGGCGGCACCACGCTCAGCGTTCCCACGCTGACCAGCACTGCAACGGGCAATGAGGATACCGCCATCAGCCTCAATCTGGCGGAAGGCGCCCACGCGTCCTCGGTGGTCACCGCCCTGTGGATCGACGGCGCCAGCCTGCATGGCGGCACCTTGAGCGGCTATGATTTCTACGATGCCCAGGACAACCGCTATCTGGTGTCGGAGGATCATCTTTCCAGCCTGACCTATACGCCGCCGCTGAACTGGAACAGCGCCGTCGAAAGCGCCGCCAACCTCACCCTCGACGCCACCCTGGTGGCCACCAGCACCAGCACCGGGCAGGAGGCCAGCGCCAGCTATTCCATTCCCGTCACCGTGACTCCGGTGGCCGACACCCCCACCATTCTGTTGAACGGCGGCAGCACCCTGACCGCCAGCGGCACGGAAAATCAGGCCATCGCCCTTAATCTGGGCATCACCGCCGGCGGCATTGCCGAAACCATCCAGTCGGTGACCTTGAGCGAGGTGCCGAGCTGGGCGCAGCTCACCTATACCGACGGCAATGGCGCCGTGCATACCCTGGGCACGCCCAGCGGCAGCGACACCGGCGCCGGCGCCAGCATGGAAAGCTACGATCTCTCGGGGCTTTCCGCCAGCGAGCTGGCTTCGCTGAAGCTGGTGGTGCCCTCTTACTGGAGCAGCTATTCCGGCTACCAGCAGATCAATCTGAGCCTGTCGGTGGTGGAGAACGATCATAACGTCAGCACCTCCACCACGGTGAAGACCATCGGCGTCGAGGTGACGCCGGAAGCCTACGCCGCCACCATCACCATGCCCACCCTGACCGGGGTGGAAGACACCTGGATCGACCTTAGTCACATCACGGTGGCCACCAGCGATATCTCGCAAGGGTTGTCGCTGGTGATCAGCGCCGTCGATGCCAACGGTAATGCCGTGCCCGGCTTCATTCTGAACAACGGCACCAACAACGGCGACGGCACCTGGACCGTCAACGGCGCCGATGTGTCCAGCCTGGCCTGCATGGCGGCCCGCGACTATAACGGCGCCATCACCCTGAAGGTGGAGGCCATCACCTGGGCCAACGGCGGCGACGGCACCATCCAGACCAGCAGCGCCTCGGAAACCTTTACCATCACCCCGGTGGCCAACACCCCGATGGTCACCGCCATCGGCGCGGCGGGCAGTGAAAACGGCAGCGCCATCGCGCTCTCCATCACCGCCACCGATCCACATAATTACGGCAGCGATTACGTGGATCACGTGGTGATCACCGGTGTGCCGGGCGGGGCGCACCTCAATCACGGCATGGAGAACGCCGACGGCAGCTGGACCTTGTCCGCCGCCGATCTTTCGGGCCTGACCGTCACCCCGGCCGCCAACGATCCCACCGATTTTTCGCTGACGGTGGTGGCCTACGGCAACGAAACCGGCGCCCCGGCCATGGCGGCGTCGGCGGCGGTGGTGGTGCCGGTCTCGGTGCAGGCCGTGGCCCTGACCCCCACCCTCAGTCAGACCGCCACCGCCGTGGGGGCGGAAAACGGCGGCAGCATCGCCCTTAATCTGGCCATCGGCATTCAAGATACCGCGCACGAAAGCCTGACCATGGTCATCACCGGGGCGCCGGCGGGCTCGGAATTTTTCGCCAACGGCCACGAGGTGGGCAGCTACGACGCCACCACCGGGCTCTATAATTTCAGCGCCGCCGACATGCAGGCGGTGATGGCGGCGGGCGGCAGCCTGTCCATGACCCCGCCGGCCAACTACAGCGATTGGGATACCGCCAACCACGGCGCCCTTGGCATGACGGCCTCGCTGGCCGCCACCAACACCGATCCCGATACCGGCGTCTCGCTGACCGCCGGGGCGGTGACCACGCTGACGGTGGATGTGCAGGGCGTGGCCCTGGCTCCGGTGCTGACCACCACCGCCACCGCCGCCACCACGGAAAATACCGCCGCCTCATTAAGCATCAGCGCGGTCCCGGCCCATAGCGACGGCTCGGACGCCGTCAGTTACTACACCATCAGCGGGGTGCCCACCGGGGCCACCTTGAACCACGGCTCGGAAAACGCCGATGGCAGCTGGACGGTGCAGGCCACCCAGATCAGCGGCCTGACGGTAACGCCGGCCAGCAACGATGCCCACGATTTCACCCTGACGGTCAGCGCCACCGCCGTGGAAAGCAACAGCGCCGACGCCGCGGTGATCAGCGCCACCAGCGCCGATCAGACCATTCACGTCACGGTGACCGGCACGGTGTCCACGCCCACCGTCACCGAGAGCGCCGCCAGCATCCAGACCGATGAAAACACCCTGACGGCCCTCAATCTGACGCCGCATGTGGGCGGCACCGCCGACAGTTACAGCATCACCCTGACCGGGGTGGTGGCGGGATCGCATTTCTACGCCGATGCCAATGGCGGCACCGTTATCGGCAGCTACACCACCGCCGCCAACGGCACCGAAACCTGGACCTTCACCTCGGCCGAGATCGGCAGCGGCGCTCTTTACATTCAGCCGCCCACCGACTGGACCGATTATCTCTCGGCCAGCCAGGACAGCGGCATGTCGCTGTCGGCCACCGTCACCGCCTATGAAACCGATCCCGATACCAGCCATACGGTCAGCGCCACCTCCAGCAGCCTGGCCCTGACCCTGCATGTGGCCGGCGATGCCCATACCCCCACCCTGACCGTGGCCGACGCCAGCGGCACCGAGGGGGCGCCCATCGCCGTCAGCATCACCCCGGCCATTACCGCGCAGACGGCGACGGAAAGCATTTCCAGCGTCACCATCACCGGCGTGCCCGATGGCGTGACTTTGAGCGCCGGCACCCATAACAGCGACGGCAGCTGGACCCTGACTTCCGACCAGTGGGCCGGGCTGACCCTGACCCCCACGGTCAATGCCGCCGATTTCACCATGACGGTGACCGCCACCTCCAGCGTGCTGGGCGGCGGCACGGCGGTGGATGCCGCCCATGCCACGGCGGTGTCGGCCTCGGAAACCATTCATGTCACGGTGACCGGCACCGCCACCCCGGATCTGACGCAGAGCGCCGCCGCCTCGGGCGATGAAAACACGCCCATCGCCCTGCATCTGTCCGAACTGGCGGGCGCCAGCGGCGATACCCTGACCGGTCTGGTCATCGCCGCGCAAGGCGGCGATGCCGCCACCACGGCGGCCCTGGCCAGCGCCTCCTTCATCACCGAGGTGAACGGCGTTTCCACGCAGGTGGGGCATTACGACAGCAGCACCCAGGCGTGGGATTTCACCCAGGCCGAGGTGGTGGAAATCCAGGCCGGCGGCCTCTACGTTCAGGCGCCGCAGGACTGGAACGACTACAACTCCACCAGCCACGATGCCGGCCTGCTGCTCAGCGCCACCCTGACGGCGCAAAGCACCGATCCCGATACCAGCCACACCACCACGGCCAGCAACAGCCTGAATTTCGCCGTGCATGTGGCCGGGGTGGCGGAAGCGCCGACCCTGACGGTGGCAAACGCCGTGACCGCGCCCAATGATCTGGCGGCGCTGCACATCGCCACCGCCGCCACCGATCTCACCGGCACGGAAGCCTTGACCGTAACCCTGGGCAACGTGCCCACCGGCGCCCTGTTCTACGATTCCCTGGGCCATCTGGTGACGCCGGTCGATCATGTGGTGGGCGGCTCCAGCGACAGCTGGACCTTCAGCCAGAGCGAGGTGAGCGGCGGCCTCAACATGATGCTGCCCTCCACCGATCTCGGCACCTACACCCTGACCGTCACCTCCACCTCCACCGAGATGGGCACCAATGTGGATGCCGCGAAGGCATCGGCCAGCGAAAGCGCCACTCTGGCGGTCACGGTGCTGCCCAGCGCCGATGCCGCCGGTGTGACCGCCGCCGGCACGGTGGCGGCCGATAGCACCAGTTCGCTCAATCTGGCCGTGACCCAGAGCGATGCCCATGCCGGTATCACCGGTATTCTCATCGATCATCTGTCCAGCGGCATCAGCTTGAGCGGCACCGGGGTTACCCATAACGCCGACGGCAGCTACAGCATCGCTCCGGCCGACCTCGGCCAGGTGAAGATCGATACCGGCAGCCTGACCTCGGGCACCGAGGTGCATCTGCAGATGCATGTCACCCTGCAGGACGGCAGCGCCGTCAGCCAGACGGCGGCGGATTTGGGCATCATGGTGGGCAGCGGCACCGCGGGGCAGACCAATACCACCGGCAGCGATACCCTGACCTTCACCGACAGCAGTTTCGCCTCGCAGTCCAGCCAGGGCACCCTGGAGCAGTTCGCCGATGCCAGCAACGGCATCCATAGCGTGGATGTGTCCAACCTGCACAATTACGCCCTCTATCTCGACGGCAGCACCACCGCCACCGCGCTCGACACCACCACCCACGGCATCCTGACCGACAGCCATGGCCTGACCGGCGTCATCGTGGTGAATGATCACACGTTGATTCATCTCAACGATATTTCCTCGTTGCATTACTAAGACGTGCGAAGGGCCAGGGATCTTTTAAAGAATGAACACAACCTCCACTGAAACCGCCGCGTCCGCGCAACCGGCGCCGGCGGCGCCTCCGGGTGTGCGCCATATCCTGTTTCGCATGGCCGGTCTCAAAGGGGCGATCTGGGATCTGGCGCTGGCCACGTTCTTTCTTAATCTGCTGGGTCTGGCCCTGCCGCTCAGTCTGCTGCACACCTACGACCGTATTTTGCCCAACCGCGCCGTGGGCACCCTGATCGCCCTGGTGGTGGGGGTGATCGGCACCACCGTTCTGGAAACGGTTTTGCGCATCGCCCGGGCCACCATCAGCGGCTGGCTGTCGTCGCGCTTCGAATACCGCGCCAGCAAGCGGGCCTTTTCCGGCCTGCTGCACATGCCGATCGAGGAGTTCGACCGCAAAGGCACCGGTGCCCATTTCGAATGCCTGGATGCGGTCAACCAGCTGAAGGATTTCTATTCCGGCCAGAACTTTCTGTTCCTGCTGGATATTCCCTTCGCCTTTACCTACCTGCTGCTGATCGGCCTGTTCACCGGCTGGCTGGTGGTGGTGCCGATGGCCCTGATGGGGCTGTTCGGCCTGGCCGCCGTGGGCCTGGGGCGGCGCACCCGCGCCGCTCTGGAAAAGCGCATGCATTCCGATGATCTGCGCGGAAATTTCATCGTCGAGGTGCTGAGCGGCATCCACGGTATCAAGTCCATGGCCATGGAAGCCTTGATGATGCGCCGCTTCGAGCGCCTGCTGGAATCCAACGTGGCGGCCAATCTCAAGGTCAGCCATTACGGCGGCCTGGCCTCCACCCTGGCGCAGACCTTCGCCTCGCTCACCACCATCAGCGTGGTGGGGCTGGGCAGCATCCTGGTGGTGCGGGGCCATATCACCCCCGGTATTCTGGCGGCCTGTTCTCTGCTGGCCGGGCGCTGCATCCAGCCGGTGCAGGGCGCCCTCGACCGCTGGAACCGCTACCAGATGGTGGAACCCGCCGAGGACCGCCTGACCGATCTTTTCACCTGGGGCGACGATGATCTGGCCGGCAAAAGCGAAGAGGGCAAGCTGGATCTGACCGAACTGGAGGGGCGCATCACCCTGGAGGATGTGGCCTTTCAGTACGGCGAGGGCCAGTTCGCCGTGCAGCCTTTGTCTCTGACCATCCATCCCAACGACTGCATCGGCATTTCCGGCGAGAACGGCAGCGGCAAGAGCGTGCTGCTGTCCATGCTGTGCGGCCGTCTGGCCCCCAGCCAGGGCCGGGTGCTGCTGGATGGGCATGATATCGCCAGCCTGAGCCGCGATTGTCTGGACCGTTACATCGCTTACGTGCCGCAGCAGCCCGAGCTGTTCCGCGGCACCATCATGCAGAATCTGACCCTGTTCGTGCCCGAACGCGAGGCCGAGGCCCGCGCCGCCGCCAAGGCCCTGGGGGTGGACCGGGTGGTGGCGGCCCTGCCGCGCGGCTACGAAACCATTGTGGGCGAGGGGGCGCAGGACGGCCTGCCCCAGGGCATCCGTCAGATGATCGTCATCGCCCGCGCTCTGGCCCAGACGCCGCGCGTGCTGCTGTTCGACGAGGCCAATACCGCCCTGGACGGCGCCGGCGATCTGGCTTTGCGCAAGGCCCTGGAAAACCTGAAGGGCCGCTGCACCGTGGTGCTGGTGACGCCGCGTCCGTCGGCATTGAGCATCGCCGACCGCACCTTCAAGCTGGTGGAGGGCCGCCTCGAGGATTCCCGGCAGGTCATTCCAGGGGCTCCGGCCCTGAAGGTGTTGCCGGGGACGGCGCCTGTGGCCGAGATCCTGCCGCCCCCGGCCAATGATCCCGGCCGGGCGGCGGTTCCGGACGATGAGGACCGGCTTTACATGGATTTCCTGGCCGAGGTGGAAAAAGGTTCGGCCCTGGGGCGCTGCCTCTATCCGCTGCTGCATGCCCTCAACTGGTCGGAAGGCTTGCGTCCGCTGGCCGAGGCGCTGCCGCATTTCAAGACCGAGCTGGATATCCAAAGCTTCCTCAACGTGTTGTCCTGCCTGCATTACCGCAGCGAAACCCTGCAGGGGCGGATGACCGGCATGCCCTCGCATCTGCTGCCCTGCCTGTTCATCACCCGCGACGGCCAGCCCAAGGTGCTGCTGCGGCGGGAAGGGGAGCTGGTGCGCCTGTTCGACGGTGAAAGCGGCGGCGAACGGCTGGAGGATCCGGATCATTTGGTCGGCACGGCCTATTTCGTCAGCCGCCTGTCGCCGGAAGAGCGTGGCGTCCAGGCCGGGCGTTCATGGTTCGCCGACGTGCTGTCGCGGTTCCGCGGCGTGATCTGGGCGGTGCTGGGCGTAAGCCTGATCATCAATCTTTTGTCGCTGGGCACGCCGCTGTTCACCATGTCGATCTACGATACGGTGATCGCCGCCGGGGATCTCAGCATGCTGCCGGCTTTCGTCATCGGCATTCTGATCGTGGTGTTCGGCTACGAGATCTTAAAGGAACTGCGGCATAACGCCCTGAATTTTCTGGGCGGGCGTATTTCCTATCTGGTGATGTCGGCGGTGTTCGGGCGCACGCTGATGCTGCCGCTGCCGTTGACCGAGCGGGCCACGGTGGGCAGCCAGCTGTCCCGCTTCAAGGATCTGGAATCGGTCCGCGACTTTTTCGGCGGCCTTACCGCCTCGGTGCTGGTGGATATGCCCTTCGTGGTGGTCTATCTGGTGCTGCTGTTCGTGCTGTCGCCGTGGGTGATGCTGGTGCCGCTGGTGGCGCTGGCGGTGTTCGGCGTGGCGGCGGCGGCTCTGATGCCGCTGGTGCTGGACCGCACCCGTCAGTACGGCCAGGCGTCGATGGCGCGGCAGGAATTCGTCATCGAGGCGCTTTTGAAGATGCGGGCCCTGCGCTATGCCGGGCTCGAAAAGGTATGGCGCCGGCGCTATGTGGAGATGACGGCGCAAACCGCCATGGCCGGGTACCGCTCGGGCCAGCTGATGATGACCGTGGCCTCGCTGTCGCAGTCGCTGACGGTGATCACCGGCATCCTGACCATGGCGGTGGGGGCGATGGTGGTGATGCAGGGCGGCATGTCCTCGGGCGGTCTGATCGCCTCGATGATGCTGGTCTGGCGCGTTCTGGCGCCGGTGCAGTCGGGCGTCGCCGTGTTCCTGCGGCTGTCGCAAACCCGGGCCAGCGCCCGGCAGGTGGATGGCCTGATGAGCTTCCGCACCGAGCGGGACAGCGGCGCCGGCAGTTCGTCCGGCATGGCCTTCGACGGCATGGTCAGTTTCAACCGCGTGTCGCTGCGCTATCTGCCCGAAGCCGATCCGGCGCTGGTGGGGGTGAGCTTCCAGGCCCGCCCCGGCGAGGTGGTGGCCATCGTCGGCCCCGATGGGGCGGGCAAATCCACCCTGCTGAAAATGGTGGCGGGGCTTTACACCCCGCAGGCGGGCAATGTGCAGATCGACAATTTCGATATCCGCCAGCTCGATCCCATCACCCTGCGCCAGACCTTGGCCTATGTGCCGCAGGCCGCCAGCCTGTTCCACGGCACCATCGCCCAGAATCTGCGTCTGGCCCATCCCACCGCCAGCGATGCCGAACTGCGCGAGGCCCTGGCCCTGGCCGGCGCCACCGCCGAGGTGGAGGCCTTGGGCAACGGCATGCATACCCGTATCGGCGATTCCCGCACCAACAGACTGCCCGCCAGTCTGATCCAGAAGCTGTCTTTGGCGCGGGCCTATCTGAAGAAAAGCCCGGTGCTGCTGCTGGACGAGCCGGTGAGCGGCCTGGATTTCGAGGGCGATACTCTGTTCAAGACCTACATCGAGGCCGTCAAGGGGCGCTCGACGGTGATCATGGTCACCCAGCGGCCCAGCCATCTGACCCTGGCCGATCAGATCGTGGTGATGGACCGGGGCAGCGTGGTGCTGGCCGGCCCGGCCGAAGAGGTCCGTAAAAGGCTTATGGGCGGCGGCGAGGCCGCCAGGAAGGAGAACAAGGCGTGAGTGCGAAACATCTGCTGAGCGGCGCCTGGCTGGCCCATCAGTTCGACCGCTATCTGGCCGATCCCATCGTTTTCGAGGAAGGCGGCGTGCGGCCCCTGGTGCGGGCCTCGATCCTGACGGTGGTGGCCATCGTGCTGGCCATGGCGGTGTGGGCCTCGCTGACCGAAGTCAAGGAGGTGGCCTCCACCAACGGCGCCGTGGTGCCGTCCAGCAATGTGCGGCAGATCCAGCATGTGGAAGGCGGGCAGATCGCCCAGGTGCTGGTGCGCGAAGGCCAGCTGGTGGAGAAGGGCGCGGTGCTGGTGCGCTTCGATCCGGTGCAGATCCAGACCGAACTGGCGCAGGTCAAGGCGCGCGAAGCCGGATTGGAACTGCGGGCCGAGCGTCTGCGCGCCTTCGCCGCCGGCCGCGTGCCCGATTTTCCCGCCGACGACCGGTCCAGCCCACAGGAAAAGGATCAGGAAGCCATTTTCCTCAGCCAGGAGAAGAACCGCACCGACGCCATCCAGGTGCTGACCAAGCAGCAGGCGGAACGCCAGTCCGAGGTTGATCTCTATCGCCAGCAGATCGCCTCGCTGGAGCCGCAGATCGATCTGGCGCAAAAGGAGGAGGGCATCCGCGACGAGGGCTTCCGCATGGGCCTCAACTCCAAGCTGGTACTGATCCAGGCTCAGCGGGAAACCGCCCGGCTGGATGGCGAGAAGGTGCGGCTGATCGGCCAGCTGAAAACCGCCCAGGATGCCCTGGCCGAAGCGCAGAACCATCTTACCGAGCAGCGTTCGAAGCTGGCGCAGGATGCCCTCACGGAAATGGGCACGGTTTCGACCGAACTGGCGCAGGTGCGCGAAGCCACCGCCAAGCAGGAGGACCGTCTGGCCCATGTGAATGTGATGGCGCCGGTGCGCGGCCTGGTGCAGGAATTGAAGGTGACCGGGCCGGGTTCGGTGGTGCCGCCGGGTGGCGAGATCATGAAGCTGGTGCCGGTGGATGACGAATTGAAGGTGGAAACCCGCATTCAGCCCCGCGATATCGGCCATGTGGCGGTGGGGCAGAAGGTGATGGTCAAGGTGTCGAGCTACGATTTCTCACGCTTTGGCGGGGTGCAGGGGGTTTTGGAACAGGTTTCGCCCACCACCTTCCTCGACGAGGAAAAGAAGCCCTATTACCGGGGCGTGGTCAAACTGGCCCATCCTTATGTCGGCACCGAGAAGGATCGCATCCTGCCCGGCATGGTGGTGCAGGCCGATATCGAAACCGGCCAGAAAACCGTGCTGCAATATATGCTGAAGCCGGTGGTGCTGGCCTTCCAGCAGGCCTTCCACGAGCGCTGATGCGGGTCTGGCGGCGGACCCGATGAGGGCCCGCCGCCGCGCCGGCGTCAGTTGGCAAGGGTGTCCGGGGTGATCAGCCCGGTCTCGGGATCGATCCGCAGCCGCTCGGCCACGCCGTGGCGGACCGCGTAAACGGCGAAATGATGCCCTTCGGTTTGGAACTGGGCGTAGCTGCCGAGCGGATCCCTGGTGCCGAGCGGGATGCCGTAGCCCTGATTTTCCAAAAGATTGAGCGCCTTGGTGGCGCGGTTATCCTGAACATGCGCGGCCGGGGCGGCCGAGACGGCCGCCATGGGGCCGATGGACAGAGCCATGGCGAGCGCGGCCAGCAGATATTTCGATCGGGTCGACATGATGTCCTCCCTTTGGCAAGGGAGGGGGCGAGGGTTTCGTCCCCAAAGCCTGAAAATGCGGATTGGATCCGGAGCCGGGGCGCCAAGGTGGCCCGGCTCCGACCGTTCATCTGGTAAACAGTATGGCCGCCGCCGCCTTTCCAGACCGTGGCCGCAGCCTTAACAATAATTAAGCTTGGCCCGGCGCGGCGTTTCGGGCGGCCTCCGGTTACGGGCAGTGGTAGTGGTAGTCGTAAACGCCGGTGGGCATGGTGGTCATCACCATGGTTTGGCGGGCATCACCGCAGCGGCGGTGCGCCACCATATCGGCGGCCTTTTGCGCCACCATTGGGGTCAGGCGACGGCTGTCCGAGGCGAAGGGCGGTTCCTCTCCGGGCGGTTCGGCGGCCACGCTGATATCGATGTCGTCATCGCCGACCCAGATCCACGATACCAGCACATCCTGCCCGTCAACGCTCTCATGGCTCAGGCTGTCGGTGCGCCACAGGGCGCTGGAGCAGGCGCAAAGGCCCAGCAGCAGTGCGGCGGAAACAGCAAGGCGAAACGGGCGGATCATGACGTTTTTCCCTTGGCGGCGGGGGCGGGGGCGCCGGTTTTTTCCTTGGCCGGGGCGGCTTTCGCGGCTTTGCCGGGCTGCGGTTCGGCCGTAGCGGTTTCGGTGCCGCCGCCCAGGCTTTGATAGAGGGTGGCCATGGCGTTCAGCCGCTCGTAGCGGGCCTGCACCAGGGCATCCTCGGTCTGATAGCTGGTGCGTTCCACGTCGAGGATGGTGAGGTAATCGGCATTGCCGATCCGGAAGGCCTTCTGGCTCAGGCTGTAGGCGGCCGTGGCCTGTTCGGCGGCGCGGGCATCGGCCACTTCCAGATCCTGGGTCAGGCGCACGGCGGCCAGGGAGTTTTCCACATCGCGCAGGGCGGTGAGCAGGGCCTGGCGATAATTCTCGATCTTCTCGCCGTAGACTTCCTTGGCGTAGTCCACCTGGCTGATGCTTTTGCCGTTGTCGAAGATGGTCTGCGTCATGCCGGCGGTGACGGAATAGAAATAGCTGGCCGGCGAGAACAGCACCGCCAGCCACGGCGAGCCGACACCGCGTTCGGCGCTCAAGGTGAAGTCGGGCAGCAGCTGGGCCTTGGCCTGGGCGATATTGGCGTCGGCGGCCACCAGATTGGCGGCGGCGCTGCGCAGATCGGGGCGGCGGGACAGCAGTTCCGAGGGCAGGCTGCCCGGCAGCGGCGGGAAGGCCGCCGTTTTCAGGGTGGTGCCCTTCAGCGAGAAGCCTTCCGGGGCATGGCCGGTGAGAATGGCCAGTTCGGTGCGCAGCTGTTCCTTTTGCAGGGCCAGGGGGGGAATGGTGGCCTGGGCCTGAGCCAGGGCGGTGGCCTGCTGGCGGATCTCGATATCGGCGCCGGCGCCGATGGCCCGGCGCAGCTCCACCACCTTCAGCACCCGGCTCATATTGTCGACGTTCTGGTGCGCCACCTCCAGCCGGTCGCACAGGCTGAGATAGTTGAGATAGGCGGTAACCACCTGGCCCACCAGCGATTGCGCCAGGGTTTCGCGGTCGTAGAGGCTGGCCTTGGCCGAGGCCAGGGCGCTATCCTCGCTGGCGCGGTTCTTGCCCCAGAAGTCGGTTTCATAGCTGATGGTGGGGCCGATCTGATAAAGCCGCGCCGAGGTTCCGGTGGGGTTGGTGGTGTAGCGGGTGCCGACACCGCCGTAGGGCGAGCTGTTGTTGGCGCTGGCCGACAGCGACAGATTGGGCAGCAGAGCCCCGGCCTGCACACCGGCCTGGGCTTCGGCCTCGGCGATGCGGTGCACCGCGGCCTTGAGATCGTGGTTGTTGGTGAGCGCGGTGTTCACTAGGCTGTCGAGTTCGGGGATATGGAAGCTTTGCCACCAGCGCGATTGCGGCCGGGGCAGGCCATCCACCGCCTTTCCGGCCGGGCCGGGCGGGGCGGCATCCTTGCGGTCGCCATCCTTATTGGCCGGCTGGTTGGATTCCATCTTGCCGGCATCGTTCTGGAAATGCGTGGGCACCTCCAGCTTGGGCACCGGCTGCGCCGATTCGAACGAACAGCCGCCAAGGGCCAGAGCCAGGGCGGACACGCAGGCGCCCAGACGCGCCTTGGAAAATTGACCGGTCACCTTAAGCCATCGAATAGGTTATTGCAGAAGAGGGACTATACCATCCGATAGGGTGGTGTGAAATAGAGGAAATCTCGTTTCTTTGAAATTCAATTCTGTATTAATGCTGCTATTTCTCAAAATAATTTTATGTTGTTTATAAAAGTTTATAAAAAATTTTGATCGCTGCAGTTAAGTTTTAAAATTTAATATGTGTACATTATATTTTTACTATATAGAATTAATTTTAATAAACTTTTTATTTTTTAATTTGTTTTCCATATGCCGCTTTATTGATATGGAAATAAATTCAAATATTAAGGTATGCTTGTGCTTCTTGTCTTTTCCGGTGCTGGGCTTTGCCGCCATAAAAAACCCCGCCGGAGCGGGGTGGTGATACCGGCCAATCGTTGACGTGACTCGTTGGCCGGTTTCCAGCGAGCATTGAGCGAGCGGCCAAGGCGGCGGATGCCGCCGCCCGGCGAGGGACGATACAACCGGTCAATTCATTGGGCGGTTGGTATGATACCGGCCAACCATTGAAGTGACTCGTTGGCCGGTATCCAGCGAGCATTGAGCGAGCGGCCAAGGCGGCGGATGCCGCCGCCCGGCGAGGGACGATACAACCGGTCAATTCATTGGCCGGTTGGTATG